>Ga0209467_1000177_pt1 | contig 117903 bp, 98 predicted proteins | sample Higcelwee11metaG_FD_187175 | JGI IMG/M metagenome (GOLD analysis project Ga0209467, IMG submission 187175) | Freshwater pond sediment microbial communities from the University of Edinburgh, under environmental carbon perturbations - High... | ecosystem: Environmental > Aquatic > Freshwater >...
GTGACAATGGCAAAGAGGTCACACCCGTACCCATCTCGAACACGGAAGTTAAGCTCTTTAGCGTCGATGGTACTGCATGGGAGACTGTGTGGGAGAGTAGAACGTCGCCGGATTATTTTTCAAAAAGGCTCTGATTATCATTACGTACGATTATCAGGGCCTTTTTTACTATAGCCTGTAATTATTTTGATTTTTATATATCAGCCTTGACATTAGGGTAGTTTTTTAATTATAGATAAAGATCTAAATTTTGTATTTTTTCTTTGCCGAAGTGGTGGAACTGGTAGACACGCTAGACTTAGGATCTAGTGCCGCAAGGCGTGGGGGTTCAAGTCCCTTCTTCGGTACCATATAGAAAGGACGGGGGTTTCAAGAGTTTTAGGACTCATATTGAAACCCCTTTCTTTTTTTGGGGTGTGAAAATAGCGCAAACTTATTGAATAAATTTAAGGAAAAAAGACGGTTGTGGCCCCGCCTACATTGGGGAGATGTTTATGAGCTATAGCATGCGATTGCTTTGAGAGCACCATGGATAATGTTTTCATTCACAATGAATCGTGGTAATGACTATAGGCTTTGGAACTGAACTGTTAGAATGAAAACAACCTTCGGCAGGAGCGTTCGAAGAATCATCAGAAGAGCAAAGGACGATAGAAAATGGATCGAGAAGAAATACAGGCCACCATTATTAATTTCATTGAAACCAATTTTGAAATGTCCGATGTTGGACTTGACGATGACCTTAATGCCGTCCACGGCTTTGACAGTATTGATGCCATAGAGTTACTCCGGGAAATTGAGACATTGATGAAAACCAAACTGACTCGAGATGAGGAAGAGGCCGCCATGACCATACGAACCGTCAACCAGATCGTTGATTTTATTGAAAAGGCCATGGCTGAAAGGGCTTAATGTCCCCTGATTGTCTGATTATATCCTGACGCATTGAAATTTTGAAATGGTGATTGAATATTTATGGAAAGACGAGTTGTCATAACCGGATGTTCAGGCATAACGCCCATTGGCTGCAGCAAGGCGGATATCCTTAAACACCTTGAGAGTGGCACATCTGGTGTTGGCCGCATCAGGGATGATGAACTTCTGGTTGAGCAACTGAATACCAGCGTGTTTGGAACGGTAGACGAGGAGCTGGCGTACGACTTTCCAAGAAAATATCGCAAAACTATGGGACCGGTCTCCCTTGCAGCCTGCAGGGTTGTGGATGATGTCATCAAACAGTCAGGGCTTGACAGGACATTTCTTTCTTCGGGAAGAGTCGGGGTTTCCTTTGGGTCTTCTCACGGGTCCACCGTTGTTCTCAAAAAAGTGTACCAGGCCTGCTTTAATGCGCAATCCACTGACATGTTTTCCCTTTCGGCCGCAGATTATCTGAAATCAATGGTCCATACCACCGCCGTCAACATTACCCGGATGTTTGGGATAACAGGGCGGGTCATCAGTTCTCCGTCAGCCTGCACCACCAGCAGCCAGTCTATAGGGTTCGGGTATGAGATGATTAAATTCGGAGTGCAGGACGCAATGATCTGCGGCGGTTCCGAAGAGTACGATACCACCACGGTGGCTGTATTTGATAATCTGCTGGCCTGTTCCACCCATTATAATGACACCCCTCATAAAACGCCCCGGCCCTTTGATGCCGAACGAGACGGGCTGGTGGTGGGCGAGGGCGCCGGCGCCGTTATGCTGGAGGAATTTGAATCTGCCAGAAAACGGGGCGCGGTAATTCTTGGGGAGGTGATCGGGTTTTCAACCAATAATAACGGCGGCAACCTCATCATGCCTGATCTTGCCGGAGTCACCCAGGTGCTTGAGATGGGCTTAGAAAATGCCCAGATCAATGCGGACCAGATTGATTTTATCAGTGCACATGCCACGGCCACCCGCATCGGGGACGTGATCGAGGCCCGGGCCATTAACAATGTGTATGGAAACAAACCATGGGTCAGCGGATTGAAAAGTTACATGGGACACACCATCGCAGCATGCGGTGTTATCGAAACCATTCTCACTCTTTATATGATGGAAAAAGGATTTATTGTCCCCACGCTCAATCTGGATCAGGTGGATGACCGCTGCGCCATGATCCGCCATACGCCACAGTTGATGGAAACAAATATCCAGTATGCCGCTGTCCAGAATTTTGCCTTTGGCGGCATTAACACCAGCCTGATTCTTAAGCGCCTGTTTAAAAAATGAAGAATTTTATGGGCGAAAATGGTTTACCAATAAAAATTTTGTTGCTTTTTAAAATAATATTTCAAATTTAATCCGATCTGCCATTCATTGTATTCAGATGTCAGGTTCATCTTGGCATATCCCCCAATGGCAAATTTAGGGCCCAGTAATTTCCACGCTTCAAGCTGTATAAGTGCTGTCGGACTGCTATCCTCGTTTCCTTGGTATATACCGTTGTATTCTGCTCGACCGGCTGGTGAGAGTTCAGATATCAAGATTTGTTCAGGGTAAAAGGGGGCATTAGCTGTTTGTTCCCACATCCAGCCTCCAGAAGCTTGAAAATCCAAATAATAATCAAGACAGGGGCGGGATTTGATTCGTATCAGCGGACCCGTTGAAATCATATGATCCGGGCTGTAATACCCCCCATGACCAAATGTAAAAAAATTGGAGTTACGTTCAAAATGTTGATAAGATCCATAAACACCATAGGAGAATTCCCATTTTTTTCCGAGTTCGCGCGTCTGGCCAAAAGCCAAATCAACCGTCCCTGCCGTGTTATCTATTACATTCTCACCCCGGTATAAATCAAAACCGATACGCCCACTGATCCACCAACTTCTCCAGGGGCTAATTGTATATCCTAATTTTCCTCCGCTTTTGGTCACCCGACCCCAGGCATCATCCCCATAGGGATCGTTCAGTCCCGCATAGGACAGGATGGACTCGTCAAGCGAGGTTCGGTGAACATTGATTTCAAATCCGTTGATGTCAGTATCGATATTGAAAAGTAGTGTTGTGTCGACATCTCCGCCAATGGGTGACGTGCCGATGGCCACTTTGAAGGGATAGGGGCCTTCTTTTTTATAATTCAACCAGAGTTCATGGAAGTCGGACTGATTGTTGAGTGCCGCTTTAGATTGGCTGGCGTTTTGATACCAATAATAACTGCCTACCCGGAAGGCTGATGGATCGCTGCTGTCAAGTTGTTTGTAAACATGGGAAAAGGTTAGTTGATGCCCTAAAGGAAAAGCGATGCCGGCTGAGATCGGAAATGCGATTTCATTAAGTCGGGACAAACCGGGATCACCAGACCGGTGACGAAAATAAACCGATGCGTCAATCCGGGAGGCGTCGGCATTTACAAAACAAGCCTCCGGGTCATCAAAAACCTGGGATGCCGTCACCGGCGCCTTATTTTTTGCATAAAAATAAGCTGCTGCGCGTCTGACACCAATAAAGCTGTTGCTGCCCATATCCTCGGCCAGATTCCAAGCATCACTCCTTTTCCCTCCATGCGCATAGCCGTCAAGGACCTGGACACCAAGATTCGTAATGCTGGCCATGGAGCTATCATTATCCAGGAGGGCCATCCGGAAAAATAATTTTTTAGCATCTGAAAATCGGTTTTGGCTCAGGCTTTCCAAAATCCCTTGGCGATAGACGTTTTTCCGTAACTCCATCAGTTTATCGGACTGCTGCGGTTCAAAGTTGTCCACGAGGCGTATGGCTTCGTCAAATTTTTTTTGGTGCAGCAGGCTGTAGCCTAAGCCTATCCGGGTACCCTGGTCATGGGGAATGATGGCGGACAGGCGTACAAAATATCCTTCTGCCAATGCATATTCTTTTTTATGATAATGATCCCATGCAGAAACGATCAGCGCAAATTCATGCTTGGGATCAATGTCCAGGATACGCCGCGCAATCAAGCCCCTCTCCTTTGCCCCTTCCGGATATGTTTCCATAAGGGCCGGTAGGGTTTTGGGCAATTGATAGCCATCTTCGACTAACAGCAAAAATATGGATTGGGCCGCCTCTTTTCTTCCCTGTTTTAAACGGGTATACCCCAGTCCCATCCGGGCATTCTGCCTCAACGTCATATCCGGGGCCAGTTGAACCTGGAGAAACCCTTTGGCGGCTTCGGTCAGTTTGTCCTCGTTGAATTGATTCCAAGCCGTGGCCAGAATTTCTCCATAGGTGGCTTCTTTGGCAGGCAAGGCAGGACAATAAAAAAGAAATAAAATTATACCCAATATGGCAGTCGTTTTCCGGGAAATATTCATGGCAGTCTCACCGAATGGGCCAGAAGATAAAGCGTGTTTGAGTAATAATCGTCTTTCTCTGTTAAAATTTTCTCCTTTGCTGTTTCCATGAGCCGGGAACCCAGGTCTTTTTCTCCGACTATTTGGCAGCACCGTGCAAAAATCGCATAAAATCCGGCAGGGGCCATGAACATCGATATCTGGCTATCCACCAGATCCACCACATTTGGCAGCAGTTGGGTTGTTTTATAAAATGACAGATATTTTGAAAATCTCGCCAGTCCATTCTTATGGTCATCGGACATGGCCATGTATAAAGGAATTCTGATGGCTTCATAACCGAAATTTTTACTGCGTTTTTTATTGATCTTCACACCGGTTTCATCCATGGATATCCAGTCACAGGGTAATTCGAGCGGGGTCAGGCAATGCGCGAATGTAAGTTCAAAGCTCTGGCCTGCCAGGGTACGCCAAAATTCCGGATTATCGGTTTGTGCAAATTTTTCAAATGCAGGGTAAACGAAATAGCTGGGATTAAGGATGACGGCTTCAGGAGATGAAAACCCGAAATACCCAGGCAACAGGATCATGCGGCCGTATTTTTTTATTACCAGATCGTTTTTAATTGCGGCGATAATGGACAATGCGTGATCGGCCAGATTCGGTTCGGACCACAATTGGGCAGCCTCAAGCAGCGCCCAGGCGATCAGCAGATCCCCATCCGTTGCATTGTTGTAATCAAGAATATCCCACTGACCGTTGATACGCATACCCCACTGCCAGGCTGACAGGGGGTCGGCCCGAACCATAAGGTTTTCGCGAGTCCATTTGTAGATGCGGTTAAAGGACGCCCGGTCTTTATGGGCAACTGCCAGGAGCATGCCATATCCTTGACCTTCTGAATGACTGGTTTTTTTCTGAAAGAAATCAATGACACGACCGTCCTCCGAAACAAAATGATGGCGGTAATACTCCCAGGTGCCCGGCGTTTGTGCAAAACAATGTCCCGCAATCACAAGCCCACACACCAAAGCCGTTAACAGGTATATTGTTCGGGATTTAATCACTTGTAAGCCTCCTTTTATTCCTTGCCCGCAGCAGCATATACAGCAGCATCGCAAGGCTGAAACACAGGACCACAATCACGCCGATGAACCACACCGGGTAGGTATTGGCATAATAATCCATGAACGGGATAGGAGAGACCTTGCCCAGGTAATAATTGTCACCCAACCTGAACGAGCGGGTATCCAGTTCCGGGTCCGTTAAATTGATAAATGCCGTATCGCCCCTAAGGGATGCTTGAACTCTGGGATCCCAGAGTGCTTGCCCGGTTTTTGCCATATCTTCTTGATTTTGTGCGGTAAGCATGAATACGGATCTGTTTTTGTCCTTGGGATTCTGAAATTCGATGCATGCGCCCCGACCTTGGATGAAAACAGGATCAGCGTGAAGGATGACGAGTTTGGACTCTTCTATATCAACTTGAGTAATCTTGTTCTGCCGTGGATGAAAAAATTTGGACAATAAACTGCTGTTTTCATTTTCACAATTTCCCTTGGGCCTGCCCAGGTGCGGCATTTTTATGGGACCCGGGGTTGTCAGGTTAATTGGTGCAGCCTCGCGAAAGGATGACGGGATGGTATCGGTCTGTGAGACGAAGATGAGATCTTTATCTTCTGATGCCGGGGTATCCAGATGCCAGCTTGCAGCAAGGGGGGGGAATCCGATCTTTTGTGCCGTCATTGCAATCAGATTGACCGAGGCCATAAATGAGGCCGGGGTTTTGTCCGGAATGCAAATTTGGGTTTCTCTCATGTCCGGGTACCTGCCAAACGGGAATCCATCAGTCAAGAACGCCCCCAAATTCGGCATTTCAATCCATTGGTCTATTTCGGGAAGGCTTAAGGTTGAATTATCAAATAAAGTTATTCTCAGATTACCGGTCTGGATCAAGGTACACTGATCCGTTATCAGTGGGACCAGTTCCGGTGCAAACAACAACCTGTTGATGCCGGGTTTCAGGGATGACATCAAAAATTGCACCTCGTAGTCACGATAATTTCCTCCAGCAGGATCCCTTAGAGGGATGCCGGTGACAAATTTGTCGTTTAATTGGATGTTGAGAACCGAATCCTCCCTCATGGCTGCGCCATAGGCAATGGTCAGGGAAAGAACAGCTTGATCGTTGGGTGTCAGGTGGGCGTTGGAAGGGAGCCGAAATTCAATGCCTTTGGGGATGGGCGTCATGCCTTTAAATGTACAAGAGTCCATCCCAAGTGCTTTAAGGGTGTATGTGCATCCGGGTACCAGACCTTTTTTAAATCGATAGGGGGCCAGGAGAGGGAGCTGGATATCTGTCAGGTGGACAGATGGGGCATCCGGCAACGGCATGGAGAGAAGAGACAGGGCCGTTGACGCTTTGAGGATTTCTTCTTCGTTTCGTCCGCAAACAATGATTAACGCAAAACCAGGGTCTGTCTTTGGATTGGATTTTGAGGCCCCGTTTTGTTCCAGGTAGGGAAGGTGGTGAAGACTTAAATGCGGGCCTTGGATATTTTCCCATATACTGTCTGGCAGATTAAATCTGGAAAGTTGAGATCTTAAAAATTCAGGATCTCCCACCACGATCGTGTCGGTCCGGCGGCTGATATTGGCGGTATTAAAAAAAGGTGTTCGTCTAAATTCATAACGGTTGGCTATCCCTGAGGCACATAGAGCCACGGATTTCATGATGCCCGGTGTGAGTTCAGGAAAAACCAGATCAATCTCCGGCGGGTAAATGTTTTTGGGATCATATAAAAAATCGTTTACCGCCGACACCCTCAGCGGAATGGGTTTCAAGTCCATTTTAAGCTCAAGTACGGCATCGACCAGTTCAATGGATGTCCACAATTCAGGCGCGGACGGGTCTTCGCATCCGCTTTCCACCGAGTGCTGGGCCACCTGAATTTCAAAAGGATGGTATCCCGGGCCGAGCAGTGACGGCGGAATGGTTACGGTCAGGTTTTTTTTATACACCAACGGATCCAGACTGTTCTGGGCCAGTACGAATCCATCAAAGACAAACGTCAGTTTTGATCGATCCTTTATCAATGCACTTGAATTGGAATATCCAAATGTCAGCCTGGCTTCATGGACCTTCCACCGTTCCGGAATGGGCAGCTTAAGTTCAAATCGCTGGGTATTGGCCTCTATGCCGCTAAGCCGGATGTTATCCACTGCCATGAAATCCTTGAGCGGTAAAGAAACGGTCCGCGCATCAACGCCGGCCGGAAGCCATATATTTAAACAGATAATAAAAACAAAAAATTTTTTCACGACAGATCCTCACGATGTTTGGAAATTAAGCGATAGATATGATGAATGTATACTTTTATCCCTTGATATACAAGGGATGAAACACCTTTAAAATTGGACATAAATCCTGAAATCCCTATTTTTAAAAGGTTTAAAAATCCCAAGAAGTTTCCAATGCGCGAATCCTGATTATATTGACCGTAAAATTTCCACCGATTGCTGTCCCCATATACGAAATTGACGACTGCGGTCAGTTGTGTCAGCGTATCCGTTACAAATGAACAACCCAGTTTAAGCTGACGCTCTGAAAAAATAATATGCTCAATGATTACAGGTATCTGATAAGCCTCCCCACGGCTGTCTTTGACATGAAGTACGAGGTGATCCTTGACCCCCAACCCTGCATCATTGTTAACCCTGATACCGGCCCCGGAGACGGACAGGTCAAAAATAGTTCCGGAAATGTACTTATGATCATATTCCAATGTCACTTTTTCACAGGTTTCATAGCGGTGCTGTTTCCTCAACTGGCGTTTTTCCCACACCACCCCGAGGCAGGCCAGCAAAAGAACCATGTTAAAGAGATTCCATGCCATGCAAATAAGTATGGCGTCCATCACTTCAGGGGTCCGGATTATGCGATAGATGCCGGTAATTGAGCCTGCTGCACTGATAACGAGCATCAGGTAAAACGGCATTGATAAATGGCTTAAGAAATCTTTACCATGGGAAACCGCCTTGGGTGTAACTTTAAACACAGGTGCTCTGGGTTTGATGATGGCCGACAGGATGGCCGGCAGCAGGTAAATGCTTTGAATGGTTTCATAAAGTTCTGAAAAAAACGGGTGCCGAAATCGGCCAAAAAGAAAATTGGACAGGATGTGCGCTCCCATAAGATGGGGCAAGGCATAGGCCAGCACCTGAGTCCATGAAGCATTGTAAATCCGAAGTCCAAAAAACAGTAGAACCAAGGGAGATAAATAAAAAATGATCCGGGCAATGCCAAAAAACCAGAACAGCGTGGCATTGAAATAACAGATGCGCTGGGGCACGCTCAGCCCTTTTTGCAACAACGGGTTCTTAAGAATGAAAATTTGTATCATTCCCTGTGCCCATCGACTTCTCTGGATGATAAAGTCCGAAAAGGTCTCGGGTGTCAGGCCGATGATCAGTGGTTTTTTTAAATATGCGCTTGAATACCCTTTGGCATGGAGCCCCAGTGCGGTTTCAGCATCCTCTGTTATGGAATTTCCGGCAATACCGCCTGTTTCCATCAGGTATTTCCGCCTCAGTATTGCGGCAGATCCGCAAAAAAATGATGCATTCCAAAAGTCAAGTCCAGGGTGAATTGCACCGTAGAACATTTCATTTTCACTGGGACTTTTTCTAAAAATATTCAGATTTTTTTCTAAGGGATCCGGATTAATAAAATAGTGAGGGGTTTGTAATAAAAAAAGATTGGGGTCTTTGAGGAAAAAGCCTACTGTGTTTTCAAGAAAGTCCCTTGTCGGAACGTGATCGCAGTCAAGGATGAGTATCAAGTCGCCGCAGCCCTGCTGAATGCCGTGATTCACACATGATATGCCGTCAAACGCATCTTCATCCAAGGTACATTCACAGCTGAGCAGCGCCTCGTTTAGGTTTCCGGCCTTGGCAGATAAGTTTTTATCCCGGGTCGCATAAATGACAGACAATTCTGATGCGATCTGCTTAAGCTTGTTTGATCGTTCTCTGGCCGCTTGCGCTTTTTCCTTATTCGCATCATCCAGTCGCTGTTTCGTTCCGCCGTCATCCAGGATATAGATGGTTCTTTTCTCTTCAGGGTAAAGCATCTGGGTCGCCGCAAGAGCTGTAATTCTCAATAGCTCAACCGGCTCGTTATATGTGGGAATATAAACATCAACCGTAGGATAATCTGAGGGTATAACCGGCAGTTGAACTGAGCGTCGATCCAACGGCCAGGCATTCACGAACATGCCAAAAAAATATATGACGATACCATAGACCTCGGCACTAAATAACATCAACGCGGCAATCATATCGGGCACCCCGTTAAATGCCAGGCTCACATTGATCCTGAACTGCAGATATCTCAGAGTCAAAAACGAACAAATGGTCATAATCAGTATTCTTGATAACTTTCCTGTATGCGAACTGATCATGCTGGTTATCCCGGCAATCACCACCAGCAGTCCGCCCAATAGCGCCTGGTGAAATAAGGACAGATATGCACTGGACAGCAGCAGGTATCCGCCGATGATTAATATCGAAAGCCCTCCGGCCAGGTTTTCTCTAATCCGTTTCGTCTTGTTTTTAGATTGCTTTTCGATTTTCGCCTCTTTAGAAATTAGGGTGTACTTCAATTTTAATTTTTGCTTTGGCCACTTTACTCAAATCGTTACGGCTGGGCAAGGGGGGTTGAGTGTGAATACCAGGGGATATTCCATAATCTCGGCGGCCATGATTTTAACGATGCGATCATTGGCCTTGACCGGGTAGTCTGACTCCATGTCAATAAAGGGATCTATAGCAATTTTTTTGATCTCCTTTTGGCCGGTCACCAGATTGACGGCAACCTTGTTTATGGATCCGGTAACTTCCGAATTCTGAAGCCGCGCCCCTATATTGTCGGCCAGCAGTATAATGTAACGGATATCAGCGGTGTTGACCTGCGGGCCGCCCAAACGCGGAGCGCACAAGATCCCGGTTTCTCGGGTGATAGGTATTATCCGCTTTTTCCTTTTGGATGACCGTTTTTAACAGTTTATACATTTTGATATTTTGGGGCTCATCCTGGTAAAAGGCGTTCCAGGCATACTGGAGAAGCTCCTGCAGCCGCTCCGGGGCCATGTTTTTGGGCTGAAACACCACTTTGTCCGCAGAATACTCATCCCAGTCATAGGATAGAATTCTTTTCTGGCTGTTTAGCTCTTCCCACGCCCGGGTGTGGGGGAACGGTGTCAGAACCGTAAATTCAGCCAGATCAAGATCAATTTCCAAAAGAAAATCAATGAGTCTTTTGATGGAGTCTTCTGTGTGGTGGTCAAGTCCTAGAAGGATGGTGCCCTCTACACCGATGCCGTAATCATGGTAGCGTTTGATCCTGTCCCGGATTAAATCCGAGGTGTCGAATACAGCCTGGTAAACATACCAGGCGCCGGCCTGGGCTGCCAGGTCCAGCACCTTGGGGTCGTTTTCAATGGGGTGGCAGCACCATTTCTTCTTTAGCGGGATCATCTCCCGGAAAAGGTCCATTTCCCACTGCTTGTCCTGGGCCAGGGAATTGTCCACAATAAAGAGCCGGTTGTTGTCAATGCCGGCCAGCTCTTCAATGGTTTTGTCGATGGGTCTGGGTCTGAATTTTCGCCCTCCTAAATAGGCCACGGCGCAAGGGTAGCAGTTAAACCTGCATCCCCGGGAGGCATGGACCAGATCCACCATCTGCACCCCTTTGTAGTTGTACAGATCCCGTTCAAGAATATCCCTCCTGGCCGGTCCCACGCTTTCAATGGGTGGCTGTGAAGAAAGATAATCATACACCTGGGCCAGGCGGTTTTTCTTTAAGTCATCAAAAAGCTTCTCCATCCGGCCTTCAGCCTCTCCAAGAAACACGGCATCCACCTGGCCTGTCATCTGTTCTGCATGGAGCATGGTGGCAATGCCGCCGGCAATAACCGGAATCCCTTTGGACCTAAATTTTTTTGCAATGGCAATGCCGCGGTTGATCTGGATGGTAAGCATCATGGAGAGTGCAACCACGTCCACCTGTTCATCATAGTCAATGGTCTGGACATTTTCATCAATAAACTGGACGTCGATATAGTCGGGAAGGGCTGCCGCAAATACAACAGGTCCATGGGGGGGCAGATGGAATTCGGTCTGCCGGTCAAGTTTTGTCCATCTGGGATAGATCAGTTTCAGTTTCATCTATTGTCACCGCAGGGGTTGGGTGTTCGAGATTAAATTCGCGTCTGTCAGAGTCATGGTTAAAGTGTATCGTGATGGAAATGCCGCCGTCAAGGTTATAGATTTTGGGAAAACAGGGGACCGGCGGTTTGTGGTTGCTTTGGGAAATATATATTTAACCCAGCGTTTGATCCGATGGCTGCCGGTCCTTAAGTTCTGGGTCCAAATGGTCCTGTCTGGGGAGATGACAATGTCTATTGTCCCGCCGTCAGGTTCTGAAAACCTTAAGATAGTATTTTTATTTTCAAGCGTTCCCCAGGCATCAAGTCGGCCCCGGGGGGTGAAAAAGATAAGCTCAATGTCCGATACCAGACCCCGGGCAAGGGCCTGACTGTCAAAGGGGGGGATGGCCCGGTGAATTGTGAATGCCTCAGCGGTGTGGTCGGCTTCAAAAAGAACCAGTCCCTCCAGGGTCATGATCACACAATGGATGGCGCGGTGGCGGGGGTGGATATTTACAACACCCATGAGCATGGCCGAATGGTTGCCCGCCATAGTCAACTCTATGGCATGGACGAACTGAAACGAATCGGTCGGGAACAGTGTGTTCAATTCGCGCGAAAAGCTTTGTTTGTTCAGGACAGCAGAATTATCCGGGCATACAATGGGCGGCAGACCAGCGCACCCTGCGCTAATTAAAAAAGTAAATACAAAGAGATATTCCAGCGCCGTTTTAAGTCTCATTTCGGGGCGGCAAATACGTCAGGGTTAATGTCTTCATTGAGTGTCGCTTTTTCAAATCGAAGACGGGTGTAAGAGTTCTGATTTTCGCGGATAACGACCTCTTTAAACACGCCCGGCTGTTCGGACAGAACCAAAACGATCTCCTGGATAAAACTGCTTATGGCTTTCTCCTTTGGAACCAGGATGATTCTGCCGGGCTCCGGCGCCTCTTCAATAGTCGCATCGAAAACATTTGTGTTGAAATCGCCCTTCAGCCATTGGCTGATTTCATCCATGACAACGGTCATGGCACCCATGGCCGAAGCATTGTCCCGGATAAATGTGTTCTCTTTTTGTATATAGCGAGAAACGCTTTTTCCCTGCATGATAAGGACATTTTTGATGGGTTCCCGGTACTCAAATCTCAGTGCGTCCGGGCTCTGGAAACGGATACTTCCTTTGGAAACCAGGGGTTTTACCAGGATTTTCATGTGCTTTTCCTGGATAAAATCGGCACTGATTGACCGGATGCTGCCGGCCGCCTCCTGCATATCCGCCAGGGACGCTGCGTTTGCACCAACTGAAATCATGGCCGCCATCAGTACGGTGGCCGCCCCCAGGAAAAGTCTTTTTTTTATAAGCATTAGAACATGCCGCCGTTGACCGAGATCACCTGGCCGGTGATGTAGGACGCATCCTCTGAACACAGGAATTTAACCACCCGTGCCACCTCCTCGGGCTGTCCCACTCGCGCCATGGGAATCATGGTTTTGACATTGGCCAGGGGCAAATCCTTGGTCATATCGGTTTCGATGAGTCCTGGGGCCACAACATTGATTCGAATGCCAAGCCGTGCCACTTCGGCTGCAATGCTGCGGCTGGCGCCGATGAGTCCTGCTTTGGCTGCACTGTAATTGGCCTGTCCCCGGTTTCCTGTCAGGCCGGACAAAGATGCGATGGAGACAACAGCCCCCCGTTTCTGACGCACCATTCTTTTCAGGATCGGTTTTGTCATATTGTAAAAGCCGTCAAGACTGGTCCGGATCACCTTGTCCCAGCTTTCATCCTTCATCATGATGAACAGACCGTCATCAACGATCCCTGCATTGTTTACCAGTGCATCAATGGTTTCGCACCGGTCCACGATGTTGTCAATTGCGGCTTTGGATTGTTCCCTGTCCGTCACATCGAACTGCATGATCTCTCCATGGGAACCGGCTGCCCGGACCTGCTCAAGGGTGTGGGCGGCCCCGTCTTTGTCCGAATGGTAATTTATAAAGGTGTAATACCCCTGCTTTGCAAGTTCAATGGCGACGGCCCGGCCGATCCCCCGGCTTGCGCCTGTGATGACGGCGGTTTTTGTATCTGTTTTCTGAGACATGGAAAGACTATCCTAACGTATGATTGATTCTCTTGTTTAATGATTCATCATGTGACTGCTCCCCTCCTGAATCAAAGATTCAGAAGGGGCTTCTAAGCGACCGAGGTCGCTAACGTGTCCAGCCCGACACGCAAAATGTTTATGGCTGCATTATGATCGCGGTTTGCAACAAAACCGCATGAGCAAAGATGCGTACGAACAGACAAGGATTTCTTGACAATTTGACCACAGGCCGAACACTTCTGGGAAGTATACTGTGGCGGTACGCCTATGATCTGTTTGCCTTGCTCAACAGCCTTGTATTTCAGATACAGCAAAAATTGATACCATCCGGCATCATTGATGGACTTGTTCAGACCAGCCTTGATAGAGCCTCTGTTAGGCAGGTATTTTCCATCTTTATCCTGAACAGGCTTTGGTCTGCGGGACATCCCCTGGATGTTCAAATCCTCATGGCAAATCACATTGCCGAGCTTGAGCAAGGCATTCGCAGTCTTGTGCAAAAAATCATGTCTCTGGCAACGGATTTTGTAATGGCATTTCCGGATTGCTTTAAGCAACTTGTACCACCTGGCAGACCGTTTCTTTGCCTTGGCAAATCGTCTTTGCAAACGGGCAAGTTTGTCCAGGGATTTTCTCAGGAACTTAGGGGTTGAGACATGGGAACCGTCAGACGCATACAAAAAATCGTTCAACCCAAGATCAATACCAATGGAATTTTGCAAATCCTGTTCAGGCTCGATGTCAAGCGGCAACTCGACCGAGAAACAGGCAAACCATTTGCAGCCTTCCCTGATTATGGTCAGGGTTTTGATTTCAGCTTCTTTGGGTATCTGTCTATGATGCACGGTTTTTACAATTCCGACTTTTGGAATTTTGATCCGGCTTCCAGGAAAAGCATGATACTGAGGATAGGTAATACTGTTCCATTCACCATGCTTCTTGAAGTTTGGAAAACCGGGGGTCTCGCCATTTTCGACTCTGCGGAAAAAGGCTTGATACCCGTTGTCCAGACGGCGAAGAACGTCCTGCAACACTTGAGAATAAACACCTTTATACCAGGGACGTTCGATTTTCAGTTGGGGCAATTGATTTTGTTGCTGGTTGTAGGAAATTGTTGTTCCATCTTTTTCATAGGCTTCGATCCGTTCCTTCAGATTCCAGTTATACAGATGTCTGCACATGGAAAGCTGATTTTCCAAGTTAGACACCTGTGCCCCGGTTGGGTAGATGCGGTACTTGAAAGATTTTTTGATCAACAATTTCATAGCTGTTTGCCCTGGTTTTCAACATATTTTTTTACGTCACTCAAAGTTACCTGCCCAACCGAAGCAAGGAAATATGATGGAGACCAAAAGGCTTTACCCCATAGTTCTTTCCTGACCTCTGGAAATTCTTTTCTAATCATACGGGAGGTAACAGATTTCAGGCTATTGATAAATTTAGACAAGGTAACCGATGGTTTTGACGCAAAAAGTATATGGATATGCTCTTTATCTGTTTCTTGCTCAATAATTCGTATTCCAAAGTTAGATGCAATATTGACCACAAGCGACTTCAGCCTTTCTGATATTGGATCCGTCAAAACCTTATGTCTGTATTTTACACAAAACACAAGATGGAACTGAATACAATAAACCGAATGGCAACCCATATCAATCTCATATTTCATATGAGGAAAAATACAAAGAACAGAGTATGAAGTCAACAACAAACTATGCCGATTCATCTCCCACCGAATCACAGATTCGGAAGGGGACTTCTCGGCGGGAAGTTAAAATTCTGCTATGCCGAGACGAGCTGCAACGTGATTTGCGCGGCAACCGTTTTATCCAAGGTTACGGTTCCGGTAACCTCCCTGAAATCTTCAAAGGAGAAGCTGTTCCGGGTCCGGGTGATGAGGGTTGAACCCACAGGAAGGCTGTCCATATGAAATACGGCGGATTTAACACCGGCAATCCATCCCATGGTGCCGTCTTCTTTCCCGCGGTTTTGCAACCGGTGGATACTGTTGTTGACCCCGGCGGTCTGTGCAGCCAGTTCCACCATGACAATGGGGCTTACCGATCCGGCAGAGACAAGGGGCCAATCATCCGATACCACGGCAATGGACACGGTTGAGGCGTCATCCACCTCAATAATACGTTCAATAAGGAGCATCCGGTTCCTGTGGGGAAGAAGATCTTTAATGGGTATTTCCTTAGGATTCATCCTGTGTCCTGTATTTCTTTATCTGAAGGTAAATAGCTTTTGTTGATCTGAAAAAAAGCAGAATTATACCGGCTTTTTATATCAGTGTAAAGTTACAAAAACAGCCCTGATCCACAATCAAAAGGCCTTTCTTCCTTTTTAGTTGTTTTTATTAATTTGATTTTGTAGGATAAAAAAATAAATCAAATTTGATTCCGTCCAACAAAACAATTTAAGAGGTCTTCATGTATAGAAAATCGATTTTTATTTTGATGGTGGTACTCTCTTTTTTTCTAAACTGCGCGATGTTTTCGCCTAAAAGTTTCTATTACGTTGTATTTGAAGATAATCCCAATATTACAAATACTAAGATTTATTCAAAAGGCATAGAAATCGGAAAAATTTTGGACCAAGAGCTTAGCAAAGAGAATAAACTGATTTTAACCATAGCCATAAAGAGCGATTATAAAGATTTAATTAAATCCGACACGGTTTTTTATGCTGATGACAATTCTCTTTTACTAAACGTCTCAGAGACCGATACCCAGGCCGTGCCCGAAAAATCATTTATTCTGGGATTTGCATCGCAAACAAAGCTTGTCTGGTTTAAAGCAAAAAATACGCTGAAAGACTTTTCAACGGCAACGCAAAAGGAAATTCAGAAAATAATAGAATCATTCAAGTAACGGTCATGGGCCGACCTGGCCTATCAACACTCGGGATCAACCCACAACAAAATATGAAAGTAATTTAACAACCTGTTTGGACTTTCATAAAAAAAGAGGCGCAGCATGAAAATCGATATTGGCCCTGTCACCCGGCTTGAGGGTCACCTCAATATTAATACAACCGTAGAAAACAATATCATCACCGATGCGAAAAGCATGGGGGAAATGTTCAGAGGGTTTGAAGTTTTCCTTCTGGGTCGAGACCCGCTTGACGCCCAGCAGATTACCCAGAGGATTTGCGGCGTATGCCCGTATGCCCATGCCATTGCCTCTTCTTATGCCCAGGAAGCGGCCTACCGACTCAGGACACCGCCAAACGGCAGAATTCTTCACAACCTTATCCAGGGCGCCAACCATTTATACGATTATCTTTTACATTTTTATCAGCTCTCTGCCCTTGATTTTATCGATGTGACCGCTATTACGGGGTATACCGGCAAAGACCGTGACCTGACCCACTTGAAAGAGTGGGTCAACCACGCGCTGGGCAGCGGAGAATCCCACCCGGCAGCGCCTTTTTTGCCCCGGCTGTCCGGAACTTATGTAACGGATGCGGACATAAATATCACCGCGTTAAAGCATTATGTGGAATCCCTTGAAATCCAGAAAAAAGCCAATCGGGCCTCTGCCATTTTCGGTGGCAGGTTTCCCCATGCCACGGGGATTTTTCCCGGCGGCTGCACCCGGCCGCCGGACATTGACGCCATCTCGTCTTATCAGGCGCTGATTCATGAGGTTAAGCATTTTATCCATAACAAGTACCTGCCCGATCTTCTGGCAGTTGCCGGCGCATTCCCGGAATACTGGCATATCGGCCAAAGCAAGGGCGGCTTCATGTCCTACGGCCTGCTGCCATTTGGGCCGGAACCGGACAGTCCCAGGCTCCTGTCGTCCGGCGTGCTTATTGACGGGAAAGTGGAAACGGTAAAAACAGGTGCCATTACCGAAGATGTTAAATTTGCCAAATACAGCTCCCCATCCGGTCTGAAAGTCACCCAGGGCCGCCTGACACCGGCTCCGCACAAAGACGGGGCCTATTCCTGGGTAAAGGCGCCCCGGTATGGCGGGCATGTACTGGAAGTCGGACCGGCGGCAAGGATACTGGTGGATTATTTACAGGGCGGCAATAAAACCGTCAAACAGCTGGTGGACCGGTTCGCCGGTATGGCGGAGATTGGGCCGGAACAACTCAATTCGGTCCTGGGCCGGCACCTGTGCCGCGCCGTGTCTGCCGTCGTAATCGCAGATTTTCTTCTGGACCAGACTGAACAAATCAATCCGTCTGCGCCATTCATACCTGAGATAAAAATACCGGAAGCCGGGGAAGGCTTCGGCCTCACCGAGGCATCAAGGGGTGCCCTGCTTCATTATATCCGGATCAGAAACTATAAAATTGATCATTATGAATGTGTGGTGCCGACCACATGGAACTGTTCTCCCAGGGATGACACAGGCAGGCCCGGTGCATTGGAGTCCGCCCTCATCGGCACCAGGGTTGAAGATCCTGCCCAACAAATCGAGGCCAACCGGATTGTGCATTCTTTTGATCCCTGTCTGGCCTGCGCCGTTCACTGATATGACACAACATCCCACACCCATGTTATACAGATAAGTTCGGAGGAAAAATTCCATGATAAATAGACGAGATTTTTTGAAACTGGCTGCCTGTCTCGGTGCCTCCCTTCCGATTGCCGGGTTCCCATCAGCGGTCAAAGCCGCCCTGAAAACCATTGATCCCAAATCCGTGCCCAAGCTGATCTATCTTCAGGCACAATCTTGCACCGGGTGTTCCGTATCCCTGCTGCAGGCCGAAGCGCCCGGTGCGGTCTCCATGATTACCCAGTACTCCAAGCTGGCCTACCATCAGGATCTGTCGGCCGCATCCGGAAAACAGGTGCTGGATCTGATGAACGCTTATATCAGCGGGAATGCCGGGGATTATTTTCTGGCTGTGGAAGGGTCCATTCCCTTGGGGATGCCTGATGCCTGCGTCATTGGCGGAAAACCCATTGCAGACTACCTGAGTGCTGCCGTCCGAACCATGAGCGGTGCCGTTGCCATAGGCACCTGCAGTTCTTATGGAGGTATTCCGGCTGCTGAAGGCAACCTGACCGGCGCTGTCAGCCTGAACGATTTTTACAAAACAATAAATAAAAAGCCGCTCCTGATCTCCATTCCAGGATGCCCGGTGCATCCGGACTGGGTTTGGAAAACCATTGTTCACCTGGTGAAAATAGGACTCCCGGAACTTACGGATACCCGACCGGCTGCTTTTTTCAGCCGGAAGGTCCATGAATTGTGTCCCCGGTACCATGACTTCCAGCAGGAGATTTTTGCTGAAAAACTGGGAGATCAAGGCTGTCTTTTTAAACTCGGCTGTCTGGGACCGGACACGTTTGCAGACTGCCCCACCCGGTGGTGGAACAGTGGACAGACCTGGTGCATTGATGCCAATGCACCTTGTATCGGCTGTTCATCGCCCATGTTTGCAAAGAAAAAAGATTTTCCGTTTTACCGTAACGCTGAAATCGTCATTCCCGGAACCCCAGGAGAAAAGTCATGAAAATTCGTTTGTTCGCCCGACTCTCCATTACCTATAAAGTCATTCTCACGGTGGTTATTGTCTTGTTGATCTGTCTTGCTGCTTCCGTAGCGCTTTTAAATCGGTTTGTGGAAAACCAGATGCGACTGACCTACACTCAGTCCGTTCACACCTTGTTCAACGCCTTTGAAGACGGTGTAAAAGGATCGCTTGAACGGGGCCAGATGAACAACTTCCAAAAACTGCTCCACCACCAAAAGGAAATCAACGGGGTGATAGAGGTCAATCTTTATGATCGGAAAGGCGCGGTCAATTTGTCGTCCAATGCGTTGGACAAGGCAGAGCCTTTCCCGGAGGGATTATTGTCCCGCATCTGGGAAGAAAAGTCGCAAGTTGTGCAAAAACATGACAGCCGGCTTGTCATTTTCGGCCCCCAGCCCGTTGTAGCAGACTGTATCCGGTGCCATCCGACCTGGAAAAAAGGAGAAATCGGCGGCATTCTCTCCCTTGCATACGATCTTAGTGCCTTAAATACGGTTATCTCCAAACTCAAGTATTTTACCACTGCCGGATCAGTGATTCTTCTGTTTATTATGAGTTGTATGGTGTTTATTGCCATCCAGAAAATGGTCAAAAAACCAATTTTCAACGTTCTCAGCGGATTGAAGGATGCGGCTGAAGGCGACGGTGACCTGACCAAAAGGTTAAACGTCGCTTCTGCAGATGAACTGGGCAGCCTTGCCAAGTGGTTCAATACCTTTGTTGAAAAACTGCAGGGGATTATCCGGGATATCGCAAACAATTCTGAAAAGCAGAATACGTCATCCGCGGAGCTTCTTGAAATTTCAAAAAAGATGTCAGATGCCGCCGTTATAATGACCGAAAGGTCTAATGCCGTGGCAGCAGCGGCCGTGGATGTGAGCGATAACATGACGTCAACGGCAGCGGCGGCTGAACAATCTTCCAACAATATCGAAATGGTCTCTTCTGCGGCTGAACAGATGAGTACCATGATTGGCGCTATTGCCAAGAATACTGAAGAAACCCGCAAAAACAGCCACTACGCCGTCTCCAAAACCCAGAAAGCAGCCGACAGCATTAAAAATCTTGAGCTGAGTGCCCATGAAATCGGAGATGTGGTTGAAACCATTAAAGATATTTCCGAACAAACCAAGCTGCTCTCTTTGAATGCGACCATTGAAGCCGCGCGCGCTGGTGAACGGGGTAAAGGCTTTGCCGTGGTCGCCAATGAAATTAAAACCCTGGCACAGCAAACCGCAGACGCCACCCATGAAATTCAGGGAAAAGTCCTCCGTATTCAGGACTCGACCCATCAGGCGATTTCGGAAATTTTAGAAATCAGCAATGCCATTGACAGTGTCAATGCCATGATCGACACCATCTCCAGCAGCGTGGAAGAACAGTCGGGCACTACGCGTGAAATTGCCGGCAATGTCAGCCAGGCCGCCTTGGGAATCCAAGAGGTTACCCGTAATGTAATGGAAAGTTCAAAAAAAGTTCAGAAAATTGCAAGTGATATTGACGATGTTCACCAGGCAGCCCGTGGCATGTCGGACAGGAGTTCGGAAATAAACGCAAGTGCGGACCACCTCAGTCAGATATCCAAAACCCTGAAAACATCGGTGGATCAATTTAAAACCTAATTTTTTTCGCCCGGGCTTTGGGGGTTTGTATAATATTTGTATAACATTTCGCCAAATGAGATAATGTCGTCTGAGTAATGAGATACACTTAAGCCGGCCTGTCGCGCAAATCCGGTCCCATGCAAAACCGGAATTGATTTTATAGTGAACAAGGATTATGATATGTACATCATTCATTATAATGCAGGGGGCTTGGTTCTATTTTCGCCCACTATTAGTCATTATCATAAAATGAGAGATGAAGTTTGATAAAATATCAACATGCTGAGCTTGATCCATCAAAATTTGTAGGCCTTCTGGAGGAAATTAAAGCCAGGCACGAATGTAAATTTATCTAACCCCCGGTATGCCCGGGAAAGGAGGGGTTCATGACCAGGTCCATTCATAAGATTATCGATGAACAGATTAAACGGTGGGAAAGGCAAAAGAAGCAGGGCGTAAGCCCGGTGGATACCTGCAATGTGATTACCATTTCAAGGCAACGTGGCAGCCGTGGACATGAGGTGGCTGAAGCACTTGCCAAAGCGTTGGGCTTTGACCTATTTGACTATGAAATAGTTGAGGGCATGATCAAGGAGACCAAGGATTCTTCTGATAGAAGTAATACTATAGTTGAAACTGATAGGGCTAAGACTCTGCTTGACACCCTTGATGAGAAGAAAATGAATATTGTGGATGACCTGATTGCCGCATTGGTCCACAAACACCATCTATGGCCTGACGAGTATTCAAAAATTCTGCTTCGGGTGCTCAATACAATCGGCAGTCACGGCAATGCCGTTATTCTGGGCAGGGGAGGCAATTTTGCCTTAAAAGACACTAACGCCCTAAGGGTGAGAATCGTTGCCCCTGATGACATGCGCTGCAAGGTGGTACAGAAGGACAAGGGGCTGAACGCGGATGATGCCAAGAAACTTATGGTCAGCATTGATGCCAACAGGAGGGCCTTTATCAGGCGGTATTTTAATGCTGATACTCAGGATCCGGCCAACTACGACCTGGTTTTAAACACAGGTAAGATATCCGTGGAAAAGGCGGTCAGTATTATCCAGGCGGCCTTGGCTTAAGTTATCGTTATTGTTATCGTTATTGTTCATAGAAATCCACTAAGTACGGGCGTTTCTAATGTAGGGGATTGGGAAAATTCCAATCCCCTTTGAGTTTTTTGTAGGTTTTATTTTTTTAGGATAAAAAATTCAACATCTACCGGCCAGCCATGGCCGTTACTTCAGAAAACCCCGGATGATTCTGTCCACGGCTTCATCGTAAGTGAGTCCTAAGCTCATCAGTTTGATCAGTTGATCATTGGCGATTTTCCCGATGGATGCTTCATGGGTTAACTCTGCGTCCGGGTGCAGAGCGCGTAAGGCCGGCACCGTTTCATTCATGCCGTTGCCCATAATGATGGCGTCACATTCGATATGGCCAAAGCTTTTGGCTCTTGCTTCCACGTTGGCGTAGAAATCCTGTTTGGAGTTCTCTTTGATTACGGACCGGGATACCAGGTTTGTCTTACTGTGATGACCCTTGAGGATAATATTGTTTTCAGAGATGGCTATCTGGTGCCCTTCCGTCAATATACGTTCGGTGACAAAAAGGGAGCTGCCAGGGCCCAGTTCCGCTTCATTCACTCGCTTTGCCTCGTCCACGCCGCCTATCTGGGTCAGTTCCATCTCCACCACGGCGTTTTCGTCCAGATAGACCTTTGTGGTGGGATTCAGGCTTCGCTTACCTTTTCCTTCTCCTGTGGCAACGTGTTTTTCCTGGTAGCGGATGGTGGCGTTTTTACCCACCCGGAATTCATGGATGCCTTCGTGGCCTTCTGGCCTGCTTCCTGAGCAGTGGATGCCGCATCCGGCAACGATGGTGACATCGGCGCCTTCCCCAATGATAAAGGTATTGTATACCACGTCATGCAGGCCGGCCTGGTTGAGTATTACCGGGATGTGTACCGATTCGTTGATTACGCCCGGTTTGACGGTTACCACAATACCGGTACCATCTTCATTGGGTTCAATGTTAATATTTTCCGACACCGCACGTGATAAAAGTTTTCCGTTTTTCCGGATATTGAATGCGCCTTTGGGAATGCCGTCAAGGCCCGCCACTGCCTTTAATAAATTTTTATCTATAGCATCTAGCATCGATATCTCCTTCACATAGATTTGCGTATCCGCAAACACTTAAATCGCTTAGCAGCGGCATGGCGCCTTCCAGATCCCCGGTATAGGCAATCTGACCTTTCTTTATGAGCAGCAGGCAGTCTGCTGCTGCAAGGAACGCCTTATTGTGACTGACGACAATGGTTGTTGTCCCGTTCTCCGTGATCTGCCGTTTTATCAATCGAACCATGGGATCTATGGTCCAAAGATCTATGCCCGTGTCCGGCTCATCATAGATCGCCAGGCCGGGATTTCGGGCAATGGTGGTGGCAAGTTCGATCTTTTTTATCTCTCCGCCGGAAAGTTTTGAATCTACGGGCTTGTCGAGAAAATCCAGGGAGCAGAAACCCACCCGGGCGAGGATATCCATCAGTTTCCCTTCGTCATCAGTGCCGGCGGCAATGGATAGAAGATCCCTGAACGTCACCCCCTTGAACCGGGCTGATTGCTGAAATCCATAAGCGATTCCCTGTCTGGCCCGCTCGGTAATGGTCATGTCCGTGATATCCTGGCCATTGTATATGATCTGGCCCCGGGTGTTTTTGTTAATCCCCATGATAGTTTTGGCAAGGGTGGTCTTTCCTCCGCCGTTGGGGCCGGTAATGCCGTAAAACTTACCTTTTTCAAAGGTAAAGCTGATACCGTCAAGAATGGTTTTTTGGATCAATCCGTTTCCCGCCTCTTCGTCGGGTACGGTAAAATATATATCTTTAAGTTCCAGCATCTTTTCCCTCTCTTGCTGATATTTAGTTAATCTATTTTATGCGTTGGCCATATCAAAAGTAATGCAGAAGTTTAAAAAAAAAGGCTAAAATAGTTGTTTGATAATAACTGATTTGAATTACCTAATAAACTATTATTTATTGTTTGAATCAATTTTGATGTTATCTTTCGATTTGGTTCGCAAGCTGGTCGAATTTGACCACCTTCCCCAAAGCATCATCCCAATCTGCTTTGTTTCCCCAATAAATATGGCCTTGGGGGGTTTATTTGCACATTACTGTCGAGACTTGCGGTTGGGACAACCAACAATCCTGTTTCCATTTGCATATTGGGAAGAGCTGATCCCCAATTAGAGCAAAAACTTTTGACTTAACTTTCTGTGAGCAAATTACATAGGATTGCCCTACAAAATCCGAAAATCGGTCTTGACAATTTGGGTTATATATTATTCATATGCTGTTAATGTTTGAATGATAACGATATCATCGTTTCTCTTTGGATTAAAATATGAACTGGAAGACTCAATGAATCAATATTCTACCGCCTCAGAATTATTTGATGCCTGTGGTGTGTTGTTTGGTCCTGAAGTTGAGGTTTCCATAGAATTTTTAAAATATCTGCAACCGTCTGGAATTAAGGATGCATACCGCTGCCAGGCATTTAAAACGCATCCGGATCGTGCCGCTGCATTGGGTCAGGATGAAGACTTCTTAAATGACCGGTTTAAGACTCTCACACAAGCCTATGAACGTTTAATTGCCGCTATAAAAGGGGATGGACGCGTTTTGATGCAGCAATCAAAGCCTCAGCCACCCAAACGCCGGCCAGAGTACGGCAAACCGCCGAAAAATCCTAACCCATATCCTGGAAATGATCATTTCTATTCAAATAAGGGAAACGTACCCGAAAGGAAGTTGTTGATCGGTCAATACCTGTATTATTCCGGATATATATCCTGGAATACACTTATTGAAATTATTGTTCGGCAACGTAGAGAGCGTCCTCCGATCGGTCAGCTTGCGGTTAATTGGGGCTTAATTGACTCAGACCAGCTACAGTATATTCTCGCCAATCGTAAATTCAGTGAAAAATTTGGGGATTATGCAGTTCGAAATAAATATTTTACTCAGCGTAACCTTTTGGCTCTTTTATATAAACAAAAAAAGCTTCAGCGGCCCATCGGCCATTATCTACTGCAATACGGCTTTAGGCCTGACGTACTGGAGCGGCTGGTAAAAAAACAGAAAATCCATAACCGGAGTGCAACATTTTAATGACCGACGATTTTCAGATGGGTCTGGAAAAAACAAGAGCTTAGAACCGATCCGATTTTTTTTGCCGGATCTTTTTTTATATATGCCGGCAATTCTCAGTGAAAATCGAACTCCTTGTTACGACCATCCCAAAAGACAACCAAATGAGGTCTATCCTCGACAATGAATCTTCTGAAAAACCGTATCCGGTTTTCTCAGATGGAATACGCGGACCACCCGGTGGTGTGCGTAAGCTGGGACGATGCACCCGCCTATGGCAACTGGGCCGGCTTGAGTCTGCCGACTGAGGCCCGGTGGGAGAAGGCGGCCCGCAGGCCGCAGGGGTTGATTCATCCCTGGGGGAACGAGTTGGATGAAAACAAGTGCCGGAATGAAAGCAATAAAGCAAGCGGCTCCTCCACCCCGATATATGGATATTCAACCGGTGCATCGGGATATGACGCTGATCAATTACCAAATAAGCTCTTAGACCCAGATGAAGAAAGGTCAGACACCAAAGAACGGGTGGGGTATAAGGGGTAGACTATGAAACCAAAATGGAGAGTCCTTTTTTGCGATGGTATGGAAGAGGCTTGTCCGGTTACGGATTTTATCAATTCCTGTCCTGAGAAGCATCAGGTAAAGCTGCTGCGGCTGCTCGGGCTGCTCGAGGAGCATGGCCCAACCCTGCCAAGACCTTATGCAGATGTGCTGCATGATGGGGTTCACGAGCTTCGTTTTACCCTGTCCCAGGATCAAATTCGAGTGCTCTATTTTTTTTGTTATCAAAAATTTATCGTATTGTATGAGGTGTTTTTCAAAAATACCCGTAGAGTTCCTGAAAAATATATTAATCAGGTCATCGCCTACCGGGATGAATTTTTATCCCGGGTATCTGAAAAAAAACTGGAGAAGATCAGCCGTGCTGTTTTTTAAGGAACTGCTGGAGGAAAAATTTAAAGATAAGCCTTTTTTATCCCTCTATAATAAAGAATGCCATATTTGTACCGCAACGATGAAAGTGGTGGCCCGGATGACGGCGAATGAAGACACCAGGGATGAAATACTGGCCTTGCTGGGTATTGATCCATCAGATTTTCAGGCCCTTGAAGCTGGAGATCATTGCCGGCCCTTGCAAGTCGCCCGGCTTCTCAACCATTTTGGGATGGATGTATCCGAGCTGACGGCACGCTGTCCAAGGTATTCTAAAGAAATGGATTCGGGGGTTGGTAAGTAAACCCTATCAAACATTGTATCCCTTTTTTAAACGATCAGGATTGATGATGTGTTTATCTTCCCCTTTCACTACATGATTATCCTCACCATTTTTCAGCATATACACCAGGGACCAGCCGGGCTCTGGATTGATCTGGCAGTCGTGGGCATACACATGAAGTCGGTTGGTTTTGTCCACGGCAAATAACAGCATGGCCCTGTGGCCGTGTTTGTGGGTGAACTGTTCCAGGGTAAACTTTTCCGTCAGTTTTGTGGTGATAATCTGTCCGCCCCGGGCCAACTCGGTGGCCATGGCGGGATATGAGGCTGTTTTTCCAAACAGGATTTTTCCGTGGTTCTGGATGGACATCCGGTCCGCCGTCAATCGGTTCTCTTCCGGCCGGGAGGGTAAAATATAAATTTCATCAGTCCCGAATTCCAGGCGATAGTGAATGGCTACCGCCACGTTGGCCGCTTCATGGGGAAACAGGGCAAGCACCCCTCGGACGCCCACCAGCTGAATATGCCGGTCTGCATGTTCTGACACGGGATTGCCGAAATATGTGGGCAGCCCCTCATTTTTTGCCTTCATGACCTGATCCCACCCGGTATCGGCCAGCTGAACCTGAAACCCAAGATCCATCAAGGCTTTGCCAATGGCACGTGCCAGTGGATTGGCCCCGGTGATTATGAAGCCCTTGGGGATGGGCTCGGCCACCTTAAGCCACAGGGCAATGGGGCGTGCTGTAACGCTTTGCACCAGGACCGTGGAGATAATAATAAAAAAGGTCAGGGGCACCAGCACCGCGGCATCGGGGTAGCCTGCTTTCTCGAGCTGGGTGGCGAACAAGGCTGAAATCGCTGCCGCCACGATTCCGCGCGGAGCAATCCAGGCCAGCATATGCCGTTCCGGCCAGGTAAGGCTGGAGCCGATACTGGACACCATGATGTTCATGGGACGGGCCAGAAACTGAATGGCGATGAATAAAAAACTCATGCCCCAACCCAGAGCAAGCAGCTCATTAATATTCAGCCGGGCGGCCAGCATTATAAAAAGGACGGAAATCAGCAACATACTGATGTGTTCCTTGAAATCAAGAATATCTCCGATGGGCACATCCTTCATGTTGGCCAGCCAGATACCCATGACGGTGACTGTTACCAGGCCCGATTCATGCTGCAGATGATTGGAAAATACAAACGAGCCCAGAACCAGGGAGATGGCAAACAGGTTGTGGATGAATTCGGGAATCCAGTGTTTGCGGATGGCCATACCAAACCCATAACCGCAGATCGCGCCAATGGTTACGCCGACAGCCACCAGCCGGACAAACACCAGTATGGTATGGCCCATGGCCTGCTGGGCCGATCCCGACATGATGAATTCGTAGGCCAGAACCGCCATGGCCGCACCGATGGGATCCACAATGATGCCTTCCCACCTGAGGATATTGGCTATGTTGTGGTTGGGCCGGACTGTGCGCAGCATCGGCACGATCACGGTGGGGCCGCTTACGGATGTGATGGCCCCCAGAAGTACACTGATCTGCCAGGACAATCCCAACCCCAGACGGGCGGCCAGGGCAGTGATGATCCAGGTGACCAGCATGCCGTAGGAGACCATGTTCCGGACCACGATGTGAAGTCCCCTGATCTGTGCAAAATTTAATGTCAGGCTGCCCTCAAACAGAATCAGAGCCACGGACATGGAGACAAAAGGGAAAAAAAGATCTCCCATCATCTTTTCAGGGTTCAAAAACCCCAGCACTGGACCGGCCAGGATGCCGGTGATCAGAAGAAAAACAATACCCGGAATCTTTACCCGCCAGGCAAGCCACTGACAAGCGGTGGCGGCGACCAGTATCCCCGCAATTTGTATGAGCGTGTATTCATTCATTGGTCTTCAGTTTTTATTTCTGTTCTTTTTTTTATAAGAAAGTTATGAGTAGTGAGTAGTGAGATTTAAAACAAGCTGTTTTCTCAATACTCAATACTCACATCTTTCATTGTTTGTTGTGTCCGTCAAGACATGGCCGTTATAAAAAAGTCTGGGTAAGGTACTCAGATCTTTCAAGCTTTGTTGTGGGGTATGTCTGGCAGTTGATATGTCAAGTCAGCCCATGGCTGTTATATACATCTGGAAATCCCTATGGTTTGGAGCCCAATGTTAACCCACTATCTTTTCATTGACAAGGGCAAAGCCGAGGGCTTAAACTGACTCAGTTGCGCACAATCGATGCGCAGTCTTTTCGGAACGTACGCTTAAAAAGACAACACAAAAAAGACCGGAATCCCTGTTTCAAAATTTCAAAAAGGAGGTGGCATGGACAGAAGAAACTTTTTAAAACTTTCAGCCGGTGCGGGTGCCCTTGCACTGTTTCAGATAACCGGTGTCAGCTGTGCAGGCTCTGGAGGTGGATTGATAATCCAGGAATCTCTACCCTACAAAGCAGATGCCCTTGAACCGTATATATCTGAAAAGACAATTCGCTTTCACTATGGGAAACACCATGCCGGGTATGTAAAAAAATTGAATCAGATGATCAAAGGAACCGCCTACGCCGGCCTGGGCATTGAGGCAATTGTTCAGAAAACATACGGCAGCGCAGGTGAGACCGGTATTTTTAATAATGCCGCCCAGGTCTTTAATCACACCTTTTACTGGAACAGCATGAAACCGGGTGGCGGCGGTGTGCCTGACGGTGTCATTGCCGAAAAAATCAATGCGGACTTCGGCAGTTATGATGCATTTAAAAAAGACTTTGCATCCGCAGCGCTCTCCCAGTTCGGCAGTGGGTGGGCATGGCTTGTCAAAGATGGTGATGCGTTGAAAATTCTCAAAACATCAAACGCCGATACACCGATTGCCCAAGGGCTGGTTCCGCTCCTTACCGTTGATGTATGGGAACATGCATATTATCTGGATTACCAGAACCGGAGAGCGGAATATGTCGATGCATATCTGGAACATCTGGTCAACTGGGAGTTTGCAGAAACCAATCTGGTCGGATAGAAGATAGATTAAACGGCCGGTAATTACAGGCGATTGCCCTGGAAATCCGGCCCGAATCCGTTTTATTTTTAAGGATTGTTAGCCGCCTGACCCCTGTCGATTTCGTTGTAAATCATTGGTCCGGGAAAACTCAGGCGGTGCATAATCCTTCCATTCTTTTGTTCAGTCAACAATGATCACTGGGATGTTCAAGGAATGCATCACCCGCGAAGCGTTGCTGCCAATAAAAAATTCTTTTAGACCTGATGTCGAACTTCGTCCCATGGCAACCGTATTGTATTTTCCTTTTTGTGCCTCGTGTATAATGTCATCGGAAATCTTTTTGCCCTGGGGCTGAGTTTTTATATGAACCTTCTCTTTGGCAAACCCGGCATCGATTAATTTATACCTTGCAGTGTCAAGGGTCTCCCGCATCATTTTCTCGCGCTTTTCCTCCATCCGGCAGAACGAATTGCGTTCTGCTTCAAAATAGGGCGTGAAGCTGGGGCTGTTGAGCCCACAGGCTGCCGCAGTATCCGGCACTACATGAAACAGTGTGACCTCATCCTCCTTGTTCAGGTTTTTTGCAACATAGGTAACGGTATTTTGAGCGCATTCAGTTTCGTCAAAGGGAATCAGGATTTTGGCAGTCATGATCTTTTCTCCTTATTTAGAATTACTCGAAAGTCGTAAGCTTTTTTAAAAAAAATGTGACATTTGAAATCTAATGGGAGCATTTTAGTGCTTTTTGATATTTTGAACGATCAAATTCAAAAGGCCCAAAATACTTAACTATAACTTGATCATAAAGTATAAGTTATCAGATCCGGATGTTTTTGCGCAATGCTTTTTTCAAAAAAAGATTACTTGGCTTATGTTTTTCATGTTTATCTTTATTCGGGAAGAAGAAAATAGCGATTGCTGCTTTCCTTGACCGCTACCCGGGGAATGGGTTTGATGAATTGCTGGCGAAGACTATAGGTGTAAGCCCCCTGGGCCGGAATCATGAGGATGTCATTCTCTTTGATTCCTGAACCGAAATAGCCATAACCCCAGACATCGTGGGGGGTGCAAAGGGAGCCCAGAATATGGCATTTTTTTTCGGACAGGCTGGGCCTGGTTAAATTGAGCACAGGGCAGTAATCGGTTTCATACCGTTCCCAGCCCACAGTGTTGCCCCCGGCATCGGTGATGACCAGGTCCTTCTCCTTGCAGTCCACCACCTGGATAAGAATGTGCATGGCATCATTGCATATCCAGCGGCCCGGCTCAAAACAGATCCGGCATTGGGTTAAAGGCAGGATATGCGCTTTAATGGCACTTGACAACTCTTTTGCAAACAGGTCAATGGAGACACCCGGGTCAATAATATAGTTCTGGGGCATATTCGATAACAGCCACTCCCCCTGGGCAGGCCAGTAGCCGCCGCCAATATCAATGAATTTTACCGCATCCAGAAACTGTTTTGGCATGCTGGAAAGGATCTCTCCCAATTTTTTGATAAATGCGGTCTGCCTGTCCGGGTTAAGATTCCAGGAGGAATGGAATTGCAGTCCCTGGAAATCCAACCGGCCAAGCGTCTCGATCTCTTTGAAGGCAGATAACAGGTGTTCGGGCAACACCCCGAATTTGCGCCACAGCCCTTCGGGGTTGTTGTTCAGGCGCAACCCAACGGGCATGCGGGTCTGCTTTTTTTCAAGCACGGATGTCAGCCGCTTCGCCTCTCCGATGCTGTCCAGCAAAATCAGCACCCGGTCCGGGTGTTGGGCCGCAAGTGCCAGCTCCTGGATGGTTTTGCCCGGACCGCTGAAAATAATTGAGGACGCACCCAGTTCCAGGGCCACGGACAGTTCCACGCCGCTGGATACATCCAGCCCGAATCCATGCTTGAGCAGATGTCCTGAAAGATGGGGCAGGTTGTTGCTTTTCATGGCGTAAAAAAATGCGGTTTCGGGCAGACGGTGGCTGAATGCTGCCCTGAACTGCTCCGCTTTTCGTGCCAGGACATCGGTTTCCAGAACATACAGGGGGGATCCGAACGCCTTGGCTATATCCAGATATACCCCCTTATTTTTTAGGTACGGATTTATAAACTCAACTACTTTTTCCCTGGACAGAAAAAGGGGGGGGGCCGGTATTTGTGTCTTGGCTGTCGGCATCTCTAATCCATTTCAATATCAATACGTTTGGCGAGCAAAAGGCACTCTGTCTCGAAAAATCTGCGCCTGTTCGGTTCTATGATCATGTGCCCTAAAAGCCATGAATCGTAGTCTTGGGGCGGCATGGTTACCCTGTGCCCCGGGGTGTGAATCAAGTGTATTTTTTTTACCCGTTTGTCGTTTTCCACGGCCGCCGTGTTGATGCGTTTTATTACCCCATTTCTGCGGGCATGGATACGGAACGCCACCAGGGGCGTGTACGGCCCTTTTTTTTCATTTTTCCAGGCAAAGCCTTCTGCCGCATCCAGGGTCAGCCCAAGTATGTCGATGTTGCCCGCTTCCTTGATCAGAAAGGGCACGCAGTCTCCGCCGGGCCGCGGGGTTATTTCTATAAGCACAGGCGTTTTATGTCGAAGGATAAAATCCACCATGCAGACGCCGGTCTCAATCCCCAATGCCCTGGCTGCCCTGTAAAACAGGTCTGCAATCATGTCATTGGCAGGCATTTGGTCATCACCGTTTTCCGGCCAGATTGCATACCCGGAAATGGTGCCGAAGGGGCGGCTGTCCACCTTTATTTTCCGGGTTTTACGCAGGATAACGGCCCGGTTTTTTTCCATGAGAAAATCACAGGAAAATTCAGGGCCGGCCACCCACTCCTCGGCCAGCATCTGAAATATGCCCGCATCCGTGGGTTTAAACAATGGATTCCCGGTCCGTGCAGCAAGCCCGTCCGCCACTGCATTGAAGGCATTCTCACACTCTTTTCGGGTGACACATTTAAATACGAGTTCGCTGCCGGAACCGCAGAAAGGTTTGAGTACAATGCCCGCCGGTACCTGGTCCAGGAAATTTAATACTTCAATGTCGGTATTTACCGGGCAGGTTTGGGGGCAAGGAATCTGATGTTTGCGCCACAACTGTTTTGAGATAAATTTATCCCTGCTGTTTCTGACCGCCTCAATATCAGGGTAGGGCAACCCCATCTTTTCTGCCAGAATGGATGCCGTTTCCATGGATTCGCAGTCAAAACAGGTAATCCCGGAAAGGGTCACCCCGAAGGTTTTTTGGTGGTGGTTTAATGCCTTAACTGCAGCGTCAATATCGCAGATGGGGCATAAAATCTCTTCTCCATTATCCGGACATGGCTCGGTGGCACTCTGACGCACCTTGGGCTCTGTCAAAAAAAGTGCCTGTCCGGGACGAATTTTTCTGATCCATTCAATGTAATCAGATGTGGTGCCCACCACCAACACCTGATTTTTTTTAAGCTCAGACTGCTTTTCGGCCATAATGGCCCCCATGGAAAACAGCCGTTTCCGGCTGGGTATGAATTTCATATGAGGGTCTGGGGCTTAAGCGAAACCGTTCTTTCCAGGTAAAACTGCCGCACAGAAAATCCACGGCTTCCATCCGGTTGTGGCAAGCCCATTCCAGGTGGTGCAGGTTGATCACTTTGGCAATGCCGACAAAATCCGGGTGGGTGCCCCCGGCCACAACCGTGTAGGTGTTGTTGAAAAAGGCCCCCATGTCCACGGCTGCAATTTTTCCCTCCACAATGGCGGTGGTGATCCTGAGCATGCCCATATCCCGAAGATAGACTGCAAACCGTTCAAAAGAGCGGTAAAACCGCGCATCGCTGAAGTAGGAGTCGGATGTAAAGGCAGCCATGTTCAAACGAAATAATTCAGTGATGTCCGGCATGTGATTGTAGCGCCATGAAAGCTGCCGCTCCTCAATTTTTTTTACATCGGCCTTGAGCTTTTTTCTCGGTTTTCCGGGAAAAGCCAGCCAGAAATTCTCCATGGAGAAATCATGCATCCGGGGGTAGAAAAGATAGCCGGTTTCGTCGGGTCCGGCCTGGTCTATTTTATCAAACAGCGGATTGAAACGCAGATATCTCAAATTCAATGGTCCGGGAACTGATTCGCACAATGCTTGAAATACTTCCGGGGAGTGTGCAAGCACCCGGTTCTGCTCCAGCCAGGTTTTGCCTTTCCAGGTCTCTCCGGGAAAAAATACATATTCGCCGGTCTCTTCGACCCGGCTTAAGGGAAGAAAACCAACAATCTGGCCCTTGTCTTCGATAAGATGGAAGCTTAAAGGTCTGTTGAATGCGGCGTTAAAACATTGTCTGACAGCCCAAAGATCAAATATGTCCTGGACCGGCCAGTATTTTTCCCAGGCCTGCCGGCACTTTTCCGGATCTCTAATAATAATGGATTTCATCGATATTCACCTAATGTCTGTAAGTTATGTTGAGCCGGGAAGTTTTCCCGATAAAAAATTTTTGGACAAATTCCCGGGTCATTTCAGAGTCGTAAGCATAGGTGTCAATGGTGGGGGAGCTACGCCATATATCATGGCTGGTGTCTATTTTAATTGCTTTTAAAGCGGTCATGTTTTTCTCCTTTAAATTTGAGATACTGCTTACCATTTGTCCACAGTGTCGGTGGGGCGTTTGGGTTTCTTATTCATTTTCTTTCGGCGTTTCTGGTCTTCCTTCTGATCTTGCCAGTCATAATCTTCATCGTAGCTTTCTTTGAATCTTGGGCTCTTGCCTTTGTTTCGGCTGAACTTTTCCCTGGTCATGACTTCCTTTCCTCTTTGGTTTTGTCCGGCTGTTTTGGCCGGTGGGTTGGGTTTGATTCAAGCATCACTTCAGCAATCTGTGTGCCAGCTTTGTCTGAAAAAAATAATATTAGTTAAAACAAGTGGTTAATCTATTTAATGCGGCCCGCATACTGATTTTTTCGGCAAATATTTACTTAAATATGAAAATATGGCTTTATCATGATTAAATTGGTATTTTTTAGCCGATTTTTAATCTGATAATTATGGTGTTTTGAAATTTAAAATCCGTTATAAAAGTATGTTGCTTGTTTTTTGAAATTTTTATATACTTCAGCACCTTGTGGGAAACAGCAATATTTTACCGGAAATGGAATGCCTTTTTTATGCTGATTCGGTTGGCATGTGCCATTAAAGAGACAAAAATACGCACCGAGCTTGAGAACAGACTGGCGCAACAGGATGTCCAACTCCAGTTTTTTAAACCCAGTAGACTCTCCTGGCAGGCCCTTGCCAGAAGTTGCGCCGATGTGTTCATCGTCAGCAGTCCCACAATTCCCAAGCCTGTTGAATCAAGTATCTCTCTGCTCAATGAACTGCCCGAATCGCCCATGACCATCGTACTGCATAATCGGGAGTCCTCGGAAGAGCATGCCAATCTTCTGGCCTCGGGGGTTGATGTGGTGCTCTATTCCGGTATCCCGATGGACAGTCTTTTAGAAGCCCTTGAAACCACCTTGGAATCCCGCCGTCAGTTCTATTATGCGGAACGATTTGACCGGCGGGGGCGTTTTTTACCCCGACTTAACGATTTTACCTCCAACAGTCGGGACATGCAAGTGTTTCTGGATGAAACCCGTCAGGTGGTATCCAGTGATGCCACCATACTGTTGCTCGGTGAGACAGGTGTGGGCAAGGAGCATCTGTCCAAAGCCATCCATGCAGATAGTCACAGATCCACAGGTCCTTTTATTGCCATCAATATGGCAGCTATTCCGGAACAACTGATGGAAAGCGAACTGTTCGGGCATGAGCAGGGGGCTTTTACCGGGGCTGTGCGTTCCCGGCGGGGGGCATTTGAACTTGCCCATGGCGGCACTATTTTTCTGGATGAAATCGGTGAAATGCCCTTGCAGATGCAAACCAAACTGCTTCGGGTACTCCAGGAACTCGAATTTACGCCGGTGGGCGGTGAAAAATCGGTATGGGTGGATGTCCGGGTAATTGCAGCCACCAACAAAGATCTTGAAGAAGAGGTTGAAAAGGGTACTTTTCGAAAAGATCTTTATTACCGGCTCGGGGTGATTTCATTAACGCTTCCCCCTTTGAGAAAACGTAAAGAGGACATCCCCTCTCTGACCAACCATTTTTTGACCATGAACCAGCAGAAATTTGGCAGAAACCTCAAACGATTTTCTCAGCCGGCCATGGAGGCCCTGTGCAACTACCACTGGCCGGGTAATATTCGGGAATTGATGAACGTTATTGAACGGGCCGTCCTGCTGTGCAAGTCAGATATGATCACCTTAGAAGAGTTACCGTCGGTTTTCCATAATACCAAACCCGTCCGGATGGACGGCAGTATATCGGCTCTTTCCATGCCTCAGGAATGGGAAACCATGACCCTGCCAAAGCTCCGGGACGCCGTGTATGATCAGGTGGAGGCGTTTTATCTGGCCATGGTGCTGAAAAAAACCCATGGGAGAATTGGAGAGACCGCAAAAATTGCAGGCATTCATCCCAGGGGCCTGTATGCCAAAATGAAAAAACTGGGAATAGATAAAGCAGAGTTTAAAGCCAAAGGATAGTTGTTGATGTATTCGCCCTTTCACTACCAGATTTCTGAGTATGACTGTGTGCCTACAGCCATTACCAACGCCATTTCCTTTTTGTTCCATCGTAAAGAAATTCCCCCCATGGTTATCTGGCATATTTATCTTTACTGTCTTGATACGGTGGGGCAAGATTCCCGGTTCGGTCTTGGCGGTACCAGTAAATATGCCGTACGTCTGGTGGGCAACTGGCTCAATGCTTACCGGAGGAAGTCTTTTTCCGTTGCCACACAATTTTTGGAAAAAGAACGGGTTACCATGGTGCCGGGCGCCCAGATCGAATCTTGCCTGTCAGGTGCTGGGGTGGTGCTGTGCAATATGCTTTTAACCCCCCGTGACGAACATTATCTTATGGTAACGGCCATGGATGACGAGTGGATATACTGCTTTGATTCCTATCGCAGGCAATCCATTCGCGGTATGAATGGAATGGTCCGGTTGATTGATGGCGGGGACGGTCGGTCACCCAACCTGAAAATAAGGCGGGACTGGGTCGAGCAGGACCAGTTAAAACGGTTCTGCCTGGGGCCGATGCAGATGCGTGAGAGTCTTTTAATCTGGCGGACATCATAGGTGAATTCCACAGGCAAAACCGGCAACGATAGTCTAAAGATAGATAGACCAAGATTATATGTTCTGTATTGAGCGTGAAGGTATTTTTTGATTTTACCGGACATCCCAGGTCCGAATCAGGAGAGAAGGGCCTCCATCCGCTCCTGGGCTTCCTTGCACGCTATACATTTGGAGGTCACAGGACGGGCTTCAAGCCGTTTAAGGGATATCTCTTCACCACAGATGTCACAATATCCATAGGTGCCCTCTTCGATTCGTTTAAGTGCGTCTTTGATTTTTTTGATCAACCTGCTTTTCCGGCTCTGCAGGTGCAGGTTCATGGTACGGTTGATATCGGCTGCCGTGGAATCAATAAGCTCCGTATCCCTGCTGGATTCCAGTATCAGTTCAGAAACGGCAGAGTCGGCTTGCTCCAGCAACTCTTTCATGGAGGTGTTCAGCATCGCTTTAAAACGGTCCAGATCTTCATCTGTGATATGGGGGTCAATTACTTCAGTGGTCATCTTTTTGCTCCCAAGCGTAGGTAAGGGTCGCTTAATATGTGGATTTAGGGGGGATGGAAACCGCCCGAATAGATTTTGATGCCGCAACCGCTGTCACCCGGCAGAAATCAAGGCCGTGTATACGGGCATCTGAACGCCGAAGTAAAGCAATAACAGTGCCAGGAATATTGGCAGAATTGTTTTCAGAAAATGATTTGGGTCTGCAAGGCTTGAAAATGATTTTTGAAAATGTCCCATTCGTGGCATCTGCCTTCGCAAAAGGCCTGCTGTCAGGAGTCCCGATGCCGGCAAAGACACCCTCGTCAAGACTGATTCATTGGCACCGCAAGCGGTATCAAACGCCTTTTATTGTCATCCCTTGCAGTGCCATTCTAATCAGGATGGGATATATAAGTTCCGCTTTTTCTATATTCCGCTTTTTTTAAGACCTTCAGTATCCGTTTTATTTGCCTGTGCCTGAAAAAGGTGTCTACATCCTGCCGAACGTAGTCCCAATAAATGGGACCCAGACTAGTCAACCTGGGCTTTTACAAACCCCTCCTGAATCTTTGATTGAGGAGGGGTAGTTGACTTAGTCGTTTAATATATTAGGCACTGAAAGAGAACCCAATGGAAGTACGGTTACTTTGGCATCTTTGCCTTTTAGCTCAAATGCTTTTTCCAAAGCCGCCTCTACGCTATCAAACGGTTTAATGTGAACCGCTTTTATCTCGTCTTCCGGTAGTTCAGTAACGCCCCAGGTCTGTGCCCAGGTATTAATCTCGGCCATTTTACCGGCTTTGTGATAACCCAGTTTGTATTCAACTTTTATTTTATCAAGAACCTCTTGGGGGGTGGCACAAGACGCCATCAGATCAAAGAATGTTTTGCCGCCGATTCCCATTCTGCATTGTGATACAAATATTAATATGCCGCCTTCTTTGAGCGCGAGCTTACCATTATCTATCGCCTTTTGAGACTGGTAAAGGTCTATATCCATTGGATAAGGGGCCACAGAAATTACAATGTCGGTTTTTTCTTCTATGTCAACACAAAACACTTTTTTTGCACTGTCTATGGCATCATAAAATGCACCTACAAGATCTCCACACGTGGTTTCATATACATTATGGTCTTTATCTAAAATAGTCATAATGGAAAACACTTGAATGTCTTTTAATACATTCATGGCATCCATCATATCTTCATGTACGGGGTTGCCATCCAATGCAAGCGCTTTTGCGCTTTTATTTAGTGCTAATTTATGGTTTTGCGTTATGGTCTCATAAGATGCTACACCAGGTAAAAAGCCTTTTCTGCCGCCGGTATAGCCGGCAAAATAGTGGGGTTCCACAGAGCCGATTACGATAGTTTTTTTAGCTTCGGCTACAATTTTATTCAGGTACATCTCAGTGCCGTTTGTAGATTTGCCTAAGTATACCATCTCATCTTTTTTGGCATCATGTGACCAGATTCTGTTTTTTGCTTTCAGGTCCTCATAAATCTCTTTTCCAAAAATGTATTCAAATTCTTCATCATTCGGGGCTCTATGGGCACCTGTGGCGATGATGAAATAGATATCTTTATCCTTGATGTCATCATAAATGACTTTAAGTACTTTTGCTGTAGGGGTAGGGCGGGTTCCGTCATTTACAATGAAGACGACTCTCTCATCACCTTCCATAAATTTTGCAAAGTTCGCGTTTTCCAAGTTCTTTGCGAACTCAGTAGCAAACTCTCGTTTTTCTACGTCGTTTGGAAAATATACGCCTTGCAGGTTATGATCATTAATTTCAATTTCAATTTTTTCTTTGCCATACGGTATCTGTACTTTTGCCATTATTTTCTCCTTCCTGGAGTTATTTTAATATCTTTTATTCAATTGCGTATCATAATTGGGTTTTCGTTTACGTTTACGGCGGATAAAAATTAAAATCTTCGGCATATATTAAATATTCCGGGGATTAAGATTCTTATCCGCCGCAGATTCCAAGAAGAGCGTCAGCTCATAATTGGACGAAAAGATCATCTATGTGTGTGTTTGAAGTTTAGCGTATTGGGCCCATCTGATTTATCTTTTCCATAAAGGTATCAATTTCTGCCTGGCACAACTGTTTGTCACCAGCAGGAATCTGAACCAGATGGATTCGTTCGGGATTTATATCAAGACTTTCAAGGGTCTCCTTCATCCTTTTTACCCGTTTTTTGGCTGCTTCTGGGCCGTTATGGTTACATTTGTCATCCGGGCAAACGCCCACCAGAACGCCCCATGCCTGATTAAGGAACGGGGTCAATAAAAGATTTTGATCAATGCGGCCGCCACACAAGTTTACCAGGATTTCATATTCCTTCTCTTCGATTTCCGATTCCGGGAGTCTGGAGTTTTGAATGTCAGGATGGTATGACCAGTTACAGGCATACATAATGACCTTGGCAGATTCACGCGAGAGGAGGAACTCAGTTGCTCTCCTTGCCAGTTCAACCTTGTCGGTGCCGAATGATAATGGGATGGTGATCGCTTCAATGGGGCAGATCTCAACACAGATGCCGCAGGATTTACATTTTACCGGGTCCACGACAATACCCTCTCCGTCAATAAAATCCCGGGCATCATGGGGACAAGCCCTGACGCACTGCAGGCACCTGGCACAGGAACGGTCGGTGATGGATGTGGTGCCTGGGCCATTGTATCCCAGTTTGATCAGATCCCTTCTGAGATCCAGCATAATGTCTGTTATTAGAACTCCGGACGAACATGCTGCTTCGCATCGTTTGCAGAAAAAACAATTGAACGATTTTTCCGCAACGGTCGGTGTTAATTCAACTTCGCCGGTCAAAAGGCCGTGGGCTAAAATGTTTTTAGCCCTGGGTGCATCGGATTCCCAGCGTGTGTATTTAAACATGGGGCAGTGCTCGTAGCAATATCCGCACCGGATGCACTTGGCCAGCATGCCTTCCCATTTTTGTAGATTTTCAAATTTTGTTTTTTCTTTCTGCATCACAATAATCCCTGTTATCCTTTATCAGCTGTTGACCGCATATCTAAGACCTGTTGCCGTTACCCAGTTTTCCGGCGCCTGCTGCAGCTTGCCGGGATTGAGAATATTATTGGGGTCCAGAGCCGTTTTGATGGCAGCCATCATTTTTAAGGAATCCATTTTCTCCACCTTAAAGGCATCTGCTTTGGAAATACCGATACCGTGTTCCGCAGAAGTGGTGCCGTGGATGGAATTTACATATTCATAAATTTCGGCAATGGCTCTCTGGGCGCCCTGCCACTGCTCTTCCTTGCTGGTGTCCATCATGATTTTGGTGTGCATGCACCCGGAGCCGCAATGTCCGTATGCCGTCATAATGATGCCGTTCTTTTTCGCGGCTTCATGGATTTTGGCGGCCATATCCGCCATCTTGGAGTAGGGTACTGCCATATCGTCAGCCAGGGATGTGGAAGCCAGGCCGGCGTCAAATTGTGACAGTGCAGGGAATAATTTTTTACGGCCCATGAAGATTTGTTCGCGCTCTTTGGCATCAAAGCTGTACCAGATGTCGGCACCGTTGTTCTTTGTGCAGATATCTTTCATTTTTTTAACTTCATAATCCACCGCTTCTTTAACTTTTCCGTCAGCTTCAAAAAGCAGGGAGGCGGCCACTTCCTTAAGGCCTAAATTCATGGTTTTGTTTACTGCCTTGATTGCAACGTCATCCACCAACTCCAGCATGGAGGGAATGGTGCCCGAGGCCATGATGTCAGCGATGGCATTACCGGCATCCCTGAGACTGTCAAAATTGGCAACGCCCAGGCATCTGAATTCAGGGATGGGTACAAAGCCGATAATTGCTTCCACCACAACACCCAGGGTGCCTTCCGAACCTACGATGAGTTTGTGAAGCTGGTAACCGGATGCTTCCACCCGGGTATGGGCACCTAAAGTCACCAGGTCGCCATTGGCCAGAACCACTTTCAAACCCATTACCGCATCCCGGGTAGCACCGTATTTTACGGAACGAACACCCGAAGCATTATTGCCGATCTCGCCGCCGATGGTGGCGATACGTGAAGAGGCCGGTGTCGGGGGATAGAAAACTCCGTAAGGTTTAAGTGCGGCATTGAGATCATCATCCACCACACCCGGTTCCACCCGGCAGTAAACATCGGGCATGTTGATTTCAAGTATCCGGTTCATGTTCTTCATGTCCAGAAGAATTCCGCCCTGGATCGCCACGGTCTGCCCGCACATGCCCGAGCCGCCGCCCCTGGGGACAACCGGTATTTTTGCATCATTGGCATAGGCCAGTACTTTTTGAACCTGACCGGTATTGTCAGGTCTCACAATAACCCATGGTGAGGCGTGGTAAACAGATGCGTCTGCGCCGTAACTATACAGGTCAAGCGGATCTGTCTTTATGTTTTTTTCCCCGACTATTTCCCTGAGCCTGGGGATATCGACCGTATTCATTTGATATCCTTTCCTGATGAAAATTGTTAAAACCAGTGGGCCTAAAAAGTCTCTATTAAAGTTAATTCGCTAATATTTTCACAACTGTTTTAAAAATTCAATCCCCTTTACCTTTACAGGATTAATAAGTATTTGCTTTTTTAAAAAGTTGAATTATAAACTCAATTTTTTGTGATGACGAATATGTTTTAACCTCCTTTTTTTGTTAAATTTTTTTTAAGGTTTTAGATCTGTCGTCGCCTGTATCGTTAAATTCATGCCCTAGGATACTACCTTTAATGTAGGAGAAAATGCAAGTTTTATCCGCGCGTATATATAAGATGCTTGATTTTTTAAATTGAATAGTTTGAATGAGGTTGTCGGGGGGGGTGAATTGATTGTCAGCAATACCGGTGGCCTACCCTATATTTGTGTATGGGAATCAGGCAAATGACATGTTATATTAGTTGATGGTTTTATGATAATCAGTCCTCAGTTACCCAAGCCTGAAGGGTTTGGATTTCATACCTAAAGGTTGTTTTATGAATAAAATTGTTGAATGTGTGCCCAATTTTTCTGAAGGACGGGACCGGCAGACCATTGATGCCATTGCTGATGCCATCGCCAAAACACCCGGATGCAGCCTGCTGGATGTGGATCCGGGCAAGTCAACCAACCGGACTGTCTATACCTTTGTGGCAGACCCTGATAGTGTGGTGGAAGGGGCTTTGGCCGCAGCAGGGGTGGCCAGGGAAAAAATAGACATGCGCCGGCACCATGGGGAGCACCCCCGCATGGGTGCCTTGGATGTCTGCCCATTTATTCCGGTGACAGGTGTGAGCATGGACGAGTGTGTGGAAATTTCAAAACGGTTTGGTAAAAGACTGGCCGAAGAACTTGACGTCCCGGTCTATCTGTACGAGGCCTCCGCCACCCTGAATTACCGCAAGAAATTGCCCCAAATCCGGGAAGGGCAGTATGAAGGCATTCCCCAACGTATTGTCCAGGAAAAATGGAAACCTGATTTCGGTCCGGCCAGGTTTGTACCCGAGTGGGGGGCCACGGTAACCGGTGCCCGGTGTTTTCTTATTGCATATAATGTTAATTTATTGGGTACCCCCAACCAGGCCCACCGCATTGCACTGAATCTGCGTGAAGCAGGCAGAGGCCTTGAACAGCCAGGCCGGTTCAAGGCGGTGAAGGGGATGGGTTGGTATGTCGATGACTATAACCTGGCTCAGGTTACGCTGAACCTGAACAACTATCTTGTCACACCACCCCATATCCTGTTTGAAGCGGTTAAAGAGGAGGCTGCCAAGCTCAAAGTTGCAGTGGCCGGTTCACAGATTGTGGGCGTTGTCCCCCTTCAGGCAATTTTACAGGCAGCCGAGTATTATATTGAAAAAGAAGGGCTCTTTATTCTGGATGAAGACCAGAAGATCCGGCTGGCTGTTGAACGTTTGGGGTTGAATTCCGTTGCCCCCTTTGATCCCAAGAGCAAGATTATAGAGTACATCATTGCTACGGCGCCAAATGAGCCTTTGGCCGGTATGAGTGTCCGGGCCTTTATTGAACAGGTTGCCGGCAGGAGTATAGCCCCTGGCGGCGGTTCTGCATCGGCAGTCATTGCAGCTCTGGGCGCAGGGCTTGGCGCCATGGTGGGTAAATTGACCCTGGGGGTCAGAAAATTTGAAGCGGTTGACGCTGAAATGAGAAAACTGATTCCACCCCTGCATGAAGCAGCTTTGGCGTTGATTCCCATGATTGATGCAGATACCAATGCCTTTGCAGATTATGTGGCAGCCCTGGGGTTGCCGGAAAATACGGAGGAAGAGAATCGTTTCAGAAAGGCGCAGCTTCAGCTTGGCCTAAAGAAAGCTATTGAGGTGCCCTTGTCCATCATGACTCTGGGTGATAAGGCTTGGGACGCCATGCTGGGGGTGGCGCAATACGGTAATATCGCTTCCCGGTCAGATGTGGCGCTCGGTGCAAGGGCCCTTGAGGTGGGTATCTGGGGTGCTTATAGAACTTTGATAAACAACATGGACGATATAAATGACCCCGAATACCGCAAAAAAATCATGGAAAAGGCTGGTGTCATCAGGGACAGGTCTGCCGAAAATTGTCAAAAAATCCTTGATATTCTTGAGAAAAGATCTGTTTAAGGCGGCTACTGCGCCGCAGAAACTATTTTTTGTTTTTTGTGACAGAAACTGAGGCGTAAGGCACTTAATTTCATGTGCCAGATGCAGGTCAAAGGTTCATTTGCGGCGGGCCGGCATGAGCATCTGTTCATTGATTCTGAAAAAACCTTTCAAGTGCTCCAGCCAGTATGCGTAATAAACTAAATGATCACTGTTGAACGTCGTGACTTCCCCCCTTTTTTTGATGCATAGATAAAATGCATCCGGCCGCTGGGATCCACCTGGTACACCATGGCGGTAAGATCATTGTTCAGCACAATCAGGTCGCCGTTTTGAACATCATCTGCTTTAATACTGTGGGCGTTGTCTAATAAAAGGTCCATGGGCATCAAGTTCTTGTATACCAGCCCTGCTTTGTTAGCAGCCCCGGCGTAAATGGAGTAGAATAGCCATGAATTATCCGTGCTTCCTGTCTGATTAGGGCGTCCGCCGACTAACACAGGCATACTAATGAACTGTTCTGCAATTGATGGGATAAACTGGCGGAAAAGTACGGCAGGCGTCGAGTCCACTGATGTTTGGATCTCCTCATGCTGTGTCTCTATGACAAGGGAGAGGCTTGCCAGGGTCGGAACAGCCCAGATCAGAACCAGTATCAGGTGTATGGTTGCTCTTCTCATTTTTTTTCCAAATATAGGGGGGTTATATTCCGGGATTTTGAAAATCTGCCAAGATGTTTTTTCACACTACCTGTTATTAAAACCCTTCGTCAAGAAAGAAAGTCGGGTTACGGTCAATACCATGAAAAAAAGTTTTTCGTATGGTTTTGAAGTTAGGCACGAATTGTGCTTTACATGCTGTCGTATTTGTTTTGTGCTCAACCCGACAAACAGTCAGAAAGGATAAAAAATGACTTGTATTGATGAGATTCAGGCGCTTAGAAACCAGGTAATTCCAAACGGTCATGCCTCCGGTACCACCTGCTATGTTGATTCGGCCAAAGGGGCCATTATTACTGATGTTCAAGGCAAACAATATATTGATTTTGCCGGTGGCATTGCCGTGATGAACGTGGGTCACAGTCACCCCAAGGTGGTGGCTGCCATTAAAGCCCAGGCCGAAAAATTCACCCACACCTGCTTTATGGTGAATCCCTATGATGTTGCAGTACGTCTGGCCGATCGGCTGTGTAAGATCACTCCGGGTAGCTTCGATAAAAAAGCCCTTTTCGTTAATTCCGGGGCAGAAGCTGTTGAAAACGCAGTGAAAATCGCCCGTTATTATACCAAAAGACAGGGTGTTGTGGTGTTTGACGGCTCCTACCATGGCCGTACCTATCTCACCATGGCCATGACCAGCAAGGTAAAACCCTATAAATGCGGATTCGGTCCCCTGGCCCCTGAAGTATACCGGGCCCCGTTTGGTGATTTTAAGGGTTTTACCGATTTTTTTATCACCGGCATTAACCCTGAAAATACTGCAGCTGTCGTCATCGAGCCCATCCAGGGGGAAGGCGGGTTTATTGCCCCGCCTGAGGACTTTTTGCCCCAGGTGGCACAGTTCTGTAAAGACTACGGCATTGTTTTTATTGCTGATGAGATCCAGTCCGGCATGGGCCGGTCCGGCAAGATGTTTGCCGTTGAGAATTTTGGTGTGGAGCCGGATTTGATGACCGTGGCCAAAAGTATTGCGGCGGGTATGCCGTTGAGCGCGGTGGTGGGCAGAAAAGAAATCATGGATTCTGTGCATCCCGGCGGTTTAGGCGGCACCTATGGCGCCAACCCCGTGGCCTGTGCCGCCGCCCATGCGGTACTGGATATTTTTGAAGAGGAAAACCTTCTGGAAAAGGCGCAAGCCCTCGGCGAAAAACTTGGCGCAACCTTTGGTGCCTGGACACAGAAATTTAATCATGTGGGTGAGGTCAGAGGCATTGGCGCCATGCGGGGATATACCATTGTCAATGCCGACGGCACCCCTGACGCGGACACGGCCAAAAAACTGTCGGCGTACTGTTTTGACAACGGTTTGATCACCCTGGTCTGTGGTATTGAAGGTAATGTCATCCGGGTGTTGATGCCCCTGGTCATTGAGGATGATCAACTGCAAAAGGGACTGGATATCATGGAAGCGGGGTTGGTCAGCCTGGCCGGCGAACAAAAGGAGTCAACATGTTAAAATTAAAAAATTTAGATCTTCTTTGCCGACAGTGTTTTATTCAGGGTGAGTGGGTAGACGCGGACAGCGGCAAAACCGTTGACGTCATCAATCCCGCAACAGGTCAGGTTCTTGGTGCGGTTCCTTTTTGCGGTGCAGATGAAACACAACGGGCTATTAATGCGGCCAATGAAAGCCTGGATGCCTGGCGGTCCAAAACAGCCGGGGAACGCTCGGCCATCTTGCGAAAATGGCACGATCTGCTTATGGAAAACCAGGAGGATTTAGCCGTGATCATGACCGCTGAACAGGGCAAACCCCTATCGGAATCCCGGGGAGAGATTTCCTATGCTGCCGGCTTTTTTGAATGGTTTGCCGAAGAGGCCAAACGGGTATACGGGGATGTGATTCCCCAGACCGTGGCCTCACAGCGCCTGGTGGTGATCAAACAGCCTGTGGGGGTGGTGGCTGCCATTACCCCGTGGAATTTCCCCAGTGCCATGATCACCAGAAAGGCTGGCGCAGCGCTGGCCGCCGGTTGCACCATGGTGGTGAAGCCGGCAACCGCTACCCCTTTTTCCGCACTGGCCATTGCAAAACTTGGGCAGCAGGCAGGCGTTCCCAAGGGGGTGTTTAATGTGGTGACCGGTTCATCTTCCGCCATTGGTGGGGAACTTACGTCCAACCCCATTGTCCGTAAATTGACCTTCACCGGCTCCACCGAGATCGGTAAAAAGTTGATGAGGGACTGTGCAGGTACCATGAAGCGACTCTCCATGGAACTGGGCGGAAACGCCCCGTTTATCGTGTTTGACGATGCTGATATTGATGCCGCCGTGGAAGGTGTCATGGCTTCCAAATACCGCAACTCAGGGCAGACATGCGTGTGCACCAACCGGATATATGTCCAGGCCGGCGTGTATGATGAGTTCTGCCGGAAGCTGACAACGGCCGTGGAAGGCCTGAAGGTGGGTAATGGATTTGATGACGGGGTTCAGCAGGGGCCGCTTATTGATATGAGTGCCGTGGAAACCGTGGAAAGCCATATCAAAGATGCCGTAAGCAAGGGCGGTAAAATTCTGACCGGCGGTACACGCCACGCTTTGGGAGGCAGCTTTTTTGCCCCCACCGTTGTTGCGGATGCCACCGATGATATGCGGGTGGCCAAAGAGGAGACCTTCGGTCCCCTGGCCCCGGTTTTCAAGTTTGATACGGAAGAAGAGGTGCTCCGCAAAGCCAATGATACGGAATTTGGTCTGGCCGCCTATTTCTACACCAAAGATCTGGGCAGAACCTGGCGTATCGGCGAAAAGCTGGAATATGGCCTGGTGGGTATTAATACCGGTCTTATTTCCAACCCGGTGGCTCCCTTTGGCGGTGTCAAAGAGTCGGGTAACGGCCGGGAAGGCTCTAAATATGGGCTGGACGACTACCTGGAAATCAAATACATGTGTATGGCAGGTATCTAAGATAACACAGGAATAATCGCCCCATGACGCTGAAAATAAACATAATGCTGGTGTCCATACTGGTCGCGATTATTCTTGTGCTGGCGGGTATTACCTATACTTACACCCAGACGATCAGCCGCCACACGGTGGAGAATCACCAGCAGGACCTGACCAAAGAGGCGGCCAAGATGGTCCGGATGTGGCTGGATCACCGGTTTAAGCTCATTAATGCGTTGGCGCGCACCCTGGAAGATCTCTATCTGACGCAAGGGCAGGACCCAAGACCTATTTTGAAAATGACCATGGCGGCCGGGAATTTTTCCGATGTTTACCTGGGGCTTTTTAACGGCACCATGATCGATGGGGCCAACTGGTATGCCCCGGGGGATTATGATCCCCGGACCCGGCCCTGGTACAGGCGGGCCATGGAAGAAAAAAAACTGACGCTAACCCGGCCTTTTATGGACCAGGGCTTCTGGAAGATGGTCATTGCCGTGGTGGTGCCCCTGGTCCATAATAACGAGGCGATAGGGGTTTTGAGCGCCAACATCATCCTTGATACCCTGCAGGCTTCGGTCATGGATTTGCGCATCGGCAAATACGGATACGCCTTTATCATTGACAGCCAGGGCACCATACTGGTTCACCAGAACAAAAGCCTGATGATGACCACCAAAATCCAGGAATCCGATCCCGCCCTTTCAACGTTCGGTTCATATTTTCCCGGACGGGATGCGGGCTCTTTCTCCTACAGGGATCGAATGCTCAGCTTTCATAAACTGACGGATACCGGATGGTACCTTTGCACCAACGTGGATCAGGAAGAGGCCCTGGCTCTGGCCAAAAATACGGGCATGCTCTTTGCCATGGCCATGGTTCTGAAAATTTTAGGCATTTTAGCCCTGCTGTTATTTCTCACCGTAGGCGGGTTCGCCTTGATTCTGTTTATTTCCAAAAACAGGTTTGAGGCCATCGTTTCGGGAAAAGATAAAGATCTTCGAGGGGAAATCATTCGCAGAAAAGAGCTTGAGACCCGCTACCGAACCCTTTTTAATATGGCCACCAATGCCATTATGCTTACAAGAAACGGGATCTATATCGAATGTAATCAAAAAGCATTGAATATGTTTGGGCTTGCCGAAGATAAAATCATCGGCCGGACCATGCAGGATCTCTCCCCCGCCATCCAGATGGACGGCACTGCCACAAAGCTCAAACTCACTCAGCTTGAGCAGTCTCACCCTTCGGGTGGATCCGATGTGCTTAAATGGACATTCAACCGGGCGGATGGTTCGGAGTTCCCGGCTGAGATCGGGATATCCACGTTGAAACTGGACCGGGAAATGGTCAAAGTGTACAGTATATGGGACATTTCAAAACGGGTCAATGCCGAGCAAAGCCTGCGTCAGGCTCAGAAAATGGCAGCCATGGGTGAAATGCTGTCCGCCATTGCCCACCAGTGGCGACAGCCGCTTAATGCCCTGTCCTCATATATCGCCTCCCTGACCCCGGCCTTTTATAACCAGATGATTTCAGCCCCGTTCATTGAAAAACTAGTCCGGGAGGCCGATACCCAGATTCAGTTTATGTCAAGAACCATCAACGATTTCAGGGAATATTTCAGGCCGTCCAAAAATAAACAGACCTTTGAGATGATGGATGCGATACAAAGTGCCGTTAAGTTGGTAGAACCCCAGCTAAGACAGAACAATATCACGCTGGACCTGGATCTGGCCGACGCGGAGGTTACCATGCCCATCCTCGGCTATAAAAATGAATTTGTTCATGTCCTGGTCAACATCATTTCCAACGCCAAGGATGCCATTAACGAACGCCAGGCTAACTCCCCGGATCGAACGGTTCACAAGTTAATCAACCTGGCTGTTTTCAAAAACAGTGATGAGATCTGCCTGGAGATCAGAGATACGGGCTGCGGGATTCCCTCCCATTTGCTGGAAAAGATATTTACGCCCTATTTCACCACCAAGGGAACGGCCACAGGCACGGGCATTGGCCTGTACATGGCTAAAATGATCGTGGAAAAAGAGATGAAAGGTACGATTCATGTAGAAAACCGTTACACAGGAGTCATGTTCAGGATCTGCCTGCCCCTCTCCCCAGGTGAGAACGGATCAGGCGAAAACCCAGCAAAGGACAACAAGGAAAATCATGATTAATTTCAGCCATTCAACGGTTCCGGTGGTTCTGGTGGACGATGAAAGATCAGAACTTGACGCGTATGGTTTTTTGCTCACCTCCATGGGCGTCAACCAGGTGGTTCAGGTCCGGGACAGCCGACGTTTGCCTGCTGTGATGGCCGACCTTGGTGTGTGTGTCCTTTTTCTTGATCTGAATATGCCCCATAAATCGGGCTTTGAGGTATTAAAAGAGCTCCGGATAACCCATCCCCACATTCCCGTGGTAATCATCACGGCTAATTCCGAGATTGAAAGCGCTGTTGAATGTTTAAAGCAAGGCGCCCATGACTATCTGGTCAAGCCCATCAATATGAATACCTTTGCCTCGGCACTGCGAAATGCCCTGGAAATCTGCGCATTGAGAAATGAGGTTTTCACCCTTAAAGGGGTCTCATTTAACCGGAATCTCAAATTTCCGGAACATTTCCAGCGCATCATTACCCAAAATCCTACGATGATCGGGCTTTTCCAATATATTGAATCCATCTCCAGCAGCCGGGAGCCGATCCTGATCCTTGGTGAAACCGGCACCGGCAAGGAGCTGCTTTCACGCGCCATCCATGATGCATCCGGGCTTGACGGCCCTTTTGTCACAGTGGATGTGGCAGGGCTCGATGACAACCTGTTTTCAGACACGCTTTTCGGCCACAGTAAAGGCGCTTACACCGGGGCGGATAAACACAGACAGGGCCTGGTGGAAAAGGCTGCAGGCGGATCCCTGTTTTTAGATGAGATTGGCGATCTTTCCGCCGCTTCCCAGGTCAAGCTGTTACGATTGGTCCAGGAGCGGATTTTCTACCCTTTGGGATCGGACCGTCCCCAGACCTCCCGGGCACGGATCATCTCCGCAACCAATAAATCCCGTAGCGAGCTTGCGGGCGTGGATCACGACCAGTTCCGGTCAGATCTTTTTTTCAGGCTTTCCACCCACCTGATCCAGGTTCCCCCGTTGCGGGAACGCAAAGAGGACATCCCTTTGATTGCTGCCTATTTAAGGGATCAGGCCGCTAAAGCCATGGGCAAACCTGTTGTTGAAACCGGGCAACAGTTTGCAGCCGTTTTGGCAGCCCACCCGTTTCCGGGGAATATCAGGGAGTTGAAAACCTATATCTATGATGCAGTGGCACAAAGCACGGATACAAGCCTTCGTGTTGAGACGATTCTGGACCGTCTGGCAGATGTCTCGACCCTCTCCCAGCCCCAGACACCCAATGCTGCCCCCACCCATACCACTGTTCTGGAGGACTTAATGGGCGAATTTCCCACCCTGGCAGGGCTGAATGAATATGCCATAGACCAGGCCCTGGAACGTACCGATAATAATCAGAGCCAGGCAGCCAGGCTTCTGGGTATCTCCAAACAGGCGTTAAGCAAGCGATTAAAAAAGCGCGAGAAAAGTTGACCCTATGTGTCAATAAAAGTTGACGTAGTCAATTATAGTTGACCCCGAAGTTGACATCATGTCTTTTTTTTCAACTTTGGCTATCAGGGATAGCACTCACCATTTCTTCACAGATTTTGAACTGCTTATTAAGATTATAAAGTAGAATTCTCACTCCTTGTTTTTTTTTACCACGAAGGACACGAAGATATTAACGCTTCGTGTCCTTCGCGACCTTCGTGGTAAATTAAAAGATAAAAATTATTGTTGTCCTGATTTTTCAACAATTCGAGCTTTTGGCACACGCCTTGCTCATGTCTCATTATTACGTTTATGAAACCGCGTGCGAAAAGGTTAATGATTTGTGCACTATTTTAACATTCACAAGGAGGAAGAAATGAAGTTTAATCGTTTTTGGACCGTAACGGCAGCCGCCGGACTTTTAATCAGCGGACTGATTTTTACAGGGCCTGCGACAGCAGGTGAAACAACCATCAAGATCGGCAACATTATCCCTCTATCAGGCCCGTCTGCATCCGTAGGCCAGCAGGGAAAAAATGCAAGGGAGATGGCCGTTGAAGAGATAAATGCAGCAGGCGGCATCAAGTCCCTGGGAGGTGCCAAACTTGAAATGCTCTATGCCGACTCCGAATCCAAGCCGGAAAAAGGCGTTTCCGAAGCTGAACGGCTGATTAACACCGAAAAGGTGAACGTACTCACCGGTTGCTGGAACTCTGCGGTGACCTACCCAACCACAGCGGTTGCTGAACGCTATGGGGTGCCGTTTATCGTGCCGGTATCCGTGTCCGACAAAATCACCGAACAGGGGTTTAAAAACGTATTCCGGATTGCCGCCAAGGACTCCTGGTGGACCCGGGATCAGTTCGCCTTTTTAAAGGATATGCAGGCCGAGTATAATACGCCTGTGAAAAAACTTGCATTTGTTTATGAAAACGGCGACTGGGGAAAAGGCATGGCAGGCCAGTGGAAAAAGCTGGCAGCAGAAAACGGATATGAGGTGGTGCTGGACGAACCCTATCCTTCAACCGCCACCGACCTGAGCCCTGTGGTCCAGAAGATCAGACGCTCCAGGGCAGAGGTGCTTTTACTGGTTTCCAATGCTGCGGACGCTATCTTGCTGACCAACACACTGGCTGAATACAAGGTACGCTTAAAAGCCATTGTGGCCACCGGCGGCGGACATGCTGACCCCTTCTTTATTAAGGCCGTGGGTAAAAACGCCCAGTACCTTTTTGATATTGTGGAGTGGGAAACCGACATCAACAAACCCGGCGCCAAAGAGACCAACGAAAAATACAATGCCAGATACGGCTATAACCTCACCGGAGAGGCGGTGGACGCGTATGTCTCCATGTACGTGATCAAAGATGCCCTGGAACGTGCGGCAAGCTTCGATAAAGAGGCCATCCGCAAGGCCCTGGCTGAAACCAACCTCACCTCAGGTCCCGGCATGATCGTGGGTTATGATGCGGTTCAGTTCGACAGCAGCGGTCAGAACTCCCACGCATCTCCGGTGATTGTGCAGATTAATGATGTCGGCAACGGCCTCGAAAGAATTACCGTATGGCCCAAAAGTGCCAGACGCGCGGGATACACCCCAGTTTTTCCCAAACCATAAACCTGCCCATCCCAATGCCCCGCTTTGAAACGGTCAACATCTTTTCAAAGCGGGACATAAGCGTCCGGAGAAAAAAATGATCTATTTAATTGAAGATACAATCAACGGCATCCTGATGGGATCGATTTACGGGCTGACCGCCCTTGGCTTGACCATCATTTTCGGAGTGCTCAAGGTGGTCAACTTTGCCCACGGTACCCTTTTGATGGTCAGCATGTACGCCGCCTACTGGACTGTCACCCTGTCAGGGTTTCATCCCTACCTTGCCCTGATTATAGTTGTTCCGGTGATGTATGTCTTTGGATACTACCTGCAGGATATTGTGATAAAGCCTATTTTCAAGGCGGAAAAGAATGTCCGGGAACCCAGTACGGTGATTATCGTCACCACCGGGGTGTGGTATGTGCTGGACAACCTGACCCTGATGATTTTTGGACCCCAGTACCGTTCCCTTCCGGATAACTCGCTTCAGGGAAAAATGATAGAGCTCGGGGATATATTTATCTCCGTTCCCAAATTGTGGGGGGCCGTTACCGCTGTGGCAACCGCCTATGCCGTTTACTACTTTTTTCAAAAAACACGGACAGGGCGTGCCATCAGGGCATGCAGCCTTGACCGCGATGCGGCCAGTCTGTCCGGCATTAACCAGTATAAAATATACAACATGGCCTTTGGTCTCGGCACGGCCGTGACCGGTATTGCCGCCGTCACCCTGGTTCCCTTCTACAACACCTTCCCTTCCGTGGGGGTTTTGTTTGATATCAAAGGGTTTATTATTGTGGTGCTAGGCGGGTTAGGCTCCATTCCCGGAGCCATCATCGGCGGGATCATTGTCGGGGTCATCGAATCCGTGGGCCCCCAGTTCATGACCGCCACATGGACTGAGGCCATTGTATACGGTCTGTTTCTTCTGGTCCTTTTTGTTAAACCCTCAGGATTGTTCGGAGTGAAATATGACTGGTAAACCCATGACAGGCACAGGGGAGAACAGCGCCCTTTACGAGACTGATGCCGCCTTTCTTGACAGGTCTGCTTTGGCCCGGCAGGTGGTCAAGGACACCATCAACAAGGTACTGCTCGGGGCGGTGGTGATCCTGGTGCTGGCATTGCCGGCTCTCATCAGCAGTCCCACCTGGCTGCATATCATTGTTTTGATATTTTTTTACGCCTATCTGACCACCTCCTGGAACATGGTGGGCGGATTTGCAGGCGTGCTGCCTTTGGGGCATGCCGTATTTTTGGGCATCGGCGCATATACCTCAACAGTGCTTTCCCTCCAGTACGGGATCAGTCCATGGCTCGGCATGTTCATCGGCGGTCTTTTAGCGGTTGCCGCCGGCATGGTTATCGGGCTGCCCACCTTAAAGATGCGCGGGGCCTACTTTGCCCTGGCAACCATCGCTTTTGCCGAAGGCTTGCGCGTTATGGTTGAGAACATAGAATACCTGGGACCGTTCAAACTTAATGGTCCCCGGGGCTTGCAGATTCCGCCCTTGAATATTGGTTGGGCCAATTTTATGTTTTCATCCAAGGTTCCGTATTACTACATTATCTTGGGGCTGCTGCTGATTATTCTCTTGTTGACCTGGGCGGTTTCCAGGTCCAAGCTTGGATATTACCTGACCGCCGGCGGAGAGGAACCGGAAGCGGCCCAGGCTTTAGGCGTCAATGTCTCCCGGGCCAAGGTGATTGCCATGGCGTTAAGCTGCTTTTTTACAGCCCTGGCCGGTACATTCTATGCCCAGTTCTCCTTGTTTATTCACCCCAAAAGTACGATTTCCCTTGATATTTCCTTTGAGATTGCCTTTATCGCTTTGATCGGCGGCAGAGGTTCCATTGCAGGGCCGGTTTTAGGCGCACTGCTGCTTCGGCCGGTCAGTGATCTGTCAAGAATTTACTTTGGAGATATTTTGCCGGGCATGCATCTGGTGATATACGGCGTTGTACTCATTCTTGTGATGATCTATCAACCCCGGGGACTGCAGGAACCCTTGACCCGGATATACGACAGGGTTGTAAACCGTATGGCCGATGGCTTTATCAAAGGAGGGGATAAATGAGTCTTCTTGAATTAAAGGATGTGACCAAACAGTTTGGAGGCCTTACAGCGGTGGACAGCTTGAGTCTGTCCATGAAAAAAGGCGAAATTCTGGGACTCATTGGTCCCAATGGTGCCGGAAAATCCACGGCATTTAACTGCATTGCAGGGGTGTTTCCCCCCACAAAAGGCAAGGTGGTTTTTGACGGGCAGGTGATCAATGGTCAAAAGCCCTGGGATCTGTGCAAAAAGGGACTGGCTCGCACATTTCAGATCGTGAAGCCCTTTGCGTCCAAAAGCGTACTTTATAATGTTACGGTGGGGGCCTTTGCCACGACCTCCAGCAGGGCCGAAGCCGAGGCAAAGGCCATCCAGGTGCTGCAACTGCTCAATTTTGACGATAAAAAGGATGCCAAATCATCGGATCTGACCATCGCCGACAGAAAACGCCTGGAGATCGCCAGGGCCCTGGCCACAGAGCCGCGACTGCTGCTTTTGGATGAGGTAATGGCAGGCTTGCGGCCGGCGGAGGTGGATGAAATGGTTGAAATTATAAGGTTTTTGCGTGAGCAGGGCATTACCATTCTGGTGATTGAGCATATCATGCGGGCCATTATGGCGTTATCCGACCGTATTGTCGTCATCCATTTCGGGAAAAAAATTGCACAAGGGACGCCCAAAGCGGTGGCGTCCGACGAAAATGTGATCAAAGCATATCTGGGAGATGAATATGGGGTTTCTTGAGGTAAATAATATTGATGTCAGCTATGGGGATGTCCAGGTCCTTTTTGATCTGTCCATGCACATTCAAGAGGGTGAAGTGGTCTCCATTATCGGCGGAAACGGTGCCGGGAAATCAACCTTGCTTCGTACCATCTCAGGGCTGATGAAACCGTCTTCCGGCCAAATCAGCTTTAAGGGCCGTTCCATGCATACCCTTCCCCCCGAAGAGATTGTCAACCACGGCATTGTCCATGTCCCGGAGGGGCGCAGGCTTTTCTCCCTGATGACCATAAAAGACAACCTCATTGTGGGGGCCTATAATAAGGAAGCCGATAAGTACAAAGAACAAACCCTGGCCCAGGTATATGAGATGCTGCCAAGGCTCAAAGAGCGCGAAAATCAGACCGCCCTGACCATGTCCGGCGGGGAGCAGCAGATGGTGGCCATTGGTCGTGGGCTTATGGCCAGGCCCAAAATTCTGATGCTGGATGAACCCTCCCTTGGACTGGCCCCTGTTTTGGTTAAGAGCATTTTTGAGACCATCCGGAAAATCGCCGACCAGGGCACCACCGTTCTTCTGGTTGAACAGGATGTAAACCATTCATTGCGCCTGTCAGACCGGGGCTATGTGCTGGAACACGGCAGAGTTGCCCTGGAGGGCAAGGCCGATGAACTTTTAGGTAATCCCCACATTAAAGAGGCCTATCTGGGGATTTAGCCGTCAATTTTTTTCAGGCCCCCTTTTTGGGGGCTTTCTGAAGCCACCCGCGCTGCTCTATTAAATCAATACGCTTCATTATATTGAAAAACAATCGCCCCATACGCAGGCGATGCGCTTGGTAAAACAGCCAAAGGCGTACGAGCGGCAGAAAAGTATATCTCACCAGCCTGCCTTTATTCAAGATAAAAATATTCAATGTACTTTAGCAACCTCTCCTGATATAATTTTTTGCAATCCTGATTTTCTGAATTTTCTATAGCTGGTAATAATTCAATATAACAGCCATGGGCTCACCTGACATATCAACTGTCGGGCATACATAGCCCACAACAAAGTTTGAAAGATCTGAGCAACTTATCCAGACTTTATTATAAATAAAAGGAGATTAACAATGAGCCCTTATTCCGAACAACGTAAATATATACGTGTGGAATCTAACAACCCTGCCTATGTTTACAGATACGAAGACCAGGGTCTGTACTACAATGCAAGCATGTGCAATTACAGCAGCGGAGGCAATTATCTGGCTTCGGACGAAAAAATGGATATCGGCCAGCAGGTTTATATCAGGATAAAAAATTACGACCAGGCCTCAAAAGGCCCTGAAAAATACGAAAACTATACAGGTTATGTTAAATGGTCCACGGATCTGGGCACCTCACACCCGGGAGGCCGCTATGGGTACGGCATTGAATATGCGGAGCCCATATATTATTAGTCGGTAGCTCCGGCCGCAGATTTTTTCTATTTCCCTGCGGCCGGGGGATTGTTAGCAAATTTTCTCACACTTTTTTACTCCATTTTCCCCGGCGGATAGGGGAATTATTTAGAAAATTCATACATCTTTTTCACAATTTTTCGTCAATTATATGAGGTCATTCAATTATTCCTTGTTAATATGGTATTGCTCCTTGACTTTGTGCCTCAATTTGGTAAACCATTATCGAAAAGAAAAAGTATCCGACGCTATTTTTTTATAAAAAAGATACCGGTAAGCCCGGGGTGTCACTTTCCACTTTCGTTGTGGGCCACGTTGCAGTCAAAAAAACAAATTGGCCCGTGCCCCGCTATACCGGCCGACGGAAGGACATAGTCTGACATAATTTTTATCTGGCCCCGATGCCGGTACAATTTATGGGGGACATTATGATTCGCAAACTCATTCTGGTATTGGGTATCCTGATCTGGACAACCATGTGCGGCACAGCATCTGCAGGGGAGCTGGGAATAATCACCGGCGGCGCAAAAGGTACGTACTTCCAATTCGGCCTGAATCTGAAGGCATTAGGCAAAAAATTCGGATATAACATCCAGGTATACAACTCCCGGGGATCGGTGGAAAATGTATATGCCGTGTACAAGCGCCCTAAGACCGAGATGGGTATTGTCCAGTCCGATGTACTGGGATTTGTGCTCAAGGTGCAATCCAACAAGGTCCTAAAGAGTATTGCAAGAAAGACCAAAATGGTTTTCCCCTTGTACAACGAAGAGGTCCATCTGCTGGGTAAAACCGAAGTTGCGTCGTTTGATGACCTGGAAAACAGGCGGGTGGCCGTGGACAAGGAAGGTTCGGGCACCTATCTCACTGCCAAGCTCCTTTTTGAGGTTTCGGGTATCAAACCGGCCCAAACCCTGGCCGTGGGCACGGATGATGCCCTGTCCATGCTCAAGGCCGGCACCATTGACGCCATGTTCTACGTGGCCGGATTCCCCGTAGCCCTTTTTTCCGAGCAGGTTACGGTCGGGGATGGTTTGCACATCGTGCCCATAGGCAACAAAAGCATTACCGAATTCTACCCTGTTGCCCAGATTCCGGCCGGCACCTATCCATGGCAGAGCCAATCCGTATCCACCGTTGCGGTGAAGGCTGTTCTGGTCTCCTTTGATTTCAGGGGGAGCAACTGCGATTCCGTGGGAGAATTTGCCAACATTGTTTACGATAACCTGGAGTGGCTCAAACAAAACGGTCATCCGAAATGGAAAAGTGTAGACCTGGACTATCCCCTTAAAGGATGGGATCAGTATGACTGCGTTAAAAAACATCGCAGAGGCGGCAATCCCAGAGAAACGGGTCAGCCTATGGAAGAGAACCCTTTGCTGGATGCCATTAAAGAGATGCTCTAAATCTGGCCTATCGGAACCGGGACCGACCAAGGGAGGCACACCATGTATTGCACCCATTTCAACCTGAAAAAAAAACCTTTCCAGCTCAGTTCGGATAACAGCTTTCTGTGGTTGGGCAACACCCACGCCAGGGCTTTAGACCTTCTCAAATGCGGTATTGAAGGGCCTGAGGGGTTGCTGATCCTCACCGGAGACATCGGCACGGGCAAGACCACCCTGATCCATGAACTGCGCCATTGCCTGCCCCAAGAGACCGCAGTGGCCCATATCACAGATCCGAGCATTGAACTCCACTATCTGTTTCTTTCCATTGCCCGGGCCCTGGGATTTGATGAGCTTTATAGGGAAGGCGAAGAATTTGCCCCGGTACTGTCGGCTTTTTTAAACCGCCTGCACCAGGCCCGAAAAAAATGCCTGATCATTATTGACGAGGCACACCTGATTCCGGAGCGATTCCTGGCCCTGCTCCCCTCCTGGGCAAAATTTGCGCCGGATAATACCCTTACTATCATCCTTGCCGGTCAACTGGAACTCCACCAAGTCATGGAAAAAAAACTGGGTCCTTCATGGGAAAAGCAGGTGGATGTCCATGCCATGCTTTCTCCCCTGGAAGAAAAACAGACCCGGGACTATATCCACCGGCGCCTTGAGTTGGCCGGTGCAACACACAGGATTTTCACCCCCGAAGCTGTCCGGGAAGTACATGGGTATACCAAAGGCATTCCCCGGCGCATCAACATCGCCTGCGACCAGGCCATGATCGCCGCTTATTCAAAAGATATGCAAACCATTGACGCCCAGACCTTTCAGGATGCCGTGGGTATTTTGAAACTTCCCCAGGTACCGGTGCCTGTCTCCCCGCCGGCGCCGTTACCTACAACGCTTTTGGCCGGCCTAAAGTCCCGGTGGCCGGTAAGGCCACTGCCCTCCTTGGCAGCAGCCGTTTTCCTGGCTGTTATCGCCTATACTTTTTACCCCCGGATACTTTCCGTTCCGGATCAAATACAGCATCCCCAAATCAAAACACCGGCAACACAAAAGAGCTCCGTTTTTGTGCCGACCATGACCGTTCCGCCTCCTTCAGCCACGGAAACCCAAGGGGATCTGTCCGAGGCAGCATCTGGGCTGGAAGCGTTTCAGGCAGAACACCTGATTCCGTCCCTGGAACCCAGCCAAGTACCACCAGGACCCTCTGAACAAACCGCTGCCGAATCCGACGGGAGCGCCGATATGGATAAATTTATCAGAGAGGTCTTCATTATTGACAAGGCCGATTCTATGGTCCGGGCTCTGGATCCGTCCCCCCGGCTATCGGCCCATAAAGCACCGGCACCTGAAACACCTGCACCTATCCCTGCCGAGGCCCCGGCATCCCGCTACAGAAACACTGAACCTGTGCATGACCCCACGCCGACAACATCCGCCCAGCCAGACCCGGATGCTGTCATTGACTGGCTTATAAGAAAAAAATCCAGCTGATTGCTTCTATGTATTCAAACGTGCACCTTTATCTTGACATAAGCCGTATCTCCCTGGTATTAAAAGAGTTTTTTTATTAACTCCAAACGGTTCAGGAAGTCTGGCAATGGCATATAAGATAGCGGTGAACGGATATGGACGGATCGGGCGTTGCGTCGTGCGCGCCCTTTACGAGTCCAAAGCATACAGAGAACAGCTTTGCCTTGTGGCCATTAATGAAGCCTGGCATCCGGATACGGTGTTTCATCTGACCCGGTTTGATTCCACCCATGGACGGTTTCCGAAAGATGTGAGGAAAACCACCCGGGGTATGGCCATTGAAAACGATGAAATTTGTCTGCTCCAGGAAAAAAATATCGGATATTTGCCCTGGAAAGACTTGAAGGTGGACGCAGTTCTCGACTGCACCGGTATTTTTAATGATAGGCCGGCTGCTAAACAGCATCTCCTGTGCGGTGCGGGAAAGGTTATTTATTCCCATCCCGGCAAAGATGAAATGGATGCCACAATTATATACGGGGTGAATCACAACAGTCTGAAAGCTGAACATGCGGTTATTTCCAATGCCTCCTGTACCTCTAACTGCCTGATTCCCATTTTAAGCGTCATTGATGCCGTGCTTGGCATTGACAGCGGCTCCATTACCACCATTCATTCCGCCATGAACGACCAGCCTGTGATTGACGCATATAATACGGATTTGCGTAAAACAAGGTCTGCCCTGCAGTCCATTATTCCGGTGACCACGTCACTTGCAAAGGGAATCGGCAGGATTTTGCCCCATCTGGACAAAAAATTTGAAACCCTGGCTATCCGGGTCCCCACCACCAATGTTTCGATCATGGACATTACCCTTGTGGTGGGGGCGGATACAGATGCGGAGCAGATCAATGACCTGCTTACCCGGGCTGCAGCATCGAATTTAAAAGGGATTCTAGGGGTGAATGATGAACAGTTGGTCTCCTGTGATTTTAACCATGATCCCAGGTCCGCCATTGTTGATCTTCCCCAGACCCGGGTATCGGGATCACGGCTTGTGAAAATTCAGTCATGGTTTGACAATGAGTGGGGGTATTCCAACAGGATGCTTGACACCACAATTGCCGCCCTGAATAAATAACAGCCATCGGCTGACCTGACATATCAACTGCCAGGCATAGCCGACAATAACGCTTGAAAGATCTGAGTAGCTTACCCAGACTATCTTATAAAAAAAATTAAAGGAGGTTGGTCATGGCCTTAGATCCAACCAAACATGCGGATTGGGAAATTGCGGAAGATGCAGAAAAAAAGATGCTTACCATTTATAAAATCGGTGAAAAACTTGGATTAACCGAAGAAGAACTGCTGCCCCAGGGGCATTACATTGGTAAAATCGATTTCATGAAAGTACTTGACCGTCTTAAAGATAAGCCCAACGGAAAGTATATTGATGTTACCGCCATTACCCCCACCCCGCTTGGGGAAGGCAAATCCACTTCTGCAATAGGCTTGGTACAGGGCCTTGGAAAAATCGGAAAACGTGTTGCAGCTGCCATCCGTCAGCCTTCAGGTGGCCCGACCATGAACATCAAGGGGTCTGCCGCCGGCGGCGGTCTGGCCCAGTGCATTCCTTTGACGCCCTTTTCTTTGGGATTTACCGGCGACATCAACGCCATCATGAACGCCCACAACCTGGCCATGGTAGCCCTGACCTCTCGTTTACAGCATGAAAGAAACTATAATGACGAGCAACTGGAGCGCCTCTCGGGCATGAAGCGAATCGACATTGATCCCACCAATATTGAAATGGGATGGGTCATGGATTTTTGCTGCCAGTCCCTGCGTAACATCATTATCGGTATTGACGGCGTAAACGGCAAGTTCGACGGGTTTATGATGAAATCCAAATTCGGTATTGCGGTCTCTTCAGAAGTTATGGCCATCCTCTCCCTGGCCAAAGATCTTAAAGATCTGCGTGAAAGAATGGGTAAGATCGTTGTGGCATACACCAAAAAAGGCGCACCTGTCACCACTGAAGACTTAAAGGTTGCCGGAGCAATGACTGCCTGGATGGTTGACGCCATGAAACCCTCTTTGATGCAGACCATGGAAGGCCAGCCTGTTATTGTTCATGCAGCGCCGTTCGCCAATATTGCCATTGGCCAGAGTTCCATCATCGCCGATAAAGTCGGTTTGAAATTGGCTGACTACCACGTGACCGAATCGGGCTTTGGCGCAGGCATTGGTTTTGAAAAGTTCTGGAACCTGAAATGCCGCTACTCGGGGCTGACACCTGATTGTGCCGTTATCGTTGCAACGATCCGTGCTTTAAAGTGCCATGGCGGCGCACCTGTGCCTGTTCCGGGTAAGCCCATGCCCGAAGCATACGGTATCGAAAACGTTGAATGGGTTGAAAAAGGATGTGTCAATCTCATCCATCACATCCGCAACGTGCGTAAAGCGGGCATATCGCCGGTGGTTTGCATCAATGTCTTCTATACGGACACTGACGCTGAGATCGCCAAGGTGCGTGAACTTGTCGATGCCGAAGGTGCAAGAGTGGCGGTTTCCCGCCACTGGGAAAAAGGCGGCGACGGTGCCATTGAATTTGCCCGGGCGGTTGTGGACGCATGCGAGGAAAAAACACAATTCAAGTTCCTCTACATGCTGGACATGCCGCTTAAACAGAGAATCGAACTTATTGCCAAGGAGGTTTACGGTGCCGACGGTGTTGATTACTCTCCTGTTGCCGACAGGAAATTAGCTGAGCTCCAGGCCGATCCGGAAGTTTCCAAGATGGGTGTCTGTATGGTGAAAACCCACCTGTCTTTGTCTGACAACGCTGCGCTTAAGGGGGTGCCCACAAATTGGAGACTTACCATCCGTGAAGTCCTGACGTACAGGGGGGCAGGTTTTATCGTTCCTGTTGCCGGTGATATCTCTCTGATGCCGGGCACCTGTTCCAACCCGGCCTTTAAACGTATTGATGTTGATGTTGAAACCGGCAAGGTTCAGGGTATATTTTAAGATAAAGATTTAACCAACCCGGCAAAGGAAACAGGGCTGTATGTTTTTCGTTGTCGGAGCATATCAGGAGAAACTGCATGACCGCAAAAATCATTAGCGGAACCGAGATAAGAAAGACTATTTTGGCTGAAATAAAGGCCGATGTTGAAAAAATGAAGGCCAAACACGGCAAAGTGCCTGGATTGGCAACCATTCTTGTGGGTAAAGACCCGGGATCTGTCAGTTATGTCACCTTAAAAATAAAAACCGCGTTGTCTGTTGGATTTCATGAAATTCAGGAAGATCTGCCCGAAGATATCAGCGAAGCTGATCTGCTGGCTTTGATCGAAAAATACAACAATGATCCCGACATTCACGGCATTCTGGTTCAGTTGCCGCTGCCCATGCATATTGATGAAAAAAAGGTGATTAATGCCATTAATCCGGATAAGGATGTGGATGCATTCCACCCCGTTAATGTGGGTCGTCTGATGATCGGCGGTGATGATGCCAGATTCATGCCCTGCACCCCGGCCGGTATCCAGGAGATGATTGTCCGTTCCGGCACACAGACATGCGGAGCAGAGGTCGTTGTGGTGGGACGTTCCAATATCGTCGGCAAACCCATTGCCATGATGCTGGCCCAAAAAGGTGTTGCTGCCAATGCCACCGTAACCATTGTTCATACAAGGACCAAAGATCTTGCCGCCCATTGCAAACGTGCTGATATCCTTGTTGTTGCAGCCGGCGTGCCTGGCCTTGTTAAACCCGAATGGATCAAGCCGGGCGCCACTGTCATTGACGTCGGCGTTAACCGTGTGGGCATAAATGAAGCCACAGGAAAAGTGATTCTAAAAGGTGACGTAGACTTTGATGCAGCCAAGGACATAGCAGGCAAGATCACCCCTGTTCCTGGCGGCGTCGGCCCTATGACGATTGCCATGCTCATGAAAAATACCCTGAAATCCGCTCAGTATGCCCTGGGAGATTTATAAACAAGATTGTGACACAAAGGAGGAAAAATGGCTCAAGGAGATGGCTTTATAATGAAAGAGGCACAAACCGGTAAATCAGCCTGTAAAAACGCGCTGCCCAGGATAGATTTTTCAAGTTTTATTTTGTCTTTGTATTCATCCGGTCTTGTGCAGCTTGGAATAGTCGAGGATCCATCCACCGGGAAAAAAACAAAAAATCTGGAAATAGCAAAACACACCATTGATATGATTGCAATGCTCCAGGAAAAAACTTCCGGCAACCTGAACGGGGATGAGGAAAACCTGCTTAAAGCCCTGCTCAGTGAGCTGCGCATCGCCTATGTGGAGGCCAGGTCCTGATGCAGGTACGGCTATCTCCTGCTAAGATCAATTTGTTTCTTTATGTCACGGGCAGACGGGCTGACGGTTACCATGAACTCTTCTCCCTGATGGCCCCTTTGACACTGGCCGATCGTTTGGGAATTGAACGGTCAGGCAACGGTATCAGAGCGGTGTGCAGTCATCCGGATGTCCCAGAAGATGATACGAACCTGGCATGCCGGGCCGCAGTCCTTTTCAGGGCTGCAATGATTGACAAAAAGGGGGATTGTGTTTTTGACCATCTGACCATCCACATTGAAAAAAAAATACCGGTATGTGGGGGACTTGGCGGGGGCAGTTCCAATGCCGCATGTGTGCTGCTGGCCTTGAATGAATATAGCGAAACCCCGTTTTCCACGGATGAACTGATGCGTTTGGGCCTGACCCTGGGGGCAGATGTTCCTTTTTTTATTTCAGGGGGGCCTGCTTTTGCCTCCGGCGTAGGCGAAAAACTTGTGCCCTGCACGCAAATGCCACGCCTGTCTGTGATTGTTGTAAACCCGGGTGTGCCTGCCTCAACACGAAATGTTTTCAAAAAGTTGGAATTTGGATTGACATTCATCCCTTCATGTATTATAAAACCGAGTTCGAACGTGCTGCCATTCGGAAAAGAGCTTGATGGCAGGGAATTTTTGCATAACGATCTTGAGAGACCGGCATGCAGTTTATACCCTGAGATCGGTACTGCAAAAAAAGATATGGCGTTGCTGCTGCGAAGAAATGTGTATATGTCTGGAAGCGGCTCGTCTCTTTTTGCTCTTTACTCGGATCATGATATGGCCGAAAGGGAATACGAAAAGCTCTTGCAGGTCCGGTCGGAAAACATGAAATATGTTTTTCTTTCCAGGATAGGGCTTTTGGATGGCTGATCTAATAAAAATTTTGGGGCGTCGTCAAGCGGTAAGACACAGGGTTTTGATCCCTGCATTCAGAGGTTCGAATCCTCTCGCCCCAGCCAAAATTTTAAAGGGCCAGGAATGGTTAGAAAACAAAGAGGTTTATTATGAACGGCCTGTCCATATTTGCCGGAAACTCCAATGTCCCTCTCGCAGAAAGAATATCGGAATATTTGGCCAAACCTCTGGGACGATTGAAGGTCAACCGGTTCAGTGACGGGGAAACCCAGGTCGAAATTCATGAAAATGTGCGTCGGCGCGAAGTTTATGTCATTCAGTCCACGTGCAAGCCTGTGAACGACAATTTAGTTGAGCTTCTGCTGCTCATTGATGCCTTCAGACGTTCCTCTGCTGCCCGGGTGACCGCTGTTATTCCCTATTTCGGATATTCCCGCCAGGACAAGAAAGTTGCTCCCCGGGTGCCCATCAGTGCCAAGGTGGTTGCAGCCTTGCTTGAAAGGACCGGGGTTGACAGGGTCATCACCATGGACCTGCATGCCGGACAGATCCAGGGTTTTTTCAATGTGCCCGTGGATAATCTTTATGCAGCCCCTATAATTATTGATGATATAAAAACCCGTTTTAGTGATGATATCGTTGTAGTTTCTCCGGATGCAGGCGGCGTGGAGCGGGCCAGGGCCTATGCCAAACGCTTGGATGCCGGCCTTGCCATCGTGGATAAACGCCGTAGCGCACCCAATCAGGCCAAGGCCATGGCCATCATCGGAGATGTGAAGGGTAAAATTGCTTTGGTTATTGATGATATGGTGGACACTGCCGGGACCCTGACCGAGGCTGCCAGCGTTATCAGTGAAAAGGGTGCCAAAGAAGTTCATGCATATTGTACCCATCCGGTATTGTCAGGCCCGGCCATTGACAGAATAACACAATCATCTTTGAGCTCCCTTGTTGCAACGGATACCGTCCCCTTGTCGGAAAAGGCCCGTTCCTGTGGCAAGATAAAGACGCTTTCCATTGCAAAACTTGTCGGAGAAGCTATTATGCGCAGCTACAGGGGAGATTCTGTAAATTCTTTATTTGTATAAAAAGATATATTTGATCAACCTGCCTTTTGTGTGAAAGGGCGGGGACGAAAGGTTTAAACATGGAACTTATAGAATTAAGTGTCGCAAAAAGAGAGAGCACCGGCAAGGGTGCTGCCAGAAAATTACGGGCGGACAACGTTATCCCCGGCATTATTTATGGCGCAAAAATTGAGCCTGTAAAAGTGTCTATTGACGTTAACACCTTTGATAAAGTGATCCGGGAACACGGTACCACAGGTCTTTTTTTTGATTTGAAGGTCGAAGGGGAGACGGGCAGAATGGTTATGCTTAAGGAGATTCAGATGGATCCTTTTGGCCTGCGCTATCTGCATATTGATTTCCATGAAATTGATATGGATGCAACCGTGTCCATTGTCGTTCCTGTTGAAGTCGAAGGTATCAGTGCCGGCGTCAAAGAAGGCGGTATGGTCCAGATTATCCGTCGAGATCTTGAAGTGATTTGCAAACCCAAAGACACCCCCGAAAGCATTAAACTTGATATTTCAGAACTGGAGATCGGGGATTCCATTCATGTGGCAGATATTGACCTGGGTGCTGAAATTGAGATTCCGTTTGATACCAATTTTACCGTAGTCACCATTGTTCCGCCTGAGAGTGGTTCGGATGATGAGGAAGGCGAAGAAGTCGCTGAAGCTGCTGCAGGCTAGATACAACGCCTTTTTTACGTGTCCGTTTCATTTTTGTTTAAGGCGTTTTTTAGTTTTAGATTGTTAAAATCATGTCTGACTCAAAACGATTATTAGCGGGTCTGGGAAATCCTGGAGAACAGTATTCCCGGACCCGTCATAATATCGGCTTTGATGTCGTCGATGCCCTGGCGGATCGGTCCGGGTGCCGTGTGAACAAGGAAAAATTCAATGCTGCCTACACCGGCGCGCGTATGGGGCTCCAGGAGATACTTCTGGTCAAGCCCCTTTCGTATATGAACAGAAGCGGTATTCCCCTCCAGAAGCTGGCAGATTATTTCAAGATTGATATAGAGAATATCATTGTGGTCCACGATGACATGGACCTTCCCTTTGGAAAGATAAAGATTGTGCAGGGTAGGGGCCATGGCGGCCATAACGGCATCCGTTCAATTATTGATGCCTTTGGCCAAAAGGCATGTGTCCGGGTTCGCGTCGGTATTGGCCGCCCCGAAAGCGACAGATCCGTCACCGGACATGTCCTGGGTAAATATACCCCGGACGAACAGGCTTGTCTGGATCAGGTTCTTAATGATGCCTGTGAGGCCTGCCTCGCTATCCTGGAAAAAGGGGTCGTCAAGGCTATGAATTTCGTTAATTCCTCCCGATAAAAAGCTTTTCCATGTGTTTATTTCCCCCTGTTGCTCATATCTGTTTAGTCCTATGTGCTAAGGCTTAATCTTCGTTTTATGTTTGTTAGCTTAATGTTTATTCAAAAAAATATTCAGTTGACAATATTGTTTAGATGTGGTTTTCTGTCTGAGAATGGATAACTTGTATCTTTAAAACAATAAGGTGGGCATAAATGGCAAAACAATCTGGGACAACCAAGGCTAAAGAAAATAGCAAGTCAACCAAAAAAGCGTTTTCAAAGGGCGACATGGCCGTCTATCCTGCACACGGCGTCGGCTGTATTGAATCCATCGAAAGCCAGGAAATAAATGGGGATACCATGAATTTCTACATGATGAAAATTGTGGAAAACGGTATGACGATCATGATCCCTACATCCAATGTTGAATCCGTGGGTTTGAGGGAAGTGATCCCTGAAACTGAAGTGCCCCAGGTTTACGAGGTTATGCAGAAAAAAGCCCAGGCCAGTGACAACCAGACCTGGAACCGTCGTTACAGAGAATACATGGATAAGATCAAAACCGGGTCCATCTATGATGTGGCCGAGGTATTCAGAGATCTTTTCCAGCTTAAGCTCGAAAAAGACCTTAGTTTTGGCGAAAGAAAACTGCTTGATACTGCCCAGAATCTCCTTGTCCAGGAACTCTCCATGGCCAAAGATGTTGATGAAGCATACATGATAAAAGAGATTGAAAATCTGTTCAACTAAACACCTTAATTTCTGATAACACAAACAGACCGGCAGGTGTCACCCTGCCGGTTTTGTATTTTTTTAATGCGCATACGAATACAAATTTCACCGGATCAGGCTGGCGTCAGGCTTGACCAGGCTGTTGCGGATTCCCAATCCCGGATATCGCGCTCCAGGGTTGCAAGTCTGATCTCCCAGGGCTTTATTCTGGTGAACCAGGAGTGTAAACGCCCCGGTTATAAAGTTAAGCCCAATGACCTGATTGAAGGGGCTTTCCCATCACCGGATCAACAGGATACAAAAAACATTCTTCCCGAATCCATACCTTTGAACATCCTTTACGAGGATGACCATATTCTTATGATTGATAAGCCTGCAGGCGTTGTGGTGCATCCCGGGGCGGGGAATAATTCCGGTACCCTGGTTAACGCCTTGCTTGGGCATCATCCGGCTTTCAGCGAAAAAGACTGGAACAGGGAAAGGCCGGGTATCGTTCACCGCTTGGACAAAGATACCTCCGGGTTGATGGTCATTGCAAAAAAACTGAACGCCCTTGAATTTTTACAAAAGGAATTTAAGCAAAGGAGAGTGGAAAAACACTACCTGGCACTGGCAAGGGGAGAAAATATACCCGAAGCGGGGGTGATTGAACGCCCCATTGGCCGGCACCCTTACCATCGCAAACGCATGGCCGTTCTGGATGAGAACGGCAGATACGCAAAAACCCGCTTTAGTGTAATAAAACGGTTTAGTTCAGGTTGTCTTATGGATGTTCGCCTATATACCGGTAGAACCCATCAGATTCGCGTTCATTTTTATCACCAGGGTATGCCCCTTTTTGGTGATTGCATTTACCGTGAGCGACGCTTCCGGAAAAAAGATCCTATAGTGCCACGTCAGATGCTTCATTCCTGGACCTTGTCCTTTCGTCACCCTTATTCAGGTGTGCGGCTCTATTTTGAAGCCCCTATGCCCGAAGATTTCAAAACCACTTTGTTGCATCTATCCGATGCATGCCTATATGATTGAATGATCAGGACTGCTTTAATCGGCGTTGGGATTCGGTCCAGTCAATGCGGCTTAAAAGTCCCCGGATAATCCTGACGTCCCTGGATGACAGGCCCGCATTAGAGAATATCCTGCGGTAGGTCCGCAGCAGATGATCCGGGTTTTGGGGATCAAGATAATCAATATCTAAAAGCGTCTTTCTCATGTGGGCAAACATGGATTCAAGTGCTTCTCCCCGGGCAGGATCTTTAACCTCGGGATCATGGAAGTTTTTTGCAGCGCAGGATTTAATGGATACTTCATAAAGCAGCACTGCCAGGGAGTGGCTCAAATTCATGGACGGATAGCCGTCATGGGTGGGGATGGTAATAAAATACCGGCACAGCTCCAGGTCCTTTGTCTCAAGACCGGTATCCTCTGGCCCTAGAACCAGGGCACTGTGATGTTCCTGTTTTTGGTCTTCGATGCGAGCTCCTGCTGTCGCCGGTGTTAAAAACCCTTTTCTATATTTGCCGAACCTGCGGGTCGTGCCGTAGGCGGAATGGACGTCAAAAAGCGCCTGTTCCAGGGTTTCAAATATCTGCGCCTGTTCAAGGATATGATAGGCGGACAGGGCCATTTTTTTTGCTTCAAGGGATTTATAAGCACTGCAGGGGCTGACAAGACGCAGCCGGGTGCATCCGAAGTTCATCATGACCCGGCATACCGCACCAATGTTGATTGGGCCCTGGGGGCGGACAAGGATAATACTGAGATGGTTCATGGTATTTTGATCTTTGAATATTGAAGTTTTAGTTTCCGGGGGATTCCAGAATCAGGGTGACAGGCCCCTGGTTGATCAATGATACATCCATATTGGCCTGGAATTTCCCTTTTTTGACTGAAACGCCCAGTGAGGCAGCCTTTTCGGCAAAAAAACGGTAAAGCCGGCATGCAGGATCCGGCGGGGCTGCGTCCGTGAACGAGGGGCGCCGTCCCTTGCGGCAGTCTGCCATAATCGTGAACTGGGAAACCACCAGAAGCCCTCCTTTGACATCAAGAAGAGACCGGTTCATTTTTCCCTTATCATCTTCAAAGATTCTTAAATTGATGATTTTGTCGACCAGGTATTCGGCATCCTTTTCTTTGTCGCCATGGGCCACGCCCAAAAGTACCACAAGTCCTGTTTCAATGCTGGATATAATCGTGTTGTCTACAGTAACATGGGCTTTTTTAACCCGTTGAACAATGGCTTTCATCGGTTTCCTTAAGATTTGTCTGTTTTAAATACGGGGATAAAAAATTTAGGCGGGCGTCATGCATCGGGGCGTGGGCCAGTTCGTGGAAAAGCCCATATCTTTTAAGGATTGAACCGCCCTGTCCACAAACATGCCTGCCTGTTCTTTGCTGTGCGCGTCGTCCCCGGGAATCACGGGAATACCCAAGGCTTTTGCCCTTTCCAGAATTGCCGGGGTCAGGTATGGCATTTTTTTTCCTTTGGCAAGAGGGCGCAGGTTATAATCCAGCACCAGTCCCAACTCTTTTATCACAGAAAGGTTGCGCTGGATGCGTTCAGCAATTTCAGGTTTGTCAAGCCGTGCCTCAAAGTCAGGATCATAAATGCGTATAATATCAAAATGACCCACAACAAAGGGATGCAGATCCAGGATCATTTTATACTGGGCGTCAAAATAGGCCGTATACATGGTATCAAGACCCTTGAAATCCGCTGCAATGGCCTCATAGTCCTGCCTGGAATAGTCAAAACATCTGTCATTGAGATGATGGATCGAGCCCACAATATAGTCGGGATTAAATTCCCGGATCAACGACCGTACCAGGGGCGGGCTTCCGGTCACGGTTTCGGTCTCAAATCCTTTAAATATCCGGATGTCTGACTTATATTTTTTTTTAAGCCGTTCCAGTTCAAAAAAGTATCTTGAAAACCGGTCCCCAAGATCCTTGACCGAAAAGCCTTGCTCAAGTTCATCCGGGTAGATGAGGCGGTGTTCGGGCGGGGGCATGTGCTCGCTGATGCCCACTGCTTTAAATCCTTTGCTGATATAGGCTTTTATAAGGTCTTCAAGGCTGTCCTGGGCATGGCAGCAGAACTGGCCTGAATGGCCGCCATGAAGGGATATGAGTTCAGAATTAATCATGGAGCGGACTTTATCATCAAGCCGGGAGTAAAATCAAGGTCGGGATTGTCTGGGTACAGGGCAATGGCATCTAACCTGAAAATGATTGTTGCAATTTTCGACAAGGGATGTTTAATCTCCAATTATGTTGACAGCGAACTATCGTTTTGAATTAAAAGAGATTCGAAGTATAATTGAAAAAGAACAAAAATTTAATTTTTGTCCATCACTGTCCCTGGTGAAATTTTTTGAAAATATTATTCCTTGAGCCTTTTTACGGCGGGTCCCACAAGGTTGTGGCAGACGGTTTTGCGGCCTGTTCCCGCCATCAGGTGGATATTTTATCTCTTGCCCCCAGATTCTGGAAGTGGCGGATGCGCGGCAGTGCCCTGGCATTTATTCGGCAGATTAAAAATTTGACGGAGTATGATCTTGTTTTTGCCACGGATATGGTGGATATCACAGATTTTAAAGCCCTGGCAGGCCCACAATGCCCGCCCGTGGTCCTTTATTTCCATGAAAATCAGCTCAGCTATCCCCTGGAACCCGGTGAAAAAAGGGATTTCCATTTGGGGTTCACCAATATCATATCTGCCCTGTCTGCGGAAGGGGTGTTCTTTAATTCGGAATTCCACAGGGATGATTTTTTCAGCGCTGCAAAATCCCTGATTCGTAAAATGCCGGACCTTCGCCCAGGATGGATTCTGGATAAAATCCGGGGTAAAACCTGTGTACTGTATCCGGGTATTGATTTTGACTCCAGGGGCTTTGTTACTTCGGAACGTCAGGAGAGCAGCCTTGACCGACCTCTGGTGATCTGGAATCACCGGTGGGAGTATGATAAAAATCCAAAGGCATTTTTCAACATACTGGAACGGCTTAAGCGTCGGGGTATTCTGTTTTACCTGGCAGTGATGGGTGAACAGTATGGCACTGTGCCCGAAGAGTTTAAAGGCATTGAGGAAAGGTTTGATGCCGAACTTCTTGTTTACGGGTACCAGGAACAGGTGGCGGATTACAGAAAATGGCTGGCCAAAGGCCGTGTTGTGATCAGTACCGCCATCCAGGAGAATTTCGGTATTTCAGTGATGGAGGCCGTGGCCCATGGATGCTTTCCTTTGCTGCCAAATCGTTTGTCATACCCCGAACTGATCCCCGAACATTTAAAATCCGATGTCATTTACCGGGATGATGCCGATCTGGAGGCCAGGCTGGAACATATCCTGGTGCAGCCCCAAGTCTATCAGGAGAGGACCGCGGCTCTATCGGCCCATGCCGCAGGGTTTTCCTGGTCGCATATGGCGGAAAAATGGGATGAAACATTATACCAGACTATCGGGTCAGGCAGGAGCAGAAATTGACAAACATGTGTTTGCTGTATTTGCCTGTGATGACCTCATTTTTTAAAATTTGCAGAGAATCAAACGGTTTTTGGGGATCCTCATGGCGACTGGTACCCCGGTAGGTCAAGGGTTCATAGCTGGTGATCAGTCCTATGAGCTGGGCTTCTTCGGATATATCGACGCTACCCTTAGGGTAGCCTGAACCATCCAGTTTTTCGTGGTGCTGCAGGGCCACCATGGCAATTTCCGGTTTAAAACAGTTGCTGTCCGTAATGATGCGGTACCCCTTTACCGCATGGGTTTGAAACGCCTTGAACTGGGAATCTGATAATTGGGCCTTGGTGTTGTTCATCTCCGGGGGGAGTTGTGTACAGCCGATGTCATGTTGAATGGCACTGACTCCGAGCGTTTTGGCCTTTGTCTCGGTATAATGATGGAACATGCAGAATTGCATGGTCAAGGAGAGAATATTTACGGTGTGCTCCACTAACTGGTCTGAAGAACTGGACAGTTTTGCCAAAGATTTCATCAGTGTTTTATTTTTGTTGTAACCCTGGAACAGCACCTCTAAGGTCTCCGGCAGCATTTTGCTTGAAATGTTTAGCGGTCCCTCCAGGGCTTCCTGGACAAGTGTGCTCAACGCCTGCCTTGTGGAAACAAGGCCCTTGGAGAAAATTGTTTCCGACAAATGGGCGTTCATTGTTTTATAAAGGGCGATGGATGCGTTTTCCCTGTCAGCCGTGCGGATAAAAAGATCCGGAAACTGTTCATCCTTGATGCGCGAAGCTTTGAGCTGTTCCCCTTCTTTTTTATAAAGCAGCGGTTCATTTTCCTTTGAGAAATAAAAAAGGGCAAAGCTTTTGAATAATAAAATTTGAGACCTTTTAACAGGAATAAAGTCTTCGGGCATTTTTTATCTGAAAGTCCTAATAAATTGTTTAAATAGGATATTATCACGATATGTTGACTTCGTAAATTCAATATGAGCATGGGCCGATATTTTTGGATGGCGCTTGTTATTTTTTTTGTTCAACCATATCATTTTTTATGTGAAAGGATAAAGTTTATTTGAGACAGGTATTGACGGCGATGAACCAGGTATTACTTTTATGGCACGATAAATAAAAAGTAATGTAAATAGAATTGGAGATATGTTATGAATTTTGAAAAACTGACGGTAAAATCCCAGGAGCTGTTCCAGCACGCCCACACCCTTGCGGTTGAAAAGGGACAGCAGGCCATTGAGCCCATCCATTTTTTAGGGGCCATGCTGGCCGATGATCAGGGTATTGCTGTCTCCATATTTAATAAAATAGGCGTCAATCCCCGTGCTGTCGTACAGCTGGTCTCTTCAGCCCTGGATAACATGGTCAAGGTATCCGGGGGACAGCCCTATTTGTCCGAATCCGGGCGGAAAATGCTGGATTTGGCCTTTAAGGAATCTGCAAAGATGAAGGACCAGTATGTCAGCCTTGAGCATATTCTGATCAGTCTGACCCAGGGTAAGGACAAGGCCGGCGAAATCCTTTCAGGTTTAGGCGTTACAAGGGACGTGATTCTGTCCGTGCTCAAGGATATCCGGGGCAACCAGCGGGTGACCGATCAGAACCCCGAAGACAAATACCAGTCGTTGGAAAAATTCGGGAAAGACCTGACAGATTTGGCCCGCCAGGGAAAACTGGACCCGGTTATCGGCCGGGATGAGGAGGTCAGGCGCATTGTTCAGGTATTGTCCCGGCGCCGGAAAAACAATCCTGTACTCATTGGCGAACCGGGTGTGGGCAAAACCGCTATTGTGGAAGGCTTGGCCCAGCGGATTGTGGAAGGCGACGTGTCCGAAACATTGAAAGACCGGCGGGTCATTGCACTTGATATGGGGGCGCTGCTGGCCGGGGCCAAATTCAGGGGCGAATTTGAAGATCGTCTCAAAGCGGTATTAAAAGAGGTTGAGGCCGCCGAGGGCGAAATCGTTCTCTTCATCGACGAATTGCATACGGTGGTGGGGGCAGGTGCTGCCGAAGGGGCTGTGGATGCCTCCAATATGCTTAAACCTGCCCTGGCCCGGGGCACTCTGCGCTGTGTCGGGGCCACTACCCTGGACGAGTATAGAAAGTATATTGAAAAGGATGCTGCTCTGGAGAGGCGTTTCCAGCCGGTTTTTGTCAGAGAACCGACCGTCGAAGATACCATCTCCATCCTCAGGGGATTAAAGGAAAAATATGAGGTGCATCACGGCATCCGGATCAAGGATTCAGCCTTGGTCGGAGCCGCCACCCTTTCCCACAGGTACATTGCTGACCGGTTTTTGCCGGACAAAGCCATTGACCTGATTGATGAGTGCGCATCCAAGCTTCGGATCGAAATTGACTCCATGCCCCGGGCCATTGACGAGATTCAGCGGCGGCTCACTCAGGCGGCCATTGAGCGCCAGGCCCTGATCAAGGAGAAGGACAAGGCCTCCAGGGAGCGTCTTGAACACCTTGAAAAGAACATTGCCGCCATGCAAGAGGAGATAAGGCCCCTCAAGCTGCACTGGGATAATGAGAAATCCATTATCCGGGAGATCTCGGCCATGCGGGAGGACATTGACCGCTTCCAGACCGAGGCCCAGCTTGCCGAGCGTGTCGGCGACTTTGCAAAGGTGGCCCAGATCAGATACGGCAACATTGCAGATCTGAACAAAAAAATTGAGGAGAAAAAACAGAGTCTTGACACCCTGCAGCAGACCTGCAAGATGCTTAAAGAAGACGTGGAAGAGGCTGACGTGGCCGAGGTGGTCTCCACCTGGACCGGCATTCCCGTATCCAAGATGCTCCAGGGTGAGCAGGAAAAACTGATCACCATGGAATCCCATATTTCCAAACGGGTCATCGGCCAGGAAACCGCCATTGATGCGGTCTCCAATGCCGTGCGAAGAGCCAGGTCCGGCTTGCAGCCTGAAGACCGGCCCATCGGTACCTTTATCTTCATGGGGCCCACGGGTGTGGGGAAAACCGAGCTTGCCAAGTCCCTGGCCGAGTTCATGTTTGATTCCAGGGACGCCATGGTGCGGCTGGATATGTCCGAGTACATGGAAAAGCACAGTGTGGCCCGTCTCATCGGTGCACCTCCCGGATATGTGGGATATGACGAGGGCGGATACCTCACCGAGGCGGTACGGCGCAGACCCTATAGTGTGATCCTGTTCGACGAGATTGAAAAGGCCCACCCGGACGTGTTCAACATCCTGCTCCAGGCCCTGGATGACGGCCGGATGACCGACGGCCATGGCCGAACCGTAGATTTCAGGAACACCATCATTATCATGACATCCAATATCGGATCCAGGATTCTGCTTGAGGCGGGAAAGAGTGGTTTTTCCGAGGAGGTGGAACAGGCTGTGCAGCAGGCCCTTAAAGCCGCATTCAGGCCTGAGTTTTTAAACCGGATTGATGAGATCATCACCTTCCATGCCCTGGAACGTGAACATCTCATGGATATTGCCGCCATCCAGATTGCCGCCCTGAACAGGCGCCTGGCCGCAAGGAATCTGGCGGTTTATCTGGACGATGCCGCCATGACCTTCCTGGCCCAGAAGGGCTACGACCCCGGGTTTGGTGCCCGTCCGCTTAAACGTGTGATCCAGCAGGAAATTGAAAACCCGCTCTCCATGGCATTGCTTAAAGGGGAATATCTGGAAGGCGAAACCGTGCACTTCCGCTTTGACAGAGAAAAAAACCGGCTTGTTCTCGGTCATGGCCCCAAGAGTATCAACGCTATGGGATAATCCGGCTTGTCGGAAAAAGAGAAACAATCCCCCGGGCCTGCATCTAAAATCTTTGCAGGTTCGGGGGTTTTGTTTTCTATTTACTATGGTATAGTACCTGCTTAAAGCAATATCTGAAAAATACTGAAAAAACGGCAATCAAACCGGGGCCGGATGATTGTTTTTTTTCGGTTCAGGCTCTGGAATAATAAATTCAACATAATCAAAGATAATTTAGGCGTAACGTATATGAGTTGGATTCTTGGGTATAAAAAAAGTTGCCAATGGTTGGGGATAGTTGCCGTACGCATGATTATGGCAATTTTTTTGTGCTGCGTCTTGTCGCTTGTGCCTAAAGCTTTTGCCGGGGATGCTGTACCGGATGTATGGACAGGCCCTGATGCGGTCCGATTTGCCCTGAAGAACAATCCTGACGCACAGATTGCCATAAAGCGAATCGCCTCGTCCTCAGCCGCCATAAAAGAAGCCAACGCAGCCTTCTATCCTCAATTGGGGATGCAGGCAGGGTATTCGCGCACCAACAATCCCATGTACTCATTTGGAAATATACTTAACCAGGGAGTGTTTTCCAACAGTATTGATTTTAACGCCCCCGGCGAAACCGACGATCTTCAGTTTATGCTTCAGTTGACTTACCGGATTTACAACGGCGGTCGAAACCAGGCCGTCGTGGATGCAGCCAATGCCCGGGAAAAAGCGGCCATGCTCCAGGAAGAAGCCGTTAAAAACAGCCTTGGCTTTGCAGTGGTAAGATCATTTTTTAACATTGTTCAGGCCAGGGAACATGTCAGTGCAAGACAAGCCGCGGTTCAGGCCATTGATGCCTCAATAGCGGTGGCCAGGGCCCGGTTTGAGGCCGGAGACATGCTTAAACAGGAGCTGTTGAATCTGGAGGTACAACAGTCCCTTGCCGGCGAAGATTTGATTCAGGCACAGCATGGTCTTGTCCTTTCAAAACAAGGTTTTTTGAATGTGTTGGGACTGACCGGAGAGAAGGTGAACATCAATCTTGTCCAGACCCCTTTGCAAACGGTGCCGACTCAGCCTGATTTTAAAGGCAGGTCGGAAATCAAGGCCATGCACTTTCTGATTCAGGCAAGTCAGGCCGGACTTCGCCAGGCCAAAAGTGGATATTACCCCACGGCTGATGCTTTTGGGTCCTATCAGGCAGACAAGGGCTTTGAGATGGGCAGCGGCTCTGGCGATTCGTGGATGGCCGGAATCCGCGTCAATATGACGCTGTTTGACGGCAAACAGACAGACGCCAGGGTTCAACAGGCTGACATTGCATTGGCCCAGGCAAAGGATGAACTTCGAAAAATGGAACTGGCCTATGGGTTGGAAATTCGGCAGGCTGTTTTGACTCTTGATCAGACGGACAAACGGTGCCGGGTGACCGAAAAAATGGTGGTATCTGCCCAGGAGTCCGCCCGCCTTTTCCGGGAACGATTTAACGTCGGCCTTGTACTTTCTTCCGAACTGATTGATACGGAAAACCGGCTGACTGAAGCACAGGTACGCCAGGCACTGGCCAATGCTGAACAGCGCATCGCGGTTGCCAATTTAAGGCGTGCGTGCGGATTACTTCAATATACTGAACAATAATAATAAGGCAATGGTTATCACAATGCAAATTCGTACACACGTTATGTTTGTTTTGATGATGATCCTGGTGCCGGGGCTTGGTGCCCATGCACGGGAGGTCTCCCCTGCGCTGCCTATTGCGGTGGTGCGGACATCTATAGTAATTGAACAGACCGTGCCCACCCTTGTTGAGGTCGTGGGGACCCTGCAGGCTGTTGAACGTGCGGCCATTGCGGCCAAAGTGACCGGGGTCGTGACCGACGTGCCGGTGGTCCTGGGCTCCCGGGTAAACACAGGCGATCTGCTGGTTAACATCAGTGCCCGGGAGATCGCAGCTCAGCTCAATCAGGCCCAGGCCCGGTTCAAGCAGGCCGAGCGCAACCTTTTGCGTGAACAAACACTTTTACAAAAACATGCGGCCACAGCGGAAACCGTCAAATCCATGCAGGATAACTACGCGGTAGCCAATGCAGCTGTGCAGGAAGTGCGGAGCATGCTCGGTTATGCCACCATCACCGCACCTTTTTCAGGTGTGATTACACAGAAAAATGTAAATGCCGGAGAGCTGGCGACACCCGGCACGATGCTGCTGCGTATGGAAAATGATCAGAAGCTGCAGGTGGCTTGTGCCGTACCCGAAAGCCTGGTGTTTCAGATCCGGCCGGGACAGACGCTTACGGTCACTATCCCCACGGCCGGACTGACCATGAACGGCAAGGTGGCGGAAGTGGCGCCTTCGGCTGATCCTGCCTCCCGGACAGCACCGATCACCATAGATCTTTCATATAACGAGAAATTGCGCACCGGGCAGTTTGCCCGGGTCAAACTGCCCGGACAGATCAAGACGTCTTTATTTGTGCCCGACGGCACCGTGTTGCTCCGGGGGCAGATGGAACGGGTTTTTGTGGCTGCAGATAACAAAGCCCACCTTCGTCTGGTGCGAACCGGCATGCACCAGGATGGCCTGACGGAGATTGTCGCAGGTCTCAATTCCGGTGAAACGGTTATTTGTCAAAACAATGCGCATCTCGTGGACGGACAGCCCATAAAAACAGAACAAGGTCATTAATTAAAGCGTTGATGGCAAGAAACTGGAGACAAGAAACAAGAGGGCGAAGCGCCTTTGGCGCATATGTTATATACCTTCCTGCAAGAGATGGGCATCAGAAAACCTTAAGTTATGAGATTGGAAAATAGAATAGAGAAATCCTATGAACCAACAACAGTCTCCCGCACACCAGGGGTTTGCCGGCCGGTTAGCCGCGACCTTTGTTGAATCCAAACTGACACTGATCGGTATCGTTGCCTCGCTTCTGCTCGGGGTCATGGCCATAACGATGCTGCCCAGGGAAGAGGAACCCCAGATTAAAGTGCCCATGATTGATGTCATGGTTGCCATGCCCGGAGCCGGCGCCAAAGAGGTGGAACAGCGCCTGAGCATTCCCATGGAAAAGCTGCTCTATGAACTGCCCGGTGTGGAGTATATTTACTCCACCTCCATGCCGGGCAAAAGTATGCTGGTGGTTCGCTTCTATGTGGGCCAGGATTTGGAAACCTCCATTGTCCGGCTCAACCAGAAGCTGCAAACCAATTTTGACCGGATCCCCCACGGCGTCTCCATGCCCATGATCAAACCTCACACCATTGATGATGTGCCGATTCTTGCGTTGACCTTTCATTCCAAAACCTATGACCATTTTATGCTGCGGAGGCTGGCCGCCCAGGTGGATGATGAGGTGAAATCCATCTTTGAAGTCTCTGAAACCAAACTGATCGGGGGCACCCGCCGCCAGGTGCGTGTTCTGTTTGATCCCTTGCAGCTGGCAGCCCGGAATATGACACCTTTTGATCTGATTGATCATCTCACCCAGGCAAACCGCCAGGCAATTTCGGGTGTCACCCAGGCCAATAACCGGGAACTACTCATCCAGACCGGCACTTTCCTTGCGTCAGCAGAAGATATCGGCAATATCGTGATCGGTGTCTACAGCGGCAATCCTGTATACCTGCACCAGGTGGCAAAAATTATTGACGGGCCCGAAGAACCGCAATCTTATGTGTTGTTCGGGAGCAAAGATCGCCACGATCCCGAAGCGGCCGTGACCCTTTCCGTGGCCAAGCGGCCCGGTGCCAATGCCGTTGATGTGGTGGAACAGGTTTTGACCAAGCTGGATCAGCTTAAAGACAGTCTGATCCCCGGCGATGTGGAGGTCACCGTCACCCGGGATTATGGAGAGACCGCGGCTGAAAAATCCAATGAACTGCTTTTACATATGGGCATTGCCGTGTTTGGGGTGGCCCTGCTCATTCTGATTTTCCTGGGATGGCGGGAGTCCTTGATCGTCATGCTGGCCATTCCCTCCACCTTGGCTTTGACCCTGCTGCTTTTCTATTTACACGGCTACACCCTGAACCGGATCACACTGTTTGCCCTGATTTTTTCCATCGGCATTCTGGTGGACGACGCCATTGTGGTCGTGGAAAATATTGTCAGACACATGCGGCTTCCCGAGAACCGGTCCCGTTCCTTTAAGGAGATTGCCATCATTGCGGTAAGCGAGGTGGGCAATCCAACCATTCTGGCCACATGGGCCGTTATTGCCGCGATTTTACCCATGGCCTTTGTGGGCGGACTCATGGGCCCGTACATGCGTCCCATCCCGGTGGGGGCATCCGCTGCCATGGTCTTTTCCCTGATTATCGCGTTCACTATCACCCCCTGGGCTGCCACCCATATTTTAAAGCGCAAACCGGCAGTCGTATCCGGGGATATGACGGCCGTGGAGAAAGACCATGATCCCGACCATGCCCCGGATGATCCGTTTACCCGGTTTTATCATCATATCATGGATCCGTTGCTCTCCCAGGGCGGCTGGCGTATCTTGTTTTTCTGTATCATCATTGCCATGCTGTTGGGGTCGTGTGCCCTGGTTGTGTTGGGTTTGGTTAAGGTAAAGATGTTGCCTTTTGATAATAAATCGGAATTTCAGATAATTTTGGATATGCCTGAAGGCGGTACCCTGGAGCAGACCACCCGGGTGGCCATGGAGATGGCCCAGGTCATCAAACAGGAACCGGATGTCACTGATTATCAGATCTATGCAGGTACGGCCTCTCCGTACAATTTTAACGGCCTGGTCCGGCATTATTTTATGCGTTCGGGTCCCAGTGTGGCAGATATTCAGGTCAACCTGGCACCCAAACATGATCGCGACCGGCAAAGCCATGACATTGCCAAAAACGTACGTCCGGCTTTGGCTGACATTGCTGAAAAATACGGGGCCACCATTGCGGTTGCCGAAGTTCCTCCGGGCCCGCCGGTCCTTCAGACCCTGGTTGCCGAGGTTTACGGCCCCAACCATGCCTCTCGCCTGGCTTTGGCCAAAAAGGTTAAACAAATTTTTACCCGGACGGATGGTGTGGTGGATATCGACTGGTACCGTGAGAATGATCGCGAAAAGACCATTATCACGGTGGACAAGGAAAAAGCGGCGCTGAACGGCATCAGTGAAGGCGACATCACCCGGGCTGTGAATATGGGGCTTTCCGGATTGTCTGTAGATTTGTTCCACCAGCCCCGGGACAAGGAAGAAATAGATATCGTATTTCAGCTGCCCAAAGCCGAACGCGCCCGGATTGATTCTATTCTGAACATCGGGCTGCGCAATCCGCGCAATCTTGCTTCGGCCCTGACGCCCTTGCGCGAGCTTGTGACCTTGAGCCGGGCACCCGTGGATCAGCCTATCTACCGGAAGAATCTGAAGCCGGTGATTTACCTGACAGGCGATGTTGCCGGCGCTGCGGAGAGTCCGCTGTACCCTATACTTGAGATGAATAAAGCCGTTGAGCAGCTGTCAGGCAAGGATTTTGGCGGAAGCCTGGACCATGTCACCATCTATAATTTAAAGCAGCCCTTCAATGAGTCCGAGCCCTCCATTAAATGGGACGGAGAGTGGCATATCACCCTGGAGGTGTTCCGGGACCTGGGCCTGGCATTTTGCGTGGTAATGATACTCATTTATATGCTCATGGTCGGCTGGTTTAAAAGCTATGTAACGCCGGTGGTGGTGATGGCGGCGATTCCGTTCTCTTTGATCGGCATTCTGCCCGCCCATTGGGCCCTGGGGGCATTTTTTACCGCGACTTCAATGATCGGATTCATGGCCGGCGCAGGGATTGTGGTGAGAAATTCCATTATTCTGGTGGATTTTATTGAACTGCGCCGAAGTCATGGTCTGCCCCTGGCAGAGGCCGTCGTGGAAGCCGGTGCCATCCGGTTCCGGCCCATGCTCCTGACGGCCATGGCGGTTGTTGTGGGCGCTTCGGTGATCCTGGCAGACCCGATTTTCCAGGGCCTGGCCATTTCATTGATGTTTGGTGAGATTGCCTCCCTGCTGATTTCCAGGATGGCGGTGCCGGTGCTGTATTATATGGCCCAGAAGAAATCCGCAGGCAACACGGATATGGCTTAGAAAATGAAAAATTGTTTTGTTTGTATTAGATTTGTGTTAATATTCCTTAACTTGTCAATTTTATTCAGACAATTCAAAAATAAAAGAATTAGAGCCTCAAATGGAGCGAAAGCAAGCAACTTTAAATTCATTTTCCATTCCGGAGTTGACAACAGGATTCAATATCCGTGGCCGTTTTATTGGACAGTTCAAGCCATTGTTGTCTCTGCTTTTTATCTGCTATGCGCCTGTGGCGTTGATTTGGCTGAAAATCATCCCATTTGAACACCGGTTTTATGCTTTATTCTTCGCCTTGGCCGGGCTGGCTTATTTCTGTTTTCACAGGCGTTACCGTCTGGAAGAACTGGGTTTTCGAATTGATACGCTTAAAAGCGCCATGGCACTGAATCTTCTGTTTTGTGCCATCGGAGGTATGGCGCTTTATATCTCATATAAAGCCGGATTGTTAATACCAAAAAACCATAATTATTATTTTTCCCATACTTACCTGATTTATATCTTTTTTCTGGGACCTGTTCAGGAAATCATTTTCAGAGGCATTCTGTTTACAGAGACGAAACGGATTAAAAGCGGCAGCAACCGCATGTTTTTATGGATATCCACCCTGTCATTTTGTTTTTTGCACGTTATTTACAGACACCCGCAGATACTTCTCATTGCGTTTATCAGCGGACTGATATGGGGGACAATATTTATAAAACGACCCAATATCTGGGGGGTTGCCCTTTCCCACTCCTTTCTGGGAGCTCTGGGCATCGTTCTTGGCCTGATTTAAATCCCCCTTTGATATGTTCCGGAGAAACGCGTCATAAAAATATTTTGTGATGCGTTTCCCCAATCTTGAAATTCAATCATCCGAAATAACTTAGAACGTGTCTGAAAATGATTTAATCTCAGGATGGTCACCTAAAAAGCGGTACAGGGTTGCCCTGCCCACGCCCAGCACACGGGCCGCCTTGGATTTGTTGCCGCCGGTTTTGACCAGGGCGGCTTGGACATTTTCCTGATTGAGCTTGCCCCGGGTAAATTGCGCACCAGACTCTGAGGACTCATTTGATAAGAGAGGCCGCATGGGTTGTCTGTTGGATGCAAAAAAGGGAAGATCCGTGGGCAAAATAACGTTGCCCCGGGCCCGGACCACGGAAAACTGGATCACATTTTTTAATTCTCTGACATTGCCAGGCCAGTGGTAGTCCATCATCTCTCGAATGGTGTCAGGGGCGAGTTCCGGCACGGACTTTTTAGTTTCTTTTTCAGCCTCCCGCAGGAAATGTTCGGCTAAAAGCGGGATATCGTTCTTTCTTTCCCGCAGGGGCGGCAGGTGGATGGGAATGACGTTGAGCCGGTAATAAAGGTCTTCCCTGAACCCCCCGGCCCGGACCTCTTCTGCCAGATCTTTGTTGGTGGCTGAAATGATTCTCACATCCACGCTGATATTTTTTTCTCCACCTACTTTTTCAAATGATCCTTCCTGGAGGAACCGTAGAAGTTTTACTTGGGTTTTCAAGGGCAGTTCCGCCACTTCATCCAGGAACAGGGTGCCTTTATGGGCCAGTTCAAAGCGACCTTTACGTTCCTTAACCGCCCCTGAGAATGCGCCTTTAACATGGCCGAACAGCTCGCTTTCCACAATACCTTCGGGGATGGCCCCGCAGTTGACCGGAACGAAACTGCCGTTGCCGTAGGATGAGATGTCATGAATAGCATAGGCCACCCGTTCTTTACCGGTGCCGGTTTCACCGGATACGTGAACCGGGTAGTTATACAACGCCACATCCCGGATTTGCCGGAAAATGTCATGCATGGCTTTGTCCTTGCCGATGATGCCGGCAAAATTGGAAAGATCTTCGGCTTTCAGGGACAGACGTATGGAATCGGTCATATCCCGGAACGAGGCCACAACTCCCTGGATTTCGCCGTCATGGTCCGGGATGCAGTAAACGGTCATTTCCAGATGACGGGTCTCCCCTGTTTTTGTGACTATGGTAACCGGGTACTCCTTGGTTCCGGCGGAAAGTTTCGGGGAATCATCGCAAAAAGAGCATTTGGAACCGCAGAACGGTGCCTGGAAAACATCGTGACAGTCTTTACCCAGGACCTCTTTTTTACTATATCCGGTAATTTTTTCTGCTTCTTTATTAAAAACAGTGATGATACGCTCGGTGGTATGTGCCATGACACCAAGTTTGAGATTGTCCACCACGAGGTTGAGATTGTGCAGATCCAGCAGAGAATGTGTAAACTTTTCCATTTTTCATTTCCAGGCAACGCGCTTTTAGTAATCGATACCAGGCTGTTCTTGAAACGGTCTTTTTAATGGCACATTTGTGTATCATGCGCAATGTTTTTTTGCATCTGTAAAAAGAAAAAATGGGCGCTACCGAATGAATGTCCGAACGGTAAGGGACTGGGAAAAAATATATCATCTATTTTTCCAAGTCCCTGGGGCTGAAGGGGAACTTTTTTAAGGAATTATTCCCAGGAAATACAGTCTTGGGGGCAGTTTTTCACAGCTTCAAGAATATCTTCGTCATCCTCATAGCTGTCAAGGGGTAGTACATCGACATAACCTGCCTCAATCATTTTAAAAGCGTGGGGCGCCAGATCAATACAGACCTCGCACTGGTTGCAGCAGCCAAGATCAATTACCGGTTTTTTTTGTATTTTCATCAAATTATTCCTTTGTCAATGGATTCAAGCCATCAGCCTTTTAGAATATGGGCCTGTTTCTCTTTTTCTGCAAGATCAAGAATCTTGTACCCTGTATCCAGCAAAATTCCATAAAGTATACCGCAGTGGGGGTCTTCATGGTGTTCATATCCGGTCTGTGCCAGTTCTATCATTTCATGGGCCAGTTCAATGGTGCGTTCGATGTTTATGTCACAGTTTTTTTTCAGCATGGCAAATTCTCTTTAATCGTTTCACACCAGGGTAAATAAAATTGGTAATTATTCATTGCCTGCCACAACCTGTTCCGGGGTGCAGGCATGAACCATATCCGATATCCGGGTAGCCGTAAAATCCCACCCTGTGTAAATATCAATGGTTGTTTTGTCTGCCTGGATAAAATCGGGCACAAGCATATATTCCAAAACGCGGGCATTGGACAGTGCCCTTAGGGCATATGCACGCTTTATCGGATCTGTAGAGGACAGATGTGCCTGGAGCTGTTCCTTGGCGATATCGGTAATATTTTGGGGTGCTGTCCCAAGATATGTGCCAATTCCCCACAAAACCCCGCGCTGGAGCATTTCATGTTCTATATGGTTGCCTTTGTCATCCAGATAGGAAAAAAGGATGCATTTAAATTCCCGGGCCAGGGGCGGACTTTTGCTTAAAATTTCTCCCATGGCCTCGGGGGACCCCCAGCCGATGCCGCCGGATTCATCGTTCAAATTCCACATGATTCGTCTCATAACTATTCTGGCTTTTTCCATGGAATTATCCGCAATCCTTGCGGCAAGCTCCCCCATGGCGGTTACGCTGCGGAACTTAATCAGTTCCTCCTTGTTGTAAAAATAAGAGAACAAATGTCCGATGAGCTGGGCATCCAGAATCTGGGCCAGCCTGTTTAGGGCCTGGCTGCGATTGCCAAGGGCAAGAATTTCGCCTACCTGCTTTTTTGTTTTTCTGCCGTATGGTTTCATGGCTGTTCTCTTTCTAATAGTTATTGCTGTTGGCCGCCTTTGAAATTATCCTATGGGGTCCTTAACTTAAATGAAACAGCACAAATTATGCCAGGTCTCTTTATGCAGGGCTTTTGAACATTATTCCATCGTTGAAAGTTATTCTATGAACTGCCCTAAAGCACTGAATTTGACCTTGAGTTCATGGATATGTTTGTCATAGCTGTGCATTCTTATAATAGCCCGGGTGATCAGATAGCAGCCCAGAGCGATTAATCCAAGGTTGAGAATTCCAAAGGGAATAAGAAGGTGCATCACGCTGAAAATATTGTAATATTTTGATGTGGCAATCAAAAGTCCGATTACGGACAAGGGAAGCGCCAGAACAGCAATCCCGGTTCTCATCACAGCAAGGGATGTTCGCTTTTCCGCCAGGAGCAGCTGCACTTCGTTGATGACAATGGAATCAAATTTTTCCGAATTACCCGAGGTCTCTTTTTGTTGTGTCAATGATTTTACTCCATATATAATTTCAGTGTAACTCAATCATGTCAGCCGTTTAATTTTACTAACAAGATTCATTCCAGAATCACAGGCCTGTCTGTTTTTTCAGGGAATCTGAAAAATAATGTTGAATCCCATCAAACAACTTACTGATGCGTCTTTCAAGGGGTTTGAAAAAAAGATGTCCGATGGGTTTAAAAACGCTGTCGTGATTTGTTTGTCTCAATATTTGGCACACAAATGTGTCTCGATACAGGTGATGGTTGCTTTCAGGGCGGGTAACAGGTATAGGAAAAGATGTGGTGCGACTCCCGAATTGAGGCTTATACGATTAATTTTCAGGATAAAAGATATGAATATTGACCCGTTTTCCTTGTATTGTACACCGACGTTTTTTATTAATTCGGATCATGAAAAGATTATTGCATTTTCAGCCCGGCATGCAGGATCGTCGGATAACCCCGTGAAAAAGGCTGTAAGCATTTTCTACGCTGTCAGGGATCAGATCCGGTATGACCCCTATAAGATTCCGAATCACCAAGAGGGCTTTAAGGCAAGCCGGGTTCTGACCGAAGGCAAGGGCTTCTGCGTGTCAAAGGCTGTGCTTTTGGCCGCCTGTCTCAGGGCCCAGTCCATACCGGCCCGTCTGGGGTTTGCCAATGTGAAGAACCATTTGACCACGCCCAAGCTCAGGGAAAAAATGGGCACGGATCTTTTTGAATGGCACGGGTATACCGATATATTTCTGGAAAAAAAATGGGTCAAGGCGACACCGACATTCAACTTAAGCCTGTGTCAGAATTTTGGTGTACTGCCCTTGGAATTTAATGGCCGGGAAGACAGTGTGTTTCATCCCTTTGATGCCAAAGGGCAGCAGCATATGGAATATGTTCAAGACCATGGGTATTTTGCGGATCTGCCCTGGGACAGACTGATGACGGCCTACCGGAGCGCCTATCCCAGGTATTTTGAATCGGGTGGGATTTCAGGCGATTTTAATGCTGAGGCAAAAGAACTGCATCCTAAATAAATAGAGTAAATGATGAAATATAGCCTACAAGATCTCATTGACATTGAACATTTCCAAGAATTACAGAACAGGTTGAATGAAATTTATTCCTTTCCGTCGTCGATCATCGACAACGATGGACATATTCTTACCGCAACTGCATGGCAGGAAATCTGTACCAAGTTCCACAGGCAAAGCAAAGAAGCGCAAAAAATATGTATAAAAAGTGATCAGTATATCAAAGACCATATCCATGAGGCTCACCCAACCTTAACTTACCGCTGTCCGCATGGTCTTGTTGACAATGCCACCCCAATTATCATTGATGGCGTACATTATGGAAATTTTTTTACAGGCCAGTTTTTTTTGGAAGAACCAAACTTAGAATTTTTTCAAGCCCAAGCCCAAAAATATGGTTTTGATGAAAAGGCATACCTTCAAGCAGTTAAAAAGGTACCGATATGGACGAAAAAGCAACTTGATAATTATCTATTCTTCATTCAAGGACTGATTGCCGTCATCTCCGAGACTGGATTGAAAAGACTGAGAGAGATAGAACATAGAAAACAAATCGAAAAAAGCGAAAACCGATATCGATCAATTCTTAAAGCCTCTTTGGACGGTTATTGGCTTATGGACACCAAAGGCAAACTCCTTGAGGTTAACGATGCTTATTGCCGCATGAGCGGCTATAGTGAAAAAGAACTGCTCTCTATGTACATTTCGGACTTTGAAATTATAGAAACACCAGAGCTGGTATCCCAACATATGAAAAACGTCGTCTTGAAAAAATCAGATCGATTTGAATCTAAACATCGCCGCAAAGACGGAACCGTCTTCGATGTTGAAGTCAGTCTTCAATTCCGACCTGAGGAAGGCGGGCAGTGTTTTTGTTTCCTTCGAGATATAACAGATCGTAAATCATTGCAAGATCGCCTTGAGTCACTTTGGTCTATAGCCCAAATGACCGAAGCCGGCCCCAAGGTTTTGTTCAACTTGGTGTTGGAGAAAACCCAAGAGCTTACAGGCAGCCGGTATTCATTTTTCGGTTTTATTAACGATGCGGAAGATCAACTGGAAGTCAACGCTTGGTCAAAAGAAGTCATGAATGAGTGCCGCGGCCAAGACCAACCCATTCATTTTCCCATTGCCAAAGCAGCACTTTGGAGTCAGGCAGTTCTTGAACGAAAGCCGCTTTTCTGGAATGATTACAACCTTGATCATAGTCGCAAAAAAGGATTGCCTGATGGACATGTTCCAATCAAAAATTTCCTTTGTGTTCCAATTGTTAGAAATGAAAAAGTAATCGCTTTGGCTGCGGTGGCCAATAAGGATTCCGATTATACAAGTCAAGATGCATCTCAGGTTCAGGCCTTTGTGTCAAATATTCTTCTTTTGATTGAAAAGCGTATAGCCGACGAGGCATTACAAAAGAGCGATGAGCGGCTGAAACTGGCGCTTGATTCAGTCTCGGATGCTGTTTGGGATTGGCGAGTTGATACCGGCGAGGTCTACTTCAGTTCACGGTGGTATACCATGCTCGGATATGAGGCTTACCAATTGCCCCAGAACCTTGAAACATGGCGGCGCTTGCTCCACCCTGATGACTTACCTGAATCAGAGGCAACAGTGCTTCGACATCTTAAATATGCAGAGCCATTTGAGATCGAATATCGTATGCGCACGAAAGAGAATCAATGGCGTTGGATTTTAGCCCGGGGAAAGGCTGTTGAAAGAAATGACCAGGGCAAGGCTGTCAGAATGCTCGGTACCCACATGGATATCACAGAGCGGAAACAGTCTGAAATGGCGCTGAAACATTCAGAGCTCAAATGGCGGAATATCCTTGTCAACACCCCTCAAATCGGTATTTCAATAAATACCAGCGCTGAAATTACTTTCGTCAATGAGCACTTTCTGGCCCTCACCGGATGGAAAGAAAATGAAGTTATGGAGCGGAATTGGTTTGACTTGTTCATTCCGGAAAATGTCCGGGAAGATGTCAGAAAGGTTTTCCACACTGTAATGGGGCAAAAGGATACGCTTGGGTTCTCGAATTTTGAAAATGAGATCCTTGGAAAATCCGGCCAGGTTTTTAATGTCGCTTGGTCTAATGTATTGACCAAGGATGCTGAAGGAAATGTGGTTGATCTGACTTGTTTGGGGGTTGACCTTACTGAACGCAGGCATTCTGAAGATAAATTAAGGAAAAGCGAAATCAAATACCGAACAATGATGGAGGCGATAAAAGACCCGGTTTATATCTGTTCGGAGGATTTTATAATACAATATATGAATCAAGCCATGATTGACAGGGTCGGCCGTGACGCCACAGGGGAGTTGTGTTACCAAGCACTGCATGGGTTCGATAAAAAATGTCGGTGGTGCAAATATGGTGAGACATTTCAGGCGGGTCATGCCGAAAAAAATATTTTCAGCCCTCTGGACAAGTGTTCTTTCAATGTTTCAACTACTGTCTTTGTGAATGAAAGCGGATCTTTGTCCAAGCTTTCTGTATTCAGGGATACAACGGAACTCATAGAATTGCAAAAGCGCCTTCAACAAGCACACAAGATGGAAGCGATCGGTAACCTTGCCGGCGGCATTGCACACGATTTTAACAATATTTTATTTCCCATCATTGGAATGTCGGAGATGCTGATGGAGGATCTGTCGTCCGGAAGCCTGGAGCACAAATACGCACATGCAATATATAAGGCCGGCCATAGAGCCAAAGAATTGGTGGCACAGATTCTCGCCTTCAGCCGTCAATCAGACCAGAAAAAAATGCCGATAAGGTTCCGGAATATTTTAGAAGAGGTCCTCAAGCTTTGTCGGGCGACCATTCCGGCAAATATTAAGATAGAGCAAAAAATTCAACGAAATTGCGGTTTCATTATGGGAAATGCCACGCAGCTCCATCAGGTTGCAATGAATCTTATTACCAATGCATACCATGCGGTTCAGGAAAAAAACGGCAAAATAATTGTTGCTCTTGAGGAGATCAAAATTGATCGGACCAATTTAACGGATACCGGCATTCATTCAGGAAAGTATCTGCTGTTTACTGTTTCCGACGATGGTACCGGTATGACGGACAAAGTCAAAAACAAGATATTCGAACCTTACTTTACGACCAAAGAGCAAGGTAAGGGAACCGGTCTTGGACTCGCCGTGGTGTACGGGATCGTTAAAGAATATGGTGGCGAGATTGAAGTCGAAACGCAAATCGGATCAGGTACTATATTCAGCGTCTATCTACCATTAATGAGTCAATCAGAAAACCAAGGGGCTGCAGAAATAAAAACCGAAATTAAGATGGGGCATGAACATATTCTTCTGGTTGATGATGACGCCGCAGTCGCCAATCTCGAACAGCAGATACTTGAACGGCTTGGTTATCAAATTACGATGCGTACGGGCAGCTTGGATGCCGTTGAGGTTTTTCGTTCAAATCCGGATGCCTTTGACATTGTCATTACTGACATGACCATGCCGAATATGACTGGTGATCAACTCGCAGAAGAGATTTTATCCATAAAACCGGATATACCTATTGTCATTTGTACCGGGTTCAGCGAAAGGATAAACAAAGAGCAGGCTGAAGCTATTGGGGTAAAAGGCTTCTTAATGAAGCCCGTTGTAAAATCAGATTTTGCGTCGATGGTTCGAAAAGTTCTGGATGATGCTAAATCTGAAAATAAAGGTTAGGCCGATCGGCCTTAATCTCTGACGGTAAAAATTACTGATATCCAAAGAAAACAAACCCTCATTTTCCGGGTCCGGTTTTCAACACTTCAGCGGCATCCTTGACCCGGGTCTGTTCCAGCAGACGCTGGGCATAGGCCTTTGCCCGGGAAAAACTTGTCTCCATGACCGTGGCCTGGACCCTGGGCAGGAATTTGGGGTCCACGCTCAGGGTGGTGATACCCACTCCGATCAGAAAGGGGATGTGGTCGGGATCATGGGCCATCTCTCCGCACACGGATACATCAATGCCATGGCCGGCAGCCGCCGTTGCAATGGTTGCAATGCCGCGGTTCACGGCAGGATGATAGGGGATATAGTACTCGGCCACCAGTTTGTTGCCCCGGTCCGCGCCCAACATATACTGGATAAAGTCGTTGGTGCCGATGGCAAAAAAATCTGCCAGTTGAGCAAATTCATCTATGGTGGCAAGCACCGAGGGCAGTTCAATCATCATACCCACCTCAGGGTCGTTTTTGTGGGGTACGCCTTCCTGTTCCATCTGACGTATACATTGGGCCATTACCTGTTTTGCCGCTACGAATTCGTCAATGGAGGATATTAATGGAAACATCAGGCGAACCTTTTCCCTGCCATGGGCCGCCCTTAAAATGGCTTTGATTTGGGCCTGGAAAATCTGGCGGTATTTCAAAGAAAAGCGAATGGAACGCAACCCCAGGGCCGGGTTGGCCTCCTGGATAAAATCCGTGTGCTTTATGACTTTTTCTCCACCGGCATCCAGGGTGCGCACTGTGGTGACGGTTCCGGGTTCGGTCTTGTCAAACAGGCCCTTATAGATAAAATATTGTTCGTCTTCAGAAGGAAAACCACCCCGGATCAGAAACGGGAATTCCGTGCGGTAGAGCCCAATGCCTTCGGCTTTCAGTTTCCGGGCCAGGCGAATTTCACTGAGCAGGTTGATGTTGGCAAGCAACCGGATGCGTCTGTTGTCAAGGGTGTAGGTGGCAGGCTGCATCTCCCGGGCCTTTGCCCGACTTTCTGCCTCTTGTTTAGCCTTGAATATGGAAAGGGTGTTATCATCGGGATTGATGTAAATATTGCCCTGGCCGGCATCCAGCAGCAGCCGGGTGGTGTCGGGCAGATCCAGAAATACAGGGTCATCGGCAATGATCAGCGGGATGGACAGGGAACGGGCAAGAATAGTGACATGGGAGGTGACGCCGCCGCCCACCAGCACAATGCCCCGGATGCCGTCGGCGGTGAGTTTCATCATGTCCGAGGGGTAAATGTCCTGGGTAACAAAGATCGTTCCCCTGTCAGCGGCCTTGGGCGTATGCACGGCCTTGAGATGGGACAAAAGACGTATGCCCAAATCCTCAACATCCACGGCTTTTTCCTGCATATAGGCATTGGGATTATCCGAGAAAACCTTGATGTATTTCAGGGCGACCTGCTGGATGGCTGCCACAGGAGAAAGGCCCTGTTCTATCAGGGTTTTCATTTTTCCGGTGAAATTTTTGTCCTTGAGCATCATGAAATGGGCCGTGAAGATCAAAGATTCACTTTCCGGAAGACTTGCGGCAAATTTATCCTGCAGTGCCTTTAACTCATCAATGGTTTTTTCCAGGGCGGTTTGAAAATCACCCAGGGAATAGGTGACATTGGATGGGTCCGCCTCAAACAGAATGGCTTTGCGTTTTCTTCTCGAAGGCCGGATCGTGCCAAAGGCTGAGCCATATCCGTCGGATTTGCCTTTAATGAATGCGGGGAATGTTTTTGCAATGGTCTCATCTTCGTCTGGATCGGCCGGCTCAGAGGCCAGGGCCATAAGCAGTCTTGCATTTTCAATGGCACCGGCCAGCTGGGTGGCGGCCGTTCTCAATGCACGTTCATCAAGCAGGGTAAAATGGTCCATTTCCCGTTGTTGGACCACCAGAACACCGATCTTCACCACCCCACGTCGGATAGGCACACAAAGAAAAGAATTAAATGGTTCTTCTCCGGCATTGTCAAAATATTTGAACCCCGGGCTTGTTCTTGCGTTTCCCACCCGCAGAACCCGGTCCTGGGAGAAGCACTGACCCACCAGGCCTTCTCCGGGCAGCATCCTTATCCGGTCAACGGCTTCGGGTTTCAGACCCCGGGTGGCTTTCAGGACCAACTCTTTGGAACGTGAGTCAAAAAGGTAGATGGAGCAGACATGGGCTTGAAGGTGCTTTGCCACAAGTTCGGTGGCACCGGTCAGAAATGCTTCAATGTCCGATCCGCTGGTGATGATGGAGGCAAGTTCCCCCATGTCGAACAGCAGGTTGAGATGGTCGGGTTCTTTTCTATTCATATGTTTCCCTTGCTCCACAGGCGTCACGTCTGCCTCCAATAGAGATTTATTCACAAAGCCCAGGCTCTAATCTAATTTGAAACAGTTCAAGATTCAACGAAAAAAGAGATGCCGAAAACAGTTTGGGTGAACTGAAACCGTTTTTTGCGGTGGGATTCTGCCGCCTTGTTCTATTTGTCCCGATTTTTAATTCTACACTAACAAATGCATGGTAAAGAATGTTGGCTGATGAAAATTATATAAAATAAAGAGGAGGGCCTACCTTTGAGTCTTGTTGGAAATCTGCGGCTGCGTTATGTGTTTGGTTTAAGTGCCATTGCCATTCTTGTGACCACCTCGTTCTTTACCATGCAGCATCTCATTTCAAAACAGCGTGATTTCTCCCAGCTGATCAACCTTGCCGGGCACCAGGCCGGCCTTACCAACCGCATTGCGTATTTTGCAAGCCTGATGGCCGCCACCGATGATGAAACCGAATTCAACCAGGCCCGAAGTCAGGTGGGTCTGACCATCCATAAAATGCAGGCCGCCCACAAGGCCTTAAAAGAAGGCGATAGTGAAACCCGAATTCCCAAGGTGACCAATGAAGCCCTGGAAACCATTTACGAAGACCCTATGATGGGTCTGGACTCTGCCCTGCAACGGTTTCTGGAACGGGCCCAAAATGTGTATGAAACAGATCTGGAGAGTTTGTCCATCGGGTCCATTGACTATATATACCTGGTCAATTACGGCCCCCATGTGCTTGACCCCCTTTTGGATGCAGCGGTTGACGAATATGAGCGCATCGGCAGAGCCGCCATTGTCAAGATAGAACGGTTTGAAGGGATTGTATGGCTGGCAGCCCTGGCCGCTTTGCTCCTGGAGGCATTTTTTATTTTCAGACCCTTGGAAAAACAGGTGCGCCAGGCCCTTAACTCCCTGCAGGCCTCCGTGACCCAGTTGACAGACACCCACCAGCGTCTGGTGGAAGCCCAAAGACTTGCCCTGGTCGGGGACTGGGAGATGGATGTGGCATCCGGGGCGTTGAGCTGTTCGGATCAGGTCTATGAGATTATAGGAAGATCCATGGGCACTCTTGAAATGAACAGTGAAAATGTACTTACCTTTATCCATCCGGATGATAAAAACATTGTTAAAAATCATTTCAATGCCCTTGCCCAGAATCCGGATGCATTAAATATGGAGTACCGGGTGATTCGGCCGGACGGATCTGAACGTTTGGTATATCAGCAGGCGACTTCTGTGAAGGACACTGATGGGCGTGTGTTAAAAATTTCAGGCACCATCCATGACATCACCGAGCGCAAAGAGTTATCAAACAGACTGGATAAGTTGTCCCGGCATATCCCCGGATTTCTCTTCCAGTATAAACGTGACAGGAACAAAACCGGGTGCATGTCCTATGTCAGTCGAGGGATTCAGCAGACCTGGGGCGTCACTCCCGATCTACTCCAGGAGGACACCCGGGCGCTTTCAGATCTGATATATGAAGAAGATCTGCAAAAGGTTATCGAGAGCATTGATGCCTCGGCCATATCTTTAAGAACCTGGAAAGCCCAGTTCCGGATCAGGCATCCGGAAAAAGGCGAGGTCTGGCTTGAGGGCCATGCCACCCCGGAGCAAATGATGGACGGCGGCACATTGTGGTACGGCTATATCTGGGATATCACCGAACGGCGGCTGGCAGAAAACCGGATTCGACGGTTGGCCCTTTATGACCCGCTGACTGGGCTTGCCAACCGCCGCATGCTCATGGACAGACTCGCCCATGCCGTTGCTTTGTCCGGCAGGAACAAAGAGTGTGGTGCCGTGCTCATGCTGGATCTGGATAATTTTAAAAGCCTGAATGATACCAAAGGTCATGATATCGGGGATGCCCTGCTTGTGGAAGTGGGCAGACGCCTTGCCGGCTGTGTCCGGCAAGCAGATACCGTGGCCCGCCTTGGCGGGGATGAATTTGTTGTGATTCTGGAGTGTCTGGGCAATGATGAAACCATAGGCAATGACAAAGTCATGGCTGTGGCGGAAAAAATCAGGTCGGAACTGAACCGCTCCTATATCCTGGGAGATGGCCGGCATGTTCACCACACCAGTGCCTCTGTCGGGGTGGCCATTTTTCACGGCAGGGACCGGGATGAAAGCGAGATACTCAAACACGCTGATGTGGCCATGTACGAGGCCAAGGACCTGGGCCGCAACCGCACCTGTTTTTATTCCAAGGCTCGCCAGGTCATTGTGGACACCAGAAGCGCCATGGCCCTGGATATGCAGACCGGCCTGGATAACGGCGAATTCTGCCTCTATCTTCAGCCCCAGGTATTGAAAACCGGTATGCTGTGCGGTGCAGAAGCCCTGCTCAGATGGCTGCCCCGGGACAAACCGCCTGTCAGCCCGAACTCTTTTATCCCTGTGGCCGAAAGTACCGGTCTGATTCTGCCTTTGGGGGAATGGGTGCTTAAGCAGGCCTGCACCATTGTCATGGATTTGGAAAAATACCAGCTCCCCGAAGATTTTGCCCTGGCTGTGAATATCAGTGCCCTGCAGTTTGCCGATGAAAATTTTATCAAAACCGTTAAACGGGTGTTCCATGAAACCGGCGCCACGCCGTTACGATTGAAATTTGAACTCACCGAAACCAGCCTTGTCCAGGATATGAACCGTGCCGGAAACATTATGAAGGAACTTCGCAGCATGGGACTGCAGGTTGAGCTGGATGATTTCGGTACCGGGTATTCTTCGCTCAACTCCATTAAAAACTTACCCCTGACCGCGCTGAAGATAGACGCCTCCCTGATCCGGGGCATTGAAAAGGATGAGTCCAGCAGAGCCATTGTCCGCGCGGCCCTTGCCATGGCCCGGGCCATGTCGCTGCAAACCATCGCCGAAGGCGTGGAAACCGAAAGCCAGATGGATTACCTTGCCAAAGAAGGCTGTGATATGATCCAGGGTTATCTTTTTGCCAAGCCCATGCCCTATGAGGAGTTTGTCTCCTACCTGGGCCGAAAAGTAAAGACCGCGTAAACCGGCTGGGCATACCTTTTGGGATTGATTTGGGCAGAATTCATAGGTGTTATGGAATTTTCTGGCTTGATCATAAGATGAAACATTTATACGGACACTCAATTTACATGACCTTCAATGATCTGTAATTACAGAGCTTATTTCTCTTGCTGAAAAGATCGATACAATGGTCAAAGTTATGCCCACTCCTGGATTTTATATGTCAGGTCCCCCAATAACAAAAAGTAGTCAACGCCTTTATCGGCAATGGTTACACACCACATAAAATGTGCAAGTGTATCACATCCAGTTGACGCAGCGCGGACAATCGGTTTCATTCAACTAGGAAGTGCGACTGTTCGCCATGCCTTCGCCGTTGCTTCAGGATTACCGAAAGTGCTGATCATCAAGGGTAGCACCTTGTTTTTATAATGGGCTTCCGCGTCGGCCTGGCACTCTGATTTGCTGTGGTCGTGCTTACCACCGGCCTGCCACGGCCCGTTTCTGCTCCCTTTGCTTTCGTTTGTCTTTTTGTCGGTCCAGGACCAGTAGTAACAAGTGATCACATCTCCGGGCGGCGCGTAAACGCCATAGGAATATTCCTTCACCTGAACTTGGTTGCGGCGGTCCGTCTGAACCTGCTGCCATACCTCAAGCATGTCGGTCGCCCACTGATCTCCCGCCTTCCGGATATCCGCGTCGTACCCGAGAAAGATCTGCTCCTGGAGAAGACTGAGGTACATATCGACGCCGAGAAGAAGAAGGCCAAACCCTGGAATGCGGTGGTTGGTCTGCAGAAGAAGATTAATGTCGCGGGAAACGAGGTCGATCTGGGGACGGAGCATCTCCCACAGTTCTTTCTTCGATTTGCCTTCCTTGTTCGGAAGGTATTGGATGTCGCACCACTTTTTAACTGACTCATAATCAGCTTGGATGTATTCGAGATCGTTCGTGATCAGTTCCTCTCGAACGACCTGGCGCATCATCGCCGTTATTTCACTCCAACTCGGCCCGCTGCTCCCGGCGATGTCAAGGATCATGCTCATTAACCCGATGCCGAACTTTGCGATCGTGCCGGCTGGCCCTGGCAGAAGAACTGCGAACTGGCCGAGAATCTTCGTCGCAATCTTCGCTTCGTCAATCGGTGAAGCTGCGGCAAGAAATCGCTTGGGCTGGTACCCAGTTACGCGAATGTTCGTAACCGAGGTCCCGTCTGCCTCTACATGGACGCTCGGATCGATATAGAAAAGCACCGCTTTGTTCGTCCTGCGGATGACGACTCCCGTACCTGGCGAATGGGAGTGATACGGTTTACTCGTGAATGCAAGAATATCTTGCACTACTGACTCATTCCCAATCGGCGGAAAGTAATAATCCATCACTTCTCCCGCGCATGAGCGGAATGCCTCCACGGCCTCTCCTGTGAACTTTGCATTGGCTCCAAGGCGTAGTCCGTCCTCCTGTTCCACGGGCGGGAGATCATGCAGGTGAGGTTTATACCCCGGCGGTCCGCTGACGTTCCATCGGGCAAATCGTTCCCTCAGATAGTCGTCCTGCTCGGAGGCGTTAAACACCTCGTGAACACCGAGGGAAATCCCATTTAAGCCTCGTGTGCTTTTTGGGTCACCGCTACTTTGCTGGATATCCTTCATTTGTGCTGGCATAATGTTTCTCCTTTCTGAGTGTATCACTATCAAGTCTGATTCATATTGAAACTGCCGAATCCCGGTGACCGGTCCAGTACCGCGATTCACGGCGGCGGAGCCGCCGTGAACAAGTTGATCTGTGGTTTCCGTTTATCTTTCGTATTTAAATGTTTAACGGGATAACATCCAAAAGGCAATACCGAAGTGGTAAAAAAATCGAACCAATATTTTGATTTTTATATGCGCATATTTTTAAAAAAATACAGTCGGCCTTAGACAGACAGAGGTTCAGTTTAAAGCCTTAAAATAGAACAAAAACGTTGACCTGGGTTTTTGCTTCTATGCCTCAGGGTATTGAAAGACCGGACCCAAGGCAGTTCATCATGCCCGGGTCCGGCAAGAATTTGATTAGTCAACCAGGATAAACTTGGACTGTTTGGCCGAGCAGATCGGGCATTTTTCCGGGGCGGCGCCCAGTTCAATGTAACCGCAGACCGGACACAGGTAAAATTCGCTGACATCCAGATCTATCCCGTTTTTAACGGCTTCCAGGGCTTTTGTGTAGAGGTTGGCATGCGCTTCTTCAGCACCCAGGGCAAATTTAAACATGATTTTGGCTTTATGACCGTCTGACTCGGCCTGTTCCAGCATGGGCGGATACATGCTGGAGTACTCTTCGGTTTCGCCGTCAATGGCGGCCTGGAGGTTATCGGCGGTTGACTGGATCATACCCAGGGCGGCCAAATGACCCTCGGCATGAATTCGTTCTGCTTCGGCAGTGGTTTTAAACAGTTTTGCTATATTTTTAAACCCTTCCTTTTCGGCTTTTTTTGCAAAAGCGTTGTATTTCTGGTTGGCCTGGCTTTCACCTGCAAACGACTCTTTTAGATTATCATTGGTTGTTGCCATTATTTTCTCCCTTTCTTTAAAAAAATTGATGAAAAAAGCGCTTTCTATTCGTATCGCACCTTGCTTTTTTACTATTTTCTTGAATTTTTATCAATGATTGTATCTGCTGTTAACATCGTTAACAAGTATTCGGCCAATGGGAACCTTCATCAGGTTTGGACAAGGCGGGAAAGTTGGTCAATCAGGTTCGGAAAGCATTTCAAGGTGTCTGGAAGCGAAACCATATCAAAGGTTTTGGCCTGTTTGGATACTGCTTCCCCCCATATCCGCAGGGGGGCGTATCCATAGGTTTGGCCAAGTTCGACGATCTCTTCGGCAAAGGCTTGGACATTTCCCATGATCATGGCTTCATTGAGGTATTCCCACCTGTCCAGCATCTCTTCCCTGAGCAGGGTCAACAACTCCTTGAGTTTTTCAATCGCCATGGGTGTATCGCATTTGGGCGGGGGAAAAAGGTTGAGGATTTCCTCTTTCCCTTCGGCTTGTGCCATAACAGCGTCGCAGGGCAGGGGGGGTGTCTTCCCGGCCTCGCTTTTGACATTGGGAATGGTCACCAGAAATCGGCTGCCGTTTCCCGGGGTTGAGTTCACCTCAATGGTGCCGCCCATGGCCGCCACTATTTTTTGGGATATGGAAAGCCCAATGCCGGTTCCTCCATAGGTATCAAAGTCCTGGCCCTTTTGCTGGCTGAACCTTTCAAATATCAGTCTTTTCTGGTCAGGGGCAATGCCGATCCCACTGTCTTCGATGATAAAGAAAAGTTCTGAAAACCTCTTCTCGTTTTCAAATTGCCGGTACCCGGCCGTGAGTTTGACAAATCCGGACGAGGTGAATTTAATGGCGTTTCCTGTTATATTCATCAGGGTCTGTCTGAGTCTGACCCTGTCCAGAACAATGATGGAGGGGAGCTCTTTTTCGATCTCCAGGGAAAATTCAAGCCCCTTGATCCGGGCTGTATTCGCATAGATCTGGTTGAGTTCCTTCAGCAGTCCTTCAAGATCAAATGGTGCATATTTCAGTGGAAAGCTCCCGGATTCCGCCTTTGACAGATCAAGGATATCGTTGAGCATGGCCAGAAGTGAATTACCGGCAGAACCGATGGTGGCCACATACTCTTTAATTGTCTCATCCTGGACCTCTTTATAGATGATATCGGAAAATCCGATGACCAGGTTCAGGGGCGTCCGGATTTCATGGCTCATATTGGCCAAAAACTCGCCCTTGGCCTGGCTGGCAGCCTCTGCCTTCTCCTTTGCGGCTTTGAGGTCCAGGGTCCGCTCCTTAACCATATCTTCAAGTTTCTGCTTGTTTTTAACAAGTTCGTTCTCCACCTGGTCCTGTTTTTTGAGCAACTCGGATTTCATCCTGTCAATGGCCCGGAGTTGCTGGGTGATGCGCCTTGCCTTTTCCAGTTCTTTCGCCTGGGCCTTTATTTTTTTTTCTACTCCCTTATGGGTAAGCCGCCAGCCCCCTATCCAGATCCCGGTGCAGGCTGCAATGTAGGCCACATAGGCCCAAGTCCGCTTCCAAGGCGGTTTATCCACCTGGATTTTGATGGCCTTGCCCTTTTCGTTCCATACCCCATTGTTGTTGCTGCCGAACAGCCGCAGGGTATAGGTACCGCCGGGCAGGTTGGTGTACTTGCCGTACCGCCGGGTTTCGGTGCGGTTCCATTGGGTTTCAAAGCCTTCAAGAAAATAGGCATATTCATTGTTCGCGGGACGGGTAAAATTCAGGACTGAAAAGTCGAATTCAAAAAAATTTCGCTGCCAGGGCAGATGGATACTTTGAATGAGTTCCGGGGCCTTTCCAGTGTCAAGCGGAAGTCCTGCCTGTTCAAGGGAAATCAGCATTACCGGCGGGACATAGGGATTTTTCATGATCCGGTCCGGATGGAACCGGTTCACCCCTGAAAGGCCGGAGAACCAGAGGTCCCCCTCTCGGCTTTTCAAGGCACTATTGGCAAAAACACTGAACCTGTCTGCCTGAAGTCCATCTTTTTCCGAGTAATGATCCAGAACTTTCCGGTTGTTGGCGTCAAAGAGATACAGTCCCATATCAGAACTCAGCCAAAGCCGTCCCCTGTCATCTTCCTGTATGGCCCGTATGGCTCCGGAGAGCAAACCCTGGGCCTGTGTGACAGGGGTAAAGATCCCGCTTTCTCTGTCAAGAAGATGCAATCCCCCATCTTCGGTACTTACCCAGAAGCGGCCCTTTACATCCTCATGGCAGTCATTGATATTGTTCCCCTGAAGACCGTTTTTTCCTTTGGTAAACCGCTGAAAGTTTTCTGTGCCGGGGTTATAACGGTTCAGCCCGACTTTTGTGCAAATCCACAGGGTTCCCTCCCGGTCATTAACAAGGTTAAACGCCACGTTGTTGCTCAGACTTCGGGGGTTGGTACAGTCGTGGACAAATTGCCGGAATCTGCCGGTCTTCTTATTGAATTGGAAGATGCCGTTTTCCAGGGTGCCTAACCAGAGCAATTCCGGATTGAGACGGTCCTGAATCAACCCCCTGATCGGCGCTCCGGCCACCAGGGGATTCTGGTAGGTCGTTTCCAGGGTTCGGTTCTCCCGGTTGTATACATTCAGGGACCCGTCACCCGACCCCACCCATAACCGGCCGGCACTGTCCTCGCACACCGAATATACCGAAGAAAGGGCAGAAATCTTTTGTTCAACCGGGCCTGCCCTGGAAAAGTCATCTGTTCCGGGATTGAACCGGGAAAGTCCGCCCTGACTCCCGCCGGCAACCCAGATCGTGTTCCGGCTGTCCTGGTAGAGCATAAACACTGAGTTGGATCCCAGGCTTGTGCGGTCTGCGGGATTGTGGCGGTAGAGGGTAAACTGGTGGGCAAAGCTGTCCCAGGCATCTACAGGCCCTGTATTTCCCACGGTCCAGACAATGCCCTGGCGATCCATGAAAAAGTCAACGATTTTGTCCTCCCTGGGGCTTAAGGGGTTATCCGGATCATGGCGCAGGGATGTGAATGTCTCTGAATCGGTGTTAAAAATCTCCAGCCCGACAGGGTCGGTATAGGAGTGGGAAATCCAGATATACCCCCTGTCGTCGGGCATGAGCGTGTAAACATAGTTGCTGGCCAGTCCCTGGGCGTTGTGGGGATCATGGGTAAATTGCCGGGTCTCAAGGGTATGGGGATCCAGGCGAAAGAGCCCGGCTTTAGCCGTACCGATCCAGAGAAATCCCTTTGGTCCCTGGATGATGCTGTTGATGCATCCTGGGCCGGAATGTGTTGAGGCATCCGGAGATGGCTGTCCAAAAGACCCTAAGGAAATCCGGGTAATACTCCCTGTTTTCTTATCAAGGCGATTCAGCCACCCGGCCTTGGTTCCGGCCCATATTTTGTTTTCCTGGTCAACAAAGACCGTGAAAATACTCCCGTGGCTCAGGCAGTTGGAATTTCCGGGCTCGGGAAGGTAACGGACAAAGGTATTCTCAAGGGGATCGTAAAGATTTAGGCCGTTTTGGGTCCCCACCCATATCTTTCCGTCCTGGTCTTCGGCAATGGTCCTGGGGGCCCAGTTGAAAAAGTCCGAACTGATGCTGGCCGGATTCCCAGGATCATGCCGGAAATAGATAAATTTATTTAACCGCTTGTCGTAACAATTTAACCCGCCCCCAATGGTGGCCACCCAGATCCGAAAACCGGAACTGTCGGCAAACACACAGGGCGCAATATCGTTGTTGAGGGAATTCGTGCCCGATGAGAATCGCTTCATCTTATATCCGTCCCACCGGACTATTCCTTCTGGGGTTCCCACCCAGATAAATCCGTCACGGTCCTGGGTAATGCCGCAATTATAGGATCCTGTGTCAAAGGGGTGGGAAAACATGGCCTTGAAGGCCAGGGATAGGCCTGGGCTGCATAAAATCAGGCCCGGGATTAGGGTCAGAAATAGAAGGCTGCCGGACCACCCATGGAAGATGGTCTCCCCCTTTTTACGACATTGTTCCCTGAAAAATACCGTCATTTGTTCGTTTATAGCGTTGCTAAAACCTGGTTTTCCGGATACCCCCGGTCAGTTGAGCTGATGCTGAACTCTCCTTCTGATGCGGGCCGTGAACACTATCCGGGGTTGCCTGAACATGAAATCTACCATAAAATGATAGGCATTGCCAGAACCTGGATGAAACCTTTATCAGTCAAAGGAGAACCAACATGTTCAAATTTAAGATCAACGGGTTTTTTGTGCTTTTTTTGTTTTTCCTTGCTTTCTGCGCGCTGAAACCTTCTTACCTCAAAGAGAGCGCCAGTCCGGCCGGCGTCCCTCCGGATACGGAGTTACCCTTCAGTCAATATGTTCAGGAAAGCAGAAAAAATATTGAACAGATCCTGGGTGCCCTCCGGTTTGCAAAGGGGGACAGTCCCTTTCTTGGTGACTATTCGCCTGCCCAGGCAGCTCAAATGCGGGGCCCATTTGAACGCCTCCCGGAAAACGGCAGCACAGGGCCCGGTAAAGGTAAGGGGTTTCTTCTCATTCACGGGCTTACCGACTCCCCCTACCTGATGCGCAGCATTGCCGACTCCCTGCATCAGGCTTATCCCAACGGAACCATCCGGGCTGTGCTGCTGCCCGGCCACGGTACGGTTGCCGGAGACTCCATCAAGATGAGGCATACGGACTGGATGGCCATCACCGACTATGGGGTTCGCAGCTTTGAAAAGATGGAGACAATTTCCGATCTCTACCTGGTGGGATTTTCCACGGGCACGGCCCTTGCCATTCGTCATCTGCAGGATAACCCCAAAAATCCCAAAATCAAAGGGCTGATTCTGATCTCTACAGCAGTCAAGGCCAAATCCGGTGCTGCCTTTCTCAGCCCCTACCTGCGCTGGGTTAAGGACTGGCTCGACACGTTTGAAGAACGAGACGCGGCGCGATATGAATCATTTTCCCTCAATGCCGGCGCTGAATTTTTTCTGCTCACCAAAAACATCATGAAAAGCAAAGCCCCCATTGACGTGCCGGTACTCATGGCTGTTAGTGCCGATGATGAAACCATTGACGCCAGCGCAGCCCGGCAGTTTTTCTGCGAACAGGTGACGGCCCGGCGCCGCGGTCTGATCTGGTATGCATCCCGCCATGCCGAGCGGAATATTGATCCGCCCTGTGACGACATCAAAGAAGTCAAACCGGGGCCGGTGGACCGGGAATTCCAGGGAACCCCATACCGGTTCGCCAACTACGCCCATACGGCCCTGTCCATGAGTCCTTCAGATCCCCATTACGGCGTCAATGGCAAGTATCACCACTGCAAAGCCTATGACACTCCGCCGGATATGGAAGATTTCAATAAATGCCAGAAAGGCTCGGCCAAAACCATTTTCGGAGAAAAGGATATTGCCTCGAAAGCTGCCCAAAAAGAACTGGACTACGATTACTGGCGAAGAGGCACCTTTAATCCGGATTACCCCAGACTGGAACGGGCTATGATCTGCTTTGCCGATGAGACCTGCGATCTTCAGAGTTCACTGGAGGATCAATAAAAAGAATCTAATCAGCTGGGAAACATGTCGTCTTCAATCTCTACAGCTACGGCGCTTGTGTTCAGCAGTGCCGCAAATCGGCCCAGGGTGATGGGCAGTACGGTTTGGGCATAAAATTCAAGACTTTTGATGACTCCCTGGTAAAAGGGAATATCTTTCTTTTTGGCCTTCTCAAGGTTTTGGGCAGCGGTCACGGCGCGCCACAGCAGCATCCATGCAAAAACGGTGTCACCGGTGGCATCCTGGAACGGATGCGCGTTGGCAAAGGCGGCAAGCACTTTCGGACCCATGGCGGTGGTGCCCATGTGGATGGCCACTTCAGCTAATTTGTTTACCACCTCTTCAACCTTGGTCGCCGCTTTTTCAAGTATCGGAATATCCTTGGCCCGGACAATGGTCGTCTGCATTTCACCGAACAGATCCATGAAGGGCTTGCCCTTGTTCATGCCAAGTTTTCGACCTAGAAGATCCATGGCCTGGATGCCGTTTGTACCTTCGTAGATCATGGTTATTCTGACGTCTCGCAGCAGCTGGGCCATGGGGTACTCTTCGATGAATCCGTAACCGCCGTAAATCTGCATGCCCTGGGAACAGACCTCAAAGGCCCGGTCTGTGACATACCCCTTGGCAATGGGGGTGAGGACTTCAACAAAGCCGTGGTATTTGGCTTTTTCTTCGTCGGTTGCCGCATATTTGGACATGTCAATGCAGTAATGGACATAGTAGATCAAGGTACGCATGGCTTCCACATTGGACTTCATCACCATGAGCTGGCGTCGCACATCAGGATGGCGAAAAATGGGAACTGATGGGGCCTCAGGATTCATGATCTCCGTCAGGTTCCGGCCCTGGATACGGTTTTTTGCATAATCCAGTGCATACATATAGGCTGCACCGGCACAGGCAAAGCCCTGGACTCCTACGAGTAAGCGGGCAGCGTTCATCATCAGAAACATGGCTTTCATGCCCTTGTTTTCTTCGCCTAAAAGGGTGCCCACGCAGTTGCCTTTGGTCCCTAAAGACAAGGAACAGGTTGAGTTTCCGTGGATGCCCATTTTATGCTCAATGCCGGTGCAGAGGACATCGTTGAATTGCCCCAAAGACCCGTCTTTGTTAACTCTGTATTTCGGAACCAGGAATAATGAGATGCCTCTTGTGCCGGCAGGTGCCCCTTCAATGCGGGCTAATACGGGATGGATGATGTTTTCTGTCAGATCGTGTTCGCCGCCGGAAATGAAAATTTTTTCACCCACAATGTTGTAAGTGCCGTCTGGGTTAGGGATGGCTTTGGTGGTCAGTGCCCCGACATCGGATCCGGCCTCCGGTTCGGTGAGCAGCATGGTGCCGGTCCATTTGCCGGTGTACATGTTTTTAAGATAGGTCTTTTTCTGTGCTTCGGTACCAAAATGTTCAATAAGATGACCTGCACCCTGGGTGAGGGTGCAGTACATCATGAACGGGTAGTTGGCCCCGTTGAAATATTCCGCCGTTGCCGCGGCAACGGTGAAAGGCATCCCCTGGCCGCCCCATTGAGGATCTTCGGTGGGGGCCAGCCATTCCCCTTCATTGAACAGATCAAATACGCGCTTGAAAGATGGCGGCGTGGTGACCTTGCCGTTTTCAAGTGTGCAGCCTGTCTCATCCCCTTCCTTGTTTATGGGCAGCAGCTCTTTAATTGCCAGATTTTTTGCCTCTTTAATCACCATATCAATGGTTTTTTTGTTAAAGTCGGCGTAATTGTCGTTCAGTTCTGCAAGGGTATGCGCCTCAAGGATTTCGTGAACGACAAAATCAATGTCCCGCTGGTCGAAAATTAGCTGTGCCATGTGTCCTCCTCACTATGGAAAATGAATTGTCATTCATCGCATTGATTAGGTTCCTTAGTCAAGAAATTTTTACAAACCAAGGCAATGCTGATATAACGTTCCACCATGGAAAAGATACTGATTTCAGCCTGTCTTCTGGGACAGCCGGTGCGCTATGACGGCAGGCCCTGTCCCTTTAAATGCTCACTCATTGACCTGTGGCAGGCCAAAGGGTTGCTGGTTCCGGTCTGTCCGGAAATGGACGGTGGCCTTCCCGTACCCCGGCCGCCGGCAGAGATCTCCCCCGGCGGTGGTCCTGGGGTGTGGACGGGAACGACCCGGGTGACGACTCGGCAGGCCGATGTAACGGCGTTTTTTATCAAAGGCGCACAGGCCGCTTTGGACAAAGCTGTTGCCTGTGGTATCAAAACGGCCCTTTTAAAACAAAAGAGTCCGTCCTGCGGAAGTTGCCGAATCTATGACGGCAGTTTCAGCCGGTCTCTTGTGGCGGGTATGGGTGTGACAACCGCACTTTTAAGACAGAACGGTATTATGGTGTTTGGTGAGGATCAGATAGATCAATTGCTGCAGGCCATTGCCCATAAAAAATAAAGAAACCGGGGCTGCCCGGGGGAGAAAGTCTTATGCCGGACATCATAGTTGATTCCTGGGGCATGCTCCAGGAGGAATTGTTTAAAGGTGCCTGGAATGATGCCATCCAAAGGTACCGGCCACCCTTTGTGTACCGGGGGCTGTCCGATGCATCCTACCATCTTGAAACCTCATTGATGCGTCTGGGCGGACCGTTCTGGTCCCTTGAAAAGCATCTGCTGCGTAATTTTCGTAAATATTCCAGGGCCCAGGGGCGCGAAGAGCCTGATTCCTTCTGGCACCTTCTGACTGTGGCCCAGCACCACGGGCTGCCCACCCGCCTCATGGACTGGACCTATTCACCCTATATTGCCCTCCACTTTGCCCTGGCCAACCTTGAGCGGTTTGACTTGGACGGGGTGATCTGGCGGGTAAATTATGAACAGGTCCATGACCGGTTGCCTTCCGAACTTAAAGGACAACTGGCCGCAGAAGGTGCCCAGGCATTTACCGTGGAGCTGCTCACCAGTATCGGCCAGGAAAGGCCGGACTGTCACGCAGGGGAAAAAACCTTTCATCAGTATGTTGAAACCTTAACCCAGTTTGATGCCCTGGGCGGGTCCGAGGAGTTCCTGCTCTTTTTTGAGCCGCCATCCATTGACGAACGCATCGTGAACCAATATGCGCTTTTTTCGGTCATGCCCAATCCATGCCGGGTAATTGATGACTGGCTGAACCGTCATGCCGACCTTTTCCAGCGCATCATTATCCCGGCCAAACTTAAATGGGAATGCCGGGATAAACTGGATCTGTGCAATATCACGGAGCGTGTTCTGTTTCCCGGCCTTGACGGGCTGGGGTCTTGGCTGAAACGCCACTACAGTCCCAAAACCTGATCCGCCACTAAACCGGGTCCAGGCAAAGCACCCGGATTTTATTTCCTGCTGCCTGCCATTTGAGATCAAAGTCAAACATGCGGATACCGTATACACGATTTTCTTGCGGCACATCCGTCCGGCTCTCTTGTTGACTATTGGAAAAATGAGCACGGCAATAAGCGGGCCGTGGGTCATTTTCAAGCACCTGGGTAATGATGAGCAGCAGATTGGGGATTGCCTTTTCCCTTTCCCAGATCTGGGTGGCTGCCGTGTCTGAAAAACTCACCTGGCAACGCTTGTTGTCCGGAGCCGGTGCAAAACCGTCCCGGGCAGTGTCCAAGCGGTCTGAATAGCGCAGATAGGGTTTTATGTCCAGGACAGGCGTTTGATCCAGGATATCCACGCCGGTCAGGTGGAGCACCGGCCCTTTGACCGTAGATTCAATGCCTTCAAGCCGGACACAGGACATGCCGATGGGGTTGGGCCGGAACGGGGAGCGCGATGCAAATACCCCCACCTTTTTATTTCCCCCAAGGCGGGGCGGGCGTATCATGGCAGACCATTTTCCACCCTTTTTCACAGCCCTGTGAAAAACAAAAATCAGCCAGATATGGGAAAATTGTTCAAGTCCTCTTACAGCTTCGAGCCTTGCAAATTCAGGAAAAAATTCCAGCGTTCCCGGTGCCCCGGCCGCAAGGTTGGGCTGCCGGGGGATGCCGAATTTCTCCTTGAAACAGGTATGGATCACCCCAATGGGCTCTAAATGGATTTCCACAGGGTTTCCAGTTCGCTGATCCGTGATTCAAAATGGGATGCTGCCGCCTGCACAGGGGTAATGGATGCCATGTCCACTCCCGCTACCCTGAGTTCGTCAATGGGAAACATGGCGCCCCCGAGCTTGAGAAAGTCAAGGTAATCATCCACGGCAGGCTTTCCCTTCTCTGTTATGCGCTGGGCTATCCCTAATGCTGCAGCAAGACCCGTGGCATATTTATAAACATAAAAGGAAGAATAAAAATGGGGGATGCGCAGGCATTCCAGGGTAAGGGCCTCGTCAATGACCATGTTATCGCCGAAATATACGGATAAAAGGTCTTTATACACGGAAGTGAAGGTTTTAATGGTCAGGGGCTGGTTTTCTCCTGCCAGGCCATGGATGATATGTTCAAATTCGGCAAACATGGTCTGGCGAAAAAATGTGCCGCGGATATTGTCGATTTCCCGGTTCAGTATGTAGGCCTTCATTTTGGGGTCATCCCTGTATTTTTCCAGAAGATGCCGGGCTAAAAGCGCCTCATTCAGGGTGGATGCCACCTCGGCCACAAAAATCGTGTAACCGTGGGTGGGGTAGGGCTGGGCTTGGTTGGCAAGAAAGGTGTGCATGGAATGCCCTGCCTCGTGAATCATGGTGAACACGCTGTTAATGGAATTGGGATCATAGTTGAGCAGGATATAGGGGTTGGAATCGTAACACCCCGAAGAGTAGGCGCCGCTTCTTTTGCCTTTGTTTTCATATCTGTCCACCCAGCCCTCAAGCAGACCCGGCTCCAGGGTGCGGCAATAGTCTTGCCCTAGTGGCGCAAGCGCCTCAATGCAGGTCGCAACCGCCTGTTCATAGTCCATGTGGAAGTCAATATCAGGGACAAGCTGTACATAGGTGTCGTACATGTGCAGTTCGTCAACACCCAGGGCCTGTTTTCTGAAATCAAGGTATCGGTAAAGGGGTGAAAATGCTTTTTTTACATTGATAATCAGGTTGTCATACACATCTTCCGGGACGTTGTCCGCAAACAGGGCAGACGTTCGTGTCGAATCAAAATGCCTCGCCCTTGCCCAGAACAGGTCCTTTTTTACTGAGGCGGCTAATGTAGCGGCAATGGTGTGCCTGTGATCATGGTATGTCTGGTAATACTGCTCAAAGACCGTTTTGCGAAAGCTTCTCTCTTTATGTCCCAGAAAAGTGATAAAGTTTCCGTGGGTCAAAGGAAGCACGTCGCCTGCGGGATTTTTCACTTTACCGAACTTGAGATCTGCATTGTCCAGCTGGGAGAAAATTTTCTGGGGGGCGCTTAAGCTTTCGCCGGCCATTGCCAGCAGCTGTTCGGTTGGTGCATCCCTTGTGTGGGGAATGTACCGGATCATCTGTTCCAGGTAAAACCGGTATGGTTTAAATGCTTCTTTATCAAGAACTGTCGTCAGTTCATCTAAGGGGATGGCCTGAATTTCAGGCGAAATAAAGCTTGAGGCCTCCCCGATGCGGGTGTAAAGATTGGAGGCGCGCTGGAAAAGACCTTCATTGTCCGACTGGGTTTTATCTTCATCGTTTTTCAGGTGGGCAAATGTATACAAAGCATCCATATCCCGACCGACACTGTGGTCGAACTCAATGCAGGCTAAAAGGATATCAGGTCCCTGGGAAAGGGTCCCCTTGAACTTGTCATAGGTGGGTATTTTTTTTTCCAGCGCCTGGAAAAGCGATTCCCACGCCCCGGTGGTTTGAAACATGGGTGACAGATCCCAGCAGTCACTTTGAAGGACCTCTTTTCTCGGGGTGTTCGGCTGATGAACCATAAAAAACTCCTTTGGCTGGTGGATAAATCAGTTACAGATATCTGGTTAGGGTATTGCGCAGGTCTTGTCAAGAATGAAGCCCACTGTTTAATCTATCGAATGATCTGTATCGTGCCGTCTTTACGCGCAGGCACGGGCGATGCTTTGCCGATAAACCCGACAGCCGCGCAAGCGCAGATCGTGTTCTCCTTTGGGATGCCCATTTCAAGCAGATATGCACGGATGCTCGGATCATCCCGAAGCCAGTGAAGTTGATTAATATAACAGCTTCCCAGCCCAAGGGACTGAGCCGCAAGAAATATATTCTGAAGGGCCAGGGCACAATCTGCCATCGCATTTTCGTAATTGGGTTTATTGGAGGCAATAATGAGTGTTGGGGCGTTGTGGTAGAAGTTATAGCCTTCCTGTTTTGACCGCTTTTTCATGGCATGCTTTCCGGGGTAATCGTCATCAGGAATCCAATGTTGAAATCCTTCACAAACCAGCCGGTTTAAGTGAAGAAGCACACTTTTTTTCTGAATGGCAGTAAACAACCAGCTTTGGTTGTTGCCGCCACTGGGCGCCCATATTGCAGCATCAAGCAGCGCATCCAGTTGTTCTGATGATATTTGCTGTTCAGTAAATTTGCGCGTACTTCTTCGTTCATGAATGCAATTTAGGACCTCGGTATTTAAACTCATATCATCTCCTCCTGCCGAATATATTGGCTTCAGACCCCTAAAAAAAGAACGTTGATAATCAATGAATTCTTCCAAATGAATTCTTCCAATTGATTACACATTTTAATATTATAAATGCACAATGCTCCAACTGACAACAGGTTGTTTTGATGTTTGCCAAGCTCTAAGGCAAGTCTTTTATATATAAACTTGAATAACCTTTTGAATTTATTCATAGTATTTTGTGGATTAAGCCAGGGTCTTGATAGACCTGGTCGGCTCATGGCCATTCGTATCCAAATATTCTGAGTTTGATATCAATAAGGCGGTGAATCAAAAGGAGTAGAAATGAACTGGAAAAATTTAACCATTGGAAAGCAGATTGGTGTGGGGTTCGGGGGTTGTAATTTTGCTTTTGATAATGCTGGGAGGGCTCAGTTTCATCGGGGTTGGAGGTGTCGTTGATGATGCCGAAGAAGTCATTGACGGCAATAAACTGGACGGGAATCTGGCCCAGAAAGAAGTGGATCATCTGAACTGGGTGAACAAGGTAAACGCATTGCTGACGGACAAAGAGATTACCAAGCTGGAGGTGGAGACAGATCATCACAAATGCGGATTCGGAAAATGGCTCTACGGAGAAGAGCGAAAAGATGCAGAGTCCATGGTTCCGTCCCTGCAACCCCTGTTAAAGGAGATTGAAGCGCCCCATAAACAGCTTCATGATTCTGCCATCGCCATCGGAAAGGTATTCAGTCAAGCTGATCAAAAACTGCCAACCCTGTTGACCGAACGGGAGGTGGATCATTTCAAATGGGCCGCCAAGATTCGAGATGCTTTTATTCAAAAGCATGACTCCCTCGGAGTTACAATGGATCCGACCCAGTGTGCCCTGGGCAAATGGCTGCAGTCCAAGGCGGCCGCACAGGTGTATGAAAGTGGAGATGCAGAGTTTAAAAATGTCTGGGATGATATGGTGGCAGCACATACAGAACTTCATAAATCTGCGGTTGATATTGAAACCCACCTGGCATTTGAGAAATTGTTTCGGTTGGAAACGGATATACAGGAAATGAACAAAGAATTCGAACAGTTGGGGCATACCCTTTTGGACGTGCTGAAAAAGGGCAGGGGGGCCGTCATTGATCCGTCAAAGGAAAAAGCCGCCAACTCCGGGGATACGGTGGCCATGAACCGGTGGGGCAATCTCGATATGATCATGAATGAACAGGTTATCCAACCTTTTTTAACCGCACGTCTGGCCCTATATAAATTTGAGATCGGAAAAACCGAACAAGAATGGAGTGATTATCAGGGCAATGTGCGTATCTTCAGGGCTGGAATCGACGCCTTGCAGAAATTAAGCCGAGGGGAGTCGGCTTTGGAGCAGGTCATGGTCCGGCTCAAGGATCTGGCCGAACAATGGTCTGCCAAGTCTGAAATCTATTACAGATCCATAATGGAGGAAAATAAAGCCAATGCATCCGTCCAACAAGCCCTGGACATATACAACACCCAGACCCTGCCGCTGCTGGACAAAACCATCGCCCGGCTTCAAGATCTGAAAAAAGAGGCAGAGCACGAGCTTCACGGAATGCGCGAGGCCTCCCGGATTTATGCCGGCCAGACCATCCCGGCCCTGAAAGAGGTTCAGCGGCTTTTGGGAAATATCAGAAAAGAGGCCAGACAGCATATCATGACCGACGAAATCATGCTGGAGGCCGCTAACGGAACTAAAAGAAATGTGGTTATTACGGCCGTGGCAGCCATCCTGGCAGGGGCTTTTCTGGCCTTTGTCATTGCCCGGGGCATTATCCGTGTTCTGATCCGAATCAGCGATGGTTTAGGAGAAGGCGCCAACCAGGTAGCATCTGCATCCAACCAGATTTCTTCATCCAGTCAGTTCATGGCCGAGGGATCTTCTCAGCAGGCCGCGGCTATAGAAGAGACCTCATCTTCCATGGAGGAAATGGCCTCCATGACCAGGAAGAATGCCGAGAACGCAAGCCATGCAGATAGCCTGATGAAAGAATCCAACCAGATCGTGGTCAGCGCCAATCAATCCATGGCGCAACTGATCCGGTCCATGGAAGAGATCACCAAGGCCAGCGAGGAAACATCAAAGATTATTAAAACCATCGACGAAATCGCCTTCCAGACCAATCTCCTGGCTCTGAATGCCGCTGTGGAGGCAGCCAGGGCCGGTGAGGCCGGGGCCGGTTTTGCAGTGGTGGCCGATGAGGTCCGGAACCTTGCCATGAGAGCCGCTAGGGCAGCCAAGGATACGGCAGAACTCATTGAAGATACGGTGAAAAAGGTAAATGACGGTTCGGATATCGTCACCGCCGCCAACCAGGCATTCGGCCAGGTGACCCAGAGTTCTGAAAAGATAAGCCATCTGGTGGCTGAAATTTCTGAAGCTTCCCGGGAACAGTCAGACGGGATAGATCAAGTCAACAAGGCCATCGCGGAGATGGATACAGTGGTTCAGCGGAATGCGTCCACTGCCGAAGAATCTGCCTCTGCCGCAGAGGAAATGAATGCCCAGGCCGAGCAACTCCGGGATTATGTCTTTGAACTGTCCATGATGGTAACCGGAAAAAAATAGAACCTGTCGCTGGGATATACCCCCCATGTTCTCATGGTGTACCGGAATTTTTTCCATAAAACTGAACCATCCGGCAAATTAACTTAAAATTTGAGATCGGCCCGGATAATCTTGACCGGATAATCTTGACCGGATCATTCTGGCCGGATCTCAATTTTTAAGTGACATTGAAGCGGTGCTGATCAGATCCTGATCTGCCCGTTCCCCCAGGCCACAAATTTAGTGGTGGTCAGCTCTTTTATGCCCATGGGGCCGTAGGCGTGCAACTTGGAGGTGGATATGCCGATCTCAGCGCCCAGGCCCAGCTGCCCTCCGTCATTGAACCGGGTGGATGCATTGACAATGACAAGGGATGCGTCCACTTCCCGGATAAAGCGCCGGGACCGGTTCAGGTCCGTTGTGATGATCGCTTCTGTGTGGTTGGAGCCGTAGGCCGCGATGTGGGCCATGGCGTCATCCATGTCCTTAACCACCTTGACGGCCAGAATCAGATCCAGGTATTCCATGGGCCAGTCCGCTTCGGTGGCGGGAACGGCATCGGGAAGTATTGCGCAGGTTTTAGGGCATCCCCTGAGGGTGACACCGGCCTGGGTCAGTGCCTTGTGGACCATGGGCAGAAATTGTTGGGCCACACCTTCATGAACCAGCAGGGTTTCCAGGGCATTGCATACCCCGGGCCGCTGGGCCTTGGCATTGAGTACGATGCTCACGCCCATCTCCAGGTCCGCCAGGTTATCCACATAGGCGTGGCAGACCCCTTTGTAATGCTTGAGGACTGGGATGCTCGAGGCTGCCACCACATGGCGGATCAGACCTTCTCCTCCCCGGGGGATGATCAGGTCGATATATTCTTCCTGCTTGAGCATGATATCCACGGCAGCCCGGTCCGATGTGGGGATGACTTGAACTGCGCCGGCCGGCAGGCCTTGAGTGGAAATACCCTGCTCAATGGCCCGAGCCAGGGCCTGGTTGGAGTGAATCGCTTCGGAACCGCCCCGCAGGATCACGGCATTACCGGCCTTCAGGCACAGACCTGCGGCATCCACCGTGACATTGGGCCTTGATTCGTAGATAATGCCGATAACCCCCAACGGAATGCGCATTCTGGCCATTTCAAGACCGTTGGGCCGGATGGAGGAATCCGATAAGGTGCCAACGGGATCTTCCAAGCCCGCCACATATTCAAGACCTTCAACCATTCCCTCCAATACCTTATCGGTAATGGTCAGCCGGTCGATCATGGCATCGGACAACCCGTTTTCCCGGGCCGCTGCCACATCCTTTGCGTTTTCCGCCTGGATGAGCTCTTTATCCTTTTCCAACTGCCGGGCAATGGCAAAAAGCGCCCTGTTTTTCTGTTCCGCAGACAGGGTTGCCATAATCCGGGCTGCTGCCCTGGCCTGTTTGGCAATTTGAATGATCTGATTTTCCAAAGACATAGAATGCTTCTCCTTTATGTTTATCCCGAAATCAGTTATGAACGGGCATCATCCGGGTATGCGGTGATCATCAGGTTATCCCTGTGAATCACCTCGTCATAGGATATAAAACCTAAACGTTTCTTAATCTGGCTGGTCTTGCAACCCATGATTTTTAATATATCCGAGGCACTATAATTGACCAGGCCCATGCCCAGGACCACTTTGTCCTCTGTAATGAATTCCACGGGGTCGCCTACCTCAAAATAGTCTTCCACCCGGGTAATGCCTGACGGCAAAAGGCTTTTCCCCTGTTCCACCACGGCTTTCTGGGCACCTTTGTCTATGGTGATTCTTCCCTTGGCCTGCAGGGTCAGGCCAATCCAGTTTTTCCTGGATGAGGCCTTTTGCTCATTGGGGACAAAATAGGTGCCAGTATAATTGTTGTTTGCGATTTTGACCAGGATATCCTCTTCCAGGCCGCAGGCAATGATCATGGGGATGCCTGCCGCAGTCAGCTTTTTGGCGGCGCTTATTTTGGTGCCCATGCCCCCTGTACCCAAGGGTCCTGCAATCTTTCCGGCCATGGCCTCGATATCGCTGCCCATGGTGGTTACCTCTCTGATAAGCTGTGCATCGTCATGGATCCGGGGATCTTTGTTGTACAGGCCGCCGATATCGGTCAGATTGATCATCAGGTCAGCGTTAAGCAGCATGGTGATCATGGCGCCCAGGTTGTCGTTGTCCCCGAATTGCAGGGATTTCACAGCCACGGTGTCGTTTTCATTGATAATGGGCAGCACCTTCCATTCCAGGAGCGTATTCAGTGTGTTCCTGGCATTTAGATACCGGACCCGGTCGCACAAATCGCCTCTGGTCAGAAGAATCTGGGCCACTTTCCGGCCGCAGTGCTCCATGGCCTTTTCCCATTCACGGATCAGATCGGCCTGGCCGATGGCGCAAACCGCCTGGCGTTTGGGGGTTTCCGACGGCCTTTTTTTCAGACCGATTTTTTTAACGCCCGCAGCCATGGCCCCGGAGGAGACAAGGATCACTTCTATGCCCCGGTCATGGAGTAGACAGATCTGGCTTGCAATGCTGTTGATGATATCAATGTTGAGGCTGTTTTTCCGGGTCAGCACCCCTGAACCCACTTTGACTACAATGCGTTTGCATGTGATCCGGGCTGAAAATTGCTGGTCGGTGTTCATTGTATGTTCCAGGTTTTAAAAAAGGCGGCAACGGGCCGCACACTAATCGTCTTTATAGACACCCAATAATGGGCCAAAAATTAAACCATAGCGCGAATGATTGCAAGGTATGATTTTTTAGGTTGCATAGTCTTTGTGATGGAAAAGGCAAAATATAGCTGGTACATTGATTGCCTGAAAATTTTGGGGCAAAGATAAATGAAGGGGGTTCTGGTAAATATTTTAAGCCCCACCCCTTCCTGTTCTGGATCACCGTTGGTGTACCCGTGGCGTCCAAGGCCTGGCAGATTCATCCCCGGGGGTGCCATTGGATTTGTGACCGGTTTCTATCTGCTGCTTGTGGGCTCCAAACTGGCCCTGGTCTTTGTGGTGGCCAGGACCCGCAGCTTTTTAACCGGTGCCACCTACGTCTGGACCATGCGGGTGCTGGGTCTTTTTCTGTGTTGTTTTGCATGGGGGCTTGGCCGGGAGGGGGCAGGGCTTCTGGGGTTGTGAGCATTTCCAGGGCAATCGCATTTAACTTGCTTGCAGTTTTAATGTTAAACAGTAAAGGGTTACCCCAAGATATTGTCAAAACTATTAATAATAGTGGGTTTGAAATTCCACATTGAGGACATTTCGATATCGATGTAGTCCACAGTGAGAATTGGAAATGATCGCATCCACAATACTTCTGCTATTGAATGCTGTTTTAAAATAGGCCTGGGCGACTGATAATACCATGATTGTTGACCTTGGCATTACTCATTCCCCTTGTGATATAATAGCGGTATATTATCATTTCAAAATCAAGATTAATGCAATTCGTTACAACTGTTATATTGATCTAAAAATAACTGACAGGGCTAAATCATGGGGATGAAGATTGTCTTTTTTACCCACAATCATTGACATAGTTTATACGGAATTTTTTTAGTATAAATAAAAATTCTAAAATTAAGATTGTTAAATGTCACATTGCTAATGCTTCTTCTGCTTCAGGAATTATCAGATGAATATCAAGTAAATCAAGCTTAGCTCTCAAACTTTCAAACAAACGCGTCTTATAAAAATGTGATTTGGGATATCCGACTCGAAGAGCCATTTCTATTTTTTGAAAAGACATATTTGTTTCAACTGAAGCCCAATGCTGTCTATAAATAAGAGCCATTATATTTGTTACGTCATGCCCACAACAAACTTGTCTTTCACACTTTGATTTTTCATTAAATTCTTCAATAACTGCAAGTAGTGATTCTTTGTTAACTCCCTGGCTTAACTTGGGGCTTCGATTAAGCAAGGCATCTATTAAAGCGTCTTCGTTTAATTCGATTCTAAGCTTATCAGCATGAATGAACTGACTATAATTCATACCTTTGAAGTTTAAATTAAAGTGGTACTCAATATTAAGCCAGCGGATTAATCCCAAATAATAGGATGCATTTAAAATGTTCTTCAATGCCAATTCTTTTATGATATCAATATTTTCTTTAGACGAATATTCATCATAGAAAGCATGAAGAGCAGGAGAGAATAGCATCATGATTTCGATATCATGTTCATCTGTAACAAATACGGCATATTCCTTCCTATCTTCTGCTTCACCCATCAAATGATCAAAATCAGCATCACATATCCCTAATATTTGCTCAGGAAACTCAACCGATAGCGTTTTCATAACTTGAATCAACTGTTTTTTGCCATCAATTGATTCTATTTTGATTCTTTCATGGGATATCAGTTTTCGAAAAAGCTTATAATCTGAGTCTCCCTCAACAACTACGATGATTTTATTTTTATAGGATGGATGCCTAAAGAGCAGTCTAATTTCATTTTTTTTATCATTTTCGTCAATGTAGTCACGCATGCTCATATTTAACACCCATCTTCCAAATCTACTGTTAAATCCCAGTTATTATCTATAATTTGAGGCGAATGAGTTGCTATTACGACTGGCATGTTCTGTATCGCTATAATTTCTTTTAAGTCTTTCAAAAATTCTTTTTGCCAAGCAACATGCAATGAGATTTCTGGCTCGTCAATTAACACTAGAACGTTTTTTTCTGTTTTGAATCAGTGATGTCCGGTTAGGTTTTTGCATCACGTGATTTTATTGGTTCTTTGAAATTATTGTCCTCAATCGGTTCAGAGTCGCCTTGTCCGTTAAATAACTCATTCAAAATTTTAGTTCGTAATTGCC
>Ga0209467_1000179_pt1 | contig 116030 bp, 118 predicted proteins | sample Higcelwee11metaG_FD_187175 | JGI IMG/M metagenome (GOLD analysis project Ga0209467, IMG submission 187175) | Freshwater pond sediment microbial communities from the University of Edinburgh, under environmental carbon perturbations - High... | ecosystem: Environmental > Aquatic > Freshwater >...
TGACAGGCAGGCATTCTAACCAACTGAACTACCGCTGCAGCCAAAAATTATGGTGGGAATTACAAGACTCGAACTTGTGACATCTACCTTGTAAGGGTAGCGCTCTACCAACTGAGCTAAACTCCCAAATTAAGATGAAAACATCTTAGCTTGTAAAAAAATAACATTTCGAAACAAGTGGCGACCCCTAAAGGATTTGAACCTATGTTCCTACCATGAAGTGATAGTGTCCTTGGCCACTAGACGAAAGGGTCACTGAAATCAACATTATGGTGTCCCGTGATGGATTCGAACCATCGACCCCTTCATTAAAAGTGAAATGCTCTACCAGCTGAGCTAACGGGACCTCTTCAATCAACGAAACTGTATGATTGTGAGGGCGAAATTATAGGGGAAAGAATTCTTTTTGTCAAGCTTATTTTGTTTAAATGCTAAAAAATAGCTCTTTATCGATATTGAGCAACATTTTAACTGCCATTTGGACACTTTGTTCTTGTATGTAATTGCGGTCTCCTTCGAAATGAAAACGTTCTGTGTGGACAGATGTCTTTGACCTTACACTGATATAAACTGTTCCGACTGGCTTAGTGTCAGTTCCTCCAGTTGGACCTGCTATCCCGCTGATCGAAAGTGCGTAATCAGCAAAACTGACGTTCATAGCCCCCTCAGACATCTCTAAAACAACTTCAGCACTTACTGCACCGTGCTGTTCAATGGCGTCATCATTTACGGCTAACCAATTGGCTTTAAGGGTATTGGAATAGGTTATTAGTGAACCATCATAAACAGTGGATGCTCCACTTTGAGAGGTAAAGAAATGGGCAAGTGATCCACCGCTGCAACTTTCGGCGAATGAAATTTTTTTATGGTGGAGGTTGAGTTTTTCGATGATAAACGCGGCAATATTGGTTGCGGCAATCACTTTGTGGTGCATTAATCCACGTGCTGAGGCGATGAATTGGGATAAATTTCCGTGTTTCCGAGTATGGATACGGATTTTTAACCACCCTTCTACTAGCTCACTAAATTCAAGTTTGACGTCAAAATTTTGGGCTAAAGGGTCAAGGAGTGTTTGAGCACTCAGAAGTTCTTCATTAAAGAGATGGATTGTGGCAAGACGCGATTCATCATCAATCAAAATAGGGGGAAGTTCTTTCCCCTCAGTTGCAAGTATGACATTGATTTCGGAGCTGTTATGGGTGAGAAGATAACTACCATTTTCAAGGATACTTGCACGGGATGGGATAAGCATTTGCTCTTTTAAAATTTGATTATCAGAAGTCACAGTACTGAGAAGTTTCCCCACGATAGTGAAGGTATTTTTAGTTGTGATAATAATAAGTTTGGATTCATTTTTTAACAGCCCTTCGAGATGTAAAAAAAGTCCTTTGTCCGACTCTTCAAAGTAGCTAATGGAATCGATTGAAGCGAGGCGATTCTTGATGCTTCGAAGGATATAACGCTCATACGCTTCATTTAAAATAAGCCGATTCCCTACGAAAATAACATCACGTTTCATGGTTTTCCTGAATATAAAATTGGGATAGTATAGCACAGTGACAGCAAATTTTAATCACCTAAGAGATATAATGCACCACTTTTTCTATAAGGTAACAGATGGATTATAAAGAGACCCTCCTTCTACCTCAGACCGAGTTTCCGATGCGCGGAAATTTGGTTCAAAATGAGCCTACACGCTATAGTGCGTGGATTGCCAATGACGTTTACGGCCGTATGAAAGCCAATCGTAAAGGTGCCGAAAGCTTTACGCTGCATGATGGACCTCCGTATGCCAACGGTCACACTCATATCGGACATGCTCTCAACAAAGTGCTTAAAGATATTATTGTCAAATACCACTATTTCAACGGTAAATCGGTTCGTTTCACTCCGGGATGGGATTGTCATGGGCTACCTATCGAGCAACAGGTTGAGAAAAAACTGGGTGGGAAGCAGAAAAAAGAGCTTCTTAGCACCGCAGAAGTGCGTCAAATGTGCCGCGATCACGCGTCAGAATTTGTCGATATTCAGCGTGAAGAGTTTAAAAAACTCGGTGTTATCGCTGATTGGGATAATCCGTATTTGACGATGGATTCCAAATTTGAAGCGAACATCTATCGTACCCTTTGCGCCGTGGCGAAAAAAGGGTTGTTGATCGAGCGTTCAAAACCGGTTTACTGGAGCTGGGCTGAGCGTACCGCGCTTGCCGAAGCGGAAGTGGAGTACGAAGACAAAGAGGACTACTCGATCTATGTTGCATTTGAACTCAGCGATGAGGCAAAAATACGTGCAGGGATCGAGGGGAACGCCGCTATCGTGATCTGGACAACGACACCGTGGACATTGCCTGCCAATACGGGGATCTCTCTCAACCCTGATGAGGTTTATGCCCGAACATCCGATGGTTACATCGTGGCTGAAAAACGGTATGAATCGATGATCGAAGAGGGTGTATTTAGCGGAAGTATTGTTCAAAAAATCGAAGCGAAAAAGTTCGAAAACCTTTATGCAATCAATCCTCTCAACGGCCGTGGTTCACACTTAGTGTTGGGTGAACACGTTTTGATGGAGAACGGTTCAGGATGTGTTCATACCGCACCGGGGCATGGGGAAGATGACTACCGTATCGGTCTTCGTTACAACCTCGAAGTGGTAATGCCGGTTGATGAGACGGGTTGTTATGATAACACCGTCGTTCGTGAAAAACTTCTTCCGAATCCTGAAGAGTTTGTCGGTAAACATATCTTTAAATGCAATGAACCGATTATCGAATTGCTTGGTGACAAAGCGCTTAAAGTCTCTAAATTCCGTCACTCCTATCCGCATTGTTGGAGAAGCCATACGCCGTTGATCTACCGTGCAACAAAGCAGTGGTTTATCAGCGTGGACGGTACTCCGGAAGGTGAGAGCAAAACCCTTCGCGAAATCGCACAGGCCGAAGTGGCTAAAACGGCGTTTTATCCTGAGAGTGGACGTAACCGTTTGGGTTCTATGGTCGAAAACCGCCCTGACTGGTGTATCTCACGTCAGCGCGACTGGGGAGTTCCAATCGCATTTTTTCGTGTCAAAGCGACGGGCGAAGTGATTTTGGAAGAGAAAGTCCTTAACTTTATCGCGATGATTTTCGAAATGCACAGCACCGATGCGTGGTACTCGATGAACATCGAAGAGCTCCTCTATCCGGGATGTCCGTACAAAGCGGACGAACTCGAAAAAGTCTCCGACATTCTCGACGTTTGGTTTGATAGCGGTTCGACGTGGAATGCGGTTCTTAAATCCCGTAACTACGATGCGGGAGAATTTCCGGCTGATTTGTATATCGAAGGAAGCGATCAGCATCGTGGATGGTTCCAAAGTTCACTTTTCTTGAGCACGGCAGTGGAACATATCGCTCCATACAAAGCTCTTTTGACTCACGGTTTCACCGTCGATGAGAAGGGCGAAAAGATGTCAAAATCCAAAGGAAACGTTGTCGCTCCCGAGTCGGTGCTTAAAGAGTACGGTTCCGAGATTTTGCGTCTATGGGTTGCGATGAGCGACTATCAAGGGGATCTGAAAATCTCCGGCAATATTCTCAAACAAACGGCGGATCAATACCGAAAATTGCGTAATACATTCCGCATTATGTTGGCGAATCTCGATGGACTTGACGCAATTGTTCCGTACAGTGAAATGGGCGAAATCGATAAATGGATCGTCTCCAAAGCCAAAGAGGTGTTTGACGAGACCCATCGTTTATTCGGAGAGTACAACTTCGTTCACGGGATGAGCGGACTGAACTATTTCATCGTTAATGAACTCAGCGGAGTTTATATCGATATTACCAAAGATCGCATGTATTGTGATGGTGCTATATCACCTGAACGCCGCTCAACGCAAAGTGCAATGGCGATCATCGCTAAATCGATGCTTGGATTGATCGCTCCGATTTTGACCTATACCGCTGATGAGATTTTTGAGAATGCCCCTGTAATTTTAAAGGGAGAGGCTAACGATATCTTCGATGTGACCTATGCTTCAATCGAAGCGGTTGAGAGTAATTGGGATGACGCAACGATGAAAGTAATCCGTGAAAAGTTCAATGAGATCGTGGACGGATTGAAAAAAGAGAAGGTGATTAAAAACACCCTTGAACTCGTTATCTCTACGAAGTCAGAGTCTGCCAAAGCAATGAAAAAAGCAGACATTGAAGAGTATCTGGTCATCTCTAAATGGTGTGCATGTGAGCTTAACGATATTTTAGGGACGTTTGAGATTGAGGGGGATAAATTCAATATCGCCCTCGCTTCCAAAGCCAAATGCCCTCGCTGTTGGAAATACCACAGCGAAGATGAAGAGACATTGTGTCCGCGTTGTGCGCAGGTAGTCGCTTAATGATCGATGTCACACAACCCGTCCCTTTGAGCTTCGTCGCCGAAACGGTCGGGGTTATTTTCATCGTAATTGCGTTAGGAATTATGATGGTAAAGCAAGCAAAACGTAGAAAGGAAAGTGTATGATAACACTTAAAGAGGCGTTAAAGCTCTCAAAAGAAGAACTCAGTTCACTCAAAGAGGAATTGAAAGCCAAGATTGCCGCCAATAGTGAACTCAATGCCTATATCGATGTCCTCAATGTCGGTGAGGGGATCCCAATCGCGATCAAAGACAACATCCAAGTCACGGGTTGGTCGGTCACGTCGGGATCGAATATTCTCAAAGGATACATTGCTCCCTACAATGCGACCGTTATTGAAAAGCTTTTGTCCGCGAATATGTCACCGTTTGGACGGACCAATATGGATGAATTTGCAATGGGTTCAACGACCGAGAGCAGCTGTTACGGCAAAACCCTCAATCCTCTCAATCATAATTGTGTTCCGGGAGGAAGCTCAGGCGGTTCGGCGGCGGCAGTTGCGGCAGGACTAGCGGTTGCGGCATTGGGTAGCGATACGGGTGGGTCGATTCGTCAACCGGCGGCATTTTGCGGTATCGTTGGGATGAAACCTACCTATGGGCGTGTGAGCCGTTACGGATTGGGTGCGTATGCGAGTTCACTCGATCAAATCGGACCGATGACTCAAAACGTCGAAGATGCGGCGATTTTGTATGATATTATCCAAGGGTATGATCCGAAAGATTCGACTAGCGCGGATCGAAATGACGGCACGGTTAGCGATAAGCTCGATAGCAATGTAAAACTCAAAATCGCTATCGTCCCTGAGTATGTCAAAGATGCCTCCGAGGATATCCGTAATACTTATGCTAAAGCGGTTGAAGCGCTGAAAAACGCGGGTCACACTATCGTCGAAAAAAGCCTGATGGATCCGAAATACGATATCTCAGCGTATTACATTACGGCGACGGCGGAAGCGACGACCAACCTTGCCCGTTATGACGGTATCCGCTACGGTAACCGTGTCGAGGGTGATAACCTAAAAGATACTTTTTTACAAACCCGCTCGCAAGGTTTCGGAGCCGAAGTACAACGCCGTATTATGCTCGGAAACTTCGTTTTATCATCGGGTTATTACGATGCCTATTATGTCAAAGCCCAAAAAGTACGCTCATTGATCCAAGAGGAGTATAATAAGATTTTCGAAGAAGTTGATCTTATTTTAACTCCGGTAGCTCCACGCACGGCGTATGAGTTCGGTGCTCTTAGCGATCCGCTTGAGATGTATTTGAGCGATATTTACACCATTTCAGTCAATCTCGCAGGTCTTCCGGCGATTTCGATTCCCGTTGATACCGCGACAAACGGTATGCCTGTCGGTCTTCAACTCATTGCCGCTCCGTATGCGGAGCAAACACTCTTTAACGGGGCTCTTAGCCTCGAAACGCAGCTCCAACAGAGCTGACTTTAGTGCCTCAGCGGCTAGCGTAGTTTTAGGGGCTTTGCTCCTGAAACGTATAAATCAAATAAAAAGGACAATTATCATGAATATTCGTAAACGCGCCCTCACTTTTGAAGATGTATTACTTATCCCTAAATACTCTGAGGTTCTTCCGAAAGAGGTGAGTTTAAAAACCATGTTGACCCGTAATATCCCCCTCAACATTCCGATGGTCTCTGCGGCGATGGATACCGTTACGGAATACCGTGCGGCGATTGCTATGGCACATTTGGGCGGGATCGGAATTATCCATAAAAATATGGATATCGAAACCCAAGTCAAACAGATTAAAAAAGTTAAAAAATCCGAAAGCGGTATCATCATCGATCCGATTTATGTCCATCCTGATGCGACACTCGAAGATGCTGAAGCATTGATGAACGAGTTTAAAATCTCCGGTGTCCCTGTTGTTGATGAGCATAATAAACTTCTCGGTATTTTGACCAACCGCGATATGCGTTTTGAAAAAGATTTGTCAAAATTGGCGATTGATGCGATGACTCCTATGCCGCTTATTACTGCAAAAGCGGGGATCACGTTGGCAGATGCTGAGCAAATGATGCACGTTAACAAAATCGAAAAGCTCCCGATTATCGATGATGATGGGTGCCTCAAAGGTTTGGTTACGATCAAAGACATCAAAAAACGGATCGAATACCCTCATGCCAATAAAGATGATTTCGGTCGTCTTCGTGTCGGTGCGGCTATCGGTGTCGGTCAGTTGGATCGTGCTCGTGCACTTGTCGATGCAGGTGTCGATGTTTTGGTTTTGGATTCGGCTCACGGGCACTCCAAAGGGATTTTAGATACTGTTAAAGCAATCAAAAAAGAGATGGTGGTTGACATCATCGCCGGAAATGTTGCAACGGGTGAAGCGACATTGGCACTCATCGAAGCGGGTGCTGATGGGGTAAAAGTCGGTATCGGACCGGGATCGATCTGTACGACCCGTATCGTTGCCGGTGTCGGTGTTCCTCAAATCTCGGCTATCGATGAGTGTGCGGCAGTAGGACGCAAACATGGGGTGCCGATCATCGCCGATGGTGGTATCCGCTATTCAGGTGACATCGCCAAAGCCCTCGCCGTCGGTGCAAGCGTTATTATGGCGGGATCACTTCTCGCAGGAACCGAAGAATCCCCAGGTGATACGATCATGTATCAAGGGCGTCAATACAAATCATACCGTGGTATGGGCTCAATCGGAGCAATGACCAAAGGTTCAACGGATCGTTATTTCCAAGAGGGGACAGCGGCGGATAAACTCGTTCCAGAGGGGATTGAGGGGCGTGTACCGTTTCGTGGAAGCATTGCGGCGGTCGTCCACCAAATGATGGGCGGTCTACGCTCGTCTATGGGATATTGTGGCTCTGAGAGTATCGAAGCGTTCTGGGACAAAGCGGAATTCGTAGAGATCACCAGTGCGGGGCTCAAAGAGTCTCATGTTCATGATGTAATCATCACTCAAGAGGCACCGAACTACCACGTATAAATAATACTTATCAATCTAATGGCCATTAAGCCGTTAGGGAAACATGGGAAAATACGGGGTATGTTGATACAATTGCACAAAACAACCTAAAGGATGAAGATGCAACTTCAAACCGAAGCGCTACACGCGGGATACGATAAAGATACCCAAAGTACGATGGCAGTTCCTATTTATCAAACGACGGCATACGAATTTCGTGATGTTGAACATGCGGCAAATTTGTTTGCTCTCAAGGAACTAGGCAATATCTATACACGTTTGAATAATCCAACAACAGATGTATTTGAAAAACGTTTCGCAACACTCGAAGGTGGCGCGGCAGGTTTAGCAACATCCAGCGGAATGGCGGCGATCTTCTACGCAATCGCCAATGCGGCAGAAGCGGGAGATAATATCATTTGTGCTCGTCAACTCTACGGCGGAACATTGACCCAAGCATCCTATACATTGAAACGCTTTGGGATTCAAGCGCGATATTTTGATGTTCAAAATCCGAGCGAGATCGAAGCGTTGGTGGATGATAAAACCAAAGCAATCTTTTTTGAGACGTTGACCAACCCGAGTATAGATGTGGCCGATATTAGTGCGATTACGACTATTGCAAAAAAACACGGTATTCTCACGATTGTTGATAATACGGTCGCCACTCCGGTGCTTTGCCGACCGTTGGAATATGGTGTTGATGTTGTTGTCCACAGTGCGAGCAAATATACGACAGGTCAAGGTCTTGCCATTGGCGGGATCATGGTCGAACGTGAAGGATTGATCGATTTTATCAAAGGAAACGCCCGTTATCCTCAGTTTAACGAGGCGGATGAGAGTTATCACGGTTTGGTCTATGTTGATGTGCCGTTGCCACTATTTTGTTTACGAGCACGTTTGTCGCTTTTACGCGATTTGGGTGCGGTGGTGTCACCGTTTAATTCATGGCTCTTTATTCAGGGGATCGAAACTCTCTCGCTTCGTATGAGAGAACACTCTCGTAATGCTCAAACCGTTGCAGAATTTTTAGAGTCCCACCCGTTGGTCAAAAAAGTGAACTATCCAGGATTAAAAAGCAACAGTAACTATACTAATGCGCAACGCTATTTTGAAAACGGTATGTCTAGCGGATTGCTCAGTTTTGAGGTAGAGAGTTTTGAATCTGCGAAAAAAATCGTAGATGCGACAAAACTTTTCTCTCTGGTTGTTAATATCGGTGATTCCAAATCGATTATTACCCATCCTGCATCGACAACCCATCAACAACTCTCCCAAGAAGAGTTGGTGGCATGCGGTGTACCATCAGGGCTTATCCGTCTGAGTATCGGGCTTGAAGCATCATCGGATTTGATCGATGATTTAACTCAGGCATTGAACGCGTAAAGGATCTCATGTTAAATCTGCAAATCAAGAGCGAGCATTTTACTAACCCTCTCTATTTGGAGAGTGGGCGTATTTTGGAACCGTACGATATTATTTATGAGACGTACGGTGAACTCAATGAGACTAAAGATAATGTGATCGTGATTTGTCATGCCCTCACAGGTTCTCATCATGCGGCAGGTACGTATGAGGGGGACAATAAAAGCGGCTGGTGGGATGGACTTATAGGTCAGGGAAAAGCGGTCGATACCGACAAATTTTTCGTGATCTGTACCAATGTACTGGGGAGTTGTTTCGGCTCTACAGGACCAATGTCGCCACGTTATCCGTACAATGATGCTTATCGCTATAAATTTCCCGTTGTTACTATTCTTGATATGGTGAAAGCACAGCGGATATTGTTTGATCGTTTGGGGATTCATCAGGTTCATGCGGTCATTGGCGGATCGATGGGGGGGATGCAGGCATTGGCGTTTGGTGTCTTTTTCCCGAACTTTGCCAAAAAGATCATCGCGATGGCGACGACCGCGGCGACACAGCCATGGGCTATTGCATTTAATAAAGTCGCTCAAGAAGCGATTTTGAAAGACCCCGAATTTAAAAACGGCTATTATGACCCCGAAGCAATCCGCGAAAATGGTCTCAGCGGTATGGCAATCGGACGAATGGCGGGGCATATCAGCTTTTTATCGCATCAGTCGATGAGCAAAAAGTTTGGTCGGGAGTACAAACGAACCGACGGTTTATATGAGCTTTTCGGGAAGTTTCAGGTCGAGTCGTATTTGGAGTATAACGGTTATAATTTTACAAAATGGTTTGACCCTCTCTCATATTTGTATATCACCAAAGCGATCAATATCTATGATCTTTCACGCGGATTTGATTCACTCGAAGAGGCTCTGAATAAAATCAATGCGGAACTCTATCTGGTCGGATTTGAAAAAGATATCCTTTTCCTCCCAAGCGAGATGGAGAGCATCCATACCGCGATGAGGGCATTAGGGAAAACGAACAGTGATTATCTTGAAGTACCAAGTGATTATGGACATGACGCTTTTTTAGTAGAAATCGATAAAATAGAGAATTATGTTCGGGAGGCACTATGAGCACTGATGAGAGTTTTGAAACGAAGATTACCAATGCTAAAGCAGTTTTAGAAAAACTGATGGATCCGGCATTGCCGATGAACGAGAGCGTTAAGGCATACGAAGAGGGGATGAAAGAACTTCGCGTTGCTGAAACGATGCTCCAAAATGCACAGTTACAGATCCAAATCATCAAAAATCAGGAGCAATAATGCGCGTCGCCATTCTCCAACTCCCCTCCATCGGAATGGGGAGCAATAAATTAGAAAGTTATGCACGAGTTGCAAATCAAAAAGGGGTAAAACTTGTTTTGATGGGAGAGTATCTCCTGAACCCTTTTTTTAAAGAACTGATCCAAACCCCCATTAGTATGATTGCAGAACAAAGTGCCCATCAAATTGAAACTTTAAAATCGTTAGCTCTTAAATACGACCTTACTTTTGTTGCTCCTATTGTGACGGTTAAAAAGAGAGAATGCACGAAAATGATTGCGAAAGTTAACGCCCGTAGTGTCACCTATTATCCGCAGCAATTTTTGATTAACTATCCTCATTGGAATGAAGAGAAATTTTTTAATAATCCTATTGAAGCGGTGAAAGCACCGATGATTTTTTCGTGCGAAGGATTTAAATTTGCTGTAATGGGTGGATTTGAACTCCATTTTGACCCGATGTGGGAAGCAGTTACTTCTAAAATGATCGATGCAGTTTTAGTACCGAGTGCTTCAACGTTCGAATCTCATAACCGATGGAGAGAATTGATTAAAACCAGAGCGTTTACCCATAACTGTTATATTCTTCGTGCAAATCGCGTTGGGGAATATTGTGATGAACAACATGCGTGGAAATTTTACGGTGATTCTATGGTTGTTTCTCCGGATGGGGAGATCGAAGCGGACCTTGGTAATAGCGAAGAGCTGTTAATCGTTGATTTTGATCGAAAAAGCCTGAGCGAATCACGTAAAGGGTGGGGGTTTAAAGAGGCGTTGCGAAAACGAAGTTAGATTGAAAAAGCTAATTTTTCTTTTTTTTCTGTTTACATGTGCACTTGAAGCCTCTTTTATAACGCTCCAAAAAGGGGTTTCAACGCCCACTAAGGGGGCAATATCTTATTTTGAAGATATCCAAGGAAATTTTACTTTTGAGCAAATAAAAGGGGAACAATTTATCCCTTATACTAAAGAACGGAGTGTAAATTTTGGATTTACGCCATCTGTTTATTGGTTCAAAATCAACCTGCACACTTCGTCTTTAAGAGATACGCATTGGTGGATGAAAATTGATTATCCCCTTTTAGAATCCATCGATATGTACCTTCTCCAATCAGATGGTCGAATCATCAAATATCAGCAGATGGGGACATCTCAGCCGTTTAGTTCCCGTGATGTCAGTTCACATTATTTTATTTCAGAACTTCCGCTTTACAATATTGCTTATTCTACCTTGTTGTTGCGTGTAAAAACTCAAAGTTCGATGCAACTTCCTCTCTCTATTTTCTCTTCGGAAAATTTAATGGAAGAGTTAGAGAAAAATAATATTTTTGTGGGGATATACTACGGAATTTTTTTTATTGTTCTTCTTTATAACGCGGTGTTATTTATTTATACGATGGACAAAAACTATCTTCGATACATTTTATTTCTCATCTCTTTTATTTTATGGCAGCTTTCATTTGACGGATTGGGGATTAAATATATATGGGGCGATAACTATTGGTTTATAGAACATGGATCAAGTGCATTTATCCCTTTTACCGCTTTTTGTGCCCTTTATTTCAGCCGATATTTTTTGAATACACCAATGTATACCCCTAAGGTAGATAAAGCTATTGTAATTATGATGTTTCTTAGTATTTTTATGACAATGGCTTCATTATTTCTCCATTATGCTCAAGTGATCCCTTTTAACGCTGCTTTAGCTTCCATTTTGCCGGTAGTATTACTCATAGCAGGATTGAGAGTAATGCGTCATGAATATCGCGCGGCCCGTTTTTATATTGCAGGTTGGAGCTCGTTATTGATAGCCACAATAATTTTTGCTTTTAATAAATTTGATCTTATCCCTAGTTTTTATGGAATTAACAATGTTCAGCAAATCGGATCTGCTATTGAGATGATTTTCCTCTCTCTCGCATTAGCAGATCGGGTATATCTATTGCAACGTGAATACATTGAAAAATTGAATCATCTCAACGATACCCTTAGAGATAAGGTAGAGAGTGCTTTGAATGAAGCACGTCTTAAAGACCGTCTATTTGTTCAACAATCAAGGCTTGCGGCTATGGGGGAAATGATTGAGCAGATTGCCCATCAATGGCGTCAACCGCTTAATACACTAGCATTGATTAATCAGGATATGTATGTGAAGCAGAAACTTGGGAAATGTGATGAAAAAGCTTTTGAAGAGAGTCATGAACGGATAGATGAACATCTTCAATATCTTTCTAAAACGATTGATGATTTTCGTAATTTTTACAAAACCGATAAATCGAAATCATTGGAAGATGTGGGTGAATTAGCAGTAGAAACATTGAAGCTTAGTGATGTATTTCTAAAATACGCAAAAATTAAAACGTATCTTGATATTTCAACGACACTCAAAGTTAATATTGCTAAAAATGAGATGATACAGGTTCTAATGAATTTGATAAAAAATGCCCATGATGCTATTATCGAGCAGAGAATTACGGATGGAAAGATTTCACTACACGTTGAAGAGTTTGAGAAGGGAATTAAGATCAGTGTTGTAGATAATGCTGGAGGGATTGCCCCTGCTATTATGGAAAAAGTATTTGATATCTATTTTACAACTAAAGATCATGAACACGGCAGTGGGTTAGGGCTTCACATGTCTAAATACATTATTGAAGAGAGTTTCGGGGGTAAAATTTGGGTTGAAAATATTGCCGGCGGTGCAAAGTTTGTCATTATGCTCCCCTCTGAAGAGATTAAAACCTTAGTGTCAGAGTCAGAATAGTAGGACTATTTATCAAAACGGTGGTAAGCTAAAGCCACAAATATCAAAGGAGGAAAAATGATGCATTATTTTCACCGTCAGGTACAGTTATGGGGGGAAGAGACGCAGCAATCACTTCAATCAAAGAAGATAGCCATAATCGGAAGTGGAGGGCTAGGATCATCCTTAGCGTTCGCTTTAGGGGCATCGGGGATTGGAGAGATTCATATGATCGACTTTGATACAGTCAGTTTGCATAATATTCATCGTCAAATTGCATTCAAAATGGGGGATGAGGGGAAATTCAAAGCCGAAGTTTGTGCATCACTGATAGAAGAGCGTTGTCCATTTGTAAATGTTACGGCACATGTCTGTAATTTCGATGAATTTACTCAAAAAAACATTGAAGTAGATCTACTCATCGATGCAACCGATAATTTACCCTCTAGGGGATCCATAAATAGTTATGCAAAATCAAAATTACTGCCGTGGGTTTATGGATCAGTAGAAGCATTTAACGGGCAAGTATGTTTTTTTGATGAAGCATCATTTACGGAGTTGTTTAAAATCACCTCTAAAACCTCTGCAGGGATTGCAGCCCCTATTGTTATGCATATTGCTTCATTACAAGCAAATTTGGCACTACGCTATCTTGCGGGATTGAGTATCAAAAAAGATAAGCTCTATTATCTCTTTTTCAATGATGAGGGAGAGTTGGTAACGCAGAAATTTGCGCTACCTAAATGTGAGAGTTAAAGGGTAGAGATATATTTGCTCAATTCACCGATTTGAGCTTCGTTAAGCGTTTTAGCTTGTCCTTGCATAATTGCTTTCATCTTTTTGCCATAAGTACCCGCTTGATATCCTGTGAGAGCATCCTTTACCTGCATATCATTCCATCCAGCGATGACTTGTGATGTATTAAGGGCAGATTTCTCGGCTTTAGCACCATGACATGAAGCACATTTTTGGCTGTAGAGAGTTGCTCCATCGATTGTAGCTATAGGATTAGCAGGAGGAGTCGTTACAACAGGTGTCTCTACTGTCGGTGCATCGGTAGTGATATTTTCTTCAACTACGGTAGGGGGTGATGTTTGTACTGATGTTGCAGTGTTTGGATTTTCATCGCTACAGCCTATAAGTAAAAGGGCACACGCAATGGTGATTAATGATTTCATCGATAATTCTCCTAAAGTAATTTAGGGTATTTTAACAGATTTTTGTTATCTAGTGGTTTAAATAGAAAGATTGGGTGAAAGAAAAGAATTCGCACCGAAGTGCGAAAGTAGAAATAAGTTTAAACTTATTTAGCTTCAGGAGCAGCAGCTTCAGGAGCAGCAGCTTCTTCAGCAACAGGTGCTTCAGCAGTAACATTAGCTTCTTCAGCAACAGGCGCAGCAGCTTCTTCAGCAACAGGTGCAACTTCTTCAGTAGCAGCAGGTGCTTCAGTTGTTGCAGACTCGCTGCATCCGATAAACATTGCAGCCAAAAGCAACGCAGAAATGATTTTCATCATGGTAAGGCTCCTTAAAAAAATATGGCGGAAGTATACCACTACCCCCCCTATACTTGTCAAGTGTTTTAGGAATATTTTTTAAATGTTTTTCTAAAATCCCTGAAATAGGGCTTTTAGCACTATCAAATTTTTATCAAACATATCTATGATTAGGGTAAAACCGTGACAATAGTAAGAAAAAAACTTCATTTTTTTCATTTTTTTCATATCTGTTTACTATTGATTATCTTTTTTTGGGAATTTAAAAGGAGCAAAAATCACTTATCGAGAGAGACTCTTAAGTGATTTTATCTAATTATAAACCTGATGGGAGAAGATTTGGCAGAGGAGATGTTTACTTATCTGACCATCCACCTCCTAATGCTTTATAAAGATAGAGGGTAGTTATAAGGGCATTTTGTTTGGCAATGAGGTGTTGCTGCGATGCTTGGATCCATTGTTGTTGTACGAGAAGCATATCGCTGTAACTGATCGTCCCTACTTGATAGCGTAATTTACTCTGCTCTAACGCTTTGTGTATTGCATTGGAGCGTGCGTGTTGATAGTTCAGTTGCTCTTTTGCCTTAGCCGCTTGTCCGATGGCGTTATCGGTCTCGTTAAAGGCACTGACGATACTCTTTTTATAAAGTGCCAACGTTTGGTTCTGATCGGCTTCGGCCGTTTTAATCTCACCAGCAATCCGCCCTGCAGAGAAAAGGGGGACAGTGATAGAAGGGGCGAGTTCCCAAATACGAGCCGGATTGGAGACAAAGTTGTTCAATTCAAGACTTTGTACCCCTAACATCCCCGTTAGTTTGATACTCGGAAAATAGGCGGCGCGGGCAACACCAATTCGGGCATTGGTGGCAATCAGCTTTTGTTCTGCCGCTGCGATATCGGGGCGTTTGTTTAAGAGGCTTGATGGGAGTGCAGAGGGTATGTCAGGAAGGGTTATCTTATCTAAAGGCGTAGCACGAACAAGTGCAGGATTGCGTCCTAATAAAAGGTTATAGGTTGACTCCTCTGCTATTTTAGAGGCTTCTAATTGAGAAAGGGTCGCTTTTGCACTTTCTATTTCGGATATCGATTGTAACAAAATGGTCTCACTGATAACACCGTGTTTGTATTTTATCTCATTGAGTTTTACGATTTCATCACTCAGCTCAACGTTCTTTTGTGCCAAAATGATCTGTTCTTGTAAAGAGGAGAGTTTAAAGTACGATGCGGCAACGCTCGAAGCGGTTGAGAGCTTGAGTGTTTGTGCCGCGTATTCACTGGAGAGAAGTGCCGCACGAGCCGATTCATTGGCACGGCGAACTTTTCCAAACAGATCGATTTCATAACTGGCTAAGGACAAAGATCCCGCATAGGTAGAGGTTATCCCCTCTCGCAGTTGATTACCGCCGCTAGAGGCATTATCGACCCCTTTACGAGTTAAAGATCCGTTCGCGTTGATTTGAGGGTAGAGATACGATGTAGCTTGATCGAATTGTCCTAACAGTGCATCGACGGATGCACGGGAGGCTTGAAGGTCATAATTGGAGATTTGCGCCTCTTCAATGGCACGATTCAGAGCTTCATCGTTGAAGTTTCTCCACCACTTGTTATCTATACTATTGAGAGTCGTTTGATTGCTCTCGTTATGGAGAAACGTATCCGGCGTGGTAACTTCAGGACGAACATAATCGGGCCCGATGGCGCATCCCCCCACCAAGAAGGCGGAGAGAAGGGTGAGATGGAGGTGTACTTTATTCATGATCGGCTCCTTTAGGAGAGGCAAATTTTTCCTGAGCGGTTGCGACCCAGTAATAGAGGAACGGGATAAAGTAACGCTCGATGAAGGTTGCTGCCAGCATCCCGCCGAACATTGCTACCCCGATAGAGAATCGTCCCATAGCACCAGCTCCTGAGCTAAAGATAAGGGGGAGCATACCAGCAAGGAATGCAAATGAGGTCATCATCATCGGGCGGTAACGTAGCCGTGCCGCCTCCATCGTCGCATCGTAGATATTTTTCCCCAGTTGGCGCTGCTCTTCGGCAAATTCGACCACCAAAATCGCATTTTTGGCGGAAAGAGCGATGAGGGTGAGCAATCCGATTTGGAAAAAGACGTTGTTGTTCAAAAACGGAATAACCCATACGATCGCATAGGCTCCCATTATCCCATACGGAACGGCAAGCATAATTGATATCGGTAACGTCCAACGCTCATACAGTGCCGCTAAAATGAGATACACCATCACGAGGGCAAAGGCGATGATAAAGAGAGCTTTAGAACCGACCAGTTTCTCTTGGAGGTACAATCCGTCCCAATCGTAGCTTGCGGTGGATGGCAAGACGGTGTCTCCCGCATTTTCGATTGTTTTAATAATATCTCCTGAACTGTATCCTGGTGCAGGAGAACCCATAATCGTTGTACTTAAAACACCGTTAAAGTGTTCGATGGAGGAGGGGGCACTTGACATCTTGATGGTTACAACACTCGAAAGCGGTACGAGTTGCCCACCGGAGGATCGAACCCAAGCTCGACCTATATCTTCGGGAGTAGAGCGGAAAGGGGCATCCGATTGCATTTGAACCCAGTAGGTTTTCCCGTTTTTATCAAACTGGTTGACGTACATTGTTCCGATGGTTGCTTGGATGGTTTGATACACATCACTGATGGCAAGCCCCATCATTTTGGCTTTTTCACGGTCTACTTCCACGGTTAGGGTCGGATTGTTGATGTTCATCGTACTGAACGGATTTTTGATGCTCGGTTCATTTTTGAGTTCATCGATAAAGGCATTGGTCGTTGCCGCATGTTGATGGTAATCATTGCTTCCCGGCTGTAAAAGTCTCAGACTGAACATATCCGAAGGACCCATTCCCCGAATCGGAGGGGGAGGCATGGCAAATACTTTTGCCTCTTTAATACATCCAAGTTTCGGTCCTAAGGAATTGAGAATACCGAATACTTTAAGCTCATTGGTCGTTCTCTCATCCCAAGAGGTAAGGCGGGTAAAGATGACGGCAGAGTTTGGTTCTTGAGAAAAGGTAAGGACGTTAAGTCCCGTAATAGCGGTAAATTTGTACACTCCTTCTTGTTTTTCCAGTATCTTTTCAACCTCTTTTACAACTTCGAGGGTACGGTTCGCGGTAGCACCTTCGGGGAGGTTGATACTGGTGATGAAATACCCCTGATCTTCCATCGGTAAGAAAGCACTTGGGAGCGTTTTGTGGAAAAAGGCGATAAAACCGTAGGTGGAGAGGTAGATCACCAAAAAGATCAAGGAACGGCGGATCATATAAGCTGAGCGGCGGACATACCCTTCGGTCATTTTGGCAAACATACGGTTAAACCAGCGGAAGAATGCGGCAGGCTCTTCGGTATGTTTTTTAAGGATCAACGCACCGATAGCAGGAGCAAATGTGAGTGCCATAAAGCCTGAAAAGATAACGGAGATGGCAATAGTGGCGGCAAACTGTTTGTACAGCTGTCCCGTCATCCCCCCCATAAAGGTGGCGGGGATGAAAACGGCACACATGACCAGAACGATTGCGACAACGGGACCTGAGATCTGGGTCATCGCTTTGATGGCCGCTTCTCGCGGAGAGAGCTTTTCACTCTGCAATATCCTCTCCATATTCTCCACGACGACAATCGCATCATCCACGACAATCCCGATGGCGAGAACGAGACCAAAGAGGGTGAGGGTATTGATCGAGTAGCCGAGCAAGTACATTCCGATAAAAGCACCCGTCAGTGAGATCGGGATGGAGAGGATCGGAATCATCGCCGCGCGGGTACTTTGCAAAAAGAGGTAGATAACCAAACTGACGAGGATAATCGCTTCTAAGAGGGTAGAAACAACCTCTTCGATGGAGATTTTGACGAAATCGGTGGTGTCGTAGGGGATATTGTACTCGATCCCTTTTGGAAATTTATGGGAGAGTTTCTCCATTTTAGCGGCAACAGCGGCAGAGGTATTGAGCGCATTGGCATTGGTATCGGCAAAAATACCGATCATTGCAGCCGGTTTACCGTTGACCCGTCCGAAAAATTCGTAGTTTTGGCTTCCGAGTTCGACACGGGCAACGTCGCGTAAACGGATCATAGAACCGTCAGGTTTAGCGCGAACGATAATGTTTTGGAACTCTTCGGCTGTTGAGAAACGCCCTTTGGAGGTGAGCTGCATCGTCCACATTTGGGCATCATTGGTAGGTGCTTGTCCTAAACGCCCCGGAGAGACCTGGAGATTTTGATCTCGGATCGCCGCCGCGATTTCGGTCGAGCTGACACCCAGTGAGGCCATTTTATCAGGATTGAGCCAGACACGCATCGCGTAATCGCGCTGACCGAAAATCTGTGCCCGTCCCGCACCGGGGATTTTTTTCACTTCATCGAGGAGATTGGAAGAGATATAGTTACTGATCTGTGTCGCATCATAGCTACCATCGGGGGAGGTGATCGCAACGATGAGAAGGATATCAGAGGTCTTTTTCTCGACCGTTACCCCAAGATCACGGGTTGTTTGAGGAAGTTGTGCCAAAACAGAGTTGATTCGGTTTTGGACCTCCACGGCCGCCATATCTTGATTGACACCGATATTAAACGTACAGGTAATACTTCCGCTTCCCGGCAGAGCGGCAGCTTTGGAAGACATATACATCAATCCATCGGCCCCCGCAATCTGTGATTCGAGAGGGGTGAGGATATTGTTAGCAATCGTTTCGGCATCGGCACCCGGATATTTGGCGGTGACGACGACGGTCGGCGGTGTGAGATTCGGCAGCTGTGAGATGGGGAGGGTTTTAATCGCCGCAAACCCCAGCAGCATGATGATAATACCGATAACGGCGGAGAGAACCGGACGGTTGATAAAGAATTTACTAAACATTATTTTTTACTCTCAGGAATGACTTGAGCACCGGGTCTAAGTTTAGGAAGTCCGTCTGCAGCGATTTTATCCTCTGGCGTAATACCGCTTTCGATGATGATGTTTCCATCGATCCATTCGCTTGTCGTGACAGGGCGGGGAGAGACGGTATTGTTCGCTTCTACGATATAAACAAATTTCCCTTTATCGCCTGTCATCACGGTTTTTTGAGGGACATAGAGGGCATTCGTCCACTCCATCCCTTTTACTTTAACCCGTACAAACTGCCCCGGGAGGAGTTTGTGATCGCTGTTTTCCAGTAGCGCTCGGTAGGTAATATTTCCGGTTGTTGAGTCGATAAACGGTGCGATGAAGTCGATGGAACCTTTACGCTCTAACGTTGAACCGTCACTAAGAATGAGTTCAATCGTGTATTTACCTTCTTTTGGTGCGATCAGTTTTCCTGATGTTATCGCATTTTGACGGGCAAGTTTTTGGTTTTCGCTAAAAGTAAAATTGACATAAATCGGATTGCTTTGAAACATCGTCGTGAGAAGTCCGTTAGCTCCGGCGCTAATGTAGGTACCGACATCCACTTTTGAACGGTCGACAAATCCGCTGAGGGGAGCTTTGATCGTGGTATAGCTGAGGTTGAGTTTGGCTTGTTCTAATACGGCTTTGGCTCCTGATAGGGCTGCTGCGGTGTTGCGCTCGTTTGCCGTCGCGGTGTCAAGCTCTTGGGCACTTGCGGCATTCGCAGAAGCGAGAGGTTTGACACGGCTGAGGAGTGCTTTGGCATTGGTGTGGTTCGCTACTGCCAAATCATACGCGGCTTGGGCACTGGAGAAGGAATTTTTCAAATCACTCGGATCAATGACGAATAAGGTATCCCCTTTTTGCACCGCTGAACCCTCGCTATAGGCACGTTTTTGGAGATATCCGCTCACTCGTGCGAAGATTTGTACGGTGTTATAGGCTTGAGTTTGTCCGGTTGCTTCCAAAATGGCAGGGAAATTGCCGACTTTAGCTTGAGTAGTAGTAACAGGAACCGGTCCCTCAGGCGGTTTTTCCATCCCTTTGGCTTTGGGACGTTCGCATCCCGTGAATGCCAGGATAAGCGCACTGGAGAGGGCAATAGTGGTAAGGGGGTTCATTCGGATTCCTTTGAGGTGTAATTGAGTGCGAGACACATCTGTTTTAAGACGCGTAGTGTGATAGCGAGTTCCTTCGGATCGATCCCTTGATGAATGTATCGGGTCGCTTCCGTCAAAACGTTCATCGTAGGTTTTTCCAATGCGATCCCCTGAGGGGTCAGGGTGACATGATTGCACCGTTTATCAGAACATGCGGTTGCTCGTTGGATGAGAGAACGTTTTTCCAAACCTGCGATAAGACGGGTTACGGAGGTTTTGTCTTTGCCGACGAAATCGGCGATATTTTGTTGGGTAGAGGTTCCCTCTTTCCACAATACGACCATCACTTTAAACTGCTCAATGGTCATATCGATCCCGTTGAGAGCGAGCTGACGAGTAAGGTAATTGCGTGCTGCCATCGCCGAAAGGTTGGTAAGACACCCTAATGATTCTATTGTCGGGCATTCACATCGATTCATAAAAAACTCCTAAATAGTTGACTATGCAACTAATTGAACGAATTCTAGTTTAAATCGCACTCCAAAGTCAAGCTCTATTTGTTAATAATGTTAATAGTTAAGGAGGATTTGTGCGCTATAATCCGCCGATTTTTTACAAAAGGGTTTTTGTTTATGTTTCGATTGATTTTGATGGTTTTGGTTTTAGTTAGTTCTTTGTTGGGTGCGGTAACTCCTAAAAAAGTTCCCGTGTTGTGTTATCACCGTTTTAGCATCGGAGAACTCGATTCTATGAGTATTAAAACTCATGTATTCGGTGAGCAGATGGAGTGGCTTAAAACAAACGGTTATACTGTTGTTTCACTTGATACGGCGATGCAATATGAGCAGGGTAAAATTAAATCGATCCCTGCCAAATCGGTCGTAATTACCGTCGATGACGGGCACAAAAGCGTCTACAGTGACATGGCTCCTATCGTCAAAAAATACAAGATTCCCGTGACGCTGTTTATCTATCCGAGTGCGATCTCAAACGCCAAATACGCGATGACGTGGGAACAGCTCCGTGAACTCGAAACAACGAAACTGTTCCATGTCGAGTCTCACACCTATTGGCATCCGAATTTCAAGCACGAGAAGAAACAGCTCTCTGCCGAGGAATATGCAAAATCGGTCGATAAACAGCTGAACGGATCGAAGAAAAAACTCGAAGAGAAAATGGGACATGAGATCAAATATCTCGCGTGGGTGTTCGGAATTTATGATGATGCACTCCTCGTGGATGTTAAAAAAGCGGGATATGCGGCGGCATTTACGATCGATCGCAAACACGCCTCTTCAGCCGATAATGTGATGGCGTTAGGTCGTTATATGGTTATTAGTAAACACACGATCAAAGATTTCGAACACATGGTGGACGGAACCGAAGATCGGATGATCCACTCTAAAAAAGAGGTTGTGAAGTATTGAGAGGGACAAGGGGAAAGACCCCTTGGCTACGCTAATTTAGCATAGGTGCAAAAATGCACAAAAGCAGAAATGTGACTAAAAGCTTTTCCATAAAATCCCCCTTCGTAGAGTTTTTGGAGGGCAAAAAAAAAGGTCGGAGGTTTCGAACCCTCCGACCTTTGCCGCTCCATTAACTCTACGAAGCTTTAGTCACGCGAAAATTATACCATAAATTTATTCACAGCCCCATCACGCTATAATATAACAACAAATTCCATTACAAAGACCGTCCTTTGCATTTTGAACCGTACCCATTTGAAAAACTCACCGCTTTATTGGAAGGGATGACCCCTAATTCCGCTTATTCTCCTATCGCATTGACCATCGGGGAACCGCAGTTCGAGACCCCCGCTTTTATACAAAAGTCGCTGGCAAAACATTCCGAAGAGCTTCGCCGTTATCCGAAAACGGCAGGGGAAAGTTATCTAAACGACTCGATGAGAGGGTTTGTCGAGAGCCGTTTCGGGGTAAAGCTCAAAGCGAATGAGTTGGTCAGCTCGTTCGGGACACGTGAAGTGCTCTTTAATTTTCCGCAGTATTATCTGTTTGACAAAAAAGAGCCTGTGATGGCCTACACTAACCCGTTTTATCAGATTTATGAGGGGGCGGCGATTGCGTCTCGCGCACGGGTGATCCATCTCAACTTGACCGAACAAAACAACTTCAAGCCGATCATCAACGAATCAGAACTCGCTACATGTGATTTGGTCATTTTGAACTTCCCGAATAACCCTACGGCATCGGTGCTGAGTCTCGAAGAGTTGGGTCATTGGGTAAAACTCGCCCTAAAACACGATTTTTGCCTTATTAACGATGAGTGCTACAGTGAGATTTATACCGATCAGAAAATCCCCTCACTCCTCGAAGCGTCGATCTATGTCGGTAATACGTCGTTTAAAAATGTCCTTGTTATCAACTCGATCTCCAAACGCTCTTCCGCACCGGGGCTTCGCAGCGGATTTATCGCGGGGGACGCGGAGATTTTAAAAGGGTACGCGCAGTATCGCACCTATGTCGGATGTGCGTCGCCTCTACCGCTTCAAGCGGCAGCGGCGATGGCGTGGGCGGATGAGTATCATGTGGCAAAAGCGCGCGCGGTGTATGCGGAAAATTTCAAAGCGGCGCAGGAGATATTGGGGATTACAACCTCCGATGCAACCTTTTACGTTTGGCTAAAAGTACCTAACGCACTCGAATTTACCCAAAGATTGTACCGCGACTATAACGTGAAAGTTTTACCAGGGGAATTTTTGGCACGCACTGATGCGAACGGCGAAAATCCCGGCATCGGCTATATCCGTATCGCCCTCGTCGAAGAGACGGTTCGTACCATCCAAGCACTTAATCGCCTGAAGGAGGCATTGTCATGAACGAGTTAAAAGATAAAATTTTCCAAGCCCAAAGTGAGGGGGATATTGCATCTCTCTACGTCCTAGAAGCCCAAGCGCATGAGACATTCGATGAAGATACGTTGATGGCGTATTATGCCAATATTCTTGATCTCGCATTAGAGCGTCTGACAAATACGTTGGAAAATCTCGAAAAACTCGACATGAACGAAGTGCAGGATTTTGCAACTTTGAGAGCCTTGTACGAATACGCGATTGAGCATTACAGTGCGGGATCAGCTACTGATGCGAGTGCACTGTTCGAAGTGCTCGGCGGGATCAGTAACGATGAGGCATTTAGCTCGGCGATGGGTGTTCATCGTGCAGGGTGTGACGCGCAAATTCCGTTTGATGATTTTATCGATGAGTACGTGGATATGAACGCGACGCAGAACGGCGGTAAGTTTTATATCAGTTTTTTCAAAAAGGAGATCGGAGCATGAAAATTCATTTCATCGGGATCGGCGGGATCGGCATTTCAGGTCTGGCAAAATATATGCGTTTCAGCGGGCATGAGGTGAGCGGTTCAGATATGAAAGCGACCCATATCACGCAACGTCTCCTTGATCGCGGTATCACGGTCACTATCGGACATGATGCGGCAAACATCCCGCAGGAGTGCGATCTCATTATCCACTCGGCGATTATTCGTGACACGAATGTGGAAGTGATCGAAGCCAAAAACAGAGGGATCGTCGTCTTGCACCGTCGTGATGCACTCTTGCGTATCCTCAAAGAGAAAAAGGTCTACGCAGTATGCGGAGCGCACGGCAAGAGTACGACAACGGCGATTCTCGCCTCGATCATGAGCGGAAGCGCGATCATCGGTGCGGAGTCCAAAGATTTCGGCTCCAACGTCCGATATGACGGAAGTACCGACGTGATGCTCTTCGAAGCCGACGAATCGGACGGGAGTTTTCTCAACTCCAATCCGTATTGTTCCATCGTCACCAACGCCGAGCCAGAGCACATGGAGTATTACCACTACAACATCGATGAGTTTCATAACGCTTACCGCCATTTCGTCGAGATGGCACCGATCCGTGTGATCAATGCGGAAGATCCGTTTATGGCGACACTGGAGTGTGAGGCGAACCGTCTCTATCCGAGTCAGGATATCACCAACATCCGCTATACCCTCCTCGATGATGAACCTTACACCCGCTTTACTCTCAAGAATATGGGGGAATTTGAAGTATGGGGATTCGGTGAACACATCGCGATGGACGCGTCACTTGCTATTTTAGCGGCGGCGCAGACGATGAGTGTTGCGGCGATCCGTGCCAATATCCTCCATTTCAAAGGGATCAAAAAACGGTTCGACGTGATTTTCAAAGGGTCAGACCGTGTTATCATCGACGATTACGCCCACCACCCGACCGAGATCAAAGCGACAATGGAATCGCTTAAAATCTATGCGGAACTCAAAGGGTTCAAACGTATCATCGCCATTTGGCAACCGCATAAATATTCTCGTACTATCGATAACCTCGATGCGTTTGTCGCGTGTTTCGAGGGGTGTGCTGAACTCGTTATCCTCCCCGTATGGGCGGCGAGCGAAGAGCCTCGTGAGATCGATTTTGCAGGGCGTTTCGGACACTATAACCTCACGCTGAGTGACAAACTTCACCGCGCAGGCGATACCATTGAATCGATCATCGGCGATGCCGTGGTTCAAACCTACGATCACGATCTCATCGTTGGATTCGGGGCAGGGGATTTGACCTATCAGCTTAGAGGGACAAAATAGGTTATGGCGTATCTTCTCTGGTTCGGAATCGTCGCTCTCGTATTTGCACTGTTGCACTATTTCACGGAGCTTAGCGGAAAGCAAAAAGGGATTATTTCTCTTGTTCTGGCATTGTGTGTCGCGGGAGCGATAGCGTACAACATCCAAAGTGATCGTGACCGCAGCAAGGTACGTGCCATCGAATTGAAGTACCAACAAGGGGAGAGGTTGGTGTGTCGAGGTATTGAGGTCAATGCTGCCACTTTTGATTACAGTGTCGGGACACAAAGTTTTGTCGGGAATCGTGGCACGAAATTCTATCAGCAAATTATCAATGCTCGTGAATGCGAATGAGCCGACTTTCCGCTAACCTCGCCGAGCTTTTCGGCAAGCTCGATCTTCTCCCTCATATCGCCTCATTAGAGCAGTTTTTCTCCCGTGAACAAAACATCGCAATGCAGGGAGATCAAGAACGGCACTACCGCTATATCCAAGCCCTCGATGCGCTGGAGTTCAAAGCCCCGCCGAAGAGTGTAGCTTTTGAGAGCATTATCAACCACCTCAAAAAGCAGGGGGTATTGCGTTTCGAAGAGATCCACGAACTCCTCAAAGTCGTCCGCTATTTTCGTCTTATGCGCAACCACAACTTCTCAGGTCTTATCGGCGAGTGGATGGAGACGATCATCATCCCCGAAGTGTTTGCTGAGATCGATGAGTATTTCGATCATGAGGGGAACTTCATCGAATCGCGCGACGAGGAACTGCATCGTATCGCCCAACGGATCAAAGCGATTAAAACAGAGATCAACGACTCCATCAAACGCCTCTTCCACACCCAAAAACTCGCTCCCTATCTCGTTGATACCCAAATCCACTATATCAATGACGAAGAGACCCTTTTGGTGCGCGGCGGATTCAACCACGTCCTCAAAGGCTCCGTTGTCGGACGGACGGGTGCGGGATTTTTCTATGTTGCCCCCGATTCGGTGCTCCGCTCCAAAGAGCAGTTGCGCTATGTATTGCAGGAGCGGGAGAGCAAGCTCTATGAGTACGCGAAACGATTTTCAGCCAAACTCTCGAACCTCGTCCCCTTCATCGGCTTTTGCGACCGCGAGTTCGACCGATACGATCATTACCAAGCGCGGGTGTTGTTTGCCCGAGCGCGTGATTTCGCAATCCTCAAACCCCAAAACAACACCGACATCGTCCTCGAAGAGTTCTCCCATCCCGCCATCCACAAACCCAAACCGATCAGCGTCGATTTTCGCTCCAACCTCTTGATGATCACGGGAGTGAACGCGGGGGGTAAAACGATGCTCCTCAAATCGCTCCTCTCAGCGTCTTTGATGGCGAAATATCTCATCCCGATGAAGATCAATCCCCACAAATCGAGGATCGGGAGTTTCAAGCGAATCGAAGCGGTGATCGACGATCCCCAAAGCGTGAGCAACGACATCTCCACCTTTGCGGGGCGGATGGTGCAGTTTAGCCATCTCTTCGAGCACAAAAGTGCCCTTGTCGGGGTCGATGAGATCGAGCTAGGAACCGATAGCGACGAGGCGGCGGCACTCTTTGCCATCGTCCTCGATGAGCTGATCAAACGGGGTCAGAAGATCATCGTCACCACCCACCACAAACGTCTCGCCGCATTGATGGCGGATCGTGATGATGTGAAGCTGATGGCGGCACTCTACGATGAAGAACGCCGTCTCCCGACCTATGAGTTTTTACAAGGGGTGATCGGTAAGAGCTACGCCTTTGAAACCGCCGCCCGATATGGGATCAACCCCGCCATCATCACGCGCGCCAAATCGCTCTACGGTGAAAACCACGAAAAACTAAGTGTCCTGATCGAGCGGGGGAGTGAGTTGGAGCGTGAGCTGAAACGGAAAAATCGTGAGGTGGATGAACGACTCGAAACCCTCAAATCCCAAGAGCGTGATCTCAAAGAGGCGCGTGAGTATCTAAGAACCGAGCTGGATCACGAGAAAGCGAAACTTCGTACAGCTTATGATGAAGCAATCCGTGAAGCGAAAGAGGCGGCTAAGGGGATGGATATGGCGGCGATCCACCGTCAGCTCAACAAGGCGCAGGCGAAACTCCCTAAACCCGAACCGATCAAGATTGCCGAACCTGAACCGATCACCTACGTAGTAGGGCAGACGGTAAAATACCGCTCTCAGCGCGGGAGCGTGGTGAGTGTCGGAGCCAAAGATGCGATGATCGAGGTGGAGGGGATGCGTTTGCGGGTCAAACTCACGGATTTGAAACCGAGCGGCAACCTCCCGAAAAAGCCCAAAGTAACGGTAACGTCACAGATCGACCAAAAAAGCGGTCTCAAACTCGATCTTCACGGACTACGAGGGGAAGAGGCGTGTGAACGGATGGATAAATTTCTCTCCGATGCACTCTTACAGGGGTTCGATGAGGTGATTATCTATCACGGGATCGGAACGGGGAAACTTTCCTACGCCGTCAAAGAGTTTTTGAAAGTTCATCCGAGTGTGAAAAGCTTTACGGATGCTCCTCAGCATTTGGGGGGATTTGGGGCGAAGATCGTTAGGCTCTAAGTATTCGTTATCTTTTTTTCCGTTCGCCCTGAGCGCTTGTGCCCTTTGGGTAAGTCGAAGGGTGCTTCGTCATTCCCAACTTGATTGGGAATCCATCTCCTTTTCCCCATCGTCATCCCGTACTTGATACGGGATCTATCCCAATTTCTTCATCACTTCCCTTGCAAACTTTTTCATTTCGCAGTACAATCTTTAAAAATATGTCATTTTGTTTAATTTTGATGGGTCAACTTAGAAGATAGTCCTTATTAGTGTCCGATGATCTGTTTGTAGTTGGGTTAAAAGGTATATTTGAATAAATAGTTAGTATTCCATTTAGATGGTCAGAAAATCAATTTCGGGTGAATCAATATTGCAATGAACAAGAACTATATAGAAATTGTATCTTGGATATCGGGAATTATCAGTGCTATAGTTGCAGTGGTTGCTCTTTTTTGGCATCCAACGCTGGATGCAGTGTCTTCGTCTAGAACTCAAACCGTGCCCATGAATGAACCGAGTCCTAAACATATAAAATCAACATTGGAAGCATCATCCATGGAATCAAGCAATGTCTCCGTAGATGTAAAATATAAGCAAATAGCACCTTGTCCAACCAAGGCAGCAATTATTGCTGCTTCCAGTAAGGCTGAAGATATATCGTATTTTGATGAACGAAACAAAGTCTATGTTTCTTTAGTTCATGATGCTATATGCCTGAATGATTTTGATCTTGCAAAAACAACCGCAGGAAAAATCTCATATTTCGATATTCGAAATAGTGCTTATAAAGCGATAATTGATGCTGCTCTTTTAAAGGGTAAGATAGAAATTGCTGATGCCGTAGCAGATGAGATTAGCTATTATGATCAGCGTAATGCAGCCAAGCAAAAGGTCATTAATGCAATAAGGGTATTGAGATAATAGGAAGATTAAGTTTTTTTTCATCCTCACACGGAAAGTGAGAATGAGAAAATATATTGAAATTTTGATCAAAGAAGGGTGGAAATTATAAAACACGCAAAATTTTTTCTCAATCAGCAAAAGATATATTTATGGAGCAAAACGAATGCTATTAAGTGATGAAGCAAAAGAGTTAATGCATAAAGAATTTGAAAATCTTACAAAGCCAATAGATCAAACACTTCGTGAACTGGAATTGTACAAATGGGCACTTCGTGGGTTGTTTGTACTTTTATTTGGTGGTTCAATTATTGGTGTTTTTAAGCTTCAAGATTATCTTGATGAACGAATTATGAACCGTAATGAAGAATATTCTGGCCTAATTTATGGCAGTATGGCTCAGTCTGCTAATAATGCACGTCTTGCTGTCGACCAATATTATTCCTTTTTAGAGAAACTCGATAATGTCGTATATCGACCAAATGAGGTTATTCGGTCGATATACTATGAACGGTTCATAGGTGCCCTAGCAGATGCTAATGAAGTTGAGCCACAAGGAGAATTTGAGGTAAAAGGTGCTTTTCTTGATTTAGTTGGTTCAAAATCATTCAAAAATGACTATCTTGTGAACACAGAAAGATGGAGAAATAATTCGATATTTCAAAACGCTTGGGGTAGATGTCTTCTCAAGTTCGGAGCTACACCAAAGGATACTGATGTAGCACAACAGTTTTTCGAACGTGCTTCATTAACCGCAACACGCCCAAGTGAAATTGCCGCAAACCGCTTTGCAATAGGAATGCTTGCCTTATCGAAAGGCAATGTTGTTGATGCAAGGAAATATATAGGTGAATCGGTGAAACTGAGCCCAAGTACTCACGGGTTGGAACACTTTACTGGAGAAATGAAGAACGACCTAGAAGATGAATTAGAGATCTGGAAACGAGCTTCACGTGTATACGGAACAACAGGGATAGAGCAAAAGTATAAGAAAATCATAAGTGGTCTGAGAGTTACTAAATAGGAGTATTTTTTTATTTTAATGCTTATATAAGAAAATGAGACAAAAATAGGGGTCAGGTGATAACTATAACTAAGTTCTCTCATTCTCCATTATCCAAAAAGAGCAAAAAGGGGACAGGCTACTTTTTAAAAGCTGGATTCCCGATCAGGTCGGGAATGACAAAATTTATAAATCCCCCAAAAACATTGTATAATTCTTTAAAGAATAGTCTAAAGGATTAATCATAATCGCTTACAGCCGAGAAGAAATGGTATCGGTCACCGATCTGCTAAAATCACTGCGCCAAACCCTCGATAAAATTTCTCACCGAAGCGTCGATAAAATTGCCGTGATGAAAAACAATCGTCCCGAAGCGGTAATGCTCAGTGTCGAAGAGTACGAACGGATCAAAGAGCTTGCCGATATGGCAGAGCATATCGGTTTGGCAGAACTGATCCGCGAGCGTAAAGCCACACCAAAAGCGTCGTATATCCCTTTTGAAGATGTGATGGCAAAAGCAAAAAAAGATTTTTTAAATGCTTTAAATCAAGTTCCAAGCAATGAGCCATACGAAGACGATAAGCTTTAAAGGCAAAGTAAAAGTCACATCATTTCATTTCCCGTTCGTCCTGAGCTAGTCGAAGGGTGATTCGTCATCCCGTATTAAGAGAAAATTTTGCTTTCATTTACACATTCTGATATGGTTTTATACTCGGATAGTATTTATTGACTATTTCTTCATAAAGGTCGTCTACTTCTTGAATATATTCATCATCGTGATTATATTGTTTAATAGTCTCTCTTAGTATTGTCCAAAAGACATCGTCGTGCGTTTTCGCATTAATCTCTTTAAAATCGTTGACAATTTTAGTTGCTCCAAGTTGCACACTTTCTCTATCGTTTATATATTTTTCTGTAGTAACTTGCATAACTCCTAATGTTTTAGCAAAGCCAAAATGGAAAAGTAGATTTTCTATTAATCTGTATGCTTTAGGACGATTAAATGCTTCAGTAATCAAAACTGCATAAATTAAAGCTTCTAGATGTTTCGTTCCTGCGATATTTTCAATTGTTTTTCCATATGTACTTTTATATTTTCTGTAACGATTATTGAGATAATTTGCTTTGCGAGTTCTAGTACGTTCATCGGAAAATTTGACTCTGTTAAACGTATGATACATATATGCAATGATTGCTAACCAAACGGCACTGCCTAGCTCATCAGCAGTTGGAAATAAAAATTCTTTGTGTAGTATCAATTTATCATATACATAATATGACATAGGAATTGAAACTAACATATAGGCGATTTGTGTGAACCAATTAAGGAGCAATCTACGTCCAGTAATTAAATTAAAAGCAAGTCTGAATATGAAGTAATAAACAACAACCAAATATATATTTTGTATGAGCCAGTTTTGGTCTAATTGATAAAAAACTGCCGAAATAACAGTAATATAAGCTACTGGAGAAAAAGCTCTATAAAGAAAGTTAAATGCTGGAGCTTCATCAGCTTTTGCCAATATTGACATCCTAATGTATCCAGTATGAATTGAATGATTTCCAATCCAGTTCAGTAAAAAAAACAGAACGATAGCTAATCCGATGTGAGCGATAATTAAATTCAAAAACTATTCCTTTTCACTAGAAGATTAGTAGGCGATTCTTTAATATATAGCATTCTACATAACTATTACTGAGATAGTAATAGTATCTAACATAAAAAATGTATCATTAGGTAAAAAATTGGACAGGCTACTTTTAAGTTCGCATTTTGACAATTATTCAGAAAACTTCTAAAAAACCTGTATAATATTCCGTAAGATTACACGGGAGATTACGATGGTAGCTTATAAATCCAACGAAATGATGAGTTCGACCGATGTCGCGAAAAACTTCGGAGCAGTCCTCTCGAAACTCGCAAACCACGAAGTGGATAAAATCTGTGTACTGCGAAACAACAAACCCGAAGCGGTAGTCCTCAGCACACTCGAATATGAACAACTCCGCGATTATCGCTATTGGAACACGATGAGTGAAAAAGAGTATCTTCAAAAATCGCATGAGAGTATCGACCGTTCACGGAGCTATTCGATAGAAGAGGTAGATGCCTATCTCGAACGGATCATCGACACGTATGAACGTTAGAATTCTTCCCTCTTTTATCGCCAAACTTCAGTTTGTTTTGGAAAAGATTGCTGAGGATAAGAAAAGTGCGGCACATACATTTCGTCGTGAGATTTTGCGTGAGTGTTACAGTCTTAGCGATTTTCCCTACCGTTGCCGTCGCTCGATCAATTATAACGATGACAATATCCGTGATTTGATTTTTAACGGGTATACGATTATTTATAAAATCGTAGATAACGAGATAAAAGTGTTTGCGCTGACAAAATACGAAGATTACAAAGATGAGTCTGATCAATGACCCAAACAAAATATCAAAATGCTGCAAAGATGAATTTTTGATTTTTGTCGATAGTGTAGTATAATGTTTGACAAAAGATTGACAGTAGGGAGGCTACAATGACACAAATTATAGGAGCACGTGAAATACTACGTAACCCTTCACTCCTGCGGATCGCCCCAAATGATACGATGGTGATCGAAGATAAACGTGCGCATAAAATGTTGGGGATGTATATCGGAGCTGAGGTTGCCGAAGAGTTTATTCGCTTTCAACAAAAAGAAAAACTCCTCAAAAGCGCTCAAAAAATTGCCGTTTCCGCAAAAGAAGAATATGATTGGTTAGAAGGGACAATAGACGATGGTCTATGAGCGCGGCACTATCGTTCTCGTCAATTATAATCCGCAAAAAAGAGCGGATGAAGTTGGGAAAGTACGCCCTGCAATCATCGTTTCCGATACGATGTTAAACGATATTTTGGATTTGATCAGTGTAATCGCTCTAAGCACCAATCTGATCGATGACGCTGAACCGCTCCGAATCCGCATAACACCCAGAGAAAAGTTAAAAGCACAGAGTGATGCAATGATTGAACAGCTCCGATGTGTTTCCAAAAGCCGTATCGGTGAAGTGCTCGGTCGGCTAAATAGTGATGAGATGGTAAAAATTGAGCATGGTATACGGATGATGTTGGGGCTAGAGGTCGCATCATGAATGAAGCATCTATCCGTTGGAAAGAGAAGATTGTTACCAAAAAATGGTTTGGTGATGTAAATAGGGGTCATGTATTCAATCTTCAAAAAAATGGATAAGCTACTTTTTTAAAGCTGGATTCCCGATCAGGTAGGGAATCACGGCTGATTCATTCTTTACTATTTGTTATTCAGATCGTCATGCTGAACTTGATTCAGCATCTAAATTGTATTTTAGATCCCGTATCAAGTACGGGATGACAAATAAGAATACTAGAACGAATCAGCCGTGGGTCGGGAATGACGAAATTCATAAATTCCCTAAAAACATTGTATAATTCTTTAAAGAATAGTATAAAGGATTAATTATGATCGCTTACAGCCGAGAAGAGATGGTTTCAGTCACTGATCTACTCAAATCACTCCGCCAAACCCTCGATAAAATCTCTCACAAAAGTGTCGAAAAAATTGCCGTGATGAAAAATAACCGCCCCGAAGCGGTAATGCTCAGTGTCGAAGAGTACGAACGGATCAAAGAGCTTGCCGATATGGCAGAACACATTGGTTTGGCAGAACTCATCCGTGAGCGTAAAGCCACACCGAAAGCATCGTATATCCCCTTTGAAGATATGATGGTAAAAGCTGGAATAGCGCTCTGATGACCTACGCGATCAAATTCCATCCTGAGGCTGAAGAAGAATTTTTGGAATTGGATCATGGAGTTCGCGAACGGGTCGCTAAACAACTGGTGAAAATTTCAACTCGTCCCGAACTTGGAGAACGGCTTGGAAATCGAAATGGGATCGATCTTTCGGGATATCGAAAGATGTATGCCGAAAAAAAGAAAATTCGCATCGTTTATGAAGTAGTTGAAGAAGAGATTTTAATCTACATCATGGCGATCGGAGAGCGGGACGATATGACGGTTTATAAAACGGCGTTAAAACGCTTGCAGGAGATGAAATGAGTACATTGCCTATCCACTGGAAAGAAGTTACCAGAGCCGAAAAATTTATGGATGATGAGGATAAAATTAATGTTCTTCATCATGTCTTATATGACGAAAGTGGTACGGAGCTTTTTTGGGATAATTTAATCATTTACGAGGCTATTTTGAGCCGATTTTTTCGACATTATCCTGAAGCTATTTTGGATTTAAAAATTGATTTTAAAGCGGGAATCCATTGGAATCAGCAAATTTCAAATGCGTTAATCCTCGCCCAGATGGTTAAATTTATCTTTCATGAAGAGACAGAAATACCATTTAATCATGGATATGGAGAAGAAGAATGGGGAAGATCGTATCTAAATTTGCTATATGGTGAATCAGAAAAGCTGTTTTTTGATAATGTGTGTCGGGTGATGGAACATTTAAAGTTTGATTTGACGACATTTAAAGCATGGTTGATTCCGAATTTTGATGATGAGGACGAGGAAGAATAATTTTTTTGTCATTCCAGAAGATGCAACTTGTAAGAATTTCTTACAAGTTTAAAAAGAAGGCGAAAGACAAATAATACAGTTGTTTCCAAATTGGAAATAACTGTTTATGATGGTAAAGCTAATATTACAAAATACGAAAATTATAAAGACGAGAGTGACCAATGACCCAAACAGAATACCAAACCGCCGTAAAACAACTCCAAAAATACTCGTATCACTATTACGTCCTCGACGATCCGATCACGACCGATGAGGAGTACGATATTCTCTATCACCTCGTGGTAGCGTATGAGACTGAGCATCAAAACGAAATCATCCCCGATTCTCCGACACAGCGGGTAGGGGATGTACCGCAGGACAAGTTTGACAAGGCACAACATTTGAGCCGTATGTGGAGCCTCGAAGACCTCTTTAACCGTGAGGAGTTACAGACGTGGGTAAACCGTATTACGAAAGGGTACGGGGATGTCCGATTTTACTGCGAGCCGAAGTTTGACGGGGCGAGTTTGAACCTGATCTATGACAATGGTGCACTCGTGCAAGCGATTACGCGTGGGGACGGAGTAGAGGGGGAAGAGGTTACCCAAAACGCCAAAACGATACAGTCGATCCCTCTTCGTATCGAGTATACGGGGCGGATCGAGATTCGGGGCGAAGTGGTGATCTTCAAAGAGGATTTTGAGAAGATTAATCTGGAGCGTTCCCGTAACGGTGAATCGCTGTTTGCCAACCCACGCAATGCGGCGGCGGGGAGCCTTCGTCAGCTTGATACCCGTATCACCGCGTCACGCCGTCTGGTTTTTATGCCCTATGGGATTGGAGCCAATACGCTGGAGATCAAAAACCTCTCGGAGCGGATGGAGTGGGTCTATTCTCTGGGATTCCGAAACCCTCACATGACTCATTTGTGCGAGAGTGCCGATCAAATCGAGACGTTTTACCATGAGATGCGTGTTGAGCGGGATAATTTCGCGATGCTGTTGGACGGGATGGTAATCAAGGTAAATGCGATAGCCGTGCAGGACGAACTGGGCTATACGGTCAAAAACCCTCGTTGGGCGGCAGCGTATAAATTTCCTGCAATCGAGAAATTGACAACTCTCAAAAAGGTCATACTGCAGGTGGGGCGTAGCGGTGTCGTCACCCCTGTTGCTATCGTCAAGCCAGTTGATATTGAGGGGGTTACAGTCGAGAGGTCGACGCTTCATAATTTTGATGAAATCGAGCGCAAAGATATCCGCATCGGCGATAAAGTGATAATACTCCGAAGCGGTGACGTTATCCCTAAAATCGTCAAGGTGATTGCCTCAGAGCGGACAGGGAGCGAGGAGATCATCCACCGACCGAAGCATTGTCCCGTCTGTCATTCGGAACTGCTCGATGAGGGGGCGTTGATCAAATGCCAGAACCTCTCGTGCGAAGCACGGGTGGTGAACTCTATCATCTATTTTGCCTCAAAACAATGTCTCAATATTGACGGATTGGGAGATAAAATCGTCGAAGTGCTACACAGTTCTGGGATGGTACGCGAACTCGCTGATCTCTTTAGTATAACGATGAATCAGCTCCTCAGTTTGGAAGGGTTCAAAGAGAAAAAGAGCCGTAATCTCATTGACGCCATTGCGGCGGTAAAGGGGTGCGATTGCTGGCGTTTTATCAATGCGCTGGGGATCGAGCACATCGGTGAAGTGGCTTCTAAAACATTGTGCGGTGCGTTCGGAACGGCGTTTGATCGCGCTAGCCGTGAAGCAATTTTGGCATTGGAGGGGTTCGGGGGTGAGATGGTCGAATCGATCCTCGAATTTTCCCGTGTTAACAGCGATAAAATCGAAAAACTTCGCACACTTTTAAATCCCGTAGCCCCTATCAAAGTGGAAGCTCACGAGAACCCGTTTAAGGGGAAAAGTGTTGTCATTACGGGATCGATGTCGGTGGCGCGTGATAGTATCAAGGCGATATTGGAAGGGTTAGGGGCAAAAGTTGCCTCATCCGTATCGAAAAAGACCGATTATGTCGTGTACGGCGAGGATGCGGGGAGTAAATACGATAAAGCGCTAGAACTGCGTGTGACGCTCCTTACTGAGAGTGAGTTTCGCTCCCTAGCGTCGCTTCCCGATAGCGCTTCGGTGACGGAGGGGAGCCGTGTACATCCAAAAAATAGCCTTTTTGATTAAATAGGCGATATACCCTTTGACCTTGATCCCTCCGGGGAGGAGTCCCGCTCCGTATTCACCGCCAAGGGCAATCATTACCCCTTGATTTTTAAACCTAAAAGGGTGTTTTGATTTCCCTTTGAGAGAACGTAAAATATTGGCGGCAACGTGCTCACCTCCTCGTTCGGCAAGTTGGGCGGTCGGAGGGATGAATTTCCCCTCTTCATTCAGAGCTTGCGTGATATCGCCGATAGCATAAATGTTCGGATGGTTTGGGATATTGAGATGTTCATCGACGATCAAATGCCCCTTAGTATTCGTTTCAAACCCTAGATATTGGGTGAGAGTCGATGCGGCGATCCCCCCCGTAAAAATCATAAATTCGAAATCAAGCACTTTGCCGTTGTCGAGAAGAATCTCGTTTTTGCGCACTTCACTGATTCGGTTGTTATGCAACACGTGAACTCCGAGTTTAACGAGTCGCTGATAAGCACTCTCTATCAAAAATGGATCCATTCCGAACAAGATAGACTCATACGCATCGATGAGGTAGACATCGACTCCGCGACATCCGAAGTTGCCGTTTTGGTAAAAATGGTTCGCATACGCCGCCATCTCTGCGGCGATCTCTACACCCGAAAGACCCGCGCCGCCGATAACGATATTAAAAGGTTCGACGTCGCACCCTTTAGTTTGCGCTTCGATGCGGTTGAGAAGAGAGCGTTCAAACTGCTGTTTGAAATTCAAAGCGGCGGGGATACTTTTGACACCGTGGGTGTGTTCGCGTAGCCCTTTGATGAAATCGGGAAAATAGGTGCGGCTTCCAGTGGCGATAATGAGGTGATCGTATTTGATATTTTGGGTCGTTGTTGAGACGGTAGAGGTGAGCGTATCGATACCGTTTACCTCTTCACAGATAAAGGTGACCAAACCGAAACTTTTGGTGAGTGAGGGGAGGTCGATCATTACGTCCGACATATCGACTTTGTTGGCAATGAAATCGTATACTTCCGCTTGCATATAATGGTAAGGATTTTTATCGATCAACGTGACGCTAATGTGGCTATTGTGCGCTAAATGTTCGATTGCGCGAATACCGCCGTATCCTCCGCCGATGACGACCACATGAACTGAATGCATACCTAATCCTTACCCTAAAAACTGATCCGCAATGGTATCCTAAACAAAGTTATGCCACCATAACGTATTAAAAAATAATGGAACAGAATGAGACTTGATAGTTATTTGGTAGAAAATGGTCTCGTTGAGAGCCGAAATAAAGCGCAGCAGCTCATTAAAGAGCACGCCGTGAGTGTGGATGGGAAGATTGTCGATAAAGTCTCGTATGACGTAGCGGAGGGGATGGTTGTTGAACTGGGCGATACGGAGCTCTACGTCAGCCGCGCCGCGATCAAGTTAAAAGGGTTTCTCCCCTATACCGAGTGGAGCTTGAGCGGACTTCGTGCCCTCGACATCGGCTCCTCGACGGGAGGATTTACCCAAGTCCTTTTGGAAAACAGTGTTGCGAGTGTCACCTGTGTCGATGTTGGAAGCGATCAGCTCCATCCGAGTTTGCGCAGTGATCCGCGCGTCAGTGTTCATGAAAATACCGATATTCGAGTGTTTAGCGCTGAAACCCCTTACAATCTTGTTACGTGTGACGTCGCCTTTATTCCATTGGAACTGATACTCGAATCGATTAACGCGCTTGCTTCTAAATACATCGTCCTCCTTTTCAAACCGCAGTTTCAAGTAGGGCGTGAAGTGAAACGGGATAAAAACGGAGTGGTAAAAGACGATAAAGCAATCGGTAAAGCGATGATCCGTCTCGAAGATGCGTGTGCTTTGATGGGATGGAAACTCATAGCCAAAGAAGTTGCCCATATCGCAGGGAAAGAGGGAAATCAGGAGACGTGTTATGGCTTTGTCAAAGGTTGAATCTATTGCCATCGGCGGATTTGACGGGATGCACATTGGGCATCAGCAACTGTTCAACGAGTTAGGGAAACACGGAGCGATTGTCGTCATCGAGACGGGGTACGCTAACCTCACCCCAGGCACGGAGCGCGAACACTACAGCCACTATCCGATTGTCTATTACTCATTAGAGGATATTCGTCACTTGGAGGGGGAGGAGTTTGTCGCAATGTTGTGGGAGCGTTTTCCTCATCTAAAAAAAATCGTTGTTGGTTATGATTTTCATTTTGGGAAGAATCGCCGCTATTCTCATGCTAATTTAGGAGAACTCTTTGAGGGTGAGATCAAAGTAATCGATCAAGTATGTATCGAGGGAGATTCTGTCCATTCGCACAAAATCCGTACCAAAATCCAAATCGGTGACATCAGTGGAGCCAACCGCTTTTTAGGACACAACTACTCTATCAAAGGCTCTGTGATCAAAGGGCAGGGGATCGGTAAAACCGATCTCGTTCCGACAATCAATCTCGAATGCCCAGGGTATCTCCTCCCCTATGAGGGGGTATATGCCGCATTGACCCGCATCGATGGGGAGGAACATTTTCACCCCTCTGTAGTTTTTGTCGGGCATCGAGTGACAACGGACGGCAGTTACGCGGTTGAGAGCCATATTTTAGGTGAAAATATCCCAGGCTGTGAGAGGGCAACGATCAGTTTTGTCAAATTTTTACGCAAAAATCAAAAGTTTGAGTCTCTCGAATCGCTTAAAAAAGCAATCAATGATGATATTTTAAACGGACGTCGTGAACTGATTCATCTGAGTTTATAGGAATTTAATGTCAATCAGGGTAAAATGCCGTTAATTTTTCATGCAAAGGAACGCTACTTATGGGTGAGTTGTTTACCTTCTTCGGCCTAATCAGCCACGATCATAGTTTCATTTTCCTCACACACATGCTGTTAGCAGCGGCAATCGTGTTAATTATCGCGAAAATGGCTACGTCAAATCTTCGTCTTGTTCCAAGTGGAGCACAAAACGTTATGGAAGCGTATCTTAGCGGCGTACTCGCAATGGGTGCAGACGTTATGGGTAAAGCGGAAGCACGTCGTTATCTTCCACTTGTTGCGACCATCGGTCTTTTCGTCGGTATCGCTAACGTTATCGGGGTAATTCCTGGTTTTGAAGCACCAAGTGCATTTTTGGATTTTACCCTTGCGTTAGCATTGGTTGTTTTCGTTTACTATAACTTCGAAGGTATCCGCCGTAACGGTATCATCAGCTATTTGAAACACTTTATGGGTCCTGTATGGTGGTTGGCGTGGTTGATGTTCCCAATCGAGATCGTTTCTCACATCTCTCGTATCATCTCTTTGAGCTTCCGACTATTCGGTAACGTCAAAGGGGACGACATGTTCTTGATGGTCATCTTGATGTTGGCTCCATGGTTGCTTCCGATGATCCCGTTTGCATTGTTGACCTTTATGGCATTCTTGCAAGCGTTCATTTTCATGATGCTCACCTACGTTTACCTCGGCGGTGCAGTTCTTCTTCACGACGACCACTAAGCCCTCTTTATGAAGCGAAGTACATTCGATGCACTTTTAAGCTTCCTCGGAGGCGTCTCTTGGGCTTTCGTTATCGTCGGAGCCTGGGTCACTTTTCAATCTTTCGTTTTCCTCGGTATTGTTCCCGCGTTGATGTTTACGTTCCTCTTTATCTTTTTAGCGGTATTTTTGCTGTTGGTGTTAGAGACGATGTCAATGGCTCGCGATCGTAATGATATTCTTGTAAAACAAAATGAACTTCTCGAAGAGATTCGAGATACAGTAAAAGCCCCTTCCGAAAACTCTCCTCAAGAGTAAGCCGTTTTCGGCTTCTCACTTTCGTTTAATCCTCTGTTTCTTTTTTTGATATAATGTGTAAAAATGAAAAAGGATGGAAAATGCAGACATTAATACTTGAAGTCAACGAAACTTTTCTATCAAAATTTTTAACAATGTTAGATTCTCTCCCAAAAGATCAAGTAAGTGTCAAACAGGATAATCTATCAATAGAGATTAAGAATAGAATTTCCGCTATCGATGAGGGAAAAGAGACCCTTATACCTCATAATCAGTTTTGGGAAACATTTGAAGATCGGGTAAAGCATTTTAAAAATGCGCATTGAATATTCGTCCCGTTTTAATGATGAACTTTTTGCTATTTACCTCTTTATTGCAGAGGATAGCATAATCCAAGCTGATCTATTTATCTCCAAACTGAAAACTTCTATCGAAAAAATTTCTCCTTTGCCGTATCGTCACAGACAATCATTAAGGACAGATGATAATGAGGTTCGTGATTTGGTTTATGCGGGGTATATAGTTGTTTATCGTATTGTTAAAAGCGATAGGCGGATAGATATTATCGGTATTTTCAGTGAAAATGAGTGGGAGTTATAATTGATTTATCATAAAATATTGAGTTTCTTTTTTTGATATAATATGTTTATCACTTCAAAGAAGGAGATTGTTTAAAGATGCAAAGTGTAACTATAAATATTCAAGAATCATATATCCCTCGTTTAAATGCTTTTTTAAAGAGTCTGCCGAAAGAAGCAACAATGATTCAGTCTCTTGATACTGAAATACTTTCTCGCGTAGAGGAGTATAAGAGTGGAAAGATGAAAACAACTCCACTGCGAGAGGGGATGGATAGGATTAAAGCTAAAATAGAAGCGAAGCTATGAGGGTGATAAAATCACCACGTTTTGAAGAAGAAGTAGAAATTATTATCGATTTTACCTTTGAAGATAGTCCCAATAGAGCATTGCGTTTTTATGAAGAATTGTTGAACAAATTAGAAGCTATCCCTTCCAACCCCTACCGATTCCGTAAGCGTTCTAAAATCAAGGAAAAAAACATACGTGAAGTGATTTTTAAAGGGTATACGGTACCGTTTTATATCGATACGGTTAATAATGTGATTGTGGTTTTGGGAATTTTTAATGCGAATGAGTGGGAATTATGAAACACTACCTAATCACCGATCCGACGTTTTATGGCAGTACGTCCGATGCTTTGGAATCGGCGCTTGATGTCATCTATTCGCACAAACTCCCCGATTTTGCCCTCTTTCGAGACAAACAAACGGCTTATTATCGTGATCTTGCCCAAACCTTTGTCGCGGTGTCGCGTAGTTATCGTATCTCTCGTGTTCTATTACACGGTGATTATCTTCTAGCACATGAATTAAAAGCCGATGGGGTCCATCTTACATCAACGCAGTTTCATGAGATCACAGAAGCGAAAAAATTAGGATTGTATGTGCTTATCAGTACCCACACTCACGAAGAAGCACTCAATGCGGAGGAATTAGGTGCCGATGCGATCACCTACAGCCCGATTTTTTATTCTCCGAACAAGGGAGAACCCAAGGGTTTAGAGGATTTAAAAGAAATAGTGGCTAAAATAAGAGTACCTATTTTTGCGCTCGGCGGAATTACGACCGAGGAGCAGATAAAAGCGGTCGAAGAGTGTGGAGCCTTCGGCTTTGCCTCCATCCGCTATTTTTTAAATGCTGGTTGATATAGATGATTTTATCTAATTCAACTGAGGAATCATATTGTATTAGACAAAGTGAGATATAAACACATGGGAACTCTTGGAAAGCTTGATAAACTTAAAATAAATGGGTTTAAATCTATCAAGTCACTTGAAATTGAGTTTTCAGCAATTAATATCTTGATTGGTGCAAATGGTGTCGGTAAAAGTAACTTCATAGGCTTTTTTAATTTTGTTAGAAAACTTGTAGATAAAGAACTCGAATTGTATATAGCACAGCTTGGAGGTGCTAATAAAATTCTCCATTTTGGAAGAAAAACAACAAATGAATTAAATTTTTCGATGTTATTTGCTCCAAATGGTTATCAAGTAACGCTACTTCCAGATGATAAAGATGGTCTAATTTTTAAAAGTGAAGCAGGCTATTTTTTTGCAGATATGATTGGTTATATGGGAGGGACAAAAACATATCCCTTAGACAATACGGGTGGTAAAGAATCTAAACTTCCAAATAAAGCACATACGGCATCACCTCTTGGACATATTGTAGGCTACATAAAAGATTGGAAAGTCTATCACTTTCATGACACTAGTAAAGCTTCCCCTATGAAGCAACCTTGTAATATTAATGACTACTCTTCTTTGGCTGTGGATGGAGGGAACTTACCTGCATTTTTGTATTTTATACAGAATCATCATGAAAATTCTTATACTAAAATTGTAAAAACGATTCAAAGGGTAGCTCCATTTTTTCATGACTTTATTCTTGAACCCGATGTAGCAAATGTGGATATTATTCGTCTTAGATGGAAACATAAGGGAAGTGAATTATATTTTGATGCTAATGATTTATCGGATGGTACAATAAGATTTATCTGTTTAACGACATTGTTTTTACAACCAAACTTGCCAACAATGATCTTACTTGATGAGCCAGAGTTAGGGCTTCACCCTTATGCATTACAAATTTTAGCTTCACTATTTAGAGTGGTTTCAAATAAAACTCAAATTATAGCATCGACTCAATCATCAACATTCGCTGATTTTTTTGATATTGATAACATAATAATCGCAGATACCAAAGAAAATGCTACTGTATTGAAAAAATTAAATATCGATGAATATAAAAAATGGTTTGAGGAATATAGTGTAGGGGAAATGTGGCAGAAAAATCTGATTGGTGGAGTACCAAATTATGATTAGAATTGCCATATCTGTTGAAGGACAAACAGAGAATGAGTTTTGTAAAAAAGTTCTAGCCCCTTTTTTTAGAACTCAAAGTATTGAAATAACGCCGATAATTGTCACTACAAGTAAAGATAAATGTGGTAGAAAGCATAAGGGTGGTTGTATAAATCTAAATAGAATTAAGAGTGAGGTCGAAAAGCTTTTACCGTCTTATGACTATGTCACTACATTATATGATTTTTATGGTTTCAATGATAGACCATCTGAAGATGTCGATGAATTAGAAACGATATTATCTGAAATTTTTAATGATAGAAAATTCATTCCATATATACAAAAATATGAGTTTGAGACGTTACTTTTTAGCAAACCTGAATATTTTATTGAATATTTTGGTAATGATAAGGTCTCAAGAGAGATGCAAAAAATAGTTGATACTTATGAACATATAGAACTAATCAATGATTCACCCGAAACTGCTCCACATAAACGAATGGAAAATTTGTTTCAACTATCTGGCGATTCGTATGACAAAGTTTTTCATGGTGAAGGTATAGCTCACGATATTGGTTTGGGTGTGATCAGAGAAAAAGCTATTCGTTTTAATAGCTGGATAGAAAAAATAATACGTCTAGCTGTATAGTTTTTTTCAAAACCTCTTCAATATTTGGTGTGTCAACTGATGCGATCACCTACAGCCCGATTTTTTATTCTCCTAATAAGGGAGAACCCAAGGGTTTAGAGGATTTAAAAGAAATAGTGGATAAAATAAGAGTACCTATTTTTGCGTTGGGCGGGATTACGACCCAAGAGCAGATAAAAGCGGTTGAAGAGTGCGGTGTATACGGTTTCGCCTCTATCCGCTACTTTATCGATTATCCCCGTCATACCGTACTTGATACGGTATCTATTTTCTAAAAAGAATTAGATTCCGCTGACCGGTGCACGGAATGACGAATAAAATTATGAATCAAGGAATACATTAGTATGTTTGAAACCATTATCGGTTTGGAAGTTCACGTCCAGCTCAATACCCAGTCTAAACTTTTTTGCTCATGCCCTACCAGTTTTAACCACGAACAAAACACTAATACCTGTCCGACATGTTTGGCACTTCCAGGAGCTCTTCCTGTTTTGAACAAAGAGGCACTTCGCAAAGCGGGGATGTTCGGTACAGCGGTAGGGGCGACGATTAACCGCACGAGTTTCTTTGACCGTAAGAGTTATTTCTATCCCGACAGCCCAAGTGCCTACCAAATTACCCAACTTTACACGCCGGTTGTTGAGCACGGTACATTGGTGATTGATTTCGAAGACGGAAGCCATAAAATGATCCGTATCAACCGTGCTCATATCGAAGCCGATGCGGGGAAAAATATCCATGACGGTGCTATCTCAAAAGTGGACCTAAACCGTGCGGGGACGCCGTTGCTCGAAATCGTTTCTGAACCCGATATGCGCTCTGCCGAAGATGCGATACTGTATCTCAAAAAACTCCACTCGATTGTCCGTTACATCGATATCTCTGATGCGAACATGCAAGAGGGGTCGTTTCGTGTTGACGTCAACGTCTCTATCCGCCCCAAAGGGGATGAGAAACTCTACACCCGCGTCGAGATCAAAAACATCAACAGCTTCCGCTTTATCCAGCGTGCGATTGAGCTCGAAGTAGCGCGTCAACGTGAGGCATGGGAAGACGGTGTTTATGAGAGCGAGATCGTTCAAGAGACCCGTTTGTTTGACCAAGTAAAACAAGAGACCCGCTCGATGCGCGGTAAAGAGGAAGCGGCGGATTATCGCTATTTTCCTGAACCTGATTTGCTCAAAGTGATCGTCGATGATGCGATGTATGCTGATGTTTGTAACATCCCAGAACTCCCCGATGCGAAAAAAGAGCGTTTTGTAAATGAGTTTGGAATCAATGACTATAATGCGGCGGTTATTACGGCTGAGTTGGAAACAGCCCATTATTTTGAAGAGATGTTAGCACAAGGGATCAGTGCAAAAAATGCGGTAACGTGGCTTACGGTTGAACTCCAAGGGCGTTTGAGCGGCGGTATAAGCCCCTCAACTTCACCGATCAGTGCGGTAATGCTCGGAACTCTCGTCAAGCGTATCGAAGAGTCTGTTATCAGCGGTAAAGCGGCGAAAGAGGTTCTCGATTACCTCTTTGAACACGGCGGAGATATTGACGACGTGATCGAAAAACTCGGACTCAAACAAGTGAGTGACACGGGTGCACTTGAAGCATTGATTGATGAGATTTTGGTAGCCAATGCCGATAAAGTTGCGGAGTATAAATCGGGTAAAGATAAACTGTTTGGATTTTTCGTCGGTCAAGCGATGAAAGCGTCCAAAGGTTCGGCGAATCCGAATACGTTAAACGACATTCTTCAATCTAAATTAGCGCAATAAGTGCTAGTTATGATTGGTCGATGGATTGTAAGGATAGCTTTTTTTCTTCATGCGTCTACGAATTATAGGCATTTTAAGAGATACGCTTATAACCTTCTAGAAAATTCCAAATATCCTTATAAAAAGTATTTTGATTACACGATGATGATACTGATTGTTATCAGTGTTTATATCCTTGTACATCATGTTAAATATGAGGTAAAGCCTGATTGGCTTTTTTTTAACAATTACGTTATTTCGGTTATTTTTTTAATCGAATATCTACTTCGTCTTTGGGTCTATAGTGATAATTCCAAAGCGATTATCGAACAGTATGAACACGACCTTTTTTTACAGCGTCCGTTCAAGGTGCTAACCGCATTGCATCATATTATTCTGACCAAATCGAAATTTGTTTTTTCCCCTGCCGCTATTATCGATCTGCTCGCCATAATGCCGTTTTTCCATGAGATGCGGTTGTTGCGGGTCTTTATCCTTTTCCGGGTATTCAAACTTTTTCGCTACACCAAAAGTTTACAGCAGTTTGTCTCTATCCTATCGTCTAAAAAATTTGAATTTCTTACGCTGGGGATGTTTGCTGGTGTTATCATTACCGTTTCATCCGTACTTATTTATGTTATGGAGGCGAATAACCCTGACTCTCCGATTAATACCATGTTTGAAGCGGTCTACTGGTCTGTCGTAACCATTTTTACGGTCGGATACGGTGATTTCGTCCCTGTAACCAGTGAGGGGAGAACCGTTGCGATGGTTATTATCGTGGCGGGTATCGCGGTTATTGCTTTTGCTACGTCAATCGTCGTCTCGGCATTTACCGAAAAACTTGATGAGATTAAAGAGGATAAGTTAATCGACGATGTTTCCAAATTCGATCAATTTTATCTCATTTGTGGATACACACCTTTGGCAGCACAAGTCGCGCACCGATTTTTAAAAAGCGATAAGCAGGTGATTATCATTGATACTAACCACAAAAAAGTGGCCGAAGCACAAAAAGAGGGGTTTTTAGCACTCAACTATAACCCTGCATCGCTTCACTCGTATCATGCTATTCGGATCAATTTTGAAACCCAAGTGATTGCTGCGATATTGCTCGAAGAGAGTGATGTCCTTAATGTTTATACGGCATTAACGATACGCGAAATTTCTAAAAATGTTCAAATGCTCTCTATCTTGCTTCACCATGAAAATCGTCGAAAACTTACCCTTGCAGGGATTAATGAGGTAGTCTATACCCAAGAACTTATTGGATTGATGTCTAAAGAGGTGAGTGGGCGACCGGTAGCATTTGAGGTGATTCATGCGCTACGCTCTGAAAATAGCGGTGTTTTTATCGAAGAGATTGTGTTGGATACTCTCATGGCTAAGCAGTTTTTTGAGACTACCAGACTCTCAATGTTCCATAAGCGTCTCATTGTTCTTGGGGTGTATAACCAAGCAATGCAATCGTTTTTCTTTAACCCTTCTAACGCTCTAGTGGTAGAAGAGGGTGATGTGGCAATTGTGGTAGGTACGAGGTCATTGATTGATGAATTTAAAGCATTAATGCGAAGGAAAAAAAGAGTATGAATTATCAAAGTGCTATTGTATTTGGCTTTAATGAGTACGCAAAACAAATAGCAATGCAAATTGCCCCAGAATATTCTTCTTTTGCTATTTTTGTGATGAATGAATTGGAACTCGTTGCTGCGAGGGCGGCAGGTTTTGAAGTAGCTTTGTTTGATTTAGGGGAAGATTGGAAGCTGATTGAAGAGAAGTTTGATCCAGAGAGTTTAATTGTATTTTGTGCTTTAGATAAAGATGCTGAAAATGTTTTTCTAACGATTTCCCTCCGCTCAATTTTTGAAGAGCTTCCGATTATTGCATTGGCATCTGATCATGAAAGCTCGGCGAAAATGAAAAGTGCTGGAGCCAATAAAGTGATGGCGACGCAGCAAATTACCGCCAATATCATAACGGAGATGCTTGAAAAACCAACCGTTACGGAAGTGCTTCATGATATTTTGTATGAGCAATCTCTTTTGAAAATAGCACAAATTAAGGTTCCTGAAAACTCATTTTTAGTCGGTAAACATTTGCATGATATTGATTGGGGTGAGGAGTATGATCTCCTCGTACTCGCTATTGTTGATCATCAGCTCTCAGCAACGTTTAGTTTTACATCCCGTGGGCATCATCATCACATTGATCCAGAGGATATTTTGGTTGTTGTTGGGTATGAAGATAGTATAGCGGCATTGTCTGAAGTGATGGGGGTAGTGAAGTGAGAGTCGGAGTGATCGGTGCAGGTAAATGGGGTGAAGCGTTAGCTTTTGCTATGTCAGAGAAAAATGAGGTGATTATTACTTCTCGAACCCCTAGAGAATGGCCCAATTTTAAACCGCTTTCAGAGGTGCTTGGGTGCCAATATTTAATTATAACGGTACCGGCTCAACAAATTGCGCAGTGGTTGAGGGAAAACTTTGTCTTCAATGGGCAAAAAATTCTGGTTGCGGCAAAGGGGATTGAAGCCTCCAGCGGACGATTTTTAAATGATATTTACGGAGAATATATTCCATCGGAAAATCTCGCTTTTTTATCGGGTCCCTCATTTGCTGTCGAAGTAAAACAAAAACTCCCTACTGCACTTGTGATTAATTCGGAATCTTTGGAGACGGCAGGTGAATTTGCTGCACTTTTCCCGAGTTTTATCCGTACCTATACGAGTACCGATGTGATCGGCGCAGAGATTACGGGTGCGTATAAAAACGTTATTGCGATAGCGGCAGGGATTTGTGAGGGGCTTAGTTTGGGGCATAATGCTGCGGCGAGTTTAATCGCACGAGGGCTTGTAGAGATGCAACGTTTCGGAAAAGCTTATGGCGCGTGTGATGAGAGTTTTTTGGGGCTTAGTGGAGCGGGAGATCTATTTTTGACGGCCAGTTCATCAATGTCTCGTAATTATCGGGTTGGACTAGGGTTAGCGAGTGGAAAAACAAAAGAGGCCGTTTGCGAAGAGATCGGTGAAGTGAGTGAGGGGATAGGAACCGCGTATGCTTTGCATGAGATAGCATTGGCTCACTGTATCTATCTCCCAATTGCAGCTGAAGTGTACGCTATTTTAGAGGGGAAATCACCTCGTCAAAGTCTAAAAGATTTGATAGAGAGATGATTTCACGTCATCCCGTACTTGATACGGGATCTAAAAAACAACTAGATCCTGAATCAAGTTCAGGATGAGAGGCAAAATATTAAAATAAAGGGGTTTTAGTGCTAGTTCATATTGTAATGTTCCAATTTAAAGATGAGGATAAAGAGGCTAATTTGGCGCGGGTTAAAACGATGCTAGAAGAGCTTCCATCGAAAATCAATACGCTACACTCGATGGAAGTGGGGATTGATATCAGCCGAAGTGAACGATCATTCGACATGGTTTTGGTATCCATGTTTGAAGAGCAGGCGGCATTGGATGTTTATGCAACCCATCCCGCCCATTTGGCAGTGGTGAGTGTGATCAAAGAGGTAACGACCCTCTCTAAAGTCGTTGATTACATACAATAAGGGAAAACGTGAGCGAAGCATTACCGGGTGAAGAGATTCAAGTTGAAAACAATACTGTAGAAACAAATACAAAAGAGCCATTTTATAAAAAATATAAAATTCATCTCTCCATCGCAGCAGCAGTGTTGGTCGTCGGTATCGGTGCCTTGGTGCAGTATAAAAATGAGCAGGTAAAAGGAGAACTGGTTAAGGCGATCAGTGAATACCAAGAGGGTTTGGTGCTGATGGGGGGTGAGATGAAATATGGGACAATCGATTGCAGTGGGTTGATGAGAACCGATTGCGAGATTAAAGCCATTAAATTTTCATTCATGGGGCAAGAACAGCTCCGTATCGGTTCCCTTCGTTTGGGAGATGTTGAAGAGTTCTCAAAGTTTAAACTCTTCGGCAAAGGGGAAAGTATTGATGCTTCTATCGATATTGAAGCCGATGAGGTAGCTCTTCCTGAAGCAATTATCGGACAGATGATTTCTCAAAACGTGAGTAATGCATTTCAACAAAATACCCTAGAGAAATTAAAACTGGTCAATTTCGCGCTCAAAGGGGAGGTTGAAGGGACTCAGATGAATATGAAGCGTCTGGAAATCGATCAATTTCGTCTTGATAATGCCATTATGCCGCTTGAGTTTTCAATGAGTGCACGTGAGGTATCGAGCCAAGCCCCCGATTCGATGATTTTAGAGCATTTTGCCCTTACTCTTGAAAATCGTGCAATCTCAGATGTCACTTATGCGTCGGTTAAAAGTTTCGTAGATACCCTTCCAAAAGAGGATAAGGGGTTGTTTCTTAAAGAGTTTGGTCTGAGCCATGCAGAGTTGGATGATAAAAAGAAAGCCGCACAGGTAATCAATAGAGCAATAGCTAAACGGTTTGAAGCTGATTTAGTGAATACATCAGGTGTTGTAGAGAAAGATATGATTCGCGCCATGATTCAAATGCTCAAAGGTGAGATCAATGAGATCACCCTCTCCGGTAAAAACCAAAAAGAGTTGAGTATGGTAGAAATCCAAAACGCCTTAGTGCAATCCGCTGATATGAGTGATGATAAAGCACGAACGTTTATGGAGGATAAATTTAAGATAGAGGTTGAAGCGGACTGAAACAGTGTGCTTCAACTATTTTTAAGTGCTTCGATCTCTTCGGCTTTTTCTTCTATCGTTAAAAGCTCATCCACTTTTTCTTCATAGAGGGCTTTGGTTTTTTCGAGCTCTTGCGCTAAAACGCTAATTCCGATTTTTTCGTATTTTTTCGGGTCGGCGAGGGAAGCATTTAACTCATCGATTGCAGTTTCGAGGGCTTCAATCTCTAGAGGTAGTTTTTCGAGAGCACGCTGTTCGTTAAACGTGAGTTTGAATACTTTGGGCTTTTCGCTCTGTATTTGAGTTGTGGAAGCAGGTTTCGCAAATTCTGCCTCCATCGCATCCATCTCAAGCAACTCTTTTTCATCTTCGAGGTATTCGCTGTAGGGTTTATAGCTCTCTTCGATGGTGCCGTCCCCTTTGAAAATAAAGAGCTTTTTAGCGATCTTATCGACGAAATATCTATCATGGCTTACGAGGATAACAGCACCTGCAAAGTTTTGGAGCTTCTCTTCGAGGATGTTGATGGTTGGGATGTCGAGATCGTTGGTCGGCTCATCCAGGATGAGACAGTCCACTTTTTTGGTAAACAGCAGGGCGAGGGCGACACGGTTTTTTTCTCCGCCGCTGAGGACTCCCACTTTTTTATCGAGGAACTCACGCGGGAAGAGGAAGTTCTTGAGATAGCCGTAAACGTGATAATCTTGCCCCTGTGCATCGACACGGTCTCCGCCGTGAGGACAAAACGTTTCGATGAGGTTGAGATTATCATCCAGCATCTCACGGTGCTGATCGAAATAGCCGATGGTAAGCTCTCCCATCTTGATAATACCGTTCGTCGGTTTTAGACGCCCTAGGAGTGCTTTGAGGAGGGTAGATTTACCGCTTCCGTTAGGTCCGACGACGGCGATAACGTCTTTTTGCAAGATTCGGGTCGAAAAATTGCGGATAAGTTCTTTGTTCCCCAGTGTAAGTCCGAGATTTTCCACTTCAAAGAGCATCTTTTGGCGATTTACACCCTCTCCACGGTTAAAGTGTTTGGCTTCGCGTTCGAGTTCCAGTTTCATTTTTCGGATTTTACTAGGGTTGTTTTTGGCATCTTCCCGTAGTGCCAATACCCTCTGTTTTCGCCCCTCATTTCGCTTTAGTCGTGCTTTGACCCCTCGACGGAGCCACTCGTTTTCGGTTTTGAGAAGTTTGAGGAGGTTATCGTGCTGTTGTGCCATCGTCCGCAAAAGCTCTTGCTTTTGTTCGAGATAGTTGCTGTATCCCCCGTTAAATTCACGCAGAGCGCAATCTTCCACCTCGATGGTTTTGGTGGCGATTTGGTCGATGAAATAACGGTCATGCGAGATAAAGAGGAGGGTGAATTTCTCTTTAAGAATCAGCTCTTCAAGAAACTCAACCATGTAAACATCGAGATGGTTGGTCGGCTCATCGAGGAGCAGAATGTCGGGTTTAAGGAGAAGCAGGGAGGCGAGAGCAACACGGCGTTGTTCCCCTCCACTGAGGAGCTCAACATTTTTTGTTTCATACTCTTTGAGCATAAAATGGTGCATGATCCGATCAATCTTATCATCGAGATTCCACGCGTTATGATGATCGAGAAAGGTGGTGAGGAGGGATTGCTCGTTCAAGAGGATTTCATTGTCGAATTGCTCAGCGAGGAGGGCTGAAATCTCATCAAAACGCCCACGTGCAGCTTTGAGCTCTCCTAACCCAGCTTCGATTGCTTCGCGGACATTGTGTGATGAGTCGAACTTCGGGACTTGGGAGAGCATTTTGATTTCACACCCTTGGCGGGTGATCCGCTCACCGCCGTCGGCATCAAGTGAGCCATGGACGATTTTCATGAGGGTCGATTTGCCACTGCCGTTTTTACCGACGATAACGACTCGCTCCCCTTCGTCGATATGGAAGTTGATGTTCTCTAAAATTTTTTGGGCTTCGTAGTGTTTGCTGACGTTCAGGAGATCGACTAATGCCATAAATGTTCATTCCTAGGTGTGGATACGTAGGTGAATTATAGCGGATGGGAGCTTAGAAGGGTGAGATCGGTCATCTCCTTTTTTTTCTGGGCAGGTTCCTATCCTAGTAAAGCAACTAACTAACGATGTAACCGATACCCTAAATCGCGAATGGTGTAAATAAAACTCTTTCCAAACCGTTTTCGTATTCGTGCAAGAAGATTGGCAATGGTTTGATCATTAGCATGATCTTCTCTCCATACATAATCTTTTATCATCTCTTTTGTAATTAAAACATTTTTATTTTGCACTAATAGTTCCATAAAACGGCTCTCTTTTTGCGTTAGCGAATAAATCACCCCTTGCTTTTTAAGGACTTTTTTTTCATTTATATAGTGCCAACCGTCATTTAAGACAGTATGTGATTGAGGAAGAGCGTTTAACTCTGTTGCACACAGCGTTAATGAATGCATCAAGACATCATATTGGATAGGTTTGAGCATGTAGGCCGTTAATTTTAGAGGAATGGCACGAAGTAGCATCTCTTCGTCCTTATAGCCACTGATGATTATGATCGGTATAAAATTATTTTGTTTGCGCATCTCTTCGATAAACGTCAGACTGGAACCTTCTTCCAACATGATATCGGAAATAATAAAATCGATTTGATGATTGTTCATGATAGTGCGCGCTTCAGAAATCTCTTTACTCCAATATATTGTTTTGACAAAATATTTGAGTACATTCATAGTACTATTTAATAGAGCCTCGTCATCTTCAATATAAAGAGCATGTTTATCATGGAGCTGTTTAAGCATGTATTTGCCTTGTATTTAACTTTATTTGAATTATATATTTTGTAATTATTCTTAAGCTATGAGAAAAATTTCAACAGATGATATTTGTTTGATATATTTTTATTATATTCACCTTGTAATGTTTCACTATTCAGTTAAAAAGAAACATATTGCAGTATGTAATAAAATCTATGGAACGTGATTTAATCGTTTGACTGTAGTGGTATCTGTAATTTTTTCAAACATAAAGGAGTTATATGTCAAAAAATATCTTAATCGTTGATGATTCATCAATGATGCGTCTAGCGGTGAGAACCGCTTTAGTTGAAGCTGGTTATGAAGTTGTAGAGGCGGTTGATGGGTTAGATGGACTTGCAAAACTGGAAAGTGGGGCAAAATTTAATTTAATTGTATGTGATGTCAATATGCCGAATATGGATGGACTTGCATTTGTAAATGCGTATAAGGCTATTCCTCGTTTCCAATATATTCCGGTTTTGATGTTAACGACGGAAGAGAGTTCCGAGAAAAAAGATGCAGGAAGAACAGCAGGTGTACGTGCGTGGATGGTAAAACCGTTTATTAAAGAGACGTTGATCAATGCTGTTAGCAAACTCGTTACCCCTTAGGAGACTCTAATGATTACAAAAGATGGTGAAAATCACATTGTCACTCCTCCCGATGAGTTTGTTATCCATACCGTTTCTGGCTTTGTAAAAGAATTACAAAACGGATTGGAAGAGTGCAAGGTTATTTTACTAAATCTCATAGAAGTGGTTGAAATCGATTCTGCTGGTTTTCAGGTATTGGTTGCGTTAAAAAATGAAGCTCTTAAACGGGGTATACCGCTCAAGGTCATCGGAATGTCGTCAGAAGCGGATGAAATTATTTCTCTTTATGGTGCTCAATCATTTATAGACAATAAAAGATAAGGAGAGGCATGTTTTTTTCAGACGATCAGCTCCAAGAAGCTATTAAAGAGTTTAGAGATGAAGGTTTGGATCTTTTAACCGGTATGGAAGAAGGGTTGATGGCGATTCGTGAATCAGGGATAGGGGGAGACAGAATTAACTCTGTATTCCGCGCTGCCCACACGATTAAAGGATCCGCAGGAATGCTCAAACTGGAGCATTTGGTAGAGTTCACCCACATTGCCGAAAATTTACTGGATGAAATCCGAAACAATAAAATAACGATAAACGATGCGATGATCGATACGTTTTTTCAATGCAAAGATCATATGCAAACGCTTGTTGTTTTTTACGCAGAAAATACAAAAGCTCAACCGGATGACTCGATTAAAAGCATGAGTCACTATTTAATGGGAATACTCCAAACCTATTTGAATACTCCGATAAAGGGGATTGAAACAGTATTTATCCCATCCGATGAGACGCAAAACGGCAAAAACTGGAAGATTGAGATTGTATTTAATCCCGATATTTATGCACTGGGGATGGATCCTGCTAATTTCATCCGATATCTTTCTAAAATCGGTGAGATTGTTGATATTCAGCTCGATACCGACCGTATCGGTGATTTGGATCGTATCCATCCGTCTGATTGTTTGATAGGGTGTGTTATCACGTTTGAAAGTGATAAAACGGCACAAGAGATTTCGGACGTCTTTGAATTTGTAAAAGATGATGTCGAGTTGAAACTTACCGCTATTGATTCAGAAGATAAAGTTAGTGTTGAAAATCCGGTGGATGAAGAGCATGAGGCAAAAGTAGAATCAGCCCCTTCGCTTCATGTGGATCCCTCTGTATCACTTAACACCAATAATAAAACCACAATTATCGGTTCCAGTTCCCTTCGCGTCGATAGTGAAAAAATTGATACGCTGATCAATCTTATCGGAGAAATGGTGATCGCGAACGCGAATGTCGTTCAGCGTGCTAGTCTAATACGTGACGGCGGATTAAATGAATCGGTATCGGCAGTATCACGGATGCTCGAAGAGATTCGTGAAAGTGCCATGAAAATACGGATGGTGCAAATCGGTGAAACGTTCGGTAAGTTTAAACGTATCGTCCACGATGTCAGTAAAAAACTAAATAAAGACGTTGAATTAGTGATTAATGGCGGAGAGACCGAAATGGATAAAACCATTGTCGAAAAAATCTCCGATCCACTAGTGCATATCGTCCGAAATGCGATGGATCACGGGCTAGAGAGCACCGAAGAGCGAATCGCAAAAGGGAAACCACCGAAAGGGATGTTGACCCTCAATGCGTATCATGATGCGGGAACGATAGCGATAGAGATTATCGACGATGGAAAAGGGCTTGATGAAGAGCGTATCTATCAAAAAGCGCTAGAGCGTGGAATCATTGATGAAAACACCAAACTAACCCAAAAAGAGATTTTTAATCTCATTTTTGAGGCGGGTTTTTCAACAGCCGATGCGGTCACGGATCTCTCAGGACGCGGTGTCGGAATGGACGTTGTTCGTCGTAATATTGAGGCATTGCGCGGAAGTGTAGATATTAAATCGGCGAAAGACAAGGGCAGTACCTTTACGATGCGTTTACCGCTGACGTTAGCGATTATCGACGGATTTTTGGTCAAAGTGGGATCAACCCATTTTGTTATCCCTCTGGATATGGTAGTAGAGTGTATCGAGCTCTCTGCACGTTACCGCAATGAGATGCATGGGAACAACTATATTAATCTGAGAAATTCGATTCTTCCATTACTCAACGTACGAAATCATTTTAATGAATCGGGTGAGCGTAAAAATTTACGTGAAAACATCATTGTCGTTCAATACGCAGGTATGCGATTTGGACTGATCGTCGAAGAGTTGCATGGTGAGTTTCAGACGGTTATCAAACCGCTGGGGAGAATTTTCCGTGAGATTCGCGGTATTAGCGGATCGACCATCCTCGGAAGTGGAGAAGTCGCTTTGATATTAGATATCCCAATCCTGATGAATCACATCGTAGCGCTGCAAGCTCATAATGAGAAAGGGGGCGCTGATGAAGTGAAAGAAGACTAACTCAGCGGACTTCAACACATTAATGAGTAAATACAACACAAATAAAGGAAAAAAATGAGTGCATTAGAAACATTGGATTTAGATGAATTAGGTGTCGAACTCGACGAAATCCCCGCATTAGTAGAAGCAGGGAAACGTTATAAAGCACTTAAGAGATCGTTTGATAAACAAAAAAGTGATATAGCGGTGCTAAAAGATACATTGACAGCTCTTAGTACAGGAAATTGTAAAATAAGTGTAACGCAGCTTGAAGGAGATATGAAAGATATTACGGAAGCTACTATCAGTCTTCAAAAATCTTTTGGGCGTATGAATTCAATTACATCAGCACTTGATGCTTCATCAGGAATGATTAGCTTTTCGAATCATGATGGTAAATTAGAATATTTGTCTACATCATGTAAAGCCATGCTTGTTAAACTCGGAGCTACTAATCCTGATAATCTTAGAACTTTAAAAGAACTATTCACAGAACCGTCTGCTTCTGCAGCTCTTGATAAAGCTGCAATGAATGCTGGTGAAATTGAGTTTTCATTTAACGGATACATTTTAGTTCTTGATGCTAGACCAGTTTATAGTGCAAGCGGAGAACATTTAGGTAGAGTTTCTATTTGGAGAGATGCAACAGAAGAGAGAGAAGGCTTAAAGGTTATATCTAATGGTATAGAAGCTTTAAGTAGTGGAAATTTTGAATACAAATTACCAAATGAACAACTGCATCCAGCTTTTAATAGCTTAAAAATCATGCTTATGGATTCTTTTTCCGTACTAAGATCAATGGGTTCAGAGACAGCGACGCTTATCACAAATGCGGCGGATGGTAAATTGACCTACCGTGCGAATTCTGAGATGTTCAAAGGCGGATACAAAGATGTTGTTGGCGGCGTCAACAATATGCTTGATATCATTTATGCGGCAGTTGTAACGGATGGGGTAAATGCGTTAGTACGTCTTGCTGATGGTAACTTCAAAGAGCCGATCACAACAGATTATAAAAACGATTACGATGTATTCAAAAAAGCGGTGAATGATGTTATGTCAGCGTTGAATACAATGGGTTCAGAGACAGCGACGCTTATCACAAATGCGGCGGATGGTAAATTGACCTACCGTGCGAATTCTGAGATGTTCAAAGGCGGATACAAAGATGTTGTCGGCGGCGTCAACAATATGCTTGATATCATTTATGCGGCAGTTGTAACGGATGGAGTTGGTGCTCTTCTTAAATTGGCAGAAGGTGATTTTGCGACACGTATAACAACCGAGTATAAAGGTGATTACGATGTCTTTAAACAAGCTGTAAATAGTATGGCAACTGCAACGGATAATGTAGTAAGAGACCTTAATGAACAAATGGCTGAAATGTCAAACGGAAACCTTACTATACGTATTCATAGAGATTATATTGGAGATTTCCAAGCAATTAAAGATTCTTTCAATGAAACGGTTGAAAGACTTCAAGGTATTGTGGTTGATGTTAAAGGTGCTGGCTCGCAAATAGCAGGCGCAAGTGAACAAGTAAGCTCTACCGCACAAAGTCTCTCTAACGGTGCAACGGAAATGGCGAGTAATCTCGAAGAGACCACCAGTGCCGTCGAAGAGATGACAGCTTCAATCAATCAAAATGCTCAAAATGCACGTTCGACCAATGAGATGGCGACCAATGCCAATCGTATGGCAGATGAAGGTGGTCAAGCGGTCAACCAAACCGTCGATGCGATGAAAGAGATCGCGACGAAAATCAGCGTCGTCGAAGACATCGCCTACCAAACCAACCTCCTCGCCCTCAATGCCGCTATCGAAGCGGCGCGCGCAGGGGAACACGGTAAAGGGTTCGCCGTTGTTGCATCGGAGGTCCGTAAACTCGCAGAACGCTCCCAAGTAGCGGCACAGGAGATCGGACGTATCACAACTGATAGCGTAAAAATCAGTGAAAAAGCGGGAGAACTCCTCAAAGAGATGGTTCCACAAATCCGTCAAACGGCTGAGCTGATCCAAGAGATTGCGGCGGCTTCCGCAGAACAAGACAGCGGTATCGGTCAGATCAATAACGCTATGGTACAGCTTGATCAAGTGACACAGCAAAATGCCGCAGGCAGCGAAGAACTAGCCAGTGCATCTGAAGAGATGAGCGCACAGGCACAGCAACTCATGGGGATGATGGAATTCTTTAATGTTGATAATTCTAGAACGGGAAATGGTGCTCGTCCTGTAGCACCAAAATCTTCAGTTTCATCACAGAAACCATCCTATCAAGCTGCTCCAGTGATAAAACCGACAAGCGGTTCAACTCGTTCAACTCCATTGGATAAACGAGAATTTAAAAAATTCTAATGCGATAAATACCCCCTCCTCTATCGGGGCGGGATATTGCATTGAGCGCTTGAATAAGCGTTGAATGCAGTATTTTAAATAAGGAGCAACTATGAATGAACGAACAATAAGTTTGGGTGATCAAAACTCGGATGAATATCAGTATCTGACTTTTTACGTGCAAGATGAGCAGTTTGGGGTTGGGATTTTGGTGATCAAAGAGATTATCGAATTTGCCGTCATTACCAAAGTCCCCCAAATGAACCGTTATATGTTAGGGATTACCAATGTGCGCGGAAATGTGATCCCCGTCGTCGATCTCAGTGATCGTCTGGGGCTTGGAGTAAGCGATGTAATGCGACGGACGTGTGTCGTTATCGTAGAGATTAAAGATGAGGATGAGATATTTGAAATCGGGTTGCTGATCGATGCGGTCAATCAAGTCTACGATATTTATCCGACCGATACGGAAGACGCCCCCAATTTCGGTTCGCGTATCCGTAAAGATTTTATCAAGTTTATGGGCAAGATAGGGAATCAGTTTATCGCTGTTTTAAATGTGGATCGCCTGCTATCGATTCGTGAGCTTTCGAGTTCAACCAACACTTTAAATGAAACCCGAGGTAAATAAATGAACGACGAACTCAATAATAACGGACACCATCAAATCGATGAAGAGGATGATGAGCTTATCCGTCTCGTTACCAGTAATGCAGACGCATCGAGCCAGTACATCGTTTTTCGTAACGGTGCGAACGAGCTTTATGCGATCAATGTTGCCAAAGTAGAGGAGCTAATCGCTCTCAAAGATATCGATATCGCTAAAAATTCAAGCGCTTTTGCCCTTATCGAAGGGGTTGCTAAAATTCGGGGCAATATGGTTTCCATGGTCGTGTTCGATCGATGGCTTGGAAAACCTGAACTTAGTATCGATGAATATGAGTTGGCGATGATGTGCAATTATGGTAATCACCGGATCGGATTGGTCATCAAAAATGTATTAGGGGTTATCAATATCGAATCCAAAGATTTTCAAGACAACTCCGATAATGATGCCAAAACGGCATATGTAACCGACATTACTCTTGGGCGTGTATCGGGACTGTGTTTTGTATTTGACAGTGACAAAATGCTTTTAGAGGTATTTCCGAAAATCGAAAATGACGAACATGCCAAGGTCGTTGACGTAAAAAGGACAAAACATATCAACGGAAAACTGCTCCATGCCGAAGATTCAGGTGTGATTCGCAGTGTTGTTAAAGCCCTCTATGATCAATTGCAAATCGATTATGAGCTGTTTAAAAACGGTCAACTGCTACTGGATCGTATAGCGACACTCTCTTCAGAGGAGGTATCACTCATCATTACCGATATTGAGATGCCGATTATGGATGGATTGGGAGTAATGAGTGCTATTAAAGCGATGCCGGGATGGGAAGAGGTTCCCATCGTTGTAAATACCAATATGGCAAATACATCTATTATCAATAAATCTTATTCTCTCGGTGCGCAGCATATTATTAATAAACTCGATATCGAAGATTTAACCAATGTTATTTATCAGTACTCGCGCTAAGGATTTCTTTTGAGCTCAGTATTAACGATTAAGCTTTCGGAAAAAGAGTTTGAAAGATTTCAGGTGCTTATTCACAAAGTGACCGGAATCCATATGCGAAAAGAAAAAACAACGTTGATCGAAAGTCGCTTAGCCAAACGGTTGCGCCATTTTGGGATGAGCAGTTATTTCTCTTATTATGATCTATTGCAGGTTGATGCAATGGAACTTCAAATTTTCATTGATACCATTACTACCAATGAGACCAGTTTTTTTAGAGAGCCGCACCATTTTGAGTTTTTGAAAACAGAAGTGCTCTCCAAACGAACCTCTCCGGTACATATATGGAGCGCTGCGTGCAGTATCGGTGCGGAAGCCTACAGTGCGGCTATGGTCTGCGAAGAGGTTTTGGGTGCTAAAAAGGTTGGGTGGGAAATATTTTGCAGCGATATCAACGTCGATGTTATTAATCAAGCCAAAGAGGGCTTATATCCCAATAAATTTATTCCTCAAATCAGTCAACGCTACTTAAAACAACATTGTCTAAAGGGGTTTGGACGCCAAGAGGGGTACTTTTTGATCGATGATCATCTCAAAGAACATCTCTCTTTCAAACGGCTCAATCTGATGGAGACTATCGGGAAAGATACCGGAGAGTTTGACGTTATTTTTTTACGGAATATGTTGATCTATTTTAACAATCCTGAACGCAAATTTATCGTTGAAAATGTGGTAACGCGTCTAAAGAAGGGGGGGTATCTTTTGATAGGACATTCAGAAACGCTGTTTAATATCACCAACTGTGTTAAACAGGTCAAACCGACTATTTATATCAAGCAATAAAGGAATAAGGATGACCAAAAAGGTTATTTTTCTCGACGATAGCAACACGATACTAAAAGTACTCACCTATACAATAGCAGATCTTGTCTCAGAAGGGATCATTGAGGTCAAAACGTTTAGCGATAGTTTGGCATTTGCCAAAATGCTCGAAAACGGTGAGATCGAGTTTGACATGTTGTTTTCGGATATCAATATGCCCGATTTTAGCGGATACGATGTCTGTAAACTGGTACGCAGTTTGGAAAAATATCAACACCATATTGTTATCGCATTGACCACCGAAGTGAGTGAATCTTCCAAAAAAATAGGGAAAGAGGCTGGATTTAACGGATGGATTACCAAAATAAGCGCTCCTGAGGTGATGCACACAACGATAGGCAATATGATCCTAGCAATCAATAAAAGAGGTGATACCCAATGAACCACGACGATATCCTTCAAACCCATCTCCAAACGGAATCCAAAATGGATGAGCTCAAAAATGTGTTTCAAACATTGGAAATGATGAATAAAAAGCTGATCGAATCCGAAAGATCAAAAAGCCATTTTTTAGCACTTGTTCGTAACGAGTTTAATAACCCACTTATCGGGATGGGCTCATTGCTCAAACATCTTTACCATTCGCTAAAGTCCAAAGGGGGGGAAGACTTTGAACTCTTTCATCTCGCGTATCTGGATTTGTTGAAACTCAATTTTCAGCTCTCTAATATTGTTTCGGCGGCAGAAGTTGAGACCTCCATTATGGAAAAAAATATCACATTTTTTAATATATCTGCCATGCTCGAAGATATCGATAACGCACTCCTTTTCCTCCTCTATAACCGTGCCGTTAAGATCACTAAAAATGTGAAATGTTCGGTAAGCATTCATAATGATCGCGATAAAATCCATGCAATTTTACTCAACCTTCTCGCAAACGCCTATGAATACACCCTTATCGGAAGTGAAATATCGATTGAGATTTTTGAGGATGACAAAAAACTCTATATTGTTATCCGTAACGTAGGGACAGATATTAAAGATAAAAAATCGATTTTTGACCCCTTTTATCAGCAGCAGATGGGTTTTACTCGTGTTCATAAAGGGCTAGGGCTAGGGTTGTCGGTGACCAAAGCCTACATCGATTTTTTAGGAGGGAAAATTTTTATTACCCGAGATAACGATGCCAATGTCTTTATTGCACAACTCCCTATTTACAATAATGACGAACAAATATCGTTTGGTGATGAGCTAGACGGGTTTATATTCGATTAATAAATATGATAGAACAAAAAATAATTTACAGTGAGCAATTGCATGTCGCGGTCAATCCTACAGAGATTATCACCATATTGGGAAGCTGTGTAGCTGTGTGTTTGTATGATAAGAAAAAGAAAATTAGCGGCATGAACCATTATCTGTTACCGTTATGGAACGGAGAGGGGCTTAAAAGTCCGAAATTTGGCAATATATCGACGGAGAGGCTTATCGAAGCGATGGAAGCGGTTGGGGCTGATCTTCGGAGAATCGAAGCCAAAATATTCGGCGGTGCCGCGCTCAATATCAGTGAAGGGCATTCTGTCGGTCCACGAAATATTCAAGTAGCCATCGACACACTGCGTGCGTATCGTATCCCTATTGTTGTCCAAGACGTCGGTGGGAACAAAGGGCGTAAAATATTTTTTTCAAATGAAGACGGCAGTGTCTATGTTAAATATAGCAAATGAAAGGTGTAATGATGGAAAAACAGCTCAAATTTTTAGTCGCTAATTCAAAAGGGGGAGCGGGTAAAAGTACGGTTAGTATGCAGATTATCGTTCCGTATTTGTTTAGAAGTAGTAAGAAACAGGTGTTTTTATACGAATTCGATGATGAAAATGAAGATTCGAAATCGTATGCGGACAGCCGAATCGTTAAAACGGAACAAGTTAAAGTCGATAACAACGATATGCGTGATGAGCTTCAAAAAATTTTGCTCAAAGATGAAACGCTTTGTATCGATGTTGGTGCCAACAAAACGGCATCAACGGTTATCGCTGCGCTCAATGACAGCGGGATGATTTTTTGTATCGATGTAGCAATCATTCCGATGATGGACGGTGAGATTGATGCTGTTAGTGCGATGAATATGTATATCATGTTAAAAGAGGCACACCCTGAGCTTAAAGTTATTTTTGCCCTCGGGCGGGTCAATACATCGCGGGATCTATTTTGCCAATTCGATATTTTTTTAGGGGATCGTCGCGGTTTTTTCAATGACCAAGGGATGATGAATATGGTCAAAGAAGAGGATCGGGTCTATTTTCCCGTGCACGACAGCGATGCGATCAAATACAGTCGACAATTCGGTTCGACCGTATGGGAATTGGCTAAGATCAATCGAGATATCGATACCGAACTCAAAGAGGCACTTAAAAACGGTGACGATCCGCAATCGATAAAATTTTTGAGTTTTAAACGTGCACTTCGGATCGATTGTGTGACGTATCTCGAAGAGACCATTAACCCTGCATTTAAAATCTTGAATAAGCGATTGGATATGGCGAGTGGGACGATGATCCATGATTAAAGTATTTGTCGTAGATGATAGTGCCATCGTCCGTACGGCTATTACAGCTCTTGTGGACAAAGAGGCGGATATTCAGCTTGCAGGTACCGCGCAAGATCCGCTGTATGCAATGGATAAATTCCAAAAACAGGGGTGGCCGGATGTGATCATTCTGGATATAGAGATGCCTCGAATGGATGGATTAACATTTCTAAAAAAAATCATGGGAACCCGTCCCACTCCAGTGATTATTTGCAGTTCCATTGCACAAAAAGGGAGCCGAAGTGCAATGGAAGCAATGAACTTAGGAGCGATAGAAGTGTTGGGAAAACCTGAATTTCAGGTCAAAAACTTTTTTGAAGAGGTTCATGAAAAATTTGTCCATGCTATTCGTGCCGCAGCCAAAAGTAAACTTAAAAATCTTCCGGCATCAACCTCCTCTTTTCTCTCTAAAATTGAAGATAAACTGAGCGCTGACAGCGTTTTGCTCAGCAATAATCGGACATTATCGGCTCTGCCGGGGGAGCGGTATATCGCTATCGGCAGCAGCACTGGGGGGGTACAAACGCTTGAGGCTATTTTGACTAAGCTTCCCCCCACCTCTCCCCCTATTGTTATCGCTCAACACATGCCTGCGGGATTTACCGCTTCGTTTGCTGAGCGCTTAAACCACATTTGTCAGCTAAGAGTAAAAGAGGCTGCGAATGGAGATCGATTGCTCAGAGGCAACGTTTATATTGCACCAGGAGAACTTCATACAATGGTGAAACGAATGGGTAACACCTATATATTAGAGGTAAAAGACGGCCCAAAAGTGAGTCGGCATAAGCCCAGTGTCGATGTGTTGTTTCGCTCCTGTTCGAACGAAGGGGCTAAAAACTGCACCGCTTTTATCCTTACCGGAATGGGTGATGATGGGGCAAAGGGGATGAAAGAGCTGCATGATAAGGGTGGCGTAACGTATGCTCAGGATGAAAAAAGCTGTATCGTCTATGGGATGCCCAAAGAGGCCTTTGCCCTAGGCGGTGTCGATAAGCTCCTTAATCCACCTCAGATCGTAGAGGTTATCAAAAAATTAAGTTAAATTAGGAGTTTGTTGTGAATGAACGTATTGGAATTGAGGATGTATTAACATCCATCTTGGCTATTTTAGAACACATCAAAAAAGTAGAGAATGAGATTGTCGCTTTGACGCAAAAATCATCAGGGATTTTGGTTAAAGAGATTAGGACGAAGTGCGATGCAGTTTCAACTGAAGTACTTGAAGCGATACAGCTCCAAGATATTATCGCACAGCAATTTAGCGCCATTGCCGAAGCGATAGAGGCGATGGAAAAATATCTCGGTATCCATATGCATACATTGCGAACGGATAACGAAATTTTGAATACCAGCATTCAAAAGCTGTACAAAAAAATGATAGATTCATTGGATGAAGCTCAAAAAAAACAAGCATCTTTTAGCGGACACTCTTCTGTAAATATGGAAGATCGTGATGATGAAATTGAATTTTTTTAAATATCGTTTAGAAGCAAGTCCTATGAACTTTTTTATCAATTATGTCGATTCTTTGAGCTTAAAAAAGCTATTTACGTTTGTTTTAGGGGGGATGTTCATTTCCTTTATGCTCTCTATGGGTTATTTTATTCAGAGTATTTACAATATTAAAGCAGAGAATCAGCAGTTTAAACAAGCTTCTCTAGAACTCATAACTAAAATTGAAAAGATAAGTGCATTGGTGCAGAATATTAATGAAAATTTAGGATTATGTATCTATAGTGATGCAAAAAGCAAGCAAAACTTGATGATGCTAAAACTTGATGATGATATTAATCAAACTATTGCATTATTAACAAGTATCTCTCCGAGTATTTTAACGACTAAAGAGCAAGCAGATTCCCTTAAAGCTTTTCGTAAATTACAAATCGAAATAGAGGTTTATACTCACTATAGCGGTGCCGAAAATAAAGCTTACGTCCCTTTAAGAGAAAGTCTAGATGCATCAGTAAAATGTATCCATCAACTACATGTAAATCTTACCGATCGGCATATTAAAAGAATAGATGATGTTGATGAGGGACTTCAGTTTTTTATTGTTAGAATGGTTCTTTTTTCAGTCATTATCTTTTTATTTACAGGGTTGCTGATTTTTTCTATATTGCGTTCTATATTGCGCAAATTAGGAGATGAACCGGATGAGATTCTTAAGGTTGCTTACGAAACCATGGAAGGGATAGACTATTTTGATGAGGAACCGATTGAGAAAAAAAATCATTATGGATTTAGTAAAGAGATTTTGACCATTATCAATAATATTCGACAGAAGGAAGCCACACTACACAAAGAGATAGAAAAAAACAGTGCTTTAATCCACCAACAAAATCAGGAAATAATTTATAAAAATCGAGCCGCTGCAATGGGGGAAATGATTGCCAATATTGCCCACCAATGGCGGCAACCGTTACAAGTTATCGGAATGACCCTTGTGGATGCTCAATTTGATTTGGAAGAGTTTGAAGTCATTGATAAGGAAAACGGTGAAAAGTTAATAAGCGCTATCGAGTCTCAAATAGGGTATTTATCGAAAACCATTGATGATTTTAGAAATTTCTTTGACCCCAAAAAAGAAAAAAGGAATTTCGCCCTTGATCAAGTGATTAGCTATACGGTCGGATTGGTAAAACAAAAAATGTTACAGCTCAATATCAAAATTATTATTGAATACGAAAATACACCATCTGTTGATTCGGAATCAGAACCGGCATGGGAAACAAAAATCCAAGGCTACCCAGGGGAGTTGAGTCAAGTATTGCTTAATCTCATTTCCAATGCTAAAGATGTCCTTATCGATAAGAATATTACTAATTCAACGATTATTGTATTTTGTGTTCGTAATGGGAATTTTATTGGTGTTGGTGTGCGAGATAACGGAGGGGGAATCCCTGAAACAGTCCTTCCAAAAATTTTCGAGCCTTATTTTACGACAAAGCATCAAAAACAAGGGACGGGGATAGGACTGTATATGTCACGCGTTATTGTTGAAGAACATCACAAGGGAATTCTAAGCGCGGCTAATGATTCTGAAGGAGCTGTTTTTACCATGAAATTACCAATAGAAAAAGGAGTCGAATGACACTAAAAGAATTAAAACCGTATACTAAAAATCTACGACTGTTGATTGTCGAAGATGATGTGCAGATACGTACGGCTACCGTCGCTGTTTTCAAGCGGTTATTTGCCGAAGTAGATGAAGCGAGTGACGGTGTAGAGGGGTTGATGCTGTTTCAAAATCAACCTGGCAAATATGATCTAATCCTTTCCGATATTAATATGCCTAATATGGATGGAATCCAAATGATAGAGGCAATACGAAAAAGTGACGCATTGATCCCTATAGTCGTCCTTTCAGCTCATACCGAATCGGATCGATTAATTAATGTCATTAATGCGGGGGCAGACAGTTTTTTGCTCAAACCTCTCGATACAAAAACGCAAATAGATTCGTTTTATCGGCTAAGTGTCCGTATCAGTGATGCAAAAATAATGTGTGAATATGTTAATCAATTGGAAGAACAAAATCATTTTCTTACTTTAGAGTCAAAACCTTTAATTAAAAATGAATTGTTACCAAAAACTATTTCAAAAGAAGAGATAGTAACGCTTACGACAACATCAGTTTGTTCCGAACAAACTAATATTACCCCTCTTCCAATACAAAATACTGTCAGTGAAATCGATAACTCAGAATACTATATAGGACTTGCAGCAGAGGATGTACATGAGTTGATTGATTTGATTTCCGATATTGAAGATTACGTTCTTCTTGCATCCCAAAAAACGGCTCTTTCAAAATCAGAGATAAATAATCTCGCTACAAGTTTTCAAAAATTTGGTTCTATTCTCTATCGATACCCTGTTTTTTGGCCGTTAGCTCTATCCTTATTTGGTCTCGCATCGGGAGTGACAGGTAACAGTGAAGTATTTATTGCTAAACAAGAAGAAGTTCCCCTTTTTCTCACAAATCTTATCTTCACACTCCAAAAATATGTTGATGATGTATGGAAACGTCCCGCAAAAAATCCTAATTTTTATGATGCGTCTTTAATCAATGATATAGAGATGTTCATTGGTATTATCAGTGAAGAGTCTAAGCCAATCCTCAATAATGCTAATGATCTTTTAGAGTTTTTTTAATGTAAAACAGGTTAATATCGGGTATTACGTCCAATATAAGCGATTTTTTTGGCGGGGCTAAAGCCCCACTTCCAATGAAATATGTAAGGCTCAGTTAATATAGGGGATTAAATTGGAAAAAAGCGGATGAGAACACTAACAATAAAATTTACCGATAATGAGCGATTAAAAAAATTTATTGACGAAAATGAAATCGCAAATTATGACAATGTATTAGTCCAAATATTTAGCGGTATTTGTGACGTTCAGTATCTTGAAAATTTAATTACACTCATAAAAAAATCTGTACCGCATATAAAGATACTAGGCTCAACAACGGATGGTGAGATCATGGATGGGCTGGTAAGCGTACACTCTAGTGTTCTCTCTTTTTCCATTTTTGAGAATACGAAGATTGTAACCCATTCCACGGAAGTTATAGAGAATGAAAGCTATAAAACGGCCGAAAATTTGATACAGCAATTTGATAAAACATTAATCCCTACAGTGGCTATCACCTTTGCTGATGGGCTGCATGTTAATGGGGAAAACTATTTAAACGCTTTTTCGGATTATAATAAAAACCTTGTTGTTGCAGGTGGGCTAGCGGGTGATAACGCAACATTTGTGCAAACGATAGTCTTTACCGAAAAAGGGGTTCTAACACGCGGAGCCGTCGTTGCACTTTTGTACAATAACGAGTTGATTGTAACGACAAGAGCCAATTATGGATGGACAAATATAGGGAAAAATTTAACCATTACAAAGGCGATTGAGAATGTTGTTTATGAAATTGACCATATTAAAATGGTTGATATTTATGCAAAATATTTAGGAAAAGATGTTGCTGAAGAACTTCCGAAAACAGGGATAGAATTTCCGCTAATCATCAAAAGAGACGGATGCAATATTGCTAGAGCCGTTTTAGGTAAAAATGAAGATGGTTCTTTGATATTTGCGGGAAATCTTCAAGAAGGAGACATCGTTACCTTTGGATATGGGAACATTGATACGATTCTTTCAGGGGTAAATATAACGCCTCAGGATCTTCTTTTAAACCCGATTGAATCGATTTTTATTTACTCATGTATGGCACGAAAAGCGTTACTGGGTGAAAGTGTGAATTTAGAGCTAGATCCATTAAACAAAATAGCACCTGTGAGTGGTTTTTTTACGTATGGTGAGTTTTATCATAACACTAGAACATCAAAGCTGGAGTTGCTTAACCAGACTAAAACGGTTCTCGCGCTTAGTGAAAACAAGGAGATACAAAGAAAATCTCCCAATATAAATAATTCTAACAAAATGAGTTGCGAAGGTTCTCATACGCTTATCGCATTATCACAACTAATTTCACAAACATCTCATGAACTAGAAGAACTCAATGAAAACCTTGAGCGGAGAATAAAAGAAGAAGTTGAAAAGAATCGTCAAAAAGATGCCCTTCTTTTTCAGCATCTAAAACTTGCGGCTATGGGTGAAATGATTGGAAATATTGCGCATCAATGGAGACAGCCTTTACAAGTTATAGCCATGAATCTTATCCATGCACGGCTTGATTTGGATGAGTTTAAAAGTATTGATACGAAAACAGGGAAAAAACTAATACACGCTATTGAATTTCAAGTAGAATATTTATCCAAAACGATAGATGATTTTAGGGATTTTTTTAATCCTAAAAAAGAGAAAGAGACTTTTTGTCTTGATGAAATTATTCAGTATAGCGTCGCACTTGTACGATCACAAATGAAGAAAGAGAATATTGAGATTGTGATCGAACAGAAGCATAATGATGGATGTAGCGGTGATCGTGATTGCATGTGGAATACTAAATTATATGGATATCCTCGTGAACTGAGTCAAGTGTTAGTTAACCTTTTTTCGAATTCAAAAGATGTGTTTTTTGAAAACAAGATTAACAATCCGGTCATTCGGATTTATACTACGTATAATGGTGAATATCTCTCTGTAAGTGTGAGCGATAATGGTGGGGGAATTTCAGAAAAAGTTCTTCCAAAAGTGTTTGAGCCATATTTCACAACAAAACATCAAAAAAAGGGGACAGGGATCGGACTGTATATGTCGCGTATGATTGTCGAAGAACACCATGGGGGGCTTCTTAATGTTGCTAATAATGATGAAGGGGCAGTTTTTACGCTAAGTTTACCGATTGTATAGTTGAACATTTCAATTTCGTGATAAATACCATGTTGCTATTGCGTAATCGTTATAAGGAATTTCACGTTGAGAAGGGGGGATCGAATCATTGCGGAGCTTGCTTCGGATAATTCCAAATACAATATACCCCAATAATAATCCACCGATAGCGATAAACCAATCACTCTGCCACCAGATAACCAATCCGACTATATAATTTCCATAACTCAGAGCCCATCCTAATAGTCGCGCCTGAGCGCGACATTTACGTGTAGGGAGCAACGGGATTGGATCGATGTGGAACGTTGGATGCTCACTGTTCATATCAAAAATCTCTTAAAGTTGTAATTTAGGATCAGACGGTGATTCGTTTTGAGCCACTAACATATCTTCCGTAGGTTCAACCTCAGGTTGCACAAATACCTGTTCAAAAATTTGTTGAGCGGTACTCCATCGATTTTCTTTGGAATTGAGCATTACGATGAGACAATCATGACCATCTTTTTTGGCGCGAGCGATGAAACAAGCTCCCGCTTTAGAGGTATAACCGGTTTTAACCCCGACGGCGTACTCATAACGGTTTAGAAGATGGTTATGGGTTTTAGCGACAAATTTTCGGTTGGTATTCAGTGAATAATAGATGTGTTCATCTTGTCGAGTAATCTCGTTAAAAAAGGGATTTTGAATAGCGTATTCTGCAAGGTGGAGAAGATCTAACGGGGTAGAGTGGTGTGCACCGATATCAAATCCGCATGGGTTTGTAAAGAGGGTACTATCCATACCGATTTGCACCGCTTTGAGGTTCATCATCTGTACAAACGTATTTAGATTGCCGCCAACGGCTATCGCAATCGCCATTGCCGAATCATTATCGGATTTGATCATGGCAGATTTAACCAAATCTTCTAAACGAATCACATCCCCCACTTTGTACCCCGCTTTGGTTGGCTCTACGGCAATCATCTCTGCGGTTATGAGTACAGGGCGGTCCAAATTCCCCTGCTCAATGGCTAACATAGCGGTCATAATCTTGGTGAGGCTGGCAGGTTTGACCTCTTTGAGAGCCTCTTTGTCATACATAATTTCACTGTTTGTCAGTTTTTTGACGATAAGTGCTTCTACATTGAGCTTATCGAGTTTCTCTCTATCGACTTGGGCGTGTAAAGAGAGAGTCAATAAAAGAGTAAAAAGTATAAAATATCGATATATCATAGTGATATGATACACTTATTTTTATTAATTTTCGATGTAATCATTTACGCGCTCGTGTCGAGTACATTTCCCCCTAAAGAGGTGATTTTCTCATCAATTTTAGCCAAAGCTTTATCGAGTGTTTCATAGGAGATATCCGGGAGTTTATCTCCCCACATTTTTTCAGCTTCTTTGAATCCGGTAATAATCCCCTCACGACCCGCTTTGAGTTTTTCGAGATCGTCACCACCGCCGCTTAATACAAAATCTGATAGTCGTGACGAGGTTTGAGAAATACCGAAGTAACCATTATCACCCACTAACGCTTTTGCTTCATCAGGATTCATATCGGCAATCGCTTTTCCGCTATAACCTATGGATTCAAAATCGATGGAACTCAATATGTCTTTGACTTTTTCTAGATCAAATGGAGCACTTTGAGCTTGGAGATTACTCGATGAATAACTCTCAATTTTGAGGCTGTATTCGACGAGATAGGCTTGAGAGAGGGCTTTGCCTGAAATCTCTCCGCTTTTGATTTTTTCTTTAAAATCCTGAGTCTCTTTTTCGTTTACTCCCAATCCACTTTGAGTGTATGGGTTAATCGACATTCCGGTTCCGATTTGCATCATTAGCTCCTTTTAGAGTGTATAAAACAATATCGGCAAATTACTCATATCGTAAAGCGTCGATAGGATTGAGTCGAGCCGCTTTTCGTGCTGGAAAATAACCAAATACAACTCCAACGAGGGTGGAAAATAAAAACGCGATAATGACAATTGAGGTGTTAAACACTAACGGCAGATCAAAAAAGAGACCGATACCGATTCCAAAACCTAATCCCAAGATTACTCCGATAACCCCTCCCAAAGAGGATAGCACAATTGCTTCTACCAAAAACTGTAGCAGAACCTCTCTCTCCAGTGCTCCGATGGCGAGGCGGATTCCGATTTCACGAGTACGCTCAGTGACGGAGACGAGCATAATGTTCATAATTCCGATCCCACCGACGAGGAGGCTGATGGTTGCGACGGCTCCGAGGAGGAGGGTAAGCATTTTGGTGGTGGAGGTAAGCGTTTGAACCATCTCTCTCATATCACGGACACTGAAATCATTCTCCTCTCCCTGTTTGATACGTCGTCGTTCTTGGAAGAGGGCGGTGAGGGAAGATTTGACATTTTCGATCACCGCAGGTGACGAGGCGGAGACCAAAATCATCGAAATCTCTTGATTGCCGCTGACACGTCGCTGTAGCAGTCGGATGGGGACGACGATAATATCATCCTGATCCATTCCGAACATGGAAGCACCTTTGGGTTTAAGTAATCCGATCACTTGACATGAAAAAGTTCCTAAACGTATGGAAGCACCAAGGGGGTCTTGTTCGCCGAAAAGCTCTTTTCGGACGCTCTCTCCGATGACACAGACCGATTTTCCTGCTTGGAGTTCTGCGGGGGCGAACATCCGTCCTGATTCAAACACCCAATCTTTGACGGCGAAATAGTCGTTATCACTTCCATCGATGGTGGTAGAGTAGTTTTGGTTTCCATAGACTGCTTGAACCCCTTTGGAGCCTATCGGTGCAGCACCTCGTATATCGGTGATTTCACGGTGGATGGCTTGGAGATCATCGTGGCTGAACCGTTTTGCGGTGCTATCTTCGCTTCGCGGACCTTTACGATCCTGACCCGGACGGAGAATGAGCATGTTGGTACCGAGTTTGGAAATACTGTTCGAGACATAGGCGGTGGTGGCATCGCCGAGCATTACCATAGCGATAACCGAAGCGACCCCGATCACGATCCCCAGCGTTGTGAGGATAGAGCGCATCGCACTGCGACGGATTTCACGCAGAGCGAGGAGAAAAGCATTCCAAATCATGAGTGAGCCTTGTCGATGAGTCCATCACGAAAACGGATTATCCGCTGCGAATACGCCGCCATATCATCCTCATGTGTGACCATAATGATGGTGATCCCTTTATCCCGATTAAACGATTGTAACAGCTCCATCACTTCGACACTTTTGGCACTGTCAAGATTTCCGGTGGGCTCATCGGCGAGGAGGATGAGCGGATCGGTGACGATGGCGCGGGCGATAGCGACACGCTGCTGCTGTCCTCCTGAGAGCTCACCGGGGGTGTGGTGGGCGACGTGCTCCAATCCGACACTTTTAAGAGCTTCGAGCGCTTTAGCTCTGCGAGTTTGGGCATCTATCCCCCGATACAGCAGCGGAAGTTCGACATTTTCAACGGCTGAGGTTTTACCTAGCAGATTGAACCCTTGAAAGATAAATCCGATGTAGTTACGACGCAAGAGTGCCCGCTGATCTCTGGAGAGGCTCCCGACATCTACCCCTTCAAAGAGGTATTCTCCCCGTGATGGGGTATCGAGGCATCCGATGATGTTCATTGCCGTCGATTTCCCTGATCCGCTGGGTCCCATGATGGCTACGAATTCACCGCGTACTATCTCTAAATCAACACCGCGCAGAGCATACGCCGTCGCTTCACCCTCTCCATAAGATTTGGTAACACTGCTAAAGCTAATGACACTAGAGGTGTGCGTACTCATTCACTATTCTCTTTGACACCGATGATCACCTTATCACCCGCTTTGAGATTCGGTGAGGTAATAGCGGTTGAAATACCGTCGCTTTTGCCCACTTTGACACTGATGGATGAAGGTTTTTTCTCTTTGAGAATCCATACCGATTTTTCGTTTAATTTACTCGTCTCTTGGGAGGTGTTTGCCTTCTCCTCTTTTGCTTTTGGAGGGGTGAAACGGAGTGCTGCATTGGGGACAACGAGCGTATTCGCTAAAACACCGGTGATAATCTGTGCCGTTGCCGTCATCCCTGGACGGAGTTTTAAATCACTATTGGGCACTTCGACAACGGCATCGTAGGTTACTACCCCATTGACCATCTGAGAATTCAATCGCAGTTGGGTGATAATCCCTTTAAACTGCTCATTAGGATAGGCATCGACATTGAAGCCTACCTTTTGCTTCTCTTTTACTTCGCCGATGTCGGCTTCATCCACACTGACGAGGACTTTCATCGTATCGAGACTTTTTGCCATCGTAAAAAGAACAGGGGTTTGCATCGAGGCAACGACGGTTTGCCCCGGTTCTACTTTGCGCTCCAAAATTATCCCCTCTACCGGTGAGACGACGATTGCTTTGCGGAGATTGTCTTGATAAGCTTCGAGCTCTGCGTTCGCTTGTGCGGCTTGAGCGATTGCTGCTTCTAAACCTGCTTTAGCAGAGAGGAGGGCGTTACCCGCTTCATCCACCTCTTTTTTAGAGGGGTAGTTTCCTCCGGTCTCTTTGTACATTTTGTGGATACGCTCATACTCATTTTGGGCATTGGAGAGTGAGGCTTTGGCGGCGGAAATATTGGCCTTATAGCGCAAGAGGGAGGCTTTTGAGCTGGTTACTTGGGACATCAGTTTAGTTGTATCCAACCGTGCTAATAACTGACCCGCTTTGACATGATCGTTATAATCGACTAGTACGTCGGTAATGGTTCCGGAAACTTCGATCCCCACATCGATGGTATTTGTCGGTTCTAAATTCCCCGTCGCCGATACGGTAGTGGTGAGCTCTTTGATCTCGGCGGGAGCGGTGAGATATTCGGTTTTAGTTGATGCAGAGCTTTTTACCCAAAACCATCCTCCACCAATAATTAGTAGAGTGATTCCCCCTATGAGGAGATATTTTTTCAGCGGTGATTTTTTCGGAGCATTGAGCCCGAGAGTTTGTTCGATCGATTCGGTAGAGACGCTCATAAATTTTCCTTGGAAGAATGAAGTGCAAAATGGAGTTTAGCGAACTCGATTTGGATATTGATCTCATTGATCTTGATCTCCAGCTCTTCGATCGCTTTGGTATTTCTGAGGGTTTGTAGATCGTATCCTGTTTTGGTTCCGGCATTGACTCCGGCTTGGAGTACACGGATCAGTTCATCGTAGAGGAGGAGGTTTTTAGTCGTGATAGCGATGTACTCTCGGTAGCTTTGAATTTTCTCGAACACTTGAGCATACTCGGCATTTAGCTCTCTTTTCTTATCAGCAGTTTTAGCCGCTTCTTTGAGATAGGTTGCTTGTGCTTCTTGGATTGTCGCAGAGGCGTTATAGACCAGTGGCAGTGTGAGCTGAAACCCTGCGCTATAGTAATTGCCATTGTAGGCTCCGCTGAGTTCTTTGGGATCGTAGTTACGATACCCGACATCAGCGTTAAGTGCGATGGAGGGGAGATAATTGGTAGCCGTTACCTCAGAGAGATTTTTGAGGGTATCGCTTTGCGCTTGTGCGTATTGTAAATCAAATTGACCTGAGAGGTACTGCTCTTTAGCGATCATCTCAAATCGGGGAATCGGAAACGTATCCGGGGTAATGTCGCTGATTTTAGCAATCTCAAAACGCTGTTCACTGAGGGCGTATTTGAGGGAAATGAGAGTTTTAAGCTCATTGCTTTTTTCCATAAATGCATTGTTTAACTCGGTAATATCGACTTTTCCGGCATCATAGAGTTGACGTTTGATAAAGATTTCGATCTCTTTGTTATCCAGACGTTTTTGACTTTGTTCCACCAACGTACCGTTTTTTTGGTAGGTGAGGAGTGCGAGAAACAACTGTTGATTCAACGCCGCAATTTGTTGTTGATAGGCGATGCTCTCACTTTGTTTTTTGGCATCGGCGTATCGAATTTGATACATGATCCCGCCGGAGCGAAAGATGTCCTGAGAGATGGACGCGGAGATATTTTCGGTGTCACTGTGATAATCACCCGTAGCACTTTTGTCATAGCTATACGACGCATTGAGATTCAGCGGTGCGATCCAATTAGTGCGGAGCTTTTCGTGTTCGGATTCATAAATAGATTGCTGTTGACGTAATATCTCTTGTTTTTCGCCAGAGAGGAGCGCATCATCACCGCCGTAGAGGTTAGTCATGAGAAGTAAAGGGAGTGTCGCTAAATATCTTTTTTTCATCTCATCAGTGTATTCCTTTTTCGGTAACAAAAAAGTAAATCATGTCAATGAAATATAAATAGATAGCTTTTATCTTTTTTTTCTTTTTGATTTGTCTCTTCCAATATTTGGTTCGTAGCGATTAATCAATTGTGTAATTTTTTGTAAATCCGTATCTTTAGTAACGATTTTTTTATATTGTTTTAACAATTCCAACCCTTGTTTTCTTGAAACTGGATTTTTACATACAAAAGTACTTAAGTTAATCATTGAAATAATAATATATGGATGATCTTGATTCGTATAAAGTCTTTTTCTCATTTCGAAAGAGTTTTCAAAAAAATCTTTTGCTTTGCCAAAATCGCCCAAAGAGTCCCAAACGGTGCCTAAATTATTAAGAGAGTTGGCAATATCTGGATGATCTTGATTTAGATAGAGATCGTTTCTCATCTCAAAAGATTTTTCATAAAAATCTTTTGCTTTACTGGAGTCACCCAAAGAGTTCCAAACAGCACCTAAATTATTAAGAGAGTTGGTGATTTTTGGATTATTTTGATCTGGGTAGAGTTTGTTTCTCATCTCAAATGATTTTTCAAAAAAATCTTTTGCTTTGCCAAAATTACTCAAAGAGTCCCAAACACTACCTAAATTATTAAGAGACATAGCAATATCTGGATGATCTTTATTTGTATAGAGTCTTGTATTCATCTCAAGTGATTTTTCAAAAAAATCTTTTGCTGTAAGGTTGTGCCCTAACTCACTATTTAAGCTTCCTAAATAGGTTAGTATTTCAGCGTATTCACGGGAATCTTTTTTTTCAATTATCAAATCTGCTTCTTCGACAATTGTCAGCGCTTGCTCATAATTTCCTTTGTAATAACCGATATAGGCTTTATAAGCCATCAGTATCGCTTTTGTATCATTATTTGCTAGATAGTTTATCCATTGTTCTGAAAATAGATTTGCAATTTCGAGTTTTGATAGATTTAGGAATTCATCTTTTATTTCATAGATATAATTTGATAGGTTTTTTGCTACTTCATCTATAAAGCTATTATCAAGTTGTTCTTGTGTTTTCCAAACCTCTTTGAGAAGTCTATGGATGGTATAGCCTTGGGAAGATTTTTTAATATATTTGAGTTTAATACCTATGGAAATTGCTTCGATTATATCTGTATCATCACAAGATAAAAGTTTTTTTATCAGCTCGTCATCGATTGGTTCGTTTGCGCCATAACTTAGTAACTGCAATATCTCTTTTAGTTGTGGAATTTCATCAATGATTTTTTGACTAATGGTTAGTGTGTTAGCGATATTGTTTTCGTGTTTTGTAAAACTCTCTGGAAGTGTTGATTTATTTAAGAGTTTAATGTTTTGATTAGTATAAAGAGTCAGATATATTTCCCACGATAAATTCAGATATTTTACATAAGCACCAGCCATTTCCAATGCTAGCGGTAAGCCATCAAGTTGTTCACAAAGCTCTTTTACAAAACCGATCTCTTCCTCAGATATAGGTTTGCCTGATTCTATCTCTAAAAGTTTTTTTGAATTGTTTAAATCTAAAGTTTGCAGTTCGATAGACGTGTATCCTTGAATAGGGTTTCGTGTAGTGATAAGTATCTGATTTGTAGGAGATTTTGGTAAAAAATCTTGTTCTATATCCTCTAATCCATTGGTATTGTCGTAAATTAAAAGCATATTTTCAAACGATTTAAATTGATATTTTATGCTATGGAGTTGTTCTTTTATATCAAGATTTTGATTCACGAGGCTATATTGTTTTACAAAAGTGAGTAACTGTTCGTCTAAGTTTTGATCCATAATTAGCCAAATAACGCCATTCGGATAAAATCCTTTGTACTCATGTGCATACTCAACTGCAAGTTGTGTTTTACCAAGCCCTCCCATACCTTCAAATTTCGCAACTTGTCCGATACTAAGTTTTCTTGATTGGACTAATGTAGAGTAAATCTCCTCTAACTTTCCTTCAATCCCTACAAAATCATCTTTTTTTGATTCAAAAGGGACATTGAAAAAAGGTGTTTTAGATGTTGTTTGTATGTGTATAGGAGTATTAAAAGTTTGTTGTGTAATCGATGATATTTTTGAGTCATTGATTTGTTGCAAGAGGTTTAAATAGCTATCTTCATAATCTTCAACTTCTAAAAAATGGATGTCTCCCAAAAATGAAAAATCTTGTTTTTGCCCTTTTTTTACAATCATAAAATGTTTTGAGAGATTTGTGCCAAATATATCTTTTAATTTTTTAAGTTGCATTTTGATATAGGGATCATCAAGACTAAAACCGCAAAAGATAAAACTTTTTGTAAGGAGGTGAGTCTTAAAAATTTCAATAGTCGGTGAATTTTCTCTATAGGTTTCTTCGTAACTCTCTTTTGTGAATACAATATCATCAGGATTTGATATTTTTCCATGTAAATACCAAATAGTTTGTTTTTCAGGATTGTTTTTTAAAGATTTAACTTGCCCATGTATAGCTTTTTTATCCCATTCTATTAAATCATTTTTATTTTCACAAGCCCATTTTAGAACATTATCATAGTTGGTTGTTATGACAAGATTATTGATTTTTAGGATTTCTTTTGCAATTTTTAGACTATTTTCATTGATAGTATCAAAATCTCTTTCAAATGTACTTACTAGAAATTTATTCCAATGACTATTTAAATATTTATGAATTTCAGAAGCAATTTCTAAATAATCAATTGGTTCTATTTTTAATCCTGATTCAATTCGAGTAGCTTTAGCTTCTTCTTTTTCATTGTTTAATATTTGAACAGCATCTACAAGACTATTTGTCCAACTTTTAAATATAGGATTGTCTTGATTATCTTTAATCCCCATGGATATTCCAGCACCGACAAAGGGAATTAAAGTGTTATTTTTTATAGATTCTATTAAGCTTTGAGGTAAATCGTTAGTCATGAGGTTTCCATACCAAAAAATAGTATCTATTATATCCGAAATCATTATATATGTCACAATAAAACAAAACTTTTGAAAGTCTGAGGCAAAAAGTAGAAAAGACAAAGTAGGGGTCAAGTGATACCTATAACTAAAAAATAGGTATAGGTTAAACGATGATGAGGGGGGCAAGGGGTAAAACCCCTTGGCTACGTCAGGATCACCTGAGCATAGGTGCAAAAATACACATAAGAAATAGTGCAAGTATCATCTTATCCATAAAGACCCCCTCATTGTAGTTTTTGGAGGACAAAAAAAAAGGGGCAGAGGTTTCGAACCCTCCGCCCCTATCATGTCGCTCCATTAACTACAATGAAAAGTGATACTTGCAATAAGAATTATATCACATATAAATAAACTTTAATCGCTTTTCATACTCTTCGGCGCACAGAGATATTTTTCCAAAATAGGAAAAATAGGGGTCAGGTATTTATTCTTCACTCTTTAAATCTTGAGACAAACTTCTTCCGTGTTGTAACACTCTATTATAGATTTTGGGATATAATTTACTCAATTACTAAAGAGGAGGGATCAGATGCATACACTCAAACTGGAAGTCAATGACACAATTTTTGATAAAGTGATGTTCTTCTTAAATAACCTACCAAAGAATGATGTGAAATTGACCGTAGAAAGTAGCACTAAATCAAAGCCTAAAAAGCTAAACTCTATTTCGATTAAAACAAAGGGCTATCAGTTTGATAGAGAAGAGGCAAATGCACGATAAGGCTTTTTTGGATACTAATATCCTGATCTATGCGTATTCGGAAGATGAGCCAAAAAAACAATCCATTGCATTGCAACTGATCGATAGTTTCGAAGATAATGTGATAATCTCAAAACAAGTCATCAATGAACTTAGCAATATCCTTCTCAAAAAATTTAAGCTAGGCTCAGATCAAGTAGAAAATGTTTTGCTGGAAATCGATAATGTCCTGCCGATTGCTGATTTTGATCTCACAACTCAAATTAAAGCGCTAAAACTCAAAGATAGATACCAGTTTCAATATTATGATGCTTTAATCGTAGCTACAGCGTTAGAAAATAACTGTACAGTCGTTTATAGTGAAGATATGCATCATGAGATGTTGATAGACGGAAACTTGAAAATCATTAATCCTTTCAACTAACACAAATTAAATCGCTTTTCATCCTCTTCGGCTCGCAGAGATATTTTTTATCTTTGGCGACCCGCGCACATTTCTCACATATAAACTTCGGCTTTTTGACAATCTTGATGATTTTTTTGAAATCGGTAGCTAATTCATTTTTTTTGAGTTTGCATAGTGTTTTCATGATAACCTCCGCACCCCCAAAAAGGGGATAAAATTAATCTAAATGTTCCCGTTTAAAATACTCTCGTCCCGCTTTGCACAATGGACACGCAACGGGAGCTTTTTTCCCTCGGTGGATATGTCCGCATACTTCGCATACCCAAATTTCATCTTCTTCACTGGTAAAAAATCCATCGGCGATCAATGCCTCTTTGAGGGCGGCGTATTCGCGTTCGTGTTCCACTTCGACTTTGCCGATGGCAGTAAAAAGCCGTGCTAACTCTTTATGTCCTTCGGCGGTTGCGATTTCGGCAAAGTTGGGATACATCACCGTATGTTCATAGTTCTCTCCGCCCATAGCGCTATCGAGATTGGCGGCTGTCGCATCGACATCACAGCCGTGGATTAGTTTATGATATGCTTTGTACTCGGCACGGGCGTGGTACATCTCGTTATGTGCCGCTTCACGAAAATGGCGTTCAACTGCGTGCCATCCCTCAGAGTGGGCGATGTCGGCAAAGAGCTCGTATTTATTCCGCGCCATACTCTCGCCGCCGAATGCTTTCATTAGGTTGACGGCCGTGAGACTTTTAGTGATCATCTCCATCTCATGTCCGCAGCAGACGAGAGTTCCCCCTCCGACGTTTTGTACTTCGACTTCATTTCCGCATGTATTGCAGTGGTAGGTTTCGTATTGACGCATAGTGACTCCTTTAAGGTTCATAACTCAATTGTAATGGAGTTTATATAAGATTGCATTAACGGCGTATTAACCGATTTCGACTTTACTCACGAGATTGGATAAAATACCGATAATTAAATATCTATGTAATAGGAAAATTGTGATTACCCGTCCCCTCATACTGCTCACCTGTACCCTTTCACTTGCTTGTGCCGAAGAGATACTTCAGCTCGATAAAATATCAGTAGAAGAGACCTATAGCGTCATCGAGGAGCGTAAAGATAACTCCATAGCAAAACGTATCATCAAAGGTGAAGAGTTGAGTCAGTATGGCGATATGAACGCGTTAGAGATGCTCAAACGTACCCCCGGCGTGACGATTAGTGACGGTAAGGGGAAAAAAGGTTCTCCCGGCAAGGGATATACGAAAGTATTGATCGACGGGGAAGAGGTATCTTCGACAAAACGGGGGAATCCGTTGGAGCAGATCAACCCCGATATGATCGAACGTGTCGAGGTGATGACCAACGGTTCTGCGGAGTATACCGCCGAGTCAATGGGGGGGATCGTCAATATCGTTTTGAAAAAACCCGCTTCCGAGGGGAAAACGATCGCGAAACTCACCGCAGGTGCCTATAGCGGTGAGCCGCTGAGCTCCGTGTTTGCACAGCGAGAGGGGAAAAACGGAAAACTCTCCTACCTCTTTAATACGACTTTAGCGGATAATTCTCAAGATGACTCTTCGTCCATCCATACCAATACGTATGATGAAAACACGAATACCGATGGTCGTTTCCGATCCCTCAGTTTGAACACTAAACTCATCTATACCCCCTCATCGCGTGATAAATATATGTTTGACGGCGCCCTCAATCGGAGTGACTATACTAAAAACACTCTCAAAAACCGATATGGCGGTGTAAACCAGAATATTGATCAAAACGATGAGGGAGATGCCCTGATGCTGTGGAGCAAGCTCTCAGGCACCCATAATCTCTCAGGGAGAGAGCTTGTTGAATGGAAACTCAAATACCATGAAAACGATTCTGAGGGGATAACTCGCAGTGATGATGGGACGACGAGACGTGAACAGCAGGATGAGGGATCTTTCCGCGTTCTCGGAGTTGAGGGGAGTTACTCATTGGCGTTGGATGAACATTTTATCAAAACAGGAGCTGAGATCAAACGTTTGCATCAGCGTGATGATGTCATCAACTATACGGGCGGGGTCGTAAGCTCGGAGGATCATCAACGTCTTCGTGAAGATAAAGGTGCGTGGTATGTTCAAGATGAAATCACCCTCGGGGATAAAACGGTTGTTACTCCGGGGATTCGTTTTGAGCGTTCACTTCGACAATTTGATCAGACGGTCAATATCGGTTATGTTGCCCCTTCGCTTCATGCTCTCTACAAACTGAGTGAGAACGACAACCTCCGTGCAAGCGTTGCCAAAACGGTGAAATTGCCCCGCTTGAGCGAACTCTCCGCCTCCCTAGACAGTTCACTCGATCAAAATGATCTAAATCACCCCGATGTCACCGGAAACCCAAACCTCAAAGAGGAGAGGGCGCTTAGTTACGAGGTGCGTTATGAACACTTTTTTGAGGATAAAGGGATCGTGAGTATCGGCGGATTTTATCGCAATATCAGCGACAAAATCGAAAAAATGACCACGTATGATGCAGGTAGCGGACGATACATAGAACGTCCTGAAAACAGCGGTGAGGGAAAACTATGGAGTTTGGAATTGGAACTCAAAAAATCGCTTGATCGTTATGTGAGCGGTTTGGGGATTTTTGGAAATACGACGTTTCAAGACTCATCACTGGCGAGTAACGGGGTGAAACGTACTATCAAAGGGACTAACGATTACCTCTACAACATCGGGATCGATCATACCCTCAAAGAGTACCGTTTAACCTACGGTGCGGCATATCGCTATGTCAGCGGATACGATGACCCTATCGATGAAAACGGTGTAGCTGAGTCGCAAGCGGGATACGGGATGCTCGATCTCTACGCGACCAAACGGCTTAATCCGACCTATAAACTGGGGTTAAATCTCAAAAACATTACCCAAGAATCGGTTGTAACTACCACAACAGGGTACAGCGATACCCAAATTGATCGTGAAAACTCCCGATTCCATTTTCTCGTCACGCTCGATGGGCGTTGGTAGTTGACGGATAAACAAAATAATATTTAAACTTAAAGCGTCGATGTAGAGGCGATTCGTTAACCGATTGTAGGGTAAGATGGTTACCATTCTTACTTACAACATTTAGGAGATTTCAATGCAAAACAATGAACCAACACTTAGCTCGATAGAAGACTACGATACCCTAAAAGGAGCAAAAAAACGGGTTGTCTGGGCTGTTATCATCAGCGGTTTGATTATAGGTGCTATTTTTGTTACGGCGAAAATAGTTTATGGTGGAGTAGAAGATGCGATTGTTGTCAATGAAAGTATCGGGAAAGTACCAGTTAAATAATGGTAAAATCCCCCTTTTTTAATCAAGGAATTTTATGATTACAACCATTATCGGTGTATACACGCTCTATATTCTTATACGGCTCTATGTTAGTGTCATGCAAATTGGCTATATCAATCAGATGAAGTGCAAAGGTGCTGTGTTGATGGGCGAGCGTGAGTATCTTGATGCGGGCAATTACGCCGTAGCAAAAGAGAAACTCGGGATGATAGAGACGTTTGTAGAATACGCTCTTTTCCTCGCTTGGATGGGTGGAATGATGGCATGGTTCGATTCAGCGCTATTTTCTCAAATTCCTCTCATACAAACGATTGGTGCCGTAATGGGATTGATTTTAATCAATGGCTTAGTAAGCATACCCTTTGGATGGATTGCAAAGTTTAAAATCGATGCGCAATATGGGTTTAATCGCTCAACAACAGGACAGTTTGTAAAAGACACCCTGATTAGTACCCTTTTAACGCTTGTTATCGGCAGTTTTATGGTTTGGATTGTATCGATGATCATCACCTCCAGTACGTTATGGTGGCTCTGGAGTTTTGCCTTTATCATGTCTGTGGTGATCGCGATTAACATGTTCTTCCCGACGATTCGCGCACTCTTTTTTGACAAAGTAACTCCGCTCGAAGACGTTTCACTACGCGAAAAAATCGAAGAGCTGATGGCTAAAACAGGTTTTCAAAGCAGCGGTGTTTTTATCAGTGATGCGAGTAAACGCGATGCAAGGCTTAATGCCTATTTCGGCGGATTGGGTAAATCAAAACGGGTAGTGTTATTCGATACTCTGATCCAAAAACTTACCCCCTCAGAACTGGTAGCCGTTTTAGGGCATGAGTTGGGACACTTCGCCCATGGTGATTTGTACAAAAATATCGCGATGGTAGGGGCAATGCTCTTTGGGATGTTTGCAGTATTTGGCAACCTTCCCGAAACACTTTATATGGAGTTGGGAGTTTCTCAAAGTCCACATATTATTATGATGCTGTTTTTGCTGTTATTGCCGGTTGTGAGTTTTTTCATTATGCCGCTGTTTGGTATGATGAGCCGTCATAACGAGTATGAAGCGGATCGTACTGGTTCAGAACTCGGTGGTGCGGAGCATTTGGTCAATGCACTTAAAAAGCTGGTAACCGAAAACAAAAGTTTCCCCCTTTCTCATCCGCTGTACCGATTTTTTCACACAACCCACCCTCCAGTGGTCGATCGGCTTCGTGCATTAGGATATGAGATCCACGTTGAAAAAGATGAGGGATACGCCGATCCATGCCCAAAAGAGTAAAAGAGATTCACGAGGAGATCACAAACTGTCTTAGCGGTGTCGTTGAATCTCCCCGACGCGAAGCCGAACTACTCCTTATCGCTTATTTGGGTAAAGATCAGCTCTACTTTATCACCCACCAAGATGATCTTATCGATGAGCATGATCCGATACTATTGGAGTGGGTAGAGAAGCGTTCACGTAACGTCCCCCTCGAATACCTCACCAATCGTGTCAGTTTTTACTCCAGAGAGTTTTACATTGATGAGGGTGCTCTGATCCCTCGACCTGAAACCGAACATTTGATCGACGAGGTATTGAGACGTATTTCAATCGATGAAGAGATTAGAATCGTTGAAGTAGGAGTAGGGAGCGGCATTATCTCAATCTTATTGGCACTACATCTTCCTAACGCCCGTTTTATTGCCGTCGATATCTCTCATAAAGCTTTAGCGGTAGCACGACGTAATATCGAAGCGTTTGGATTATCGGATCGGATTGAACTACGTGAGGGGGATTTACTCTCGTGTGTGGATGAGCCGATCGATCTATTGGTCTCGAATCCCCCCTACATTGCTCACGATGCTCCGTTGGAGAGCAATCTCTCGTATGAGCCTCAGAATGCCTTGTTCGGCGGTGAAATCGGTGATGAGATTATTCGGAGGCTTCTGGATGAAGTATATGTTCGTCAAATTCCACTATTTGCATGTGAGATGGGCTATGACCAGCGTCTCAAGGTGCAGGAATATCTAAAACCATTTTCGGTACAATCGTTGGAATTCTATAAAGATTTAGCCTCGTTTGATCGGGGATTTGTATTAAGGAACATTAAATGGAACAGACTCCGATAATAAAACGAAGTTTTAATATCAAAAACTTGTTTTTAGATCCTAACAATTATAGATTCATTGATGAAAAAGAGTACAAGAGAGTCCCTCGTGAAAATATATTGGATGAACGAATTCAAAAGAAAACAAGAAATTTTATTGAGGGTGAAAAACGATCTAATATTTTAGATTTGATTGATAGCTTTAAAGCAAACGGGTATATACCTGTTGAAAAAATTCAGGTAAAAGATCTCGGGAATAATCAATATCTAGTATTGGAAGGAAATCGTAGAGCTGCATCTTTAAAAGCATTGCAAGAAGATTTTGAGAATGGTAAAGATATTGGTAAATTGGATCCATCAATTTTTAAAAAAGTGGATGTAGAAGTACACGATGAAGAAAATGAGCAAATTCATTTACTGGTAATGGGATTAAAACATATTGGCGGGAATAAAAAATGGCCTGCTATCAATCAAGCAAAATTTATTAAAGATTATATTGAAAAATTTAATGGTGAATATTTGGAAGCTGAAAATTCAGCATGTGAAACATTAGGAATAAGTAAACAAAAACTTCGACAATCGCTTAGAGCATTGGAACTTATTGAGCTATATATGCAAAGCGACTATGGCGATCAGTTTGAAAATGAAAAATACTCAATTTTTGAGGAAATAGTAAAAAGTCCGGATATCAAAGAATGGATAGGATGGAATGATAATGAATATATCGCAGAAAATCGAGTCAATTTAGAAAGGCTCTTTAATTGGCTTTCATTTGTAGAAGAAAATGATGAAAATGATGATTTAAATCAAAAAAATTTAGAACCGATTATTACAAAATCTGCAGAAATACGTCAACTAAAGATATTCATTAGTGAAGAATCTGCCCTTGATAAAATGGAAAAATCGAGAAGTTTTACAAAAGGACTTTTAAATAGTAATAATCGTGAACAAATTAATATACAAGAGACAATTGATAATATCAAAAGAGATGTTTCATTCTTGTATACGTATCGTAATTCATTTGATGTTGAAATGAAAAAAGAAATCGAAGATATTTTTACTACATTTTCAAAATTAGTGTCGCAAAAATCAAATGTTAATGTAGAAACTGAATATAACGTAGGGGTTTGCTTTGAAGTTGCAAATACGAGTCATTTTACGCGCTTACATATAGAGTCGTATAAAATATTTGATAATTTTAGATTAGAAAAACTAAACAAAATTAATATATTTGCGGGTTTGAATAATACTGGTAAAACATCTTTATTGGAAGCTATTTATTTATTAACTAGACAAAATGATGTTAATGCTTTCTTTGAAATGGTGAGATTAAAGAATAAATTTGAGAAGCTTAGTCCAGTTTGGATCAATAAAACATTAGATGCTTCGATTATTAAAATTAATGGTACTTATAATGGTGTGGAAACTGGAATTTCAATTTCAAAATTTGAAGCACAAGATATTGATAAGTCGGGCTATGTAACTTCGGTCGAAATTGATTCTTATATTGATGATGAGAAGAAAAACTATAGTAAGGTAGATTTGTATGAGTATTCTCCTTTAAAACTTTATTATGAAAATATTAGAATATTGTGTTATTCGATGTTTAAAAGCCCTTTCTTCTACAAAGAATCTGATATCATCATCTCTTATAGTAAGAGCTATGAGAAAAAACTAATGCCTTTAATAATCAATTTTCTTAAACAAGTTGATTCCCAAATTCAAGATATTGGATTGACGGAAGAATACGGAATCAAAAGATTTTTAGTCGATTCGTCAAAATATAGTGATAAAAAAGTTGACATTACATCTTATGGAGAAGGATTACAGCGGATTTTTGAAATTTCACTGGCATTTGCATATGCAAAAAATGGAGTTATCCTTATTGACGAGCTTGAAACAGGAATTCATCATTCGTTACTTATTGAATTTACAAAGTTTATTCAAGAACTCTCTGCACAGTTTAATGTTCAAGTATTTTTAACATCACATTCAAAAGAGTGTATCGACGCATTTGTAAAAAATGGGGTGAGAAATGATGAAATTTCTGCTTATGTATTACAAAATATAGAAGAGAAAATTAAATATCAATATAGTGACGGGGAACGATTAGCCAGATTGGTAGAAAATATGGATATTGATATGAGAGGTGGCAAATGACTAAAATCATTGTCACTTTTTGCGAAGGACCTCATGATATTTCATTTTTAACAAGGCTTTTAAAGACAGCTTGTTATAAAACTTTTCATGATATCAGAATTAAAGAATATCCTACTCCGTTGAATGGAATTTTAAAGGGTAGTTTACTAAATGAAGCAAAATTCGTTGAGTTGAAGATTGATCAATTGTCCTCAGTCTTAATTCCAAAAAAAATTTTGAAAAAAGATGATCGAATAGTTTTGTTATATGCGATTGGTGGTAATAGACAGTATGCAAGAACCAAAGATATTATAGATAAGTTTATTGATACACACTCAAGCAGTGTCGTTAGTGGAGATGAGATCGCAGGCTTCGCAGGCATTGAACAAAGTGACATATCCTTTATATTTTTTAATGATGCGGATAAAAGCTTTAATGAAGAAGTGAAAAAAGTGAATACATTTTTGAAAGAATATTTTCATGATAACTCTTTCAATGTAGAACATAACAACTATGTAGACTTTAAGGATTTAAAATATGGATTGTATTTGTTCTCCAAGGATGGGAATATGGGGAATTTAGAGGATCATTTGATGGAACTTATGATTACTGGAAATGAAGATATTTTTAATGATGCGAAAGAATATTATGATAAACATTTTTCTGATGTTAGGTTAATGCGAAAAAAAATACAATGTTCAAATCAGATACCAACTGTAGTAAATGATAAAGTTCAGACAATTTATCAGAATAAATCGCTTATCACAATTGCAGGACAATTACAGAATAGTGGTGCTTCTCAAAATGTAACTATAGATTATAGTGATTATTTGACATTGGATAAGATTCAGAAGTCTGATATTGCACAAGAAATAATAAATTTTATAGAACGGGCATAAAAACATGAATAAAAAAGCTTTGGTTGATGTTGTTTATCTCATGCTCATCGCAATGACCGCAGGTGCTGTTTTGGTACTCGGTGTATTTGTCGCAGCTGTTGTTTTTCACTCTGAAATCTATCTAACCTTGCCGTTATTGTCCCGTTATGAAGAGGGGAAAATCATGGGGGAGATATTCCATCGTTTTAGCTATTGGGCCTATTTTATGGCGGTAGTTATTGCAGTGTATGAAGTGTCACGCTACAAGGTGATGCAAATCGATAAAGTCTCCATTTTGAGTGCATTAGGGTCTCTATCAACATTGCTCCTTTTTAGCGCGGTCTATACCCCGAAAATCTTAGAGTACCAATCTCGCGGTGAAGCGGCCATCGATTCGTCGTTTGAAGCCTTGCACAAAGCGAGTGAGATCGATTTTAAAATACTGTTAGTAATGTTATTGATCCTCTTTTGCCGTAGAGCCTATCTGTTGGCGGTGAAACGATGATAAAATTTGAAAACATCACCAAACGTTTCGGTAAACGTGAAATTCTCAAAGGTGTCAATCTAGAGATTGAGCGTGGGAAAACGACCGTTATTTTCGGAGTATCGGGTGGCGGTAAATCGACGATTATCAAACACATGGTGGGATTGCTAAAACCTGATAGCGGAACGATCACCTATAACGGAACTCGGATTGATAATGCCGATGAAGTGACATTGCGTGAGTTTCGCAAAAAAATCGGATTTTTATTCCAAAGCGGTGCGCTTTTCGACAGTATGAACATCCGCGATAACGTCGCATTTCCGATGGTGGAGCACCAAAACCTAAGTACCAAAGAACTCGATTATAAAATTGATGAAAAGCTCACCATGGTAGGGCTTGATCCCTCAATCGTCAAATCCCTCTACCCCGAAGAACTCAGCGGCGGTATGCGCAAACGGGTCGGTTTGGCACGTACTCTCGCACTTGAACCCGAAGTGATCCTCTATGATGAACCGACATCAGGTTTAGATCCTGTTACGAGTGATTTTATCACTCAGATGATTTGCAGGTTGCGTGATGAGATAGGGATGACATCGGTACTCATCAGTCACGACATCGCTGAGAGTTTTAAAGCGGGGGATAATTACGCGATGTTATTTGACGGCGTGATCGTCGAAGCAGGGGATAAAGAGAGTTTTAGAAATTCACCCAATGCAGTGGTTCAGCAGTTTATCCATGCACGAGCTGAGGGACCAATCGCGTTTCACTGAATAATTCGATACAATGACGTATTATGATCTAAAAGAGGATATATGACAAAACAGGAAGTTTTGAACTATCTATCATCACACAAAGAGAAATTTCAAAAAGATTTTGGCATCAATAAGATAGGGCTTTTTGGCAGTTTTGCACGTGATCAAGCAACGCTAAAAAGTGATATTGATTTGGTTATTGAAATGAATCCTAAAAGTTTAGAGAGACGTATAGCTTTCAAAAAACAGATAGAATCTGATTTAAACCGCTCGTTGGATGTCGGTTATATGAGTACATTACGAAGTTTTATAGCCAAAGAAGTGGCAAAAGATATTATCTATGTCTAAAAGGGTCGTAGAGTTCTTTATAGTCGATATATTGATTGCAATCGAGAAAGTGAAACGCTACACGTCTGAATTTAATTGTGCTCAAGATGCTTCTTCTTTTGTGAAAGATTGATAATTACACCCTCGACCTTAATCGTACCGCTCCATCGAGCGTATCATAATTAGTCACTGCGAAAAGAATTATATCACAAAAAATAAATAAAAACGTAAATAGGTGACTTTATCTCCCTCCAAACTTCTTCGTCCACCACTCCTGCGGAGTGAGTGTTTTTTCTCTCAAATGTTCTTCATCAAAATTATATTCGTATTTAGAACAGTATTCGAGCAATACTGCATAGGCATCGTTGATTTGGGTACTCATGACGTGAGCCGTTTCGGGATCATCGGGATGTTTGTCAGGATGCCATTGTTGCATCATATTTTTGTAGCGGATTTTGATGTCGGAGAGGGTAGCTTTGTCACTCAGGCCAAGGAGCGTTTTGGCCTTTATGAGCGTGTCGGAAGAGAGCATGGAAAGAGAGATTAATCTCTTTGCTGACGCATAAACGTCGGTACGTCTAGGAAGTCTTCGGTATAGTCACCGTTGGCAACCATAGCCGGGCGTACAACGACGCGAGGTTTTGCAACAGCTGCTGCAGCAGTGATTGCTTCTTTATTTTCAAATTCGTGGTTGTTGATTCCCATCGCCGCTTTTTTCTCAAAACCGGTTGCAACGAGGGTTATACGGATAAAATCTTTTGGTAATGTTTCATCTGTCGTCGTACCGAAAATAACATCCGCTGATTCGTCAACGCTGTTATGGACTACATCCATAGCCGCAGAGAGTTCCATAAACGGAAAATCAGGGTGCATACTGAAGTGGACGAGTACTCCAAGTGCCCCGTTAACTGACATGTTATCGAGCAACGGTGATTCGATAGCGTTTTTGATCGCTTCGTATGCTGCATTTTCACCTTTATATTCGCCCACACCCATGAGAGCCAATCCACGGTGGCTCATTACGGTTTGCAAGTCGGCAAAGTCAAGGTTGATGTCATTATCACCACTAGCGAGGATAACACCTGATGTTCCACTTACAGCACGAGCAAGTACGCTGTCAACGATTTTAAAGCTCTCTTTGATTCCGAGTTTAGGATCGATGATCGAGAGAAGCTTATCGTTCGGGATAACAACGATACAGTCGGATTCATTTTTAAGTTCATTGAGACCGTCTTCAGCCAATTTGAGACGTTTTTTCCCTTCAAATGAAAAAGGTTTAGTCACAACCGCGATGGTCAATGCACCGATATCTTTGGCACATTTAGCGATAATCGGAGCTGCACCCGTACCCGTTCCGCCACCGAGACCAGCTGCTACGAAAACGATATCAGCACCCTGCAATGCACGTGTCAAATCATCATAGCTTTCAATAGCGGATTCTTTACCTACTTCAGGTTTCATCCCTGCACCCAACCCTTTTGTGAGTTTAGCACCGAGTTGAATTTTAGTTGCGGCTGAGCCTTGCTCTAAAACTTGAGCATCAGTGTTAGCAATGATGAGTTCGATTCCAGGTATTTGCTCTTTAAGCATATACCCGATCATGTTACCGCCACCGCCGCCGACTCCGACTGCTACGATACGTGCTCCTGCTAAAGTTGTTGATTCTTCAATTGAAAATGGTTCCATAATTGCTCCTTGACGTGATTAAAATAGTTGAGTTGCCCAATTCCAAAACTTGGAAATAGGGTTGGGTTGATCGCTCTGATCTGACTTGTTGGAGCCAATATTAACCATTTTGGCTGTTTCTGTAATTTTCTCTTCCTTGACCGGAGGTGTCGGTGCCATTGGCGTAGGAGTAGAAGACGTGGGTGCTGCTACGATAGGATCGAGCTTCGCTGCTTCTTCCGGAACTGCTCCAGTATGTTGTGCAGCATCTTCACTGGCGTGACGCATACGACGATTAACGTCAATTTCGTATGGTGTATAACCATCTGCAAGGTATTTAATAAGCCCAACAGCACCAGAATATGAAGGATCTCGAAGTGTATCAAAAAGACCGCCAACATCGGTAGGTTTTGCAAGACGTACCGGCATATTATCTAAGATAGCAACAGCAAGTTCTCGAAGACCTTCGATTTTAGTAAATCCTCCTGTTAAGACAATTCCTGCTCCCATATGCTCTTTTAGACCGCTTTTCTCAATTGATTGAGCGATAATCATCAATGTCTCTTCGACACGTGCGTAAATAACATTATGAACTACTTCGAGAGAGACTTCATGACTTGAAGTTTCATCTCCGATAACCGGAAGCTCAATCAGATCATTACTTGGTGCATAGAGTGAACCGTAAGTTATTTTAACGTTATCCGCTGTGTGAAGCGGGGTATGTAATGCCATAGAGAGATCATTCGTGATGTGGTTTGACCCGACACCAAGGAAGTCGTTGTAGCGTATTGCATGACCGGAATGAATAACGATGTTACTAGTATTTCCCCCCATATCGACAACAGCAGCTCCGAGTTCTTTTTCATCAGCATTGAGAACGGCGATAGCTGAAGCGTATCCGCTAAGTACAACACTCTCGACATCGACACCAGCAGCTTTAACTGCTTTGCGTAGATTATTGAGATTAGACTTTTGAGTAGTGATAATGTGCGTCTCTACTTCAAGGCGCGCGGCATTCATCCCCAGTGGATCTTCGATAAAATCTTGATCGTCTACTTTAAAGTTATAAGGGAGTGCGTGTAATACCTCAAATTCGTTAGGGATGTTTGCATTGTAGAGCGAGGTATGCATAACCCGTTGAATTTCATTGAGGGTAATCTCTTTATTCGGAATATTGACGATACCGCTGGAATTTAAACTTTTTGTATATGCGCCTGAAATAGTAACGATAGCACTGCGAAGTTCAGTTCCTGCAACCCGCTTGGCATCATTAAGCGCACTTTTGATCGATTTGGAAGCTAGCTCAATATTAGTGATACTTCCTTTGCGAAGCCCTTGTGCTTTTGCAATACCTGCCCCGATTATTTGTGCATTATTGTCATCATCGATTTCTGCGATGAGTGCACAAACTTTGGTTGAGCCGATATCAATGGCTAAAACGGTTCGTTTCAAATCAAATCCCCTCTACATAGATTTCAACTGGATATTTGCTCTCAAGTGCTTTAATCAACCCTTGATCCAACAAGCTCCCTTTGAACTTAAGTACGGCATTTCCATCCGCTAGTGTTTTATCTTGAAGCAACTTTTGTTCCAAAACATGATACATAATCACATTCCCGTTCTCCAAAGTAACGAAACCTTGTTTTTGCTTAGAAGCAAACAATTTAGTTAAAAATTCTGATCCCTCAGGTGCACTTAAACCTGCTATTTTAGCACCATCATTGCGGGTGAGAAAATCGGAAGATGTACCGCTGAATGTTTTAAAGCTGTTTTGCGCTAACTCTTGAAGTTTTGTTTTTTTCGCTTCTGCCATATAAAGGGCAATAACATTCGTTTTTGCTTCCTCGTACGTTTTGGTACGTTCAGGATTTGATTTATCGAGTTTTACGATGATGTAATCGGATCCGATTTTACGCGGTTTGAGAAACGGCTTTTGATCATTGAGGGTCATAATCTCTTTGGTCAGTTCAGGAGAAAAGGTTGATGATGAAACACTAATGGTCGCTTTTGTCGGTGCTACACCTGATGAAAGTGCCCCTTTTTTATAATTGATATAGAGACGAAGAGCTTCTTTTTCAGTAGCTTTATCATTGAGGGCCCCGATAATGACACCTTGTGCTTCGACTAGGGTAAGAATTTTTCCGGTAGCATCTTTGAGCATTTGGCGGTTCATATCGTAATAATCACTAATCTCTTTTGCTGAAGGAGTTGCTGTGATCGGTGTTTGTGTCACATAACTGATCTCGTAACTCGGAGAGGTTTTAAATTCACCCGAACGTTTTTGCCAGAGTGCTTTTAGTTCTGTTTCGTTTGGCACGAGCGAGATCATATTTGGCGTGAGAATTTTATAGTTGATTTTGTCGGCTACACCTAAAGCATTTGTAATGGCTTTTTCTTCAATCGCTCTATTCTCTGACGCTAAAAGATAAAGAGTTTTTTGAATTAGGAGCTCTTTTCTCATTGCCTCTTCGTACTCTTTGATAGTTAAATGGTTCTGTTTCAATGCTTCAGCATAAATTGTTTTGTTAAACATACCCTCTTTGGCAAAGGTCGGTTGAGATTTAATGATATTTAAAAGCTCTTTATCGGTCACTATTAATCCATAGCTGTTGGAAAGGTTAAGAATAAGTGCCTGATTGACTAGTTGGCGAAGTGCTTGACGTTGAAGTCCGAATTGTTTAGCCTGCTTTTCGTCAAATTTTCCTTGAAAAAGCTGATTATACTGGTTAAAAAGATTCGAATAACTTTTTTGCAATTCAGCCGAGGTGATGGAAACTTCTCCTACTTTGGCGACAGCTCCCGCTTTATCTCCGTAGCTGTATTGACCCCATCCGACGAATCCAGCTCCGATAAAAGCGATTGTGGAGATCCAAATCGTGATGACCAGATATTTCCGATGGCGTTGCATCCAAGTAATCATATTAAACGATCCTATTGTAAAATTCAGATATTCTATTCACTTTACCATTAAACTTGGATGAAAATAGTCTGCAACTAACAGATGTTATCATACAATAATTCGATTTCAGAGGTTTTTAATGAATAACGTAGAGATATCATCGAGAGATTTGAATGTTTTGTGGCATCCGTGTACTCAGATGAAAGATCACGAAACGATCCCCATGATTCCCATTGCTAAAGGTGATGGGGTTTATTTGGAAGATTTTGAGGGAAATCGTATCATTGATGCGATCAGTAGTTGGTGGGTTAATCTTTTTGGCCATTGTAATCCGTACATAAACCAAAAAGTTATTGAACAACTCGGAAAGCTTGAACATGTAATTTTGGCAGGCTTTACCCATGAGGGGATTGTTCGATTATCAGAGCGATTGGTAAAGCTTTCACCTGATGGGTTAACGAAATGTTTTTATGCCGATAATGGTTCGAGTGCAATAGAAGTAGCACTTAAAATGTCGTATCATTCGCACAAAAATAAGGGGGAGGAGAGAAGAATGTTCGTCTCTCTTAGCGAGAGTTATCACGGCGAGACATTAGGAGCTCTTTCCATCGGTGATGTAGCACTTTATAAGGAGACGTATGCGCCGTTGCTGATACAATCACTTCAAACACCTTCCCCAAAAAATCAGACGTTTGAGGCGGCTTTAGAAGCGGCTGAAAAGTTTGAGAGTTTGCTCAAAGGACGAGGTCACGAAATAGCGGCATTGATCGTTGAACCGTTAGTGCAGGGTGCCGGAGGGATGAAGATGTATCATCCTCTCTTTTTGAGTAAAACAAAACAGGTGTGTGAGCGTTATGGTGTTCATTTTATCGCCGATGAAATTTTGGTCGGGTTTGGGCGGACGGGGAGTATGTTTGCGTGTGAACAAGCAGATATAACACCCGATTTTTTAATCCTCTCAAAAGGGCTTACAGGGGGATATTTGCCTCTGTCGGTTGTACTAACAACCGAGGAAGTATACGGGTCATTTTATTGCGATTACAACCCCTCACGATCCTTTTTGCACTCACATAGTTATACGGGGAATGCACTCGCGTGTGCGGCAGCCAATGCTACTCTTGATATTTTTGAATCGGAGAATGTTATTGAAAATAACCGTAGGTCGATTGCTCTCATTGGGGAAGAATTAAAACGCTTTGAGGGGTTGGCGAGAGTGAAAGAGGTTCGCCAATGTGGGATGATTGCGGCGATAGAGCTGGAGGGGTTTGACCCACGTGATCGGATAGGATTGAAAATTCATGAGCATTGTATGAAAGAAGGGGTATTGATACGCCCATTAGGCAGTGTCATCTATGTAATGACCCCTTATGTCATTACACCAGAGGAGCTAAAGAGGGTGTTTGTCGCGATAGAGCGTGCAATAGAATCAATCAATATCTAATCGCGCCTGAGAGTGATCGAGCATCAAAATACGGCAACTCCGCTCTAAAATAGAGAGTTGTCGTACCATCGAGTGAATATCACGGCTAAAAGTGTAAACTCCATATCCTCGGATCACCATAATAGCAGTATTGTTTTGTTGAAAATACTGAGGGATTTCACTCACCGCCCGCTCATACCAATCATCGAATTTTTTGGGATCGTAAATAGTGATTTTTCCAAACTCTTTAAATCCAAAATAATCTTTTGGAATGATAATGGAGTGGTTGAGTGAAAAAGCGGTTGTAAACGGGGGCATTGTAAACGTAATGTATTTAGCGTCCGAAATTTGGCGATAAATTCCCTGATGGATGGAAGCATCGATACTGGCATCTTTCCAACGGTAATCTTTGTTATAAAACAAATCGATAAGACTCTCTTCATTGATGGAGTCAAAAATAGCATTTTTAGTGTTGATCGTAAAAAGGTTGGTATCAAGTTTTGCAGATAGGGAACCGTGATAGATACCGAAAAAATCTTTTCGGAACATTGAGAGGGCAAAAGTGGCGAGTTGACGCTTTACGTATTGTTTATCCATAAAAGGGATTTTAGCACATTTTAAACAATATGTTAGTGAGGGTAGGTTATTATAAGGAGATTAAAATGCAAAGGCAGTTGTGTGCAAGAAACTCCCCATATCCCCGTCCTTTACCGAGAGGTAGTCGAAGCATTCTCCCCATGCAAAGAGGGGATTGTTATCGATTGCACGATGGGATATGGAGGGCATACCTCGCTGCTGCTTGAAAATACCCCGTCGTTATTACTCATGGGAATTGATCAAGACCCTACCGCTATTACTTTTTCATCCAAACGTCTAAAACCCTTTGGGAGCCGTATCGAGATTCGTCGCGGACGTTTTTCCGAAGTGGCTCGTGATGCGATTGCCGAAAAAGGTGAGAAAATTTGCGGTATTTTGGCTGACATAGGGGTATCTTCTTTGCAGCTTGATCAGCGTGAGAGGGGATTTTCGTACGAAAGCGATACACTCGATATGCGGATGAACCCTGATGCACAGTTGAGTGCCAGTGAAGTGGTCAATGAGTATTCGCAAAGTGCGTTAGAGACTATTTTACGTGAGTATGGTGAAGTGACGAATTCCCGAAAAGTAGCGGAGACAATTGTACAGCGTCGCCCTTTCGCTTCGGCTAAAGAGCTTTCGAATGCCATTTTTCATTTGATGCCGAAGGGTAAAAAGATTCACCCATCAACGCTCGTTATGCAGGCGATACGGATCGAAGTGAACGATGAATTGGGCGAGTTGACACGGTTGCTTGATGCGATAGAAACATCAACGATCAAGACGCTTCGTGTTGCCATTATTACGTTTCACTCGCTCGAAGATCGGATTGTTAAAAATCGTTTCACCAAATGGGGAAAAAATTGTGTCTGTCGCGATGATGCGATGCGATGCACCTGCGGCAACAATAACGCAATCGGTAAAGTGATTACCAAAAAACCACTGATTGCTCAGGATGATGAACTTCGTGCTAATTCACGGAGTCGAAGTGCAAAATTACGAATTTTTGAAATACAAAGAGATTGAACCTTATGAGTGATAAACTCGATATTTTAGAAGAGACACAGCACATCATCACTCCTGATGATTCGATGGGACCAGTTTTTTTACGAAATGTTTTTGTCGGTATTTTTTTAGTGCTTGTTGTCGTTTTCCCTAAAATTTTTATCAACACGCAAATTTACTTTAAGAGCCGTGAAATTTCAACATTGAGTCATGAGCATGATGCCCTGATGGAAGAAAACAAACTCATTAAAGCAAAAGTAGAATTATTAAAATACAAAAATCAGGTGCTGGATACCCTTTTTTAACCCTGATTTTAAATCAATTTTCTGTGGCTCCTTTTTACTCCCCTAAGAATTGTGGTGGTATAATCTTCAACTTAAAATGATCCTATGCAGAGTCAGTGTATAATCGCTCATTTAAGAAGCCATACGTTCCAAAATTTTTAGAAATGAGTTTATATGAGTCGACTTTTCATATTTCTACTCGTTGGGATATTCACCCTTTTGGATGCGGCGGCATGGAGAGAATCGAAAAGCTTTATCCTCAAAAAAGATGAGATCGTCAAAATCCTCGTCAAGAGTGAGGATCAAGAACGCTTACTCAATTTTCGATGGACCCTTTATGCGGATAAGGCTTTGGTGGTGCATGAGAGTTTTGATCGGTTTGTGGGACAGCATGTTTTGGTTGTCGGGCACACGAATCAAAGTTTTCGTAAAGTTCTCTTGAGTGCAAAGCGTACCCAAAAAGATGTACCTTATCTTTTGGTAGTTTTTAAAAAATTTGATGATGGTAACAAAACAGCGCAAATGGATTTTTTCTTGATCGATAAAGAGAACCGGATTGTGTTGGATTATTTAACGAAGAAGTGATAATACGTATGTTGGAAACTGTAGAAACTCTTATTGCAAAACTGATCGATGAGGTCGATTATCCTCATGCCGCAGAACTTTTTAAAAAACTCTCCGGCGGCAAACGGCTCCGTGCCCGTCTGGTTTTGACGATTGCCCCGAATGAGCCTACCGCACCGCTATTGGGAGCGATTGTCGAGTTGATCCACGCGGCGAGCTTGCTCCATGATGACGTGATCGACGAAGCGCAGTTGCGTCGCGGAGTCCCGTCCGTCAATGCAACCGAGGGTTCTAAAACCGCGATCATGCTCGGCGATATTCTCTACTCCAAAGCGTTTAGTGAGCTTACCTCTTTCGATCCAAGAATCGCCCGCTCCGTTGCCGAATCGGTCACTCGCCTCTCAGTCGGGGAGATGATGGATGTAGGGATGGCGGAGAGTTTCAATACGGATCGTGATCTGTACCTCAAAATGCTCTATCTCAAAACCGCGACGCTCATCGAAGCGTGTGCCTACAGTGCCGCGATTTTGGCGGGAAAAGACGAACAAGCTTACGCGACGTACGGCAAAAATCTCGGATTGGCGTTTCAGATCGTGGATGACATTCTCGACATCACCGCCGATGAAGCGACGCTGGGCAAACCCTCTTTGAACGATTTTTCGGAGGGGAAAGTGACATTGCCGTATATCGATTTGTATGATCGATTGGATGCACCCCTCAAAGAGCGGCTGGTAAAATCTCATGCGCAGGTGCTGGATGAGGATGAGAAGAAATGGATCCGTTCACAGATGGATGCGTTCAATATTATCGAACACTCCTATTCCCATGCACGTTCTTTGTGCGATGAAGCGATCGGTGCCATCGGCGATGATGCCGCGTTGCGTTCCATCGTCGAATCTGTGATCAAAAGAAGTCACTGATGCATTATCTGATTGTCAGCTTTTCACACAAAAACTCGACGCTGGGGATACGCGAGAAGCTCGCATTTGTGGATGAGACGGCACAGCTCAATGCGATGAAACATTTAAACGCTTCTGCGTGTATTAGCGAATCGATGATCCTCTCCACCTGTAATCGTGTCGAGGTTTTTTGCAGTTGTAACGATACGGAATCGGCGAAAGAAGAGCTGTTTTTTCTGTTGACTAGACACTCCGGGCTGAGTCATACGGAGCTCTATTCCCGTGCTGATATTTTCGACGATGAGGGGGGGATCCATCACCTCTTTAGCGTGGCGAGTTCCCTCGATTCGATGGTTGTCGGGGAGACACAGATTTCAGGACAGCTCAAAGACGCGTTTAAACTCTCCCAAGAGAACGGCTATTCGGCTCAGAAAATTTCGCGTGCGATGAACTATGCGTTTAAATGTGCCGCCGAGGTACGTAATGCGACCAATATCTCTTCTAAACCGGTATCGGTTGCAAGTGTAGCCATCGCGAAAATCAAAGAATCGGTGGGAGACGTCAGCGGTAAAAAAGCGCTCGTGATCGGTTCGGGGGAGATGTCGGTGATCACCTGCAAACATCTCACTGCCCAAGGGGTTGATGTTACGGTGATGAATCGAACGTTCGAGAAAGCCGAAGCGATAGCGCGTGAGTGCAACGCACGGGTACGATCATTCGAAGAGATCGCGTACGCTATCAATGAAAATGAACTCCTTTTTACTGCGACAGGTTCGATCACTCCGATTATCACCGAAGAGATGATCAAACCTACGACGTATGATCGATATTGGTTTGATATGGCGGTTCCTAGAGACATCGAATGTGAAGCGGCTCTTTGGTCGATTAGATTGTTTTATGTCGATGATCTCAAAGAGATCGTTTCGGAAAATATCGCGTTGCGTGAAGATGAAGCAAAACTCTCGTATGTGATTATTCGCCGACACGTCACCCTCTTTTTTGAATGGCTTAAAACCCTCTCGGTTGAGCCATTGATCAAAAATATGTACCTCAGAGCCTCCGATGCGGCGCAGCAAGAGTCCATACGGGTACTTGAAAACGGCTATATTCCAAAAGAGTATAAACACGCCGTACATAAAGCTACCCTTCAAGCGATCAAGCGGTTTTTACATCCGTTTGCCGAGCGGATGCGTGATGGTTCCGATCCGATGCGCGTGGATGCCCTGATCGAATCGATGAGTTTTTTAATGAACGAAGAGGAGGGGTCTGATATCTCTCAAAATTCGTGTATCTATTACCCTAAAGGAAAATAATGCGTTTTAGTAAAGCCTATATCCCAACCACCAAAGAAGCTCCGAAAGATGCGCAGCTTCCCAGCCATATCTATCTTTCGCGCGCAGGATTTGTGACGCAGGTAGCGGCAGGGTTGTATAATTTTTTACCGATGGGCAAACGGGTACTTCGTAAAATCGAAAACATTATCAACGAAGAGATGGCGGCGTGTGACGCACAAGAGGTTGATCTTAGTTTTGTAACCCCTGCGGAATTATGGCAAGAGAGCGGACGGATCGAAAAATTCGGCAAAGAGCTTCTCCGTTTCCGAGACCGTAAAGAGAACCTTTTTGTCCTAGGACCGACCCATGAGGAGATGATGGTAAATATCGTTCGTAACCGTGTTACGAGTTACAAACAGCTCCCGATCAATCTCTATCAGATCAAAACCAAGTTTCGTGATGAAGCGCGCCCTCGCTTTGGTTTGATGCGCGGACGTGAGTTTGTGATGAAAGACGGTTACAGCTTCCATTCTACGACTGAGGATTTGGATCGTGAATTTGATGCGATGGAAGCGGCGTATAAACGTATTTTAGAGCGTTTGGGTCTGGCATTTCGTGTCGTTGAAGCCGACAGCGGTGCCATTGGGGGCACGGGATCAAAAGAGTTGATGGTATTAGCCGGAAGCGGTGAAGATACCCTTGCGGTGTGTGACACATGTGAATACGGTGCCAATGTCGAAGCGGCACGCCGTGCACCTCGTAGTAGTGTTCCGGAAGCACCAAACGCCGATTTCGCCCGTTTCAAAACACCTGCTATCAAATCGATTGAAGATTTGAGTAATTTTTTCCATGTTGATCCGTACTATACCCTCAAAGCGGTTGTTCAGCGCGCAGTTTATACAGAGAGCTCAGAACTTGTCTGTTTCTTTATCCGAGGATGTGATGAGCTCCAAGAGGTTAAAGCGCGTAACAGCGTTGGAGCGATCGATCTGGTTGATGCGACGGAAGCGGAGTTGATCGAAATCGGGCTGGTTCCTGGATTTATCGGGCCGTTGGATCAAGATAAAATCCGTATTGTGATGGATAATGATACCAAGGGTGCAACGACAATGATTAGCGGTGCAAACGAAGCCGATTACCATTTCGTCGGTGTCGATCTAAGTGTTATGAATGAAGCTCATTTTGCCGATCTCGTCAGTGTTCAAGAGGGGGATAGTTGTCCTCACTGTGAGGGTAAAATCATCCATACCAAAGGGATCGAAGTAGGGCATATCTTCAAGCTCGGAACCGTATACTCCGCACCGCTCAAAGCGGAATTTTTGGATGAAAACGGGCGTGCTCAGCCGTTTATTATGGGAACGTACGGAATGGGGGTGAGCCGTCTGGTTGCCGCCGTTATCGAACAACACCATGATGAAAAAGGGTGTATCTGGACCCAGGCAACGGCACCGTATATGGTCAATGTCATGGTCTCTAACATCAAAGAAGAGAGCCACATGGCGTATGCCGAAGAGTTATACGCTTCACTGCAAAAGAGTGGTATTGAAGCGATGTTGGATGATCGTAAAGAGCGATTCGGATTCAAAATGTCGGATGCAGAATTGATCGGGTTTCCTTTTACGGTTATCGTTGGAAAAGAACTAGATAACGGTTCGGTTCAGATCATGGTACGCTCATCCGGTAATATGATTACGGTTGCACCATCTGAAGTATTGAACACCATCAAGGGACTTATTAAATGATCTATTTTCTGATCTACCTTTTTGCAGAAGTCTATATCACCATAGAGATTGCTTCGCATATCGGTGGATTAGTCACATTTTTAGAGATTGTCGGAAGTGCATTTTTAGGTATTTTTATCTTGATGAATTTTCGACATACCCTGAGTGAAAATCTAGATGCTCTGCGCACACGACAAATCGATATGCAAGGGTTCTCTAATCGGAATATAATGGGACTTTTTGGAGCGATTCTCCTGATTCTCCCTGGATTCTTAGGGGATATGATCGGAATCCTTATGCAATTTTCTCTCGTAGGAGCACTAATTATTAGCCGTTTTACGCGAAAATACCCACCACAAAACCATACCTATACTACACGAAAGGATGACCATGTCATTGATGCCGAAATTATCGACGATACTCCTGCTCTCCGCTAGCCTTTTTGGAGCGAGTGATGCTGAAGTTATATCATTTTTAAAAAAAGGAATAGGGGGAAATCCCAATATTAATAATATTCAAATTGAAGTGAGTGGCAAGAAAAATCTCCCCTCTATTGGCGGATGGCAAGCTTATTTTATGAGTATTGAAGCCGATGTAAAGCAAGGGAATGATTCCCGTCATATCAACCAAAATGCTACTTATTTCGTTAATGGTAATGTGATTGCCCCCGAACTTATTAACGTAAAAAGTGGTGAACGTTATAATGATACGGTTGCACCCGATTTTAATAATGCCTTTTATACCAAAAGTAATCGTATCAGCGGAGAAGCGAATGCCCCCCATAAGGTAGCTATTTTCTCAGATCCATTATGTCCGTTTTGTCGCCGCTATGTTCCTGAAGCAATTTCGTATATGGTAAAATATCCTAAAATATTTGCCCTCTACTATTACCATCTACCACTCACTGGGCTCCATCCTGCTGCAGTTACTTTAACCAAAGCAGCCATTGCCGCTGAGCAAGAGGGGATGGAAAATAGTGCTTTACGTCTTTATAAAGTGGATGTTAATGCAAGCGAAAAAGACGATCAAAAAATTCTCAATGCGTTTAATAAAACATTCGGCACAAAAATTGATCTGAATGATATTCGTAGACCCTCAGTGATTAAGCAGTTTGAATTCGATCAGAAAGTGGCACAATCGATGATGGTTGTCGGAACGCCGACCGTCTTTTTCAATGGACAAAAAGATGCATCTAAAAATAAATATAAAGAGATCAAGGTTAAGTAATTCATGAAAAAACTCACCATTGCAACACGCGGAAGCAAACTCGCCCTTTGGCAATCCAATCATATCAAATCGGTTATTGAATCAAATTTCAATGATGTCGAAGTTGAACTCAAAATTATTATCACTTCAGGGGATAAAATTTTGGATGTCCCTTTGGCAAAAATCGGAGGGAAAGGGTTGTTTCTCAAAGAGATTGAGGAATCAATGCTTCGCGGTGAAGCGCAAATGGCGGTTCACTCGCTCAAAGATGTTCCGACCGTAATGCCAGAGGGGTTATTACTCTCTGCAATCACGGTTCGCGAAGATGTCCGTGATGCTATGTTGAGTGAAAAATATGCTGATATCAGCTCGCTTCCTCAGGGTGCTATCGTGGGGACATCGTCGCTTCGTCGCCGTATGCAACTACTCAAACAACGCCCTGATTTGGTGATTAAAGATTTACGCGGAAATGTTGATACCCGTATTCGAAAACTCAAAGAGGGGGAATTCGATGCGATCATTTTGGCTGCCGCAGGGATTAACCGTCTGGGCTTTAGTGAGTTGGTAGAGCATTTTTACCCGATCTCTTTGGATGAGATGCTTCCGGCAATGGGGCAGGGGGCATTAGGCATCGAGACGGTGAATGAGCCATGGGTTTTAGAGATTGCCTCTTTCCTCGAAGATGAGAATAGCCGTATTGAAACAACGATAGAGCGTGGTTTTGTCGATACCTTGAATGGTGGGTGTCAGGTTCCTATCGGTGTGAGTGCGCGTGTTCAGGAGAACTCAGAGGTGATTGTCCGATCAACTCTCGGTATGCCCGATGGGTCTGAAATGATGGGGGATGAAATAGTGGTTTCAAAATCAACAATAGAGGGTGTTGGTGAAGCGATGGCCGCGCGTTTGATCGATCAAGGTGCGATGGAGCTATTACTACGTGCCGAAGCTATGGCGAATAAGGCTTAGTCGTGACATTACAAAAAACGATAGATTTGCTACAGAGCAAAGGGGAGTTGCGTCTCATCGAAACTCCGTTGGATATTAATCTCGAAATTCCCCACTTAGCGTATGCCGAAGTGAAAAAACCTGATGGGGGAAAAGCACTCCTTTTTACCCACCCGATAGATAAACGTAGCGGTAAAAAATTTGATATGCCTGTCGTGATGAACCTGTTCGGTTCCTACCGTCGTACGGAACTTCTTTTCGGTCGCGAAGTCGAGGGGGTAGCACATGAAATTGAAAAACTCCTCCACATGAAACCGCCGCAAGGGTTCAAAGAGAAAATTGGTATGCTCGGTGATTTGTTCGCGATGAAAGATATCTTTCCTCAAAAACTCAAAACGAGAGGAAGTTGTCAAGAGATCGTTAAACAAGGTGACGAGGTCAATCTGTATGATTTACCGATCCTCACTACGTGGGAAGAAGACGGTGGTCCGTTTATTACCATGGGGCAGGTCTATACCCAAAGTTTGGACGGTGCACTCGTCAATTTGGGGATGTATCGCTTACAGGTGTATGACAAAAATCATTTGGGAATGCACTGGCAAATTCACAAAGACTCTTCTCACTTTTTTGATCAGTACAGCCGCGCCGGTAAAAAAATGCCGGTTACTATCGCTATCGGCGGTGATCCCCTCTATACGTGGTGTGCGACAGCTCCATTGCCGTATGGGGTGAATGAATTACTGCTGTACGGTTTGATTAAAAAAGAGTCTCCGAAGCTCGTTGAATCTCTCACTACCCCTCTGTTTATTCCTGAAGATGTCGATTTCGTCATCGAGGGGTGGGTAGATACTGCAAAATTACGCGAAGAGGGACCATTTGGAGATCATACGGGGTATTACACCCTTAAAGAGTACTATCCTGAACTCGAAGTGAGCGCAATCACGCACCGTAAAGATCCCTATTATTTGGCAACAGTTGTCGGTAAACCGCCGTTGGAAGACAAATATATGGGATGGGCAACAGAGCGGGTGTTTTTGCCACTACTCAAAACCAATGCGGCCGATTTGATTGATTACCATATGCCTGAAAATGGGGTGTTTCATAATCTTATTCTGGGAAAAATGAAACCTCTTTACAAAGGGCATGCTAAACAGTTTATGCATATTTTCTGGGGTTCTGGGCAGATGAGTTTTGTCAAACACGCCCTATTTTTCGGCGAAGATGCGCCGAAACTCAACAATTATGAGGCGTTGGTGACGTATGCCCTTAACCGCTTTTTACCGAAATGCCTTTTTATCTCTGAGGGGATTACCGATGCGTTGGATCACTCCAGTCCTGAGTGTTTAGTCGGGGGAAAACTGGGGATCGATTTTACCGCATCGTATTCACCGATAGCGCCTGCGTCTATCGATAGCTCTGTATTGTTAGAGCAATTACGTGCACTCATACCGGAAATTACAGGTGCAACACAGTATATGCGCCATACTGCCAATCCGATCACCGTTATCAGTGTCAAGAAAAGAGGTGCGTTGAAAAATAAATTTAGTGCGTTAGAAGCGTTAAATTCATTTTTACGAATCGTTATTTTCGTCGATGAAGAAAAAAATGATATTCATAATCCTTACATGTTGGTATGGCGTGTTACGAACAATATCGATGCCGCCCGAGATATTTACCGCTCCGAATCGATTGTGGCATTTGATGGTACGATGAAGACGGAAGTCGATGGGTTTGAACGTGAGTGGCCGGGAGATGTAGAGTGTACCCCCTCAATCGTAGAGAAGCTTAAAGCTTTAGATCTATGGGATTTAGATCCAAAATTAGAGAAAAAATATCAACTTTGATCCTTTAGAATCCCTTTATTCAGGGAGTTACATTAAGCAATTTATTAGAATTACTAATGTAATATTTATGAAAACATATATAACCAGTGAGGGAAGATAAATTTCGATGCGTACGTTTTATGCTACAGTAGCAATTGCACTTATAGCCTGTTCTACACTTCTGCACGGTGCTACTTATAAAGGGCAGAAGATTTACATGGATGCTTGCAAAGAGTGCCATGGTGGAGGGCAAGAATTTGCCGCATCCAAAAAACAGCGCGCTTGGGAGAAATTGATGAATAATAAAGGTGAAAAATTAGCTTATATTCATTTTGATTCGAAAAAAGCGACCGCTTCGAGAGATTATTTTAAAGATTATAGTTTTACGAAAGGTGCAAAACATTTGGAAGATTTTTTGGTTGACTATGCTTCTGATAGTGGAAACGTTCCCGCTTGTAATTAAATATATTTCTCCTTCTTCAGGGGATGATTTTCTTCTAAACCAAACTTCGCTAAAATCCCCCAACTAATTATATTCGGAGATACCATGGAAAAGATGTGGTCGGGACGTTTTACACAGGATGCGTCAACCTTATTGGAAAAATTTAACGCATCAATCATGTTTGATCAAAAACTTTATCGTGAAGATATTGAAGGTTCCGTTGCACATGCCAGAATGTTGGCGCATCAAGGGATTCTAACCCATGAAGAGGCGCAATTGATCGAATCGGGGATGGCTCAGGTTTTGAGCGAAATCGAATCGGGTGTATTTGAGTGGAAAATCGGCGATGAAGATCTTCATATGGCGATTGAAAAACGGCTAACCGCTATTATCGGCGAAGCGGGAAAAAAACTCCATACGGCTCGCAGTCGTAACGATCAGGTTGCCCTTGATTTTCGTCGATATGTACTTCGTAAAAACCATGAGATCGTTGAGCAGATTAAAGCGTTGATGGCGGTTATTGTTGATATTTCACGCGATCATACGACAACACTCCTTCCAGGGATGACCCATTTACAGCACGCACAGCCGATCAATTTCGCATTTCATCTCCTAGCCTATGCCTCTATGTTTAAACGCGATTGCGAGCGTTTTGCGAGCTCTGCCGTGCGTAATAACATCTCACCGATCGGATGCGCCGCACTGGCCGGGACTCCGCACAATATCAATCGTGAAATGACGGCTCGCTCACTCGGATTTGATTCGGTGAGTATCAACTGTCTCGACACGGTGAGTGATCGCGATTTTGCTTTGGAGATTTTGTTTAATATCTCGACACTCATGATGCATATTTCCCGTTTAGCCGAAGAGATTATCCTCTGGTCGAGCTATGAGTTCCGTTTTGTGGAACTTTCCGATCAGTATTCAACCGGTTCATCGATTATGCCTCAAAAGAAAAACCCCGATGTCCCTGAACTTCTTCGCGGTAAAACGGGGCGTGTTTTCGGTAATCTGATGGGACTTTTGACGGTCATGAAAGGGTTGCCGTTAGCCTACAACAAAGACACCCAAGAGGACAAAGAGGGGGTATTTGACAGTGTTGAAACCGCTGAAATCTCTCTCGAAATTCTCCGTGAAGCCCTTAAAACAATGACAATCAAACCTCAAAACATGGCACGCGCTTGTAAGCTAGGACATTTGAGTGCGACCGATTTGGCGGACTATTTGGTAGAACATTGCGACGTTCCGTTTCGCGAAGCGCACCATATCACGGGACGAGCTGTTGCCCGTGCTGAAGTATTGGGAATCGATTTGAGCGATATCGCTTACAGTGAACTTCACGCCATCGATAGCCGTATCAAAGAGGACGTTATCCCTTATTTGGCGATTGAGCATTCGATGAATGCCCGCGTATCTCAGGGGGGAACTGCGGAAGTACGTACACTGGAGCAAATCATCTATTTTGACCATTATTTGAAGGATGTCAAATGAAAATAGTCGTCTCCCATCAGGATCAAATGCGCTTTGAAGCCAAAACCGAAAAGAGCAGCTTCATTATCGATTGCCCTCAAATTTCTCCGATTGAGTATTTTTTAAGCGGTATTATCACCTGCAGTGCGACCGATGTAGTGATGCTCCCAAAGGAGCAAGGATTTGATGTTACAAACCTAGAAGTAAGTGGTGAAGTAGTCCGTAACGAATCAGCTCCCAAAAAATTTAATTCTTTGCATCTTGAATACCGTTTTAATTCGGATGCCGATGATACACTCGCGGCACGTTGGGTCATGGCGAGTTTGGAAACCTATTGTTCAACGATTAATACGATCCGTGACACAACGGCAATCACCTATACGATTATTCATAACGGCAGTGTGATTCGTGAAAATGAAGCGATGATCAGTGGCGGTGGAAGTGCCGTCGATTTCGGTGTGTTGCAAGGGTGTAATGCGTAGCTTTCGTCATCCTGAACTTGATTCAGGATCTATTTTGGAGTTTAGATTCTGTGTCGAGCACGGAATGACGAGAGGATTAAAAAAAGTCTTTCGGGTCAGCATCCGCAAAATGACCCCATTTGAGTTTTGCTCCACCAAGAATATGGAAGTGTAGGTGCCCTACCTCTTGCCCTCCATTTTCACCGATATTGCTGATAATGCGGTAGCCGCTTTCGTCGATACTGCACATTTGGGCGACCTCTTGCATAAATGTCGCCATTCTCCCCATCACATCCCCTGGAATATCGTTAAAACTTTGATAATGCGTTTTCGGGATCGCTAAAACGTGAACGGGAGCTTTGGGATTGATGTCATGAAACGCATAAAATTCTTCGTTTTCAGCGACTGTGTTTGAGGGAATTTCTTTATTGACTATTTTGCAAAAAATGCACATTTTAAACCTCTTTTTTTATGCTATTGTAGCACATGGAAGATCGCTTGAAGCTATTTATAAAAGAGTTTTGACTACAATATCCCCTAAATTGAAAGTCCTTTCCTAAAAATTGTTTAATATCTATTTTAAAGCTTTCAGAAAATCACAATGGAGACTCTATTTTGCAAGAGTGGTATGACGCTATAAAATTGGCAGATTCGATCGATAAAATCGAAGAGATACGAATCGCCATTTTCGGAAAAAAAGGGATAATGAACGCTGAGTTTGCCCGTATGAAAGATGTCCCTGATGCTGAAAAGGGGACATTTGCCAAAGAGTTAAATATCCATAAAGAGGGATTGAACGCTCTGTTGCTCGATCGTAAACTCTTTTTGGCGATGGAACATTTGCAAGCGACTATGAGGGCGGAAGCGATTGACGTCAGTCTCTACTCCGCCACTACAGAACGTGGATCGCTTCACCCTGTGATGGAGACGATGGATCGAATCGTAGAGTATTTCGTTGCGATGAACTTCTCGGTACAAACGGGTCCGATGGTGGAAGATGATTTTCACAACTTCGAAGCGTTGAATCTCCCTAAATACCATCCGGCTCGCGATATGCAGGATACCTTTTATTTCAAAGACTCGATGTTATTGCGTACCCATACCTCTCCGGTACAGATCCGTACGATGCTCTCGACTCAGCCTCCGATTCGTATGATCGCTCCGGGTGCGGTATTTCGACGTGACTATGACATTACCCATACTCCGATGTTCCATCAGGTTGAGGGGTTGGTTGTCGAAGAGGCAGGGAAAGTCTCCTTTGCTAATCTCAAATTTATCCTCGAAGATTTTTTGAAAACTATGTTTGGCGATGTCGAAGTTCGTTTTCGTCCGAGTTTTTTCCCGTTTACGGAACCATCAGCCGAAGTGGATATCAGCTGTATCTTTTGTGGCGGTGAGGGGTGTCGAGTGTGCTCTAAAACCGGTTGGCTCGAAGTTCTTGGATGCGGTATCGTCGATCCGAACGTTTTTAAAGCGGTCGGATATGAGAATGTCAGCGGGTATGCGTTCGGACTTGGGGTCGAGCGTTTTGCGATGTTGATTCACCGAATCGGTGATTTGCGCTCATTGTTTGAGGGAGATACGAGATTATTGGAGCAGTTTAGATGATCGTTACAAAAAATTGGTTAAATGAGTGGATCGATCTCGACGGCATCAGTGCAGATACCCTGTGTAAAACGTTTAATGCGATCGGATTAGAAGTTGATCGACATGAAGTGTTACATGTTGCTGATGGTGTTGTTATCGGATATGTTGAGAAATGTGAGAAACATCCTGATGCAGATAAACTAAACGTATGTCAAGTAAATGTTGGCAGCGAAGTGCGTCAAATCGTTTGCGGTGCATCGAATGTACGTGAGGGGATTCATATTGCACTGGCAACTGTCGGTGCGGAACTCCCTGGCGGTCTTAAAATCAAAGAGGCAGTGCTGCGCGGTGTCGAATCGCACGGGATGATCTGTTCCGCCAAAGAGATTGGACTTCCCTCTATGGGTGAGGGGATTATGATCCTTGATTCCACTATCGGCGAACTGGTGCTGGGTAAAAATCTTAACGAATATGCTCTACTTAATGATGATGTTATTGAAATCGAGCTCACAGCTAATCGTGGAGATTGTCTCAGCATTCACGGCATTGCACGTGATTTACGTGCGGCACTCTCTCGCCCTTTAAGAGATAAAAATACGAAAGATGAACAAGAGAACCGTTTGGGTATCGGACGTATTTTACAGCTACAGCATAGCGAAACGTTTAGCAGTGATCTTTTATTCGGTGCGGTAGAGGTTAAAGCCCTCCATATCCCTTTCATTATAACATTTCGTTTGGCGATTATTGAAGATGCGTACACTACAGCTGTAGATGCCCTGTTGCATTATGCAACGCATAGTACAGGGGTTATTTTACGCGCTTATCCGTTTGAAAAATTTGGCGATGCCGATAATAAAGGGATCATAACACTTCAAAACGATGATAATGGTTATGCGGCATTGTACGGAAAAGAGAAAGTCTCCATCATTGGGGTTTCTCAAGAGAAAGATGCTCATTTTTCTGCGAATAATGGATTGGTAGTGATCGAAGCGAGCTATATTGCTCCTGATGTTATTGCTAAGCAGATGGGTGAGAAAAAAATCCCTAGCTGTTCCCATTATTATCGTACCTCTCGCGGGAGTGAGCCGAGCATTGATATGGGTATCCGATATGCAGCAGAGCTATTGGAAAAATATTCAACTTCGCAACTTTATGGCGGAAATATTGAGCTAACGACGACGTATGAACCGCGTATAATCAGCATGGTTGAAGACGAATTTGAATCCTTTATCGGTCTTAAAATCGATAAAACCCGCATTACCCAAATTTTCAAAAATTTAGGGCTTGATATCGGTAAACCGAAGGGATCGACGTTTGCGATTTCGGTTCCGAAATTTCGTCATGATATTATAAATAAACAAGATATTATCGAAGAGATTGTCCGTATCGTCGGAATCGATAATATCCCATCGAAACCACTTGTTTTTGCTGAATCAAACCAAATGAGCAACGATTTGGCGGAGTATAAAAAAACACGGGCTTTTCGTCACCGAGCGGCGCAAAGTGGCTTTTATGAGTCGGTTCATTTTGTCTTTAACGAACGGATACAAGTCGAAAAGTTTGGATTTGTTTGTACGGATGCGGATAAAGAGCTGCTAAATCCGATTACAGCGACCTTTGATACATTACGCCCGACATTGTTGGTGGGACTTTTAAACTCTGCAGGTGCAAATGTTAAAGTAAATCAAAAAAAGATTGCTTTGTTTGAATCGGGGATGGTTTTTGATCCAAACCGTAATGAATCCAAGCGTATTGGTTTTATCGTATCAGGTACCTTGGAGAGTGAAAAAATTTCCAATGCTGGAAAACCTTCGGTCATTGATTTTGCTACATTCACGAAATTAATTGCTGATGTAGTCGGGACATTTGAACTGGTCTCTCATAGATCATCACACTCTTTGGCCCATTCGTATGTGTGTGCAAAAGTACTCATTAACGGTGTTGAAGCGGGTGAACTTTTTCGGCTTCATCCTAGTATTGAAGAGGAATTTGATCTTGCTCAAACGTTTATGTGTGAGCTTAGTGTCGATGCACTTCCATACACTCTTGTCGAAGCACAACCGTATTCGAAATATCAAGCATCGTATCGTGATCTCAGTATTCTTGTCTCTAAAGAGGTGACTTACGAGAGTATCAAAAATGTTATTTTAAAACATGCCTCTGCAGAAGTAAGACGATTTTATCCGGTTGATCGGTATGTCTCTGAGAGCTTAGGGGAACAAATGAGCTTGACGCTCCGTTTTGTCCTCCAATCGGATGAAAAAACACTCGAAGAAGAGGATATTAACGCTGCGATGGAGTGGATACTTAGCGGATTACGTGATGAACTTGGGGCAGGTTTGAGATGATCTCTGCCAAGGTTTCACCCGCACACCCTTTTACGTTTCGAAGTGATGCGATTGCACCCGATAAATCGATTTCGCACCGCTGTGCGATGTTTTCGGTTTTAGCAGAGGGTGAGAGTAAAATCGAGAATTTTCTCCGTGCGGAAGATACCCTTAATACCCTCAAAATCGTAGGGCATTTGGGTGCTGAAATCCATGATGATGGTAAAACGATTACTATTTCGTCTAACGGGATCAAAGAGACAGATGAAATTCTCGATTGCGGTAATTCGGGGACGGGGATGAGACTGTTTTGCGGACTTCTCAGCTCTGCTGAGGGACATTTTGTCCTCACGGGAGATGAGTATCTTAAACGCCGTCCAATGAAGCGGGTGACACAGCCATTGCGTTCTATCGGTGCCAAGCTCGATGGTCGTAATAACGGTGATTTAGCACCGCTATCGATTCGCGGTGCATCACTTAAAGCATTCGATTATGTCTCTCCTATCGCTTCGGCGCAGGTAAAAAGTGCGATGATGCTTGCGGCTCTCCGCTCAGATGGTGTTTGTACGTTTCGTGAACCGGAACTCAGCCGCGACCATACGGAGCGTATGCTTCGCGGTATGGGTGCACGTGTTGAGATAAACGCTCTTGAGACGAAGATTTGGCCGCTTGATAAACCACTTAAACCGCTTGATATTCGTGTTCCCGCCGATCCTTCCAGTGCTTTTTTCTTTGCAGTGGCCGCAGCAATTATTCCGGGTTCTTCTGCAACGATCGAAGGGGTTACCCTTAATCCTACACGTATTGAAGCCTTTAAAGTGTTAGAGCGAATGGGAGCACAAATCACCTATACCCTGAACGATGAGCGCTATGAGCCGATTGGGACGATCAAGGTGGAATATGCTCCACTAAAAGCGGTAACGGTAGAAGAAAATATCGCATGGCTTATCGACGAATTGCCTGCCCTCTCTATCGCCATGGCATGTGCTGAGGGGAAAAGCGTTATTAAAAATGCCGAAGAGCTTCGGGTCAAAGAATCCGACCGTATTAAAACCGTGGTGGATAATCTGAACCTTTGCGGTATCGAGACCGAAGAGTACCCTGATGGGTATACCGTACTCGGCGGGGAACTTAAGAGTGCCCATGTCAACAGCTACGGCGACCATCGTATCGCGATGAGCTTTTTGATTGCAGGGCTTAAATGCGGAATGGAAGTAGAGGATATCGAGTGTATCAATACCTCTTTTCCGAACTTTTTTGAACTTTTGGGGATGTGTACGAAGGTCGAGAGATGAAAATCGTCCTCGCGGAGAGTTACGGGTTTTGTTTCGGTGTGAAACGGGCGATTAAGATCGCCGAAGAGAACCGAAACTCCGCTACTTACGGACCCCTTATCCATAATTCCAACGAAATTGATCGGCTTAAAAACGATTTCAATGTCGCTCTCAGTGAAAATCTCGATACATTTAAAGCGGGTGAAACCGCCGTCATTCGTACCCATGGTATCCCTAAACAAGAGTTGACGTTATTGCATGAGCGTCAAGTGAATGTGGTCGATGCAACCTGTCCGTATGTGACCAAGCCACAGCAAATTTGTGAAGAGATGAGCTCTCAAGGGTATGATATCGTCATTTTCGGCGATGAAGCACATCCGGAGATCAAAGGGGTCAAAAGCTATGCTAAAGAGCATGTTTACGTTGTCAACAGCCCTGATGAAATTGATGCCTTACGGTTGCGTGAAAAAGTAGCGACGGTAGCGCAAACTACCCGTAAAGTTGAAGAGTATCAGCAAATCGTCGGAAAATTGATGGCAACGCATAAAGAGGTACGGGTTTTTAACACCATTTGTAATGCTACATTCGATAACCAAGACGCGGTGCGTAAATTGGCGCAGGAAGCCGATGTGATGATCGTTATCGGTGGTAAAAACTCTTCCAATACCAAACAGCTTCACTCGATTGCTAAAGAGTATTGTCCTGATAGCTATCATATCGAGAGTCAAGATGATTTAGACTTTGCGTGGTTTAGCGGTAAAAATTTTTGCGGTATTAGTGCTGGGGCTTCTACCCCTGATTGGATTATCGATCAGGTTGTCTCCTCGATTAGGGTGATGAGCGTTTAGACGGCTGATTCATTCTTTGCTGTTGGTTATTCAGATCGTCATGCTGAACTTCACGTGCCCTTTGGGTAGATTCAGCATCTAAGTTGATAAATGATTCCAAAATATCCATCGCCTTATACATTCCAAGTTGCCCAAGGTTGTTAAATAACTCTTGAGTAATCCCTCCGGCATAGAGCCGTAGTTTATCGATCACTTTCTCTTCGTTCTTCATCCCCGCGATATCACTGACACTAGCGGTCGCGGGATAGGCTTTCAATCCTAATTGCTTGTAGTATTCCAGCTCTATCATTTTTTGAACACGTTCGTGATGATTTCTCTCAAGCACTTCTGCAAATTCAACGCATTTGGAAACCACCATTACAGCTTCACCCTCTTTGGGTCTTATTTTTTTATGATAGTAGGGTAACGACCCTAGGGAGCGTACTTTTTCGATGTATTCTGCAAATGCAAACGTGTAGTGATGGAGTATCTTGCCAAACGCCTCTTTAACCAGACTCTTTCTCACATTTAACCGTTTTGCTAATTCCATAAAATCGCCCAGTCGGATATTGTTTTGTTTACCGCACACACTCAGATGACTCTCATATCCATAGGCATTATCATAAAACCCTGTAGCAGCGATATCATAAAGCGGTGACGCGAAGTATTTGCCGCGATCATTAATGATGGAGAGGTTTTTCGTATGCATATCTTCGTGCATAATGACATAAGAGTAGAAAAAGTATTCCAACATCCGAATTTTTTCTTGCTCCTGCACTAAAACCGTTTCAATGGCTGAAAACATTTTTTCTGCGGTCGTTTGATACTTCGTATCGCTATCCAATCCCATAATCGAAGATACTTCATCCATGGCATACCGAAACCCTTTGTATCGGTTGAAGTATTTGATGATGTAGTGAAACTCACCCTCCGGTTTATCTTTGCAGATTGCCGTATACGGTACATCAAATCCGAGCTTCTCACGGGCAAATGACATATACAGATGCTCATTCACTGCCAGATGAGGAAAGTAGTGTGTGTTGGAGGGATCGGCTTTGTATTTATTGTAGGGTTTCATAAAATACGAAGCAATCTCACCGTCTTGGTTTTGAGAGATGATTTTTTTCTTGTGATCGATGCTCACTTTGAGTTTATGCTGATACCCTGATAACGACATCACTTTGATCTTTTCGATTTGCTGCTCGTTTAAATCGCTTTTGGGAAAAAGGATCTCTTCTTCTAGCTCAACCTTATAATTGAGTATGTTGGGAAAGGGGGTATGCTCTTTTAATATCTCCTCTTTGGCTAATAAATAAGAGAAATAGCCTCCTCTCCTCCCCGGAAACGTCATCGCAGTACGGCTAAAGATGATATCGGCGGTATCGGTGTTGAGATACTCAAAAAGATAAAATTCTGTGGGTGTTTTACTCTTTCGCTCCAAAATCTCTTTATCTACCCCCTCAGGTAAAAGGGCTTCAATCGCAGGAAACAGTGATGCTGATCGATATATCTTCGTATCTAAAGGGAGTGTTGTTGAAAGGGGTTCACTAAAATCATCTTGAATATACGTATTGGCATAGGCAAAAAGATAATCCCCTTTGGTAAATCCTAAATACCCAATCAACATTTTATTCATATAGACAAAATAAAACTCCTGCATCGCAGTGGAGGGTTCGGAGAATTTATATCTGGTTGCAGTCCCTTCATTGAGTTTTTTGACACGGGCGTTTTCAACCAGTGGTTTGATGTATTTATTGACTGCAGTGGTTTTTAATCCAACAGCCACCTCTATCTCTTGACGACTAAGAGGTTTGGATTGTTTGGATAAATAGTCTAATATCAATCGGCTTGAACTATGCATATCATCTGCTCGCATCTATTTTATTATTAAGGATAATATAAGTATACATATAAAAATTTGCTTAATAAGTGGTTTTTTAGAAGTCCCCTTGAGAGAAACCTCTTAAATCTAAATTTCCATTTATAACCGTTTTTACATCAAGAATGAACTTTGAATGAACTTTGGATGGTACTATTCCTCCGAATAAAAAAGATTTTGGTATTAAAGCTAAGTTTTAATACAGGAGAGC
>Ga0209467_1000180_pt1 | contig 115502 bp, 95 predicted proteins | sample Higcelwee11metaG_FD_187175 | JGI IMG/M metagenome (GOLD analysis project Ga0209467, IMG submission 187175) | Freshwater pond sediment microbial communities from the University of Edinburgh, under environmental carbon perturbations - High... | ecosystem: Environmental > Aquatic > Freshwater >...
CGGGCGGCATCGCCTCTTCGTCGGGCGCGCGTTTTATCAGCGGTATGACCTCAAATCTTGCGAAGCGCGGCGCCAAGATCGGTATTCAGGTGAGTACTTCGTACCTTTTTTCGAAAGAGATTGTATCGTGCGGCGCGATCAAGCCCCTTTATCAGCGGCTCATGAAAGAGAAAACAGAGACCATCGTCACCGGTGAGACGCTCGGCCTCTCCACACGAAGCCTTCCGACTCCATTTACGATGACTACCGTTCACCGCGAACACGAGCGCGTCAAGCAGGGCATGCCCCTGCAGGATCGCAAACTCTGCTTCGAGAAGGACAACCTCGGCGCGCTGCTCGTCGGCGCGAAGGCCTACCGTCCCAATTTCTCCGTTCCCGGAAAGGTCACGCTTGACCCCTACACCGAGCAGGAGGCCTTTGAGGTGGGCAACTTCATGTCGGGCGACGCGCTCATCTTTCACAACGAAGAGGTCGCAATCGACGATATTCACTGCATGCTCATGGGGGGAAAGGGAGCGCTCGCAAAGGTTCTCGACTCTCTTGAAGTCTTCTCTTCACCCTCAAACGAAGTCAATGATGAGATAGCCATTGTCGGTATGGGATGCATCTATCCCGAGTCAACCGGCTACGAAGAGCTCTGGAAGAATATTCTTGATAAAAAATATTTTATAAAAAAAGTCGATGATTCGCGCCTGGATTCAACACTCTACTATAACACCGACAAGAGCGTGGAAGACAAGACCTACACGAATATCGCCGCGACGGTCGACCAGTTCGTCTTTGATTATAAGAAATACGGTTACTCGGCCGAAGAGGCGGCCGTAATGTCGCGCACCCAGCAGATGATTCTCGAGGCGGCGCATATGGCTGCCGCTGACGCGGGATACTCTGAAAAGAAATCTCTGCCGAAGAATGCCTCGGTTATCATCGGTACCTGCCTCGGCAATGAAGTGGCGCATAATCTCACACTGAAATACTACTACCCCGAGGTTAAACATTACCTCGAAGAAAACGAGTCGTACAAGTCGCTCAGCGAGGGCGATAAAGAGAAGCTTCTTGCGGCAATACGCGAAAAGATGTCATACGGCATCACCGGCGAAACGCCCGACAGTTTCTTTTTGAATATCGAAGCCGCACGTATCGCCAGACACCTCGGACTCGAAGGCGCGAATTTCGTTATAGACGCGGCGTGCGCGACCTCTTTTGCCGCGGTCGATTCTGCGGTCAAAGAGCTGCTCTCGGGCAGCCGCGACGCGGTTGTCGTGGGCGGCATCAACACCAACATGATGCCCGAACCCTTCGTCGGTTTCTCGAATATGGGAACCCTTTCGGCCGAGGGCTCGTATCCCTTCGACGGACGCGCGAACGGTTTCGTCATGGGTGAAGGCGCCGGCGTATTCGTGCTCAAACGCGTCAAAGACGCGATGCGCGAGGGCGACAGAATTCACGCGGTGATCAAGGCTATCGGCGGCAGCTCTGACGGCAAGGGCAAAGGTATCGCGGCGCCCAGCCAGTCGGGACAGGCTCTCGCGCTGACCCGCTGCTACGAAAAGATGAAGGACGGCACCACTGTCAACGATATCGATTTCATCGAGACGCACGGAACTTCGACCCTTGTCGGCGACAAGACCGAAATCGATACCATCAAATCAGTTTATAAAACACAGAATAAGATCGGTATCTCTTCCATCAAATCACAGATCGGCCACCTTCTGGGCGGCGCGGGTGCCGCGGGGATGACGAAGGCGATTCTGGCGATAAAGAACAAAAAGCTTCCGCCTAACGGACAGTTCAAGAATCTTTCGCCGCGCGTCGACTTCTCGGGATCGAATCTTTTCATTGTCGCTGACACGCAGGAGTGGGCTGAGCGTCCCGGAAAGACGCGCAAGGCCGCGGTCAGCTCGTACGGCTTCGGCGGCATCAACTATCATGTGGTGCTCGAAGAGTGCAGCGGGAATTACCGTGTTGTCCCGCGCAGGATTTTCGCGGATCCCACGTACGACTTCAACGATTCGCGCATCGTCATCGCCGGTATCGGCGTGATGGCGCCGGGCGCCAAATCGAAAGATGAATTTCTGCAGCTCGCGCTCTCCGGTGATCAGAAATTTGTTCCCCTTCCCGCAGAGAAGTATCATGCGGAAAGTTACGCGAACGAGAGCGGCGAATACTTTATTCCGAAAACCGAGATCGGTTATGTAAGTGATTATAAGATCAATAATCTTAAATACCGCATCCCCCCCGCGGCGGCCGATCATATCGAACGTGCGCAGTTTTTTGCGCTCGATGCTGCCGGTCAGGCGCTTGACGAGTCGGGTGTCGCGAATCATCTGGGTTCGGGCAACCGCGTGGCGGTGATTCTGGGTACGATGTCGGGTGCGAAAAACGCGGAGAATATTTTCCGTGTGCGTATCCCCCAGATAACCAAGGGTATAGATGAGTCCGGTATTGCGAAAGAGGCGGGGCAGGCCATCAGCGAGTCGCTCAGTGCTGCGCTTAAATCGCGTTATGTGAAAAATACCGGCGACACCATTCCCGGGCTTCTTTCGAATATCGTCACGGGCCGAGTGTGCAACGTTTACGGCTGTAACGGCGCGAACTTCACTGTTGACTCATCATGCGCCTCTTCGGCGGTCGCTGTCGACCTTGCGATCAAGGGACTTAAAAACGGCGACTTCGAATTCGCGCTTACGGGCGGTGTGGACACCAACCTCTTTCCGCTGATGATGCACCATTACGACCGCCTCGGTATTCTCGCCGAGTCCGCATCGCCGCTTTTCGATATGCGCTCATCGGGCGTGCTGATGGGTGAGGCGGGTGTCGTCTTCGCGCTTACCACATGGAAGTCGGCGAAAAAACACAAGATGCCCGTCATCGCCGAAATCAACGGCGTCGGCATCGTGACCAGAGGCGCCGGGGATCTCTTTCAGCCCTCTGACCGCGCGTACGCAGAAGTCATCAGAAAGACTTTGCGTTCGGGCAATGTTGCGCCTAAATCGGTACGACAGATCGAGGTCTATGCGGGCGGCAACCTGCTGTTCGATCAGGCCGAGCTCAACGGAATCGGCGCCGCGCTTCCTGCGGCGAAGGTTCCTTTCTCATCGGGACGCACGCAGATCGGCCACACCCGTGCGGCAAGCGGCGCGATCAGCATGCTTCGTATGGCGCTTGCCGCGCGCGAGTCGAAAATCTTTGCGGTGAAGAGCTGGTCTAAAGACTCTTCGATCGTGAAGGAGCGCTCGTCGGTGCGGGCGCTTACTGAAACAGCTCCCCTTACTCAGAAGAATAACTCTTTCGGTGCAAATTCGTTCGGTCACGGCGGCGCGCACGCGCATTATGTTCTCTCCACGTTTCCCGAATGGCTGAAGAATTCGGCGGAAGCCAAACCGGCGGTGAATGCCCGTCCGGCTGAAGCTGTTGCATCATCATCAGCGGCGAAGTGCGCGCTTATCCTCTCGGGCCAGGGCGCCCAGCGCAGCGGCATGATGAAAGAGGCCTATGAGAAGTTCGCCCCCGTTCGTGAAATAATCGACCGCGGCGACGCGATTTTCACGAAGGCGCGGGGATACTCCATCAAAGCGCTCATGTTCAACGATCCCGAAGATAAACTCAGCAGCACCGAAAACACTCAGCCCGCGGTATTTCTCTCGTCGGCCGCAATGTACGCGCTTCTCCGCTCGCGGGGATTCAACGCCGATTATTTCGCCGGCCATTCGCTGGGCGAATTCTCCGCTCTCTACTGCGCGGGAGTATTCACATTTGAAGATGCCTTTTCGCTGGTCATCAGGCGCGGTGAAATCATGAAGCGCGCCGCCGATGCGCAGAAGGGGGCGATTATGGTTCTCTTCTGCGGCGCGGACGAAGCCGCCTCGCTTATAAGCGAGGCGGGCGTGAAGGTCTATGTCGCCAACAAAAACAGCGACAAGCAGACTGCCGTTGCGGGTGAGGGCGAGGCGGTTGATGCCTTCTGCGCCTATCTGAAACAGAAGGGTGTCACCTATAAGAAACTCGCGCTTTCCGGCGCCTTCCATACCCCGCTTTTCGAGAAGGCTTCCGCCGAAATGGGCGAGGCGCTCAGGAATGTTGCGTGCAACGTGCAGGCGCTGCCGAAAGTGGTCGCCAATCTAAGTGCGCAGTGTTATCCCGCTTCAGAAAGCGAGGCGAAGGAGATTCTTCGCAGACAGATGATTTCACCCGTCGAGTTCGTGCAGACGGTGAAGAATCTCTCCGCATGGGGGGTATCGACTGTGGTTGAGGCGGGCCCGGGCAATCTTCTGACAAAGCTCGTCGGCGACATCAGCGCGAGCTTCGGTGCGGCAGTGGCGATGATCGATGTGAAAAAAGGCGAGTCCGCCTCATGTGAGGCCGCGCTCGGCCTGCTCGAGGGCAGAGGACTTCTCTCCGGTTCTGCCGCGGCCGCTGCGGCGCCCCGTACGGCTGCAGCTTCAGTAAGCGCGGCAACTTACGCGATGCCGGTTACTTCGGCCGGTGTCGTACACGCCGCTTCATCGCTTCGTGCAGACGGTGATTTCGAGGCCTTCCTGAAAAACAACGACGAGGCCATCAAAAAACTTCTCTTCGACGAGTACCTGAAGGCGAAGAAAGATGAAGCGTTCAAATTTGTTGATATGCTCGGCCTCTATACCGGTGCTGTCGTCATTCCCGGCGTTTCAATCGGACTTCCCGGCCTTTCGAATAAGGTCTTCAACGCCGACAACTTCGAGAGAATTCTGCGCGGCACCAACTGTATCGACCGCCTCTCCGACGAGCGTCAGCAGGAGATCATCGACAAGAATATCACGCGTATTTTCAAAGATCCGTCGGGATCCGCGCGCTACGTGCAGATCACCTCGACCGATGATGTGGTGCACCTTGCGGGGCAGCTCGGCTATTTCAATCTTCAGTCCGATTACGGCGTCGAGTTCCGCTACGATATCACCAGCGAGCTTGCGATTGCCGCGGGACTCGAGGCTCTGAAAGACGCGAAGATTCCTCTGGTGATGAATTACAAGAGGGCCTCAAACGGCACCGTGATTCCCGACCGCATGATGCTTCCTTCTGAAATGCAGTCCACCACCGGCGTTATCTTCACTTCGCTTTTCCCGGGATTTGAATCGCTGATCGAAGAGATCGGCAGGTTCTACACGCAGAAATTCGCCAAGCAGCCCGCCCGCGAATTCGAGAAGCTCTACTACTTTCTTATGGAGAAGGTCGCTGACGAGGGTGTCAAATCGAAGATCACCGACTGGTTCTTCAATCTCAAAAAGAATATCAGCGGCGAAGAGTACGCATTCTCACGCAATCTGCTGGTACACATACTCTCTCTGGGTTCGGCGCATTTCGCGCAGTTTATCGGCGCGCGCGGTCCCAATATGCAGGTGAACGGCGCATGCGCATCGACTACACAGGCGGTGGCTGTCGCAAGCGACTGGATCAGAATGGGACGCTGCGAGCGCGTCATCATCATCGGCGGCGAAGCGGCGACAAGCCCTGCACAGAACAGATGGATCACCTCGGGCTTTCTCGCTCTGGGCGCCGCCAGCATCAAAAAGACGGTACAGGAGGCGGCGCGTCCCTTCGACGAAACGCGTAACGGCATGATCGTCGGCTCGGGCGCGGTGGGCATCATCGTCGAGCGTCAGGACAGAACGCAGGAACGCGGTATGAACGGACAGGCGCAGATTCTCGGCACCCATATCGGCAACTCGGCGTTTCATGTTTCGAAGATCGACGTGCAGCACCTTGCAGAGGATATGGAGTCTTTCTTCAATAAGACCGACGCTCTGTGGAACCTTGACCGTAATGAGTATACGAAGAAAATGATTTTCATGTCGCACGAGACCTATACCCCGGCACGCGGCGGAAGCGCCGATGCGGAGGTCGAGGCGCTCAAGCGTACCTTCGGCGCGAAGGTGAACGAGATTACTGTGACCAACACGAAGGGCTACACCGGCCATACGCTCGGTGCGGGCATTGAGGATGCGGTTCTCGTAAAAGCGATGCAGACGGGAACGGTTCCGCCGATCCCGAATCTCGAAAATATTCCCGCTCACTTCAAGGATCTCAAATTCTCGAAAGGCGAGAAGGGCGATTTCGAGTACGGATTTCATCTCGGCGCGGGATTCGGTTCGCACTTCGCGTTTCTCTTTGTAAAAAGAATTACAGAAAATTCAGATAGTGGAAATCAGGTATACAAAAACTGGCTGTCACGCATCACCGGAAAAAATGACGCGCTTCCCTATCTCAAAAACAGCGTGCTTGTCGCCGATTGTGCGGTGAACGGCAATGTGAGCGCGAACGGCAAGTCCGCCGCTCCTGCTGCGCCGGCACCCGTATCGGCGCCGGCAGCGGCCGCCGCGCCGGTGAAGGCGGCGGGTGCGGATGCGAAATCCATCATCCCCCGGATCAAGGCGATCATCGCCGAGCAGACCGGCTACGATATCGGCATGCTCGACGAGACGCTCGATCTTGAGGCGGACCTCGGCATCGATACTGTCAAGCAGGTCGAGATTTTCGGAAAGATTTCGGCGAACTACTCGCTCGAGGTTCCCGAGGATCTGAAGCTTGCCGACCTCAATACCATCGAGAAGCTTGCGGGCTATATCGCGGCGAAGGCCGGCCCTACCGCTTCGGTGCAGGGCGGCGCGGCAGCGGCAACAGCGGCATCTGCCGGTGACTTTATCGAAGCGATCAAGGGCATCATCGCCGAGCAGACCGGTTACGATAAGGGGATGCTCGACGCGACGCTCGACCTTGAGGCGGATCTGGGCATCGACACCGTTAAGCAGGTCGAGATATTCGGAAAGATTTCGGCGAACTACTCGCTCGAGGTTCCCGAAGATCTGAAACTGGCGGATCTGAATACTATTGAAAAGCTTGCGGGCTATATTGCGGCTAAAACGGGCGGAGTATCGGCGGCGTCAGTTGTAGGTCCGCAGGGCTCTGCGGTCCAGCAGGGTATGACCGCAGCCGTATCGGGTGCGGGATTCGTCGAAGCGATCAAGGGCATCATCGCCGAGCAGACCGGCTACGAGAGCTCGATGCTCGACGCGACGCTCGACCTTGAGGCGGATCTGGGCATCGACACCGTCAAACAGGTCGAGATATTCGGAAAGATTTCTGCGAACTACTCGCTCGAGGTTCCCGAGGATCTGAAACTGGCGGATCTGAATACAATAGAAAAGCTGGCTGAATATATCGCCGTAAGGACGCAGGGCACTGCGTCCCAACAAGGCTCTACAACGCAACAGGCTGCAGTGGCGCCAAAGGGAACACCAGCCGCCGTATCGGGTGCGGGATTTGTCGAGGCGATCAAGGGCATCATCGCCGAGCAGACCGGCTACGAGAGCACTATGCTCGACGCGACGCTCGATCTTGAGGCAGACCTCGGCATCGACACCGTCAAGCAGGTCGAGATTTTCGGAAAGATTTCTGCGAACTACTCGCTCGAGGTTCCCGAAGATCTGAAGCTTGCCGATTTAAATACAATAGAAAAACTTGCTGAATATATCGCGATGAAGACGCAAGGCGCGGCCTCGCCGAAGAGCTCTGCGGCACAGACACACAGTGCAGCCGCAGCTCACGCACCGGTCGCCGCGGCGGCAGGCGCCGACAACGGCATCAAGACCTTCTCCGTTCTGACTAAGGAGCAGCCGCTCAAGGGTGCGGGCGGATACGACTTTGCAGGAAAGAAATTTCTTGTTTCTCCTGACAGCGCCGGGTTCGCGGAAAAACTGAAAGCGGCGATCGAAGCTGCCGGCGGCAGTGTGGTGACCATCGGGGGTGAGGGATGCGATCACAAGATTGCCTTCGACTCAATCGATGAGTGCGAGCGTGACATCGCCGCACTTGCCAAGTTGCTTGCGATCGACGGCTACTTCCACTTCGCAGTGGCGGACGCCGTCAGCGAGAAAAAACGCGGCACAGCGGAGATGAACCGTTTCGTGAAATCAGCCTTTCTTGTCGCGAAGCATTTCGCGCCGCAGCTCGACAAAGAGGGCGCGATGCTCGCATCGATCGCGTTCAACAGCGTTGTCTTCGCCTATCGTGAAAGAAAGGGCGAGATGGAGCCGCTGTTCGCTGCGATCGCGGGCATGTTCAAGACTCTCAACAAGGAGTTCGCGAAGTGTACCGTAAAGGTTGTGGACTTCTCTGTGAAGAGCCCCTCCCGCTCAAGCGCGAAGATCATCGAGATCTACTTTGCCGAGATAAAGAGCGGAAACCGCGAGGTGGAGATCGGCTATGAGGATTCTACCCGTTATGCGCTCTCACTCAAGGTGAAAGAGCCGGATAAGGGCGAAAGCATGGTGAGTGACGGCGATACGATTCTCGTCACCGGGGGCGCGCGCGGTATTACCTACAATATTCTGAGCGCGCTGGTCAAAAAGTACAGGGTCAATCTTATCATCGCGGGGCGCAGTGATATCGCTTCGGTCGACGCGAAGTATCTTGCGCCGGGCGTGGGTGAAAAAGAGGTTATGGATGACCTTAAAAATACGATGAGCGGCGCCAAGCCTGTCGAGATCAAAAAGGCCGCCGGACGCATCATGCAGATGGTCGAGTCGGTACGCAATATCGAGTCGCTCAAAGCCTCCGGGGCGCAGGTTGTCTACTACGCTGCGGACGTGGCGAGCTTCGATTCGATGAAGGCGATCGTCGACAAACACGAGAAGATCGACGGCATCATTCACGCGGCGGGCGTCGATGAGAGCCAGTTCATCACGAAGAAGGACGCCGCGTCGTTCAATCGCGTCTTCGACACGAAGGTGCAGGGGCTCTATCATCTTCTCGCGCTTATGGGAAAACGCGAGTACAGATTTCTCTCTACCTTCTCGTCGGTGACCGCGCGCTTCGGAAACGAAGGGCAGTGCGACTATACCGCCGCAAACGATATGATCGGCAAGATGGTGCAGGCCGAGAAGAGCCGCAACGCCAATCTCAAGGTGAAGGTCTACGACTGGACCGCCTGGGAGGGCGCGGGGATGGCGACCAACGAAACCGTCCACAAGGTGCTCGAATCTCGCGGCCTCGTCTTTCTGCCGCTTGCGTACGGCGTGAAGTGCTTCATCGATGATCTGTGCGACGCGCGAGAAGAGGTTCTTGTTTCGGGAATGGATCACGAATTCGACCGTGACAGAATACTTCCCAGAGGCGGGGATCGAGTCGATCTGATGCTCGACAAGGTCATCGAACAGGGCGAGGGCTTCAAGAAGTTCAGCCGCATGCTCGACCTCAAGCGTGACGTATTCATTCTCGACCACGTAAAAGACGGAGTGCCGCTGTTTCTCGGTGCGACGGGACTTGAAACGATGGCCGAGGCCTCACGTCAGGTGGCCGACGGTGTGCTTGTGGGAATGCAGAACTACAAGATCCCTTACGGCATCAAGCTTCTCAAAGGACGTCCGAAAGAGATTTTAGCAAGCGCGAGAAAAAACGGTGCAACCGTAACGGCCGATATCACGTCGGTATTTAAGAATCCCGCGGGTGTGGTGATGGGTGATCCCACACTGCACTATCAGGCGGATTTTATCTTTGCGGACAAGCCTCTCGAATCCAAAAAGATTGTCATCCCCCCGTTTAAAGCGCCCGAGATAAAGGGAAGCTTTCAGGAGATGATCTATCACCCCGAGAGGCTCTTCATGGACGGCCTTTTCAGAACCGTCGAAGAGCTCGTCTCGTTCGAGCCGACGCGCATGATCACGACGATCGCGAACACCTCGGATCGTGATTTCTTCGCGGGCGAGAAGGAGCCTGAGTTTACGACGGATCCTGTGCTTGTCGACGCGATGTTTCAGACGGGGGGAATGCTCGAGGTAATGACCAGCGAGCAGATTATTCTTCCGTACATGATGAAACAGATGCGTTTTTACAAGGCGCCGCAGAAGAACGTGAAGTATCTCTGTATCACCGAGAAGACCGCCGCGGGCGACGAGTACAACAGCTACAACCTTGTGCTCTGTACGACGCAGGGCGATGTGCTTCTTGAGATAGAGGAGTTTCAGATGGTACGTGTCGGACACGTCAGAGAGGGAGAGAGTATTCTCGACCGCATCAAAATGAAGTAATTAAAATTAAATAATGCCGCCGCACAAGAGATTCTGCGGCGCTTTTTTTAATACAAGTCCTGAAGTTAATGAGAATTACCGAGAGGTGAGGCGATGCAGAATTTGAAATCAACCATTATAGAGAAGATAGAATCGGCGATTGCAGAGCTGAAAAAAATGAATCCGGATCTTGCCGGTGCTTCCGGCGCAGAGCGCGGGGGGAAGCTGCGTAAGGTGCTCGTGGCCAACCGCGGCGAGATCGCGAAGCGTTTTTTTCTCTCTCTGCACGAAGAGCGGATTCCGTCGGTCGCGGTGGTCACCGATGTTGACCGCGGTCAGAGCTGGTACGAGTTCGCCGACGAGGTGGTCTTTATCGGCGCCGAGACGAATTATGTGAATATTCCCGTGGTGATAGCGGCGGCGGCGATTTCGGGCGCCAACGCGATTTACTCGGGTTACGGATTTCTCTCGGAAAACGCCTCATTTGTCGGTGCGATTGACGAGTATTCAAATAATGACAACAAAATAATCTTTATGGGCCCCAACGAGAAGACCATGCGCCTCATGGGCGATAAGGTCAGTTCGAGAACACTGGCAAAATCGAATAACGTTCCCCTGTTCGCGAGCACCGAGGCCTTCGAAAACCCCGATATCAATGATCTGAAAAAGCAGATCGCTGAAATAGGCTATCCGGTCATCGTCAAACTCTCGGCCGGCGGCGGCGGAAAGGGGATGTATCCCGTCTTCAGAGAGGACGAGGTTGAGGAGGCGGTCACTTCGTGCATGCGTATCGGAAAAGACCTCTACGGGGACGCGCGCTTTTACATCGAGCAGTTCATTCAGGAGCCAGTGCATATCGAGGTGCAGGTCTTCAACGACCGCGCGGTAGGCATACGAAAATGCGCGGTGCAGCGCCGCAATCAGAAGATCATCGAGGAGAGCGGCCATACCTTTCTTCCCGACCACCAGGCAATGCTGTTTCTGTCGGCCGCCGAGCGCCTCGCGCTTGTGTCGGGCTACGGCTGCTGCGGCGCGGGCACGGTCGAGTTTCTGATCGATTCGAAAAACGGCAAGATGGGCTTCATGGAGATGAATACGCGGCTTCAGGTCGAGTACGGCGTGACCGACCAGTCGCTCGGCATCGACCTGGTCAAGTGGCAGATCCTCTATTTTGACGGACGCGCCGCCGAGATCGGCGACACCTCCAAAATAAAATATAAGATCGAAAACAGAAAACACTCTGTCGAGTGCCGCATCTACGCCGAAGAACCGGAAAACGACTACCGCCCTTCGCCCGGCACCATCAGCGAGATTAACCTGCCTTCTTTCAACGGCATACGCTGTGATTTCGGTTTCGGCGAGGGAGACCGTATCCTTTCGATGTACGACCCGATGATAGGCAAGCTCATCGCCTGGGGCGATACGCGTGACGAGGCTCTCATCAGAATGGAGCGCGCTCTGCAGGAGCTCTACATCAAGGGTGTCAAGACCAACGTCAATCAGCTGCTTCGCGTTATGCGGCATGATTCATTCAGAAATCCCGATTATACCAACAGCCTTATCCCCGAGAACCCCGCGCTCGGCTTTAAGGAAATCGATATCCGCCACGTCGAGGCCTCACAGTCAAAGCGGCACATCGTCTTCGGCGCCTATACCGAATATCTGAAAATGCAGTTCGAGCGCGCGCGCAATTTCATCGTCGTCGCCGCCTCCCGCGGAATTCTCGACACCGAGGCAAAAGACATTCCCTACCGCTTCACTGTCGAGTGCGAGGGCGAACGCTTCGGCATCGAATTTCTGCAGTGCTCACTCAATGAGAGCCATGTCTTTGTTAACGGAAGCTATCAGGGAAAGATCACCATGACCGAGGTCAATGACCGTCATGATGATTTTGTCATCGCCTACCAGTCGGCGACAAGACGCGTGCGCGTCGAAAAGAGCGTCGCCTTCACCCTTATACGCATGCGCGACGACACCAACCGCATCGACTACTACCGCATGAGCATCACCCCCGAAGGTGTCGCCGAGGCCGATACCACCGGCCATGTCGTCTCGCCCTTTCAGGGAACCTTCGTCTCTTTCTGCGGATCATTCAAGCAGGGTGACAAGGTCAAAAAAGGCGACAGACTGGTGATACTTTCTGCGATGAAGATGGAGAGCATCATACAGGCACCTGTCGACGGAACGATTTCGTACATACTTGAAAACGGCGATGCCTCGCGCCTCGTCGTGGGCACCACCGCCGACGGAAGGGTCATCGGAAAGAGCGTGAAAGAGGGTGAGATTATATTCCGTATCGAGCCCGTGAAAGACGAAAAAAGTGCGGCGGTCAAAGCCGGTGCGCACTTCGATGTGTCCGCTGATTCGACCAATGCATTTGAACTTCTGCTTCTCGAAAAAGGCGAGACGAAGCTGCTCGCGGATATCGATCCGCACTTCGACGATCTTCTTGAGCTTTTCAATTCGATGGTGAAGGGCTTTATCGTACAGGAGCACGTCATCGAGCGATTGAAACTTATTTTGAATACTATGCCCGGCGAGCGCTGGAAAGCGCTTATGACCCGTGATCGTTCTGATTTGATCTGCAATCTTATTCTGCACTACACCTGCATCAAACGGCTTTTTTCTTTCGAGATCTCTTCAGAGGGATTTTCGTTTCCCGACGAGCTGGATCACTTTCTCAGAAGATGGGATAAGCCTGACGTCGAGCTCTCTGAATCTTTCACAGAGCTGGTCAACGATCTGTTCACTTCATATGATCACCGCAAGTGGGCGCCGGGATCGGCGCATCACTTCGACAATGTGAGCCGTTTGCTGTATTACATCAAGCTCTCGGAGAAATTCTGCGGCAAGCACTGGAACAAGATCGGCAAACAGGTGAATATCGTCGGCAGCCTCGATATCACATCCCCCAGCACAGTAAAAACAATTTCGCGCCTCTTCACGCACACGTCGGTGCAGATGGACGATTCTTCAGAACGCTTTATCAAACGCGTCGTCGAGAAGCTGTACCCCGACAAGGAGGCCGATCTGTACGCGAAGCTTCACGACGATCACACTGCAAAAGAGACGCCGGGTTCAGAAATCGCCAGGGCGACGCAAAGTGTGCCCGAAGAATACCGGCCGCTATTGCCCGCACTGGCTAATGTCAAGTGGGTAGAGAAGGAACGCCTTGCCTTCGCCGAAGAAAACAATAGTCTTGTGTTGTTTTTTCTGCCGTCTGAGCAGGCGTTTGTCTCTTATGAAAATTTTATTGGCGAGCTCAAACGCACTCTCGCCTTCGCAGAAGGCGCATTTGGCGGGGGGATCAGCCGTTTCGAAATTGTACTGTCTTCATCTCCCGCATCGACGATACCTCTGTCTGATTTTCTCACCCTTATCGCAAAACCGGTGCACCACTATGTGCTCAAGAAAATCATCCCTGTCGCGATTGTGCGCTGTCATAATACCGGCGAGCTTGCCGATGGAACTCTGGTGAAAATCAGCTCGTACCGAAACAAGGCCTCGCTTGACATTCTTCACCGCGACGACCCGTCGAATCCTTACGGCAGCGTGCCCTCTGAGGGCGACCGCAAGATGTACGAGCTCGGCAAGTGGCCGCTCGAGCGCTGGGCCGAACTGCTCTTCGACGGCTCTTCGATGAGCGAGGTCAGTGTCGAGGGTGTTGACGATCCGGCAAAACCGGTAGGCGCTAAAATTTTTACAGGTACTATAAGCGGCGAAAACGCCTGCTTTTACATGAAGGACTTCCGTGTGATCGGCGGGGCGACCGGCAACCGCGAAGGTCTTAAATTTAGCGCGGCCTGCTACCTCTCGTACATGAAGGGCTGGCCGCTCTACGTATGGAACGATTCTGCCGGGGCAAATATCAAAGAGGGCATGGTCTCGCTTAACCGCGGCGGCCAGGGCTTCATGATGAATTCGCTTCTTTCGACTAACGCTCCTTTCGAGAAATTCAAGGCTCTCGTGCATGGCGGCTTCGACGAAGAGGTCAAAAAAGTGTGCGCCGCTGTCGACAGGGCCTTCGGCCTTTCACTCGAGAAGGGTCGTGAAGGATCTTTCACGATGATGGTCGCGATCGGCACGGGCGCCTCTGCCGGCCTTGACGTCTACGGCTCGAGCCAGGCGACAGTGCAGATCATTCTTGATTCAGAAAATTCGTACCGCGTCCTTACCGGCTCGAATGTCATCAAATCGGTAATGGGCGAGGATATCTCGAATTACGATATCGGCGGCGCGGTCATTCTCGGCAAGCTCACCGGCATTGTCGATCTTGTCGCGCGTGACAAGATCGATATGCTCGAAAAAGTTCGCGCCGTACACCTCACCTTTACCGGAAAACAGCGCAGTGAGAAAATAGCCCGCAGCACGATGCCTGCATGCCGCAGCGCGCGCGACAAATACAACAAGGTCGTCATTGACGTCGAGACGATCCGGGCGAATGTCGACGGCGGTAATTTCTTTGAATTCAAAAAAGAATACTACGCCTCGAACGCTCTTATCGGCGGTTTCGGAAAGCTGGCGGGACAGCGCGCGCTCATTCTCGGCGCGCGTACAATCAGCGGTCTGCGTTCGGTGAGTGCCGTCGTCAAGGCCCGCGAGCTTCTGCGAATGGCCTACCGTACCGCGACGCCGCAGATTCTCGTGTACGGGGACGAGTGGGCGAAGACCCTCTATCTTGAGTCTAATCTTCGCGCCTACTACGATTTCATGCAGACACTTAACGCAAGATCATCGTATCGCGTTCATATTGTCACATCGGTCAAGGCCCTGCAGAATTTCGAGATAACCTCGTCGGCTGATGCGGTTATCTTTGTCGCGCCCGAGACGATGAGCGATTTTGAAAAGGTCATCGCTGAAAAGAACGCGACCTTCATCGTCGACTGCTTCGACGCGGCCTTTGATTACGCGGCCCGGATATTCACTCTGCTCGAAAATCGCGCCGTTGCCCCGTCAGCACCGTCGGGCAAGATCAGCGTGCCCGCGGACAAGGCCGTTGCCTTCGAGATAAAATCTTCGGTCATTGATGGCGTGGCGGATAAAGATACGTTTGTCGAATTCTTCGCCCCCTTCAACAGACCCGCGGGCCCCAATCTGGTCACAGGCCTTGCTCGCATCAACGGCATGACCGTGGGGATCATCGCCGACCAACCCCAGATCAAGGGCGGCGGCGCCGATGCCTTCGGCACCGAGAAGTTCCGCGTCTTTACCCAGTTTGTCAACCGCATGAAACTGCCGCTGCTCATGCTCTCGAACTCATCGGGATTTGTTCCCGGTTCGCAGCAGGAGCGCTACCGCATTCAGGCGATCGGCGCGGATTCGCTGGACGAGAATATACTCGGCGAAATTCCGGTATGTTCGGTCGTGCTCAATCAGAATTACGGCGGGCGGCAGATTCACGCCTTCTCGAAATCGCTGCGTCCCGGTATCCGCTACATTGCGCTCGAAAACGCGACAATGGCGGTCATGGGCGCCGCGGCGGCCTTCGATCTTCTCGGTGCGCGTCAATATACAAAATTGGCTGCTGAGAGCAAAGATAAAGCTGACGCCTATCAGAAGGCCTTCATCGACGAATACAACGAGAAGGCCCTCGCGAAAAACGATGCTCTTGCCACGGGCGTTCTTGACAGCGTGGTGAAGGATGCTTCAAAACTTCGCGATCATATCGTCGATGAGCTCGACAGGGCGATCGAAGAGGTGAAGCTGCTATTCTGAAAAAAGACGTCGCAGCCGTTTGCTATGATAAACCGGCGACGGATATATCATTATGATGACGCAAAAAAAGAGAGCCGCGAGGCTCTCTTTTTTTGCGATGATCTTTACCCCGGCAAACAGTCATCACTTGAAAGTTCCGTTTCGCAGACTCTCCTCGAGAGGGCGTAATCGGTTATAACTCCCACCACTGTGCCGCAGCAGATTTTCTGATCAGCAGCACATACTGAAAATAATCAGTGGTCACACCGCCGGTCGCGTTCTTCACCACGTAACACTCTTTGGTGAAAGGCGAATTCCCCCCAACCAGCGAAAAAAGCATGTGGCGCGCCCCGATTTTAACGGCTGCCTGTTCGAATCGCTGTTTGATGCGCGGGTCTTCGTTTGTCGTTTCAAATATATCCATAATATAATCGGGCACACCCGGCTTGTCCTCTTCATCTATGACGCTCTCGCATTCACAATAAATTGGATAAATCGAAATGATCCCTCCGCGATCCTTTTTGTCGTTTTTCAGACGCTCGGGCCAGCTTGTCACACGGGTATCACCGATATCACATCTCTTCTGAAATATATGCGCCGAACCGTACTGACTCATAAATTTTTCATCGGGATAAATCTGCATAAGATCACAGACCGATTCGTAGGCGGCCTTGTCGCGCAGATTTGTGCGACGGTCGCCTTCGGCCGAATTCCCCTGCACCCTGCAGGTCCTGATTGCTTTTCTGACAGTGTACCAGAACATATCATAATTTTCGCCAAGATAATCTTTAAAATCCGCAGTATAGAGCGAAGTGCTCTCTTCTATTCGCGAATACAGATCACTGAAATCGGCTATGCTGTATCTCGGTACATCCGTCTTTTTCAGTTCGCCGATTACATCTGAAATCGTCTCCGGGGCATCTTTATTTTCCGGCAGATAGAGCCGTAAGATTTCCACCACATCGTCACCCCAGGTTCCGGTCGAGTCAATCGGCAATAGCACAATTCGCCGCTCCTGATCCAGTGTCATGTTGTATTTATAGAGATTTTGCATGAATGTATAATGCTCTCTCAGTCCGAAATAGCCCTGGTCGCGCCAATGTGTTCTGTAATATTCGATAAAGGACTCGTCACCGCTTTGCAGATATCTGTTTATGTCATAGACCCCCTTGACATCCAGCTCGACCAGAACGCAGCGTATCCCGTAGGTGCGGTTGAAGTGTTTAAATAAATCCAATTTCAGATCGAACGAATCCTTCACCGAGTGTGCCTCGCCGATCACGATAACACGGGCATCACTCATGTCAAAGGGGATACTGAGATCTGTACCGGCTTCGAGCACGACGCTGTTTTTCTCAAGATAGGGGATAGCGCTTTCGGGAAGCTCCTTTACTTTCGAGACGTTATCGGCAAGCTCGTCGGCCGATGCGAATACAGGCCCGCCTTCTGACAATGCGCATCCTGTGAGCGCAACGAGCAGACATAATAAAGATCTTCTGATAAATTTCATTAGGGTATCCTCACCTTGACTGTTAAAACGAAACGCCGCATTTCAGCGCAATCGAGATGCCGTCGTTTGTCTGCGCTTCAACGGGATACTTGTTTTTCATGCTGAACTCATCCTTGTTGACCGTCTCAAAAGTTCCCGAAAGCACCGTGAACATATACGAGACCGAGGGTTCGACAAAGAATTTATCTCCGAATAATTTGCGGGGATACCAGCGGTAACCGCCGCCGAGATCTATCACCGAGACAAGCGAGTGCGCCCGCGCAGTATACACGCCCGAATCGGTGCCGCTCGTGTGCATCCAGTAGGCTCGAGGCGACATGGCCGCGAAAAAACCTGCCATCGCTCCCCAGGGATAAAATCTGCTGCCAAGCGCGCAGCCATAGGCGCTCACCCCCGTCGTCCACCGCAGCGCCGGCGAATACCCGAGCGAGGCGTTAAACGATATTTTTGAGAAAGGAGCGTTTTCATAGCTCAATTCATAGTAATTGAAGGCAGCCTGATACAGATCAAGAGAAAACGCCTGATGGTCACGGTTTTGCTGTGCGCAAAGGGGAGGAAGCAAAAAGAGAAAAACCGCCGCGCATATGATGTTGGAAAATTTCATGAAATATACCGTATTGTGATATATAATTTGTTTTAAACTATCCGGTTCGCTGGAAATAATTGATAAAAACCCGTTTGCGGAAGGCGGGCAAGCAGTATATCAAAAAAACCATATCTTCAGAATGACCCACTATTTATACCGCACATTTGTCTGTAAACATTTTTTCCATATACAAAGCTCTCATTCCTCTCATCTCACCTTTAACACCATCGCGCAACCAAAAAGATACAAAAAAAGTCGTCCATTCGGACACTCACTTTGTCCTTGAAAAACTTGTTAATTTCTGAAAATTACGATAAGAGGAATGAATTTTAACCATTCCGCCGTAGAAAGTTTTTTTCTCAGCAGGAATTCTTCTTAGTCCTTCACATTAGAAAGACTATGGATTTTTCGGGAGAACTAATAGCCGGAGGAATTTCCTGAAAAAAAACTCCCCCGAAGGCTGACGCCTTTCGGGGGAGTTTTTTTAATCTTGAAGCGTGACTGTAATGATGTGGCCCTCTCTGAGCGGCAATCCGGGCTTGACCCTCTGATCATCAACCAGAATTTTTCCCCCCTCGATAAGCTTCGCGATTCTGCTGCGGCTTAAATTTTCAATGCCCGAAGTGAGGATTTTATCAAGCCTCGGCTTTACTCCGCTTACGCTCCCGATGATGCTGATCTCTATCGCCTCATATCCGCTTTGAGTCAGCGCTTCGGCGTCGACGCAGTCGATCCGCGACTCTTTCGCCTCGGGTATCGCTGCTATTTTTTTGAATGTCTGTGAGGCCTTGAGCAGGCGCAGCTGCCTGTTCCAGGTGTGACCCTTTTCGCACTTGTAAATCGCGAATTCGTAAATGACCTTGCCGTTCGCGTTATGCCGTCGTATGCCCGAATCAGCGAATCGCGCGATGCCTCCGCAGTTATGACAATGCCTGATAAGCGTCTGCGGCTCCCCGCCGTGAAGCTCCCAGGTTAAAAAAATCGTTTTCATGTCCTTCACCTTAAAAAAATTGGTAAAGGAACACATCGTCTGCCCGCTATGCGGACAGGTGACAGTCAGGATTTTTGTATAAAAAAAGCGGATACCCCATGAGTATCCGCACAATACAATTGTTCATATGCGTTCCTTGTAATGGTAGTATTCGGACACACCGCAACGCCCTGACAGATAAGCGTATCTGTCACTTGTGAGCTGCGCGGTGTGTTGTCTATTTCCATTACAGACTAGATGGCATACGGTTTATTATCCTTGATTTGCTGTCACGCGGCAATGCTGCGCCCCGTGGGCTCTGAACACAAGTACAATTTTTTTTACTTGATCCGCAGAGTGCACGGGGGTAAGAGAGGCGCGCGGGGGGAAGCTGCGAAATTGCGCAGATCCCCCTCTATGCGATAATCCGCATCGGCACAGTGTAAACTGGCAATGCCCGGGAGGCAGCGGCAATGGATATGGTCACACTCGGAAGCACCGGCATCACGGTGAATAAAAACGGCTTCGGCGCGCTGCCGGTGCAGCGGGTCACCAAAGATGAGTCTGCGCGCCTGCTGCGCAAAGCCTTTGACGGCGGCATAACATTTTTTGACACGGCGAGATTCTACACCGACAGTGAAGAGAAAATCGGAAGCGCGCTTTCTGATGTGCGCGATCGGATTTTTATCGCGACCAAAACCATGTGCGCGAATGCCGAAGAGTTCACCGCCCAGCTGCAGGCATCCCTTCGCCTGCTCAAAACTGACTACATCGACATCTATCAGTTTCATAACCCGCCCTTCTGCCCGAAGCCCGGCGACGGCTCGGGCCTCTATGAGGCGATGATCGAGGCCAAAGCGCGCGGGCTTATCCGCCATATCGGCATCACCAATCACCGCCTCGCCGTCGCGATTGAGGCCGCACAATCGGGACTCTATGAGACGATTCAGTTTCCCTTTTCGTATCTTGCGACAGAGAGTGAAATTGAACTGGTGCGGCTTTGCGAAAAGAATAATATCGGTTTTATCGCGATGAAGGCGCTCTCGGGAGGGCTTATCACCGACTCGGCGGCGGCCTACGCCTTCCTTGCGCAGTATGCAAATGTGCTGCCTATCTGGGGTATTCAGCGTGAAAAAGAGCTCGATGAGTTTATCGGCTATATCAGTGATCCCCCCGCATTGAATGATAAAATGCGGGAAATGATCGAGCGTGACCGGGCACAGCTGTGCGGAAGCTTCTGCCGCGGCTGCGGCTACTGTCTGCCGTGCCCCGCGCAGATCGATATACCGATCTGCGCGCGCATGTCGCTGATGATACGCCGCGCGCCGGTTTCTGTCTACCTCAATGACGAGTGGAAAAACAAAATGCGAATGATCGAACAGTGCATCGAATGCGGCAGCTGCAGAAGCCGCTGCCCCTACGGGCTGGACACACCGTCGCTTCTGCGCGAGAACTGGGAGGATTACAGGAGCTTCATCTGATTGCGCTCATTTCATCGACTTCGGCTGCCGCAATCAAGGTCTCTGCTGTGAACCTGAGTATTGAATGCGCCCCTTCCGCCGAAGGCAGGGCAGCCCGGCTTCTCATAATCGTATTATGCAACCGGAGTTAAAAAACCTGTAACATTGTGCAGGGGTATGACTGTTTCATATAGGACTTGGTGCGGTTATTATGGCCGCAAATTACATTGCTGTGCGAGGTTGTATGAAAATTTTCCATTATGCGGTGATTTTCGCGCTTGTTCTCTTTGCGGGCAGCTCTCTTGCGGCGGCGATTCCGCAGCAGTCGCTCGCGTTCAACCCCGTCTTCGTTCCGTTCGGTACGGCCAACGCGGAGTATGAACACGCTCTTTTTACGCCGAAGAGCTCTCTGGGGGTTGCCGGCTGGTACGAGTTCATGGATGTCAAGGCACGCTGGTGTTCAGTCAGGGCACTTTATTATCCCTTTACCGATGCGCTCGACGGCTTCGGTTTCGGCCTGAGTGCGGGTGTCATGCAGGCCTTCGGCGATGAGAAAAAGGGAGAGATGAAGCAGGATCTGGCTCCGGTTGCGGGGGTGATCGCCCAGTATAACTGGCTTTTGGGTGCCGACAAACACTATCTGATCGGCATAGGCATGGGTGCTACGGTGACGCTCAAGAGCTGCAAAGATGATTCACCCCTCAACAGGTTTGACGGTTTTCTGCGCCTCGTTGCCGGGTATGCGTTATGAGCTGCCCCTTCCTTTCGGGCACAGTGCGATGCAAAGGCCGCAGAGGCTGATTTCTCTGTCGATCTTTTCTGCCGAAATTTTGCGGCAGTAATCCCTGCACTTGAAGGGGTCGAAATACTCGTCGCGGTGAACCTTTACATTCCACAGGGAGCCGGTGGCGGCGTGCGCGGGGCAGTTATCAACACACACTGAACAATTTCCGCAAAGGCTCTCGTCAACAGGCACATTTCCGGTTTCGAGGCGCACATCGGTCAGAAGCGAGGCGAGCCGCACTCTGGGGCCGAAGCGTTTCGAGACGAGCAGGTCGGTTTTTCCGATCCAGCCGAGCCCCGCGCGGGTCGCGATCATCTTGTGCGAGATATCGTAGGTGAGGGTGCCGCGGTAGTCGTCGTCGATTTCGCTCTCAGCGACTGTTGCTTTTACCGCGATATAACTTCCCCCCGAAAACTGCAGCTCCAGCGCGAGCTGGCCCACCAGTATATTCAGTTCAGAGTTCACCGCGTTGTAGAGGTCGAAGTAGTCGACAGTCGGTCCCTGCCTGATCGCATCGATAACAGAGTCATCCATGCGCCGCAGTATCGAGATGCCGTGCGTGTACGCCGAGTATTTTCCGGGCAGAAGCCCGGTGAGATCCGCAAAGCCGTATTCATAGTGCTCGCGGTTAAGTCGGCTGTCCAGAATATCCCTGATTCTTTCATCCATTGTTTTTACCGTAATCCTGACCACATAATTGCAGCGGCATTGTACAGCCCCTGTGCGCGCCAGACCCCGTTGGTGAACGGTACAAACCAGGCCGCGACAAGGCGCTCTTCGGGATCGATGATGAGACTGCATCCCCCCGCACCTTCGTGAAAAAAGGTGTTCTGACCGTAAAGCGAGTCAGCGTTTCTTCTTCTGTCGGGACCCAGCGCATACTGGCGTGAAATGCCGCCAGCGCCCCAGCACCAGTCTCTGATATCGGGAGTTGTGTACATCTCGGTCATGCGCAGATAGGCGCGCCTGCCGAGGATGCGCTGTCCGTCGATCGTTCCCTGATTCAGCAGCATCGTTCCGAAGCGGTTCATATCTTTCGCTGTCGACTGAATCGCCCCGCTGCTGCCGGGTATCTCGTCGAAGCATGAAGGCGGCTGCTCCTTTCCCTCAATGGCCGCGAGAATCTCCTTCTCGTCCCTGGCGTTGCGGAAGTTCATCCGTCTGGCGAATGCGATCATCCGTTCGCGCGCAGCATCTGTCTTCGGATGGTCGTCGGGAAAAAAGGTATCGCTCAGCGCGCACGGCTCGATGATCTGTTTAGCGATGTACTCGTGCACGTTGACGCCGCTTGCGCGGCTTATTATCTCGCCGAGTATGACGTACCCGAAAGACGAGTAGGCCCACTCCGTGCCGCTTTTGGTGTGCATGCCCACCGAGAGCCCCGCCTCAAGCCAAGGGATGTCGCGCATCCCCTCGATGTAGCTCCAGGGCGACTTGAAATATTTGTTATCGAAACAGCCGGGATCGGGATTAAGTCCCGAGGTGTGCGAGAGAAGGTGCGCGATGGTGATGGTGTTGAAGGGGGGAACGCTCATCTCGGGCAGGATTTCACCCGCGGGCTGATTTAGACGAAGGATTCCGTCTTCAGCAAGTTTGAATATTGCCGTCGCGGTAAAGAGTTTTGTGATCGAGGCGATCCATTGAATCGTGTCGGGCCGAAGTTCACGGGTATCCTCTTTGCTGTAAGAGAGCCGGCCCATCGCGGTATCAGCGAAAATCTTTCCGTCGCGCGAGAGGCAGTAGTTCGCCGAATGGATCTCATCCGCGTCAAGCATCCTCTGAAAGTGTCTGTTCAGTACGTCCAGCCTTGAACTGTCATACCCGACCTCTTCGGGCGTGTACACTGTTTTTACAGCAATCATCTTCATCTCCGTATCAATCAAATCGATTTCCTGAGTCTGTTCGCCTCGCGCTCTGTCATCGTCGGGCGTATTCCCTTTGTATTATAGATAATATCCCTGAAATCCTCTTTTATGGTCTTTACCGCCCGTGAGTTCTCTTCAAGTACAGCGATGTGCCTGGCCATCTCCTCTTCGAGGTTCCAGTAGCCGATAATCTGGTCGAAGGTATCGGCTATGAGCTGCTTTCGGCGGTGCAGTCGGTTGGAAATGATGATGCCGACAATTGAAGTAATCGAGCCGACCAGTACCCCGGTCAGGCTGAAGATGCCGCTGATGAGAACATTGCTCATATAAAGTCTCCGCTTTTAATTGTGTCAAGGCCGAGAAAGCGCGCAAAACGGGTAAGCTCTTTTGCGACCTCGCTTTTCAGAGCTTTTGTTTTTTTCACGCCATCCTCCCACCAGAAATTCTTTATAATCAATTCTTTTTTCTTTTTATCCGCGGCGGGTTCGATTCGCGCGACGAAGGCGTCCCTGTAAAGCACGGGAAGCACATAGTAGCCGTATCTGCGTTTGGCGGCGGGGGTATAAACCTCCCAGCGGTATGAAAAATTAAAGAGCGCTTCGGTCATATCACGCTCCCAGATGAGATTGTCCAGAGGCGCGATAAAGCGCACATTGCCCCTGAAATCGTAATTTTCAGAAGAGGCCAGAAGCGCCGTATCACTTTTGCGGATATAAAAGGGATCGCTCAGCGACTCGACCCCGACCCGGCACAGTTCGCCCTCTTCGGCGAGCTCGTTTATGAGTTGCTGCCGGTATTTCAGCTTCGTAAGGTCGCGACCGATATTCTGCCACAATACGCTGTTCTTATTCCAGAGCAAACCTGTCGAGCCGATGCGCCGCATGATAAACCATTTGTGGTAGTCCGATTCGCTTTTGAATGGGTCACTCTTTTTTTGAATATTCCGGGGGATGATCCGTTCGATAAGATCGTAGATCTTCTGCGTATTGACCTTGCGTGCCACCCCCACCACACCGGTATGAAAGAGATAATCCAGGGCGGCACTTGACTCTGTGCGGTGGCCCCATTTGCCCGCGTTGAGGACCCCCAGGCCGATTGCGCCCCCCTGTGACGCGCCGTTCTCCTGCAGGTGCGATATGACTTGTTCGATTTTATCAAGTACCTGCAGCGAATTACGGTATTGCAGGGCGCCGGTGATGTCGCTTCTCCTGTTTTCACGAAGACGCCCGAAGCGGGGCCACTCTTCGGTGGCGTAGATCGACATCATCTTGTCCCAGCCGTCGATAAGCGTGCGCTCGGTGTAGAGCATCTGTTCGAGCAGTGCGGGGGTGTAATCGCGGACCCGTGACTGCAGCACCAGGTCGGGATTACGTCCCACGACATTGAGCGGGTCGTACTGTATGCTCCCGATTCTGCCGAAGATCTTCGTGAGTATGTCGTCGCAGGCGATACGTTCATGAAGATGGTGATACATAACGAGATATTTGCGGATGTGTGATTTTGTGCACTTCATGTGATCAGCCCCGGTAAACGTGAGTCTGAGATTTATTCTATTTTGGAATTGACCCCTGACAATTGTCAATGTCTTCTTCTCTTTGCCGTTGGCGGCCGGGTATTCGCGGGAAGATCAGATCCGGAGTGTGTATTGATTATTCCCCCTTTTGCTATACCTTGTGAAGCGACGTTTCTTCCGTTTTCATTATTTTGCAGGTTTGATTAAATAAGGGCGGTCACAAAAAACATAACGGTTTTCTGCTCCCGCCCCTTGAGGGCTCAAATAATAAGGGAGAACTGCTATTTTCATTCGGTACCAAATGAAAATAGCAGTTCTCATGACCGCCCATAAGGATCGTCCTATGAGAATTCGCAAAAACCAATCTTTACAGACAGCACTTCTCAAGAAACCGGTTAGAGTATCGAAATCGTTACTGGGGCTGGTTTTTGGAAGTGCCCTTGCGGACAAGAAAGATCTTTCGCTGCGCATGCGCATCATCATCGGGGGGATTCTCATCCTTCTTGTTCCTCTGGTGACGGTCTCTACGGTGATCTTTTACAACTCAACGAGGACGCTGGAATTTGTTTCTAAGATGCAGAGCGTGCAGATTGCCAAAAGTCTGTCGAGTATGATCGGTGTTGCCATCGATAAAGATATGAAGATACTCGCCTCTGTGTCGCTTGATTCTTCAGTGCGCGGCAATGTGCAAAGGGGCGATTATGAGGCCTTGAGTTCAGCGCTGGGTTCAATACACAAAAAAATCGGCATCGATTATGAAGATATCAGTTTCTATGACACCAGTGGGGTGATCCGCGCCGACGGTGTGGATTTTCATCGCATCGGCCTGTCGATCGCCGACCGGGATTACTTTAAAGAGGTCAGCCAGGGCAGGCGTTCAGTGGGCTCGGTGGTAGCCTCGAAGGCGACCGGATACCCCATTTTCGGAATCAGTGTTCCGATTTATAACGAAGACGGCACCCTAGCCGGTGGCGTGCTCGGCGTGGTGAAGGCGGATTTTCTCTTACGGTATATCGCCTCTATTGAGCTCGGGAAATCGGGCTACGCGCTCGTTGTAGACAGAAAGGGGATGGTCATCGCGCATCCGCAGAAAAACCTTGTCCTGAAATTCGATATAACCAATGCCCCCGGAGGAATCGCGGAGATTTCCCGCAGAATGATCCGTCTGGAATCGGGCAGTGCCGAGTACACGTTTGAGGGTAAGCGTAAGGTCATCGGTTTCGCGCCCGTTATGCTGACCGGCTGGAGTGTGGCGGTCACGCAGAATAAAGATGAGGTGATGGGGCTCGCCTATTCAAATCAGAAGTTAATTCTGATCGTCAGCATAGTCTCCCTTCTGTTGACGGTGTCGGCTCTGCTGATACTGTCGGGCAAAATAAGCGCACCGGTTCAGAAGACCCTCGCGACGCTTAATCAGGCCATTGAACAGGCGACCGATGGCATCGTCGTTATCGGAACAGACAGAAGAGTTCAGTTCGTCAATCCGGCCTTTGCCAGGATCACCGACCGTGCGACGGATGATATCAAGGGGGAAATCTTTACGCTTGAGAACACCGATGCCTCAGGGCGCGATGATTTCTGGAGCACCCTCTCATCGGGAAAGGTGTGGAGCGCCCTGATAAGGGGGATAAAACACAACAGCTCATCCTATTCGATCAATATGACGGTGACTCCCGTTCGTGACGGGGCAGGGGGTATCACTTCGTATCTGGCGATCAGCCGTGATATGACGCGTGAAGTGATGATGGAAACGCAGCTGCGTCAGAGCCAGAAAATGGAGGCGATCGGAACGCTCGCGGGAGGCATCGCCCACGATTTCAACAATATTCTCGGAGCCATCTTCGCCTATATCGAACTGACGCGGGATCTGCTCCCGGACAACACCGAGGCTCTCACATATCTGGATGAGACGATGAAGGCAGCTCAGCGGGCCCGGGATCTGATCAGCCATATTCTTGTTTTTAGCCGCAAGGTTGAACAGCAGAAGAGGCCTGTACAGCCTAAATATATCATAAAAGAGACTCTCAAGCTGATTCGCGCCTCGCTGCCGGCGACGATAGCTATCAGTGACTCTCTGCAAAGCGATGCATCAGTCATGGCGGATCCGACGCAGATACATCAGGTGGTGATGAATCTGTGCACCAACGCGGCATACGCGATGAGAGAAAGAGGGGGGACTCTCTTTTTATCTCTGCAAACCATCGAAGTCGACGAAGAGATTGCCCGATCTCACCACAGCCTTGCACCCGGCACTTACGTCGAGTTGAAAGTTACCGATACGGGTACGGGGATGCCATCTCAGGTAATCGAGAGAGTCTTTGATCCCTTCTTTTCAACCAAACCGCAGGGGGAGGGGACGGGGCTGGGGCTCTCTGTCGTGCACGGAATTGTCAATTCGTTTGACGGAGTAATCGAAGTGACCAGCAGTGAGGGTAAGGGGAGTACCTTCGCCGTCTATCTGCCCGAGAGCAGTAAAGAACCATCAGCAGCGGTAGACACCGAGAATTCCAATATTCCATACGGAAATGAGCGCATACTATTTGTCGATGACGAAGAGTCTCTGGTTCAGGTCGGCACCGCCGTGCTGGGCAAATTCGGGTACAGGGTGGACGGGTTTACCTCATCGTCGGCCGCGTGTGAGAAGTTTGCCGCATCTCCCGATGCGTACGACGCAATCATCACTGACTACACCATGCCGCAGATGACCGGTGAGGAGCTCGCCGCAAAAGTGCGCTCGATAAGGGAAAATATTCCCATCATTCTCTGCACCGGCTATGTCGACGAACAGCTGGACGCCAGAATCTCCGCCGCGGGAATAAATCTTCTGTTAAAAAAGCCATTCTCTGTCAGAGAACTTGCGTTTCATCTTCGCCGTCTTCTCGACTGAGGGGGGCAAATGAAGTACGAGAGTGTCTGATGTTTGCGGCGGCCTTATCGCCGCAATATGGCGAAGGCCGAGCACCGCGCGGAGCGGAGTGAGCACGGAGGGGAGCGTCAACTGTCTTGACATTAGGGGACTATCAGTTAAGTGTAGTGCCCGATTGAGTTTATTCCATCATCCCAAAAGTACACGGATGTACTTTTGGGATGCAATATTTATTATGTCCGAACCAAACATTCCTTTCGTCAGAAATAAGGACTTATCACGGTGACTCAGATAAAACCGAATATTAGCTAATTTTGAACAATTTATCATTCTGAGACAATGAGATTATTTCGTAAGTAGATATATCAATATCTTGGGGAAGTTTGTCCCGGAGTACAGGCAAAACATATTGACAATTTACTTCTGAAACTATTTCAGTAAAGAGATTAGTTATTTGGTTAGAGTGAACATTTTCAATCTGGTCTTGTAAAATAAAGTGTAAACAAGGAAGATCAATAGAATCCGCAAATATTATATATGCCAGATCAAAAGATGCCATTTGGCTTTTTTTACTACCTGTGCCAGGATTTCCATCAATATTCCCTATTTCAAACTTATAAACACCTTGTGGATTGTCAGCACTCAGTAATGAGTGCACACCATCTAAGCGACTTGAGATGTCTGAGAAGAAAACATTAAACTCGCTAATTCTTTTTTGAATCAATTCATCCTTCGACATTAATTCATTATTGATCTTTTCAAGATTATCTTCAATATATTTAATGTTTGAATAGGATAATTCCCAGTTCCTTTTTTGTTCTTCTAAAGCACCTTTTTTTTCATAATATTCGTTTAGCTCATTTACAATATTCTGAAGATCTTCAATGGCACCCGATTTTACTAATTTTTGAGCAAAACGCTTCTCTTCTTCAAGATATGCTTGTAAGTTTCTCTTATTACTTGTTAATTCTTCGCTAAGTTTTGGTAATTCCTCAAGAAGATAAGCAATTTTTTTTTCAATCATCCCTTTATGAAAAGCAAGCGTTTCTTCGAATGTCTTCTGAAGATTAGGAATAAGAGATTTTGCTTTATCATATAAAGACATGATTTGTTTGTGATCGATATTTGGTTTGCTTTTTTCAAGATCGTTTTTGCTTTCAATAATCAAATCTTTCCTAAGCTCAAGTCTTGATATAATGGTGCTTGTGCTATTTATTTTATCTCTAGCAATATTTAGTTGTTTAAAATCTTGATCATAATTCTCATTAATATTAAAAGTACTCCGCTTGATCAGTAATTCTTGTATTTTGCGATTAATAATTAATAGAGATTGATTTATTTGGGATAGATTGTTTTCCTTCCGAAGACGTGATTGTATACGTAGTTCAAGATTTCTATCCCGTACTAATTTATCTTTAGAAAGATTGCTATCAATACCAAACCAAAATAAATGTAAAGTTTCATAAGTCACATCGGTAACAACGTTTGGAGCAAGAACTCGAATTGTATTTAATAGCTTATTTTTTTCATCGCGAATATTTTTGGATTTTAACTGTTTAAATGTGGGCTGTTCGGAATCTGTATGAAATATCAGTTCTTTCAGTTTTTTTGAAAACTCTTTACTATTATAGTCCTCATTATTTAACCTCAGCATTTTATCCTTGCGACTCAAAAAGTTTCTTTCAATAATTATTTTTTCTGAAAGATCATCATCAATATCTGTAATTAAGGTCAGTCTAATAACGATATTATTATCTTTAAGAAATTGCTCAACCTTCAAATTGTGAGTTTTGAACTCGGGATCAATATAAATATTATCTCCAGATCCATCGAGACAAAAATCTATTAATCGCAAAATTGTAGTTTTCCCGACACTATTCCCTGAATCAGTTTTTTTATTACTAGATGTTTCATCTACAATAAGATTAATACCTTTCCGGAATTTTATACTCCTTATAATTTTATCGCCATTGCATATTTCAAGTTCATTTAAAAACATTTTATTATATCCCCTGATTCAGACAGTTTGACCGCCTCAAGCAAAAACAACCATATCAATGACAAAGTATAAAGATTATTTGTAACCGTTACCTTGAAATTTACCAGCTCATATAGTTCCAAATATGAAACTGCTTCTATATCAAGTTCTATTAACGCTTCAATTATCTTGCTGCCTATAAAATATAAGTCATATTCAGGATTTGTATCTCTACTAATAATCATCTCGGTTCCTCAAGTACTTTGCAACGTATGAATGCATCAACCAACACTACTCTTACGCCAAGAATAATATCTTCGTCCCATAATCCGGAATCATCCAATTTGTGATACAGAATGTCATATACTTTATCAAATATCTGATCTGAGTTCAGTCTAATAATATGAATATGATCAGTGGTATCCTTTATATAATCGGCCTTTACGTTTTCGTATATTATCTTGATATTCCGAAGTAGCATTTCTTTCCTAATTGAAGCTTGTTGTTCTAGTTCGTCATATAGCGTGTTTAATTTTGAATGATATGCTGCATATTCTCTAATAATTGATGAATTTCTTTTGAGCATATTGAACGATATCTTCTGATTGGGATCAACAATAGTTAGTACAGGAGTTTCTCTATACTCGTCTAAAGCTATTTCTGAAATTGCGGTTATAGTGTTTTTTAACATTGATGGGTTTCTATTGATTTTATCAATTAAATATTGACTTTCATGATCAGATTTCATTTTTTTTAAAATATCAACCGTATATTTAGGCACATCATTAGTTTCATCATGATGTTGAATACATAATAAAATTAGATTGTCATAACCCGCTCTTTGATCATCCGTCATATTGGGATTATATCGTTCACTACCGACGTTGGCTCCTTCAATGTGACAAATATTCGAGTCTTTGGCATTCCGATTATTTACAAGCCTCTTATTACAACCGGGAAATGCACAATTATTTCCTGATAGCGCAAAAAGACGCTTTAAAGTTTTATCTGTATAATCTCGTGGTCCATTTCCCATTTAGTTTCCTTCCTTACAAGTAAATGGTTCGTTATCATTATAAGTTCATCAATCACTTTTTATCTTTTATTTCGTCATGGATGGCGAGACATTGCATAACTCTAATCTGGCATTACACATAACTACCTCATACAACACTCTTCCGCTACAATGCAATCTTCGTATTCGCACCCTTCAGTCGATGATGCTTCTTGCAACGCGAAAACCTGCATCGTTACCGGCGCTGTCGGGCGGTGCGCTGTCGCTCGCTTCGACGCGAAGAGCCTGGGGAGAAGAGGCGTTCGCCTCTTCTCATCATCAGCTCATCCACGTTTTGTGCGCCCTGAATTTCGGTGCCGGCACTCTTTATGCGGGGATATCTGATTTTCATAGTGATCCCCCCGCATTTTCTCATTGATTAAGAGGACTCACAAAAACTCAATTTGGATGTCCCCTTGCGGGCGGAAAGCATGGTAAAAACCGCTGTTTTCTATTTTTGATTTATTGAAAACAGCGGTTTTTGTGACCGCCCTTAAGATAAAAGGGAAAACTTCGTGGCGACCGTATGCTGCCCGGTATCAGATTTTTAATGAGCCCGGACACCAATACCGTCAAAGGCGATGCGCCGGATTATTGAAGGTTGCCCGGTTCCGCCTTGAGCTTGTATTCGGGTTTCAAAAAACGGTACATGGTGATCCGCTCACCGTCGACATAGGTGTAGAGCGAGTAGTCAAATGTCGCGCCCGGCGAGTATCGGGGCGAAAGATAGCTCTCTTTGTTTGTGACCACCCCGCAGGCTTTTCCCCCGATATCGGTGATGAGATAATATTTTTTTGAAAACAGTCCGTTTACTGTAGCCTTGTCGCTGATAATCGCCGCGATGATGGTCGCGCTGGTCGGCTGAACCGCCGTTTTCGCCTGCGCCGCGAGTGTGTTCAGTATGAGGGTGAACAGGCATATGACGCCACTGATGAGAGTGCAGCGCAGAATCTTTTTTTTCTTTACGACGGCGGAGAGGATGAAATACAGAATGGCGCACAGGGCGATGCCCTGCACAAGAAGCACCGCCTTTGAGGCCGCCGCCTGTGAGAGCAGGGGGTGTGAGATGAAAAAATCTATCGCCCCCGGTGCCTCTGCGAAAGATCTTTTTGCGATTACACCTGCAGAACCCATCGCTTACCCCCGATATCTCTTCTAAAAAACAAGCTGCCGGAAATCTTATCGCAGCGAGCCGTTATGATCAAATCAATATTTTGCGGATGCACAAATTTATCGGCCCGGGCGCTGCAGCCGGCAATGGTCAGGGCGCAGCAGAGGACGGGGCGGCTTCGATTTCGGCTTCTTCAATACCGCTCAAGTTTGCGGATATGTTTTTCGAGAAGCTTCATGAGCCATGCCTCTTCGCCCGGAACCCTGTCAGATAGCCGCACCGCGATGATGACCGGCATCCAGGGGCGAAGATCCTTTTTACGTATACCCGATACTCTCATGTACTCTTTCAGATAGACGCGGGCAAGCAGTTTTTTGAACATTAAAATAAAGAGCTTGTTGAGCGGCGTGAAATCACCCGGAAGATAGGGTGAGGCGAGCATCAGATAGGTTCGCAGCGCGTCACCCTCGGCGTTGCCCGAGTAGCAGTTCATCCAGTCGATGGTGCATAATCCGTCCGCGCTGCGTATGACGTTGCCGGGGTGAAAATCGCCGTGGCAGATATTGTGCTTTGTCGCGATCTTTTTGAGATGTTCGATAATGGCGCTCTTGCGGCTTTCGATCAAGTCAGCACGGCCGATCATAAGCGAGAGGCGGTCAATCTGTGCGGGCAGTTTCTCTTCATACATACGGTTTATGGCGCAGTGTTCAGCGGCGAGTTTTCTGATCAGCGGAAACGAGCGGATAATATCTTTCAGCAGTACATCGGTGAAAATCTCACCTTCGATGTGCTCGTAAAGGATTCCCGGGCGATTATTAATAGATATGGTGCCGAAGTACCCGGGCGCGTTTACCTGCGTTTCGCCGATGATCCGGGCTATTTCAGCCTCGTAGCTGGCTGCATCTTCGGCGAAGTTCTCGTTGAAGAGCTTTACAATTCTGCCATCTTCAAAAAGATAGACATCGGCGGTCATCCCCTTGCCAACAAGCGTCAATTCGTTCAGGTCGATCAAACTTCACTCCTTTATATCTTTAGAATATTGCATTGGACAGGTGTTCATCAACTGATGCAATTTTAGAGCGGTTTAGCGGATTGAACAGATTTTTTACAAGAAAAAAATTGAATAAGTGTATAAACCGCTGTTGTGCCCTGAAATCAACAAAATCTTTATGTTGACATTCATCCGTGCGGATTTATCAGAAAACGACACTCATGATTGATGGAAAATTTCAATGGAAATAATTCACACCGACGGATCTGACCCTGATTTTATCGAACTGTGCCGCCAGCTCGATATCTACCTTTTTGAAGTCGCCGGAAACGAAAGTGACCGCGAGTGCTACAGCCGCTTCAATCTGCTGGACGACATTCACGATGCACTCATTATTTACGAAGAGGGCAGGCCCGTCTGCTGCGGCGCCTTCAAACACTACGAAGAGGGAGTCGCAGAGATTAAGCGCGTATTCGTGCATGGGGATTGCCGGGCCAGGGGGCTTTCAAAGATTCTGATGAAAGAGCTCGAACAGCGCGCGCAAAGCAGGGGATACCGCACCCTGATTCTCGAAACGGGCGAGAAACTGACAGCGGCGTGCGCGCTCTACCTGAAAATCGGATTTCGCCGCACGGAAAATTATGGACAATACCGCGGCCTGAAAGAGTCTGTCTGTATGCGAAAGGAGATCTGCTGATGAAAATAGTATGTGCACAGATGAAGGTCGTACCCGCGAAGCCGCAGCAGAATTTTGCACGTATGTGCGCTCTCATAAACCAGGCCCGTGACGAGGGCGCCGGCCTTATCGCATTTCCTGAGATGTGCGTCGGAGGGTATCTTCTCGGTGACCGCTGGCTGGACGAGTCGTTCTGCCGCGACCTGGTCTCGTATAACGAAGAGCTTCGCGACTTAAGCGAAGATATTATCATTCTTTACGGCAATCTCTACCTTGACGAGAGCGCGAAGAACAAGGACGGCCGCTCGCGCAAATTCAACGCCGCCTACGCCTTTGAAAAGTGTAATCCCGTTAGGCGCAATGTTAATACTCCGTTACCCGACGGCGTCGCATTCAAGACGCTTCTGCCCAACTACCGTATTTTCGATGATGAACGTTATTTTTTTTCGCTCTCAGAGCTGGCCTTCGAAAGAGGTGTCGCGCTCGAATCGCTTCTCGTTCCCTTCAGGTCGGAAGCGGAAGGCGGTTTTCTTTTCGGCTGCGAAATCTGCGAAGATCTCTGGTATAACGACTATTCGTACCGGGGCCGCCCTCTCAATGTCAGCCGCATCTATATCGAAAACGGGGCGCAGGCGCTATTCAATCTTTCATCAAGCCCCTGGACCTGGGGCAAAGACGCCTCGCGCGACCGCCGTATCGCCGAGGCGAAAGAGGAGGCGAAGCGCTTCGTCCCCTTTTATTATATCAACTGCGTCGGCGTGCAGAACAACGGCAAGAACTTCGTCACCTTCGACGGCGACAGCGCGATCTACGATGCACAGGGCGAACTTGTCTGCGAGATAGAGACACCCTACGTGCAGGAGCTTCTGGTGCACGACACCGCCGCCACTTTTTCGCGGGGGGATCACAAACGCAGTCATTCACCCTTTGCGAAATCAGCGGCGCACTATAATGCGGCGATTCAGGGTATCCGCGCGCTTGACGAGATCATCGGCGATTCGGCGTTCCCCTATATCATCGGCCTTTCCGGCGGGGTCGACAGCGCCGTTGTCGCCGCGCTGGTGGAGCGCGCCGTCGGGCCCGAACGACTGATGCTGTTTAATCTGCCCTCGCGCTACAACTCTGAGGCGACTAAATCGGCCGCGAAAAGCGTCGCGCGCGCACTCGGTGTTGAACTCTGTGAGATCCCTGTAGAAGATCTGGTGAGCGAAAACGCGAAGGCGCTGGCACAGTTTAACCCCTCGCAGTTCAATCTTGAGAATGTGCAGGCCAAGATTCGCGGCACCTCGATTCTTTCGAATATCGCGGGCATTACCGGCGGTGTGATGAGCTGTAACGGCAACAAGGTCGAGATCGCCCTGGGGTATGCCACTTTGTATGGTGATGTGAACGGGGTCGTCGCGCCGATTGGCGATCTTCTGAAAACAGAGGTGTTCGCGCTCGCCGAATATCTGAACAAAGAGGTGTACGCTCGCGAGGTTATTCCCGCGCAGCTTCTGCCCGATGAGCAGTTCAACTTTGCGATTGCTCCCTCCGCAGAGCTGAAGAGTGCGCAGCTCGACCCCATGAAGTGGGGCTACCACGACGCACTCGTGCGCGAGTTCACCACCTACCGCCGCAAAAGCGCGGAGGATATTCTCGAGTGGTACAAGAACGGCGAGCTTGCCGCGCGCCTCGAAATCGATGAGGCGCTGATAACGCTGTATGGCCTGAATGTTGCGAAAATTTTTATCGAAGATCTTGAGTGGATGGTCAATTGCATGCAGCGTTCAGTATTCAAACGGGTACAGTCGCCGCCGGTCATCATCATGAGCCGCGGCGCCTTCGGCTATGACGTACGCGAGAGCCAGCTGCCGGTATTTTATACCAAACGCTATTACTCTCTGAAGAAAGAGATTCTGGGATGATTGCAGGTGCGGTGTATTGCAATTTGCCGCGGTGTGATCATGTCCGCAAATATTAGATTAAGGTCGCTTCAATAAATCAGCATTTTCATTAGATTTGTTGCGAATCTGAAAATCCGGGTGTTTGCCCCGCCTGAGGCGGGGCAAACACATCGTTTTTATTGAGTTCTGCAACAAGTCTATTCAAAAACAAATGATTATGGTGGTTTTACAAGGTTTCGCGAACGCAAAATGACGGCTGCGCCGCCAATTGGGAACATCATAAGTTGATTTTCAGACGTTCCCTTAATTGATAAGCCCGTTGATGAAGACGCTATTTCCGCTCTTTGTTTTCGGGATATCCATCACAAAAACTAATGGAGAATACAACGTGAGAAAAATTACCCTCAATCAAAACGCGGTCATCCTCGTCGTATCAATGGCCTTTCTTTTCTCTGCGGCTCTGTTCGCGGCGGATAAAACCCCATCCAAACCGGCTGTGGAGGTTTCGTACAAGCGTATTCCGGTCGATGAGTATCAGAACTTTATCAACAACTGGGACGAGACCAAATCACCCGTACTGTGCGCCTTTGTACAGACAATGGATCAGTATAACTCGCTTTTTTCACCCGCTCCGATTATGAAGAGTGAGAAGCTCCTTGCTCCCGAGGCCTCGCTGTTTTCTAAAGAGTCTGTTCTTGTAGTGGCGTGGGTGATGGCCGGTACCGATGATATGGACAAGGTCTTTAAAGTAGAAAAGGTCGTTGCCGGCGGCGGCACTCTTGAGCTTCATTACCGCTATACCAAACCCGCGGACAGCTCATCGTTCACCGTCAAAAACTATCTTGCGCTCCGCATCGCGAAGGGTGCCTATAAGAAGGTGGCCTTTGTCGAGAACGGCAAAAAAGTCGGCGAACTGAATACCGGCAAAGGCGAGTGGGTGAATGTGAACTGAGGCTGTTCCGGAATTGCTTTGTGCACTCTGCACAAATTCTGATTAGTTCACCATGCTTTCATAATGAATGATGATTTGATTATTTTGCAAACTCCAACGGGTGTCCGGACAGCCGCTTACGTCAGGGCCGTCCGTTTATCCCCCCGCCTTTTTTTAAACCCGCAACGCAGCTGCAGGGCCTTTTGAATGCACAGCGGGGAGTTGTGATGATTTATGCATATCAGTATACAAAATCCATCGCCAGAGAAAATCCGTTGTAATAGTCTGTCGATCCGAAGACATATTTTACCGTAGACTCTGAGTATTTGTCATTCACCTTCGAGTTTGTCTCGGCTGATGAGGTGTTGATGAAACTCAGGTCGTAAACAAAGCGGATATTGCCCCTGACGCCGAAGTCATACAGCTGTGCGGAGATGCCCGTTTTGAGGCTTCCGAGAGTGGTAAAAAGCATTGGGTTTTTGGTTGAATCCTCAAATTCAAATTTTGTTCTGCTCGGCCCGAGGAACATTCCCATTGAGCAGATAAGCTGATATTTTTTGTCGGTGCTCGAGGTGCTGATATCGAAAAGGCATCCCCCCATGTGGCTCGAAGTTCTCACCGCCTGGGGAGTCGTCTCGCCCCGGTAGGTCCAGGTGTCACTCTCACCTTCAGTGGTGTCTTCAAAACGGTAGACGATGCGCGGTACGCTGTAGTCCATGTATTTATAGCCCGGTGTCACCTTGAAGGGGACTCTATCTCCGAAGGGTGTGAAGGTATATTGTATATCTATGTCGGTGATATTGAGTTTCATCTGTCCCGAATTTATCTTATCGTTTGTCGAATAATCGAGAACATCTGCGCGCCCGAAGTCGAACTGCACTGTGCGGTATGAAGTCTTAAGATCAAATACATTGATTCCCAGCTGAAGGATCTCTGAAACGGTCTTGCTCCGGGTCAGCTTTGAGGCGACCTCGTCATCCTCTTCGATTGATCCGCCCCCTTTGATGACGCGGTCAGTCTTGTAGTCACCCAGCAGTGTCAGAAAATTCCAGCGGGCGTACCCCTGAAACTCGGCCATATAGACCGGAGCTATGTCGTACTTCATCTTGTTCTTCGCCCCGGAATAATCGAGTTTCTGATCTTCGTCGTTTTTATTGGACTGAATGTAAAAATAATAGAGCACCGCCGAGGTGCTTGCGCCGATTTCAAAATCTTTGTTCTGTCCGGATGAATCGGCGGACTGCTGCTGCGCCGGATATCCTTTCTGCGGTGCCGCAAGAACAGGCGCCGTTAAAAGAAGCAGCAGGATCAATGGAAATTGCATTTTTTTCATAATAAGCTCTCTTCGGTTATGGTTGGTGGTACCCGCAATGCAGATTACGGTCAAGACGCCGCTTTTCATTTAAGGGCATTTACAGAAAACTTCACAGTTTTTTGTGAGTGCTTTCTGAAGTTCTGCAGTTTCCGATGTAACCGCTTGTTCGAGCGGGTTTTGCGAATGAAGCTGTTTTTGCGACTCTTAACAAAATTTTTTGCGTTCAAACGGATCCGCCGAGCGGCAGTCCATCGCGCGGGGCAAACGGGTAATTGTAAACTTTTTTTTGAAAATTGATTGTTGCGTGTACATTAAAAAGAAGAATTTGCCGGGACCCGCTGCATATCACTTTACTGGTTGACATTAGCGAGAATGCGATCGATAGCTTAAGGCTGGCATAAAACAGCCGTCGGGTTTGTTACATATATTGGCGGGTTGAATCTTTCAGGCATCAGATTCGCAGCAGATCCGCTGTTCTTTTTCTTTCGGGATATATTAACCCGAAACGCAGTGATCTTTTACGGCTGCCGGCGCTGCATGTTCCGAATAAATTCAATGGAATGCCGCAGAGGAGGGGTTGATGCAAACGGTAATGGAGTCAATCGCGCGGCACAAAGTGGTGCCGGTAATCAAAATCGACGATGTGAATTGCGCGAAGCCCCTGGCCGAGGCGCTGATAGGGGGAGGGCTGCCGATTGCCGAGGTTACCTTCCGTACCGCCTGTGCGGCCGAGGCGATCGCGCAGCTTCGCGGGTATCCTGAAATTCTGCTCGGGGCGGGTTCTGTGCTTACCGCGGATCAGGCCAGACGCGCATGTGACGCAGGTGCGCGATTTCTGGTGAGCGCGGGTATCAGCCGCAGAGTCATAGAATTTGCGATCGACAACCGTGTGCCTGTCTTTCCGGGAATTGCCACGCCCAGCGAGCTTATCACCGTCATGGAGTACGGTATTCCCGTGGTGAAATTTTTTCCGGCGGAACAGTTCGGCGGAGTCGCAGCCCTGAAGGCTTTGTCAGGGCCTTTCCCCGATATGAAGTTTATGCCGACCGGGGGGATCAGCGCGGCAAATCTTCGCGTGTATCTCGCGTTTTCAAAAGTTATAGCCTGCGGCGGCAGCTGGATGGTCAGGGATTCTCTGCTGCACAGCGGAGATTTTGCGCAAATCGAAGAGCTTGTAAGAGAGACGGTAGCGCTCGCCGCGATGTGAACGGTAATTACAGTACCGCACTTCTTTTTTCTCTGCTGAGGATTCTGCTATGGTGAAATATCTTCTTGTTGCGATTTTACTGGTCGTAACGCTGTTCATGGCTCTGCTTGCGTGGTATTCTCTCGGGCGGCGGCAGAAGACGGTTGGTGCGAAATCACTCGGGTGGCTGCTTGCCGCGATCGCGATATATTCGGGATTCTACGCGTTCGAACTCAACTCCTCATCGCTTGAGGCGATGCTCTTCTGGAACCGCCTCGAATATATCGGCATTTCATTCATCCCCCTGCTGTGGATACTTTTTACCGCGCGCTATGCGGATATGCGCTGGGTCCCTAACCGGCCGGTGATGATACTTCTTTTTCTTGTCTCGCTTGTTACCCTTTTCGGGGCATTCAGTGATCCCTATTTGCATCTGCGCTACACGACGGTATTTGTCCTGAACGCAGGTCCATTTCCGGTGCTTGGCTTCACCCGCGGACCCCTCTACTGGAGCCATGTGACTTTCACCCTTATTTCGATCACCTTCAGTACCGTGCTTCTTTTCATACGCCTGCTGTCAACCGCCGCGGGGCTGTTCAGGTATCAGCAGTTTCTCATGATCTGCGGCACGCTTATACCCTATGGAAATTATCTTCTTTATCTGTTCGGTGTCAATTTCTGGGGCGTGGACACCGTTCCCTTCAGCATGTTTCTCTCGGTCGTCTGTTTCGGTATCGCGATCTTCGGCTATCGTATTCTTGATGTGGTTCCAGTCGCGCGCGATATTGTTTTTGAAACGATGTCCGACGGAGTTATTGTCCTGAGCACGTCAAATCAAATCGTCGACTACAATGCGGCCGCATCGGCGGTATTCCCTCAGCTGACCAGGCATGTTCTTTCGCATAACGTGCTTAAGGTTCTCGCCGCGCACCGCACCTTCTGCGAGCAGCTCGAAAAGGGGGGAAGCGGCGACTTTCAATTCATGACCGGCAGCGGAGAGGATCTTCGTTATTTTCAGTCTTCGCTTTCCGTTATTCAGCGAAAGGGGGGGGAAGCGGCGGGAAAAATTATTCTGTTCAAAGATAATACCGATTCGACGCTGCTTCTCGAGAAACTGCAGGAGCTTGCGACTATTGATCCCCTGACAAGGGTTTTCAACCGCCGCCATTTTATCGAGCTTGCGAACCGGCAGCTGGATTACCTTGCACGCGTCTCACGTTCGCTTACTATCACGATCCTTGACCTTGACCACTTCAAGAGAATAAATGACACCTTCGGCCACCTTGCGGGTGATGAGATTCTTCGCAGCGTCGCTCGCGTTCTTTCGACGGGGCTGCGTCCCTGTGATTTTGTCGCGCGATTCGGCGGTGAGGAGTTTATCTGCTTTCTCTCTGAAACCAGCGGCAGTTCCGCCTTTGATGTGGTAGAGCGCCTGCGGATGAGCATAAGCCGGATCCGGGTTCTGATCCCCCCGCAGACGGAAATAACCATTACCGCCAGCTTTGGCATACACTGCGTCGAAGCCCTCGGAAACAATGTCAAAATAGATCAGCTCATCGCCTGCGCTGATACCGCCCTGTACCGTGCAAAAGAGGAGGGGCGTAACCGCAGTGTCGTTTACTGACCGGTTTCTGAAAATTGCTGCAGTACTTTTGCTGTCCCCGGCGGGAAGGGCGCCCGTTTACTGCGAGATCATCCCTGTTTCACGGGCCGCTGCCGATAAATAAGACCCTTGTCCTGAACGGCGGCGTAACTTCGGCGTATGCGCGTCTGCCGTATCAGAAACTGACGCCGGCCATCACCTTGAGATCCATCCCCCCTTCCCAGCTGCCCTCGCTGTTGCGGATCTTGCGGATATCTTTGGAACTCATTCCCATAAACTTATCATCAATTGTGTTTTTGTGGATGTACATCGGACCGCAGCCGATAGCAAGATCAAAAAAGTAGAACGAATAATCGAAACGCTTTCCGAACATCGCGATTGCTCCGCTCCGGACAACCTCCTGGGATCGGTCTTTGGTGTCGGTGTACTTCTCCGAAAGATAGCGGTATTCCCCGCCCACGTAGAAGGAGTCCAGCCCGCTTTTGGTGTAGTTGAGATAGTACTTTGTTCCCCCCGAAAAGCCGAAGCCGCTGAGATCGGCCTTGAAACCCGTCAGCGACGAGTAAAGAGACTGGTAACCACCCGCAAAAATTCCGAAGGCACCCAGACCGTGGTATTCAAGCTCAATACCGTAGCCTGAAGTGGCAAGCTTGGCCATATGTGTCGAAGCAGAGAAGGTCTTTGAAGATTTCGTACCTGAAGAGGGTGCGGCGCTCTCTCCGATACCTACAGCGGCCAGAAGAGGGGTCGCTGCCGTAAGAAGCAGTGCGATGAACAGAGTGGTCAAAAATCTTTTTTTCATAATACCTCAGCATAAGAATAGAAACATCATCGGATATGACAGTCTGCCCGCTCCACAGCGGCATCAGAAACCCTTTCCTGCAAGCGGAAAACTGTACATCTTTGTAACCTCCGCTCCCGTAAAAAGTGCCCTAAAAATCCGGCAAAAACGGTTTTGCTCGTTTTTTTGCCTCACCGTCGCAAGTGTAAAAGAATTGACACCCTTATTTTAATTTTATACAGGAAATAGCAGCTGATCGCAAGCCTCCTGGAGGACTTTGTGCTGGATGAAATATCGGACGATGGGATCTTCATGCGCGAGGCGCTGAAAGAGGCGGAGCTCGCTCGGCTTCAGGGAGAGGTTCCCGTCGGGGCAGTTGTGGTCTGCGGCGGCGAAATCATTGCTCGGGGGCGTAATACGACCCGCGCCTCGGCATCGCCCCTGGGACACGCCGAGATTGATGCGATCGGCCGTGCCTGTGCGCATTTTCATAATGAACGGCTGGGCGGCTGCGAGCTTTATGTGACGAAAGAGCCCTGCACGATGTGTGCGGGTGCCATAATTCATGCGCGCATCAAACGCGTTATTATCGGTGCGCGGGATACGAAGTACGGCGCATGCGGCACGGTATTTGACGTTGCGGGCAATCCCCGTTACAATCATGTGCCTGAGGTCAGCTTCGGAGTGATGGGGGATGTGTGCGGCGCAATGCTCAGTGATTTTTTTGAGGCGCTTCGTACCGGTAAAAAAACTGCGACAGGATTATCCTGATGATTGAAGTACCGAACTATACGGGCCTGACGCTTCTCAATGAGGGAAAACGGACGAACATCTACCGGGCGAAGGACGCTTCGGGCGCAAGCGTTATTCTGAAAGTTCTGCACCCCGGCGCCCACTCTTACGAAGAGATTCTCCGTTTCGAACAGGAGTACGAAAACGCCCACTCGGTCAACATGAAGACCTGTGTTCAGGCTCTGGCCCTGCTTGAGTTCTCCGGAACGATGGCGATTGTGTTTGAAGATTTCAGCGCTCTGCCGCTTTCCGCGTACATCCGGGGACGCCGTATTCCGGTTGATGAGTTTCTTCCGCTAGCGCAGAAGATCGCGCACTGTATCGGCGACCTGCACCTGTTTCGCATGATTCACCGTGACATCAATCCGACCAATATCGCCCTCAACGTCGCCAGCGGAGAACTGAAGATATTCGACTTCGGCATCGCCGTACGCTTCGGTCAGCTTACCGGCGGCATCATGTTCGAGGGAACCCCGGCGTATCTTTCACCCGAGCAGTCGGGCAAGATGAACAGGCCCGTCGACTACCGTGCCGATTTTTATTCCGCGGGAGTCACCTTTTACGAGATGCTCGCGGGTGAGCTTCCTTTTAACTCACACGATCCCGTCGAGCTGGTGCATTTTCATATCGCAAGAGAACCGGTTCCCCTGCATGACCGTGACAGCGATATCCCCCGGCCGCTCTCTGACATCGTGCAGAAGCTGCTTGCCAAAAACGCGGACAGCCGCTATCAGTCAAGCGACGGGCTTCTACACGATCTCTCCCGCTGCATCGAGCTTCAGAAGCAGCACGGCTACATCCCCTCTTTCCGCACCGGCGAGAAGGATTTTTCAACAATCTTCCGCATCACCTCGCGCATGTACGGCCGGGAAAAAGAGATTAACCTTCTGCGCAACTCGTTCAACTGGGTCAAGAACGGTCATATCGAGATGATGCTCATCTCAGGTGAGGCGGGCATCGGCAAGAGCAAGATCGTCAAAGAGCTTGAACGCGACGTAATTACCAGCGGCGGATTTTTTCTTGAGAGCACCTGTGATGAGTTCAACCGCAATACTCCCTATCACTGTGTTCGGGCCCTGATCGCCTCTTTTGCCGGACAGATCCTCGTGAAGCCGCGCGGTGCCATCGACGAGTGGCGGACCCGTCTTAATCGTATCGGAGAGAACATCAGTCTCATCAACGAGATAATTCCCGAGTTCAGGGCTCTGGCGGGTGATCCCGGCGCGAGCGAAAAGGAGTCTCTCGAGAAGGAGATCTGCACGAAGATCGCCCTGCAGCAGCTTCTGTCGCAGATGGCAACAGCCGATTCGCCCCTTGTGCTGACCATTGAAAATATAAACTGGATCGACTCAGCCTCGCTTGTCTTTCTGCATCTGCTGATGGCGACCAAAGAGCACCGCTACCTGCTCGTAATCGGCTCCTACCGTGACGGTGACGTCAATCCCTCGCATCCGCTCATGCTGACGGTGGATGAGATCAACCACTCGGGCACGGCTCCCGTTCAGGAGATCCGTGTGCGCAAGCTCGATATCGAGGATATCGCGCGCATCGCCGCTGATACCCTGAAAAGTGAAATTCAGAATGTCAAAGTACTTGCCGACGAGATCTATGTAAAGACGGGGGGAAATCCCTTTTTTGTGAACGAATTTCTGCAGTCTCTTTTCGACGACGGCCTTGTGCAGTGCGACACCATTACCGGTGAATGGACATGGAACCTTCCGGGCGTGAAGGCAAAGCCCTTCACCGTCAATATGGTCGATCTTCTCTCCGCCGAAATCCGTCACCTCGACCCCGCTATCAGGGAGCCGCTGGTTTTTGCGGCTTCCATCGGCCCGTCGTTCTCGCTTGATGTCCTGGGGGCGATCTGCCTGCGGCAGCGCGATTACATCCTCAATTCGATCCGCGTCGCCCTCGATGAAGGGCTTCTGCGCCGCGACGCCGACGGCTACAGCTTTGCGCACGAGCGCATACGTCAGGCGGCTCTGGCCTTTCTGACCGACGACCAGCAGCAGGTCATACACCGCCAGATCGGCCATTATCTTCTCGCCAATCCTCCCGATGTTTCGGATGCCTGCTTCTTTGAGGTCGTCAATCACCTTGACTATTCGGTCCCCCTTATCGTCGACAGAAACGAGAAGCTTTTTCTTGCCCGCCTCAATCTTGAGGCGGGGCGCAAATCGAAAGAGTCCGCCGCGTACAGAATTTCGTTCCGTTACTACACGACGGGAATCCGACTTCTCGCCGATAACAGCTGGGTTGATGAATACGACCTTACGCTTGATCTGTTTCTCGGAGCGGTCGAGACGTCAATGTTCAACGGTGAATATGCTCTGATGCATCACTATATCGGCCTTGTCGATGTCAAGCGCATGCGCCTTGCTGACCGAGCGCGCCTTTACGAACTGAAGATTCAGTCTTTCGCGGCGCAGAACAAACCTTCTGACGCCGTCGACACCGCACTTTTCGCGCTCTCATTTCTCGGGATAAAGATCCGCAAGAACCCCCGGCTCTTCGATATCGCGGCACTGATGTTCAATATACGCTTGCGTACGCTGATCCGCGGCCCTGAAATACGAAGCGGCGAAATGAGTGACCGCAAGCTGAAGGCTATTTGTTCAATTTTGCATGCTGTTGCACGGGCTGCGTTCCTCTATAACTGTGCTCTGTACCGCGCGGCTGTCGCTTCGCATGTTCTCATTTCGATGAGAAAGGGCAATTGCGAGACCACCCCCGCGGCTTTCGCGCAGTTCGGTGCGATGCTCGCCTCAGAAGGTGAGCTCAAAAGCGGAGTGCGCTTCGGCAAAAGCGCGCTTTCCCGCATGTCGGGCGGCTCCGGGCTTCGCTACGAGTCTTCCGTCTCGCTCTATTACTCAGCGGGAATAGCTCCGCATGAGGAGATCGATACGAAGCTTCTTGAAATATACCGGGACGCCATCGACAAGGAACAGTTTGAAAGTGCGGGACTGGCCGCCTACACCCATTGCATGAACCAGCTTCTATCGGGTAAAAATCTAACCAAGGTTCTCAATGCGGTAAAGACTCACCGCGCTGCAGTCGCCGAACTCAAGCAGAGACAGCTGAACGAACTCTTTGCCAATTTTGAGAATGCGATTATTCGCCTTACAGGGGGGGAACGTCCTTCATCCTCCGACGAAAATACCGGCTTTACTCCGGCCTTCGTCAGCTTCATCTTCAACGATTACAGCCGCGCCGCCGATCTTTTTTCATCACAGTCCGTGTTGTGTGAAAAATCTCTCTTTATGTATACAAATTTCTCTTCTTCATTTTATTTTGCTGTCGCCTCCTCTTATTTAGGGAACGATTTCTTTTCAGAGCGCGCGCTGCGGCATCTAAAATCTGCGGAGCGAAAAGTTCTCTCGGCCAGGACCGGAAGTGATCCCCAGGCGGAGGGGCGCTGCTACCTCTTGCGTGCACGCAACTACGCGCTTCACGGTAAAACCTCCAGGGCCGAGTATTGTTTTGAAAAAGCGGTCGCCTTCTTCTCGCAAAACGGACGCGCCGACGAGCTCGCTATCTCGTGCGAAATTGCGGCGGAATGGTATCTCAGTACGGGGAAAAAGCGAATTGCGCGCGCCTTCATCCGCGATGCGTACCGCAGCTATGCAAAATGGGGTGCTTTCGGAAAGTGTGCCCAGCTTGCAGCCCGTTTCGAGGACTGTATAGACAGGGCGCTTTTCAGGGATGCCGCAAGCAGTGTTTACGAGGATGAAAAAGATCATATTCTGCAGGGCGATATTGCCGATATCGGCGCGATTATCCAGTCATCACAGGCTCTGTCAGGTGAAATAAAGTACTCAAAATTGATTGACCGGATGATGAAGATCATGATGGAGAATTCCGGTGCCTCACGGGCTTTTCTTGTGCTGGATTCCGACGGTGTGCAGACGATCGAAGCCGAGTCGTGGATGCAGGATACGATCGTCACACAGATCTCCTCCGTGCGTGTTGACGAGCAGAGCGCCGAGCATTTTCCACTTACGGTGATAAATTATGTTTCGCGCACAAGGCAGCTTCTCGTTCTCGATAATGCGGCCCGCTCAGATAAATTTTCGCTGGATACCTACATCATAAAACACAATGTCATGTCGCTGCTGTGCCTGCCTGTCATTGCCCGCGAAAAAATGGCGGGACTCATCTGTCTGGAAAACAGGACCCTTGCGGGGCTTTTTTCACCGGACCGTGTCAATATTCTCGAAATCATCAGTTCGCAGGCGGCCATTTCGATTCAAAATTCAAAATTGTATGATCAGCTAGAAGAGTATTCCAAAAAACTCGAGGACAAAGTGCGTGAGCGCATGCGTGAAATCGAAAAGGTCAATGAGAACCTGCTGGACATAAACCGCCTTCTTCGTGAGGCCCGTATCGAGGCCGAGCGGGACATGCGCATGGCCTCGAGCGTGCAGACCAGTTTCATGCCCTCGCTGTCAAAGAGCTGGCGCGAGTGGGAGGTCGCGATTTCATACCGTTCGATGTCCGGCGTTTCCGGCGACTTCTATGATTACTACGAGCGCGACGGCGAGCTCTGCGGAGTCGGGCTTTTCGATGTTTCCGGTCACGGGATTTCTTCAGGCCTCATTACGGTTCTTGCGCGCTCGCTGTTTCACCGTTACTTCGTCGAGCACAGCGATTCACCACTGAACGAGATTATCGAACAGATAAACGCGCAGCTTATCGAAGAGCTGCGCCATACGGGCAACTACCTGACCGGTGTTATGCTCAAATTTAACGGTTCCTCTGTTGAGTATGTCAATGCGGCGCATCCTGCAATAATCGGCTATAGTTCAAGAGAGAATCGAGCGCGAGTCATCTCGGGCAGCGGCGACTCATGGCGGGGAGGATTTCTCGGTCTTGAATTTGTCCGATCACCGTTCGGCAAGGTCGAGCTCGACATGGAGCGTGGCGATTCCCTTCTGCTGTTTTCTGATTGTCTCAACGAGGGCAGAAATCCTGAAAAGCAGGAGTTCGGCTACAAACGGATTACCGCCTCACTGTGCCGCTCTCAGGGGCTCAGCGCCCCGGAAATGCTCGACAACCTCGTCGATGACTACAACTCGTTTATCAGTAAACGGGAACTGCAGGATGACCTGACGATTATGCTTATCAGAAAGAGGTGATCGTCCGCCGCAGGGGATTCAGAACGTCCCGCCGCAATCCCTTTCACAATCCGCTGATCGCTGTGAAATGATAAGCCGGCTCCTCATAGGGATGGGTCCGGCGCAGCGCGGCTCTCACCTTTTCAACGAGCGTGTCCTCGCAGATCATCTCGATACGAAGCTCGGCGACCTTTTCGGTTCTGCCGTTTTCGCCGATAAAAGGATCCGCCCCTTCGAGGGGTCTGAACTGCCCCGTGCCGGCGCACTCGAAACAGCAGCGGTCATAGTTCCCGTAGCGGCCCGCACCCGCTTCAAAGCACGCTTCTTTGACTTTTTCGGCGTGGCTCACGGGAACAAAAAACACCAGCTGCTGCATGACAAGCTCCTTTTGCCGGTACACACGTATGGTCGATCAGAGTTGTGTGCCGGTTAAACCGTGCGATCTCTCCGGCGGGTAATTTACAACGAGTATTGTCGTGCTGAAAGTCAGAAAGTCCAGTAGTATCCAAATGAGTATGTAAGAATGAATGTGCTTATTTTTTTTCCCGTGATTGATCTGTACACTCTGTCGAATTCCTCTCCCTGGTGAAAGACCCATCCCCCGCCAACAGAGGCTTCGATGTGCGACTTGAATCTGATATTAGCGGAGAGTTCGGCGATCTGAACTGATTTTTCCGGTTCGAATCCCATGTCGACAAAACCGAGATTCAGATAGTGCGAATCCACACTGTCATGCAGATGGAAATTAAGACCTCCGTTGTATCCCATACTGCCGATTCCTAGAGTCGGTGCGATATGAGGAAAAAACAGATACTCGATTTCCCCGCCGAGAAAACCCCCTCCGTAGAAAACTCCCCCCGATACTCCGATTTTTTTGCGGGCGGCAACCGGCGCCTGTTCCTCTTGCGCGGCATGCAGCTGCGGAATCATCAATGTGATGATCAACGAAAATACGGTTACGGCTCCGGCGGTTTTTCCCGGTAAGGATGTCCGATGGAGTGCCTCCGTTGAATTTATTTTGAAAAAAATCATAGAAATGCTCACTAATTTATTTGTGCCGCTTTTTTTTGTATTCTTCGAAAAGCAGCATTGATCCGTCGGTGTTGACGTCAATATCGATCAGGGTATTCTTTTCCGGCCGTTCTACCTTCCATTCGGCAACCCCCTGTCCGGAGTACTTTGTGATACTATGCGGATAAAGTATGATAAATGGATTATCATCATCATGCGTTACCGATAGATAACTGCAGTCGGTAATGAATCCCTCTTTGAGCTGATATAATCCGAATTCAATCGGAAAATCGGAAGACCTTTCCTTTGAAATAATCCTTCCGTCGTTGGCGCAGGTAAGCAGATAGAAACGGTATTCGCTGTCCGTTGCGCCCGCTGCGAATCCCCCCGTCAAGAGCGGAACGAAGTCTCTAACCTGCATATCTTTTATAAAAACGGGAGTAAGCCCCGAGAGGGTTTCGCCTTCTGTGTATCCGCTCAGAGTGAAATCCGTTGAAAATAATCCGGCTGAATCGGGGGTCTGCGTGAAGACGCTGTTTCCATCAGCGTCGGTCATAACAAAAAAACTGGTTGAATAGGTGAGGCAGACAAAATACACGTAGGCGCCGTCGACACTTCTCATGATCATAAGAGACGGATCATACCAGTACTCATCTGCTGATTTGCCGAGCAGTTCCATCGTCTTGTGCCAGAGCACTGCACCTGCGCTGTCAAGCCTGTGCAGGTTAAAGGTCATTGTGACATCGAAGATTTTTGCAGAAGAACCCGGGATTGTCTCTTCATACTCTGTTTTGCTTTGAATTGTCAGTGCGCCGCCGTCATCCATGGGATATGCGGAAAATTGCCATCCCCCGTCTCCATCGATTGCACTCTTCCAGATAATTGTTCCGCCGCTGCCGCATTTGTACAGATATTGTTGTGAATTTTCCGAATCAGCCGCAGCTATACTCCCGACGAAGAGCTCGGCGTATTCATTGAATGCGAGGTGGTTTAAGTATTCGTTGTTACCGGAAGTGATAATTTGTTCCCAGTTCGGAGTGCTGTCGGCATCCATTCCCGACAGCAGGATGTCCGATGCGTCTGAACTGGGGTCACTTCTGCCGCCGAGTACAAATTTATTGCCGCCCGACCAGTCTGCGGCCATTACAGTGAATTGCTCTCCATCCTCAATATCTTTCGCCCATTCGGCTTCGCCGGTTACGGAGAATTTTGTCACCGAGTATGCGTCTATGTAAGAGGATCGTTGGTTTTTTTTATGTATCGACAGTTCCGGCAGATCAAAGGTGGTAATGAAGGATGAAAACGGATAGTCGCAGGAGCCTAGCAACAGCGCTGCAATAATCAATATAGTCGATTTGGCTCGGCTGCTGAAAGGTGCAAAAAAGTGTTTCAAATGAATATCCTCCAGCATATCAGATTGTTTATTTTCAAAAATTGCATAAAATTGTCTGTTTGACAGAAAATATGAACCTCTGCAAATAGTGTAAACAAGTTTACATTGGTACCAGAAAAATCAACAATTTTAATAATCTATGTAGTGCGCAAAGCAGCATTATTTTCTATTTTATAACAAATGAAAAATTATATTACTTTGATTAAACAATAAGTTTTACAAGCTGATGCTGTCAGATTTTCCGGACTTAACATTTTCTTCAAAGTTCCTTCTTGACAGAGGGGGCGGTTGAATCAAGAATCAGCCCGACTCGTCACAGCTGCCTCCGGCAGCCGCCCGTTTTGTGCGGCGCGGATCAATATAACACCCGCGCAAGATGTAAATTTGCGGAACAAATTGTGTAATAAAATGAATAATTATCATGAAATAGTCATCGCCGGTCCCACCGCCTCGGGAAAAACCGCCTGCGCGGTCTCGGTTGCGCTCGCCCTGGGGGGCGAGATCCTCTCTGCTGATTCGCGCCAGGTCTACCGCTCGCTTGACATCGGCACCGGCAAGGATCTTGCCGAATATAAGCGCGGCGAAGAGGCGGTACCCTATCACCTGATCGACATCGCTGATGTGCGCGAGAATTACTCACTCTACCGTTACTGCGGCGACTTCGCGGCCGCCCTTGCAACGGTTCGAACAAAGAAGTCGCTTCCGGTTATCTGCGGCGGGACAGGCCTGTACGTCGAGGCAGTTCTTCGCGGCTATCGCGTTTCCGACGTTCCCGAGGATGCGCCGCTTCGTAAGCAGTTGATGGGCGAAGATCATGAGTCTCTTCTCGGCCGGCTCGCGGCATATCCCCGCCTTTACGCGGCAACTGATCTTAAATCAAAAAAGAGGGTGGTTCGCGCGCTTGAGATCGCCTCGCACAAGGGCGACGAGCCGGGGGATACGGGATCATCATCCCCCCTCGAAAATCCCCTTGTGGTGATAATCTCGCCGCCGCCGGAGCTTCTGCGGCAGAGAATCGCCGCGCGCCTGGCATCGCGTCTTGAAAACGGAATGATCGAAGAGGTGCGCGCGCTGCGCGATTCGGGGATCAGCGACGAGCGCCTTCTCATGCTGGGGATGGAATACGGCGCGATCCTGCGCTACCTTAACGGGAGCTTCAGCCGCGACGAGATGCAGGAACATCTCTACGGTGAGATCTGCCGCCTGGCCAAGCGCCAGCGCACCTGGTTTCGCGGCATGGAGCGGCGGGGAAGCCGCTGCCTGTGGCTCGAATGCGGTGACGCCGCGGCGATCATCGACGCACTCAATCTCAGTAGAAGGTGACCTTCTTTCCGTTTACAAACAGACTTCGCAGAACGGCTCTTCCGTTTGTATCGAGGGCGGCTTCAACCCATGTGTTTTCAGATTCGGCTTCGATATCAAGTCCTGTAAATTGCGGAACATAATAGTGTTCGATGCCGTAGGTGAATTCGATCGCAGAGAAAGTGTAGGTGACGACACCCTTAACGAAGAGCGCATTATCTTTTTTGAACTGGTCGCTTTTTTTAGAGATCTGTGTGATGCGTGCGTACCCCTCAGCGTCACTTTCGAGACGCAGGTAGTAGCTTTCGCCTGTCGATGCGGGGGGAAGCCCTCCCGAAAGCCGCGCGAACTCCTCGGGGTCAACTTCGCTTATTGTGTAGCGCAGATCGACATAGTCGCCGCTGACAAGACTTCGCGGATCCACGGGTACACACTTTAATTTGACTGTGCGGCCGGTTGCAAGCACGAGCTGGCTCGACAGCGCTGTATAAAACAGAAAACCCAGCTGAATCAGAACGATAGCGATAAAAACGGGAAGACGGTATCTCATTATTCCCCCTCATCTTCTGATGAATTTGCCTTCATGGTCTTGAGATGTGAAAGAAAACTTCGCCGCGTTTTCTCGACGATAATCCCGCCCGCGAGAAAGATGAAGCCGGTAATGATAAAAAGAAGGGCTCCCGCGCGCAGATCGAAAAATGTGTCAAAATAGCGTGTCAGAATATGAATGATAAAGGCAGCGATCGCGAGATTTGCGATCCGCTCAGAGGCCGATTTGTACGCGTACCACAACAGAAGTGCGGTGAATCCGAAAAGAAGCGTGTTAAAAGAGATTGAATAAAAAAGCGGAGAAACTGCTTCGTTCGCTACGAACAGCAACAGCACCGCTCCGCTGAATATAATCAGCGAACAGTACAGCGGAATTCGCAGGGGCGCAATTCTCGAAGGCGTGATGCCGGGGCAGAATCTTTTCAGCAGGGGAATCTCTTTTTTGTGCGCGATCGTGAAAAGAGCCGCATGCAATACGACACCCGCGGCTAGAAATGTTACCAGCAGCGGAAAGACGACTGGTGAGATAAACAGAATTCCGCGCTGTGCATTGTCGATGGTAAATGAAAGAGAATACAGTGTGATGAACACGGCAGTAACGATGGTGAGCAGAGTGATATTTTTTTTGAGCCCCTCGCTCTGCGCGATGTGCAGAAGAAACATGATGCTCAGAAAGATGAGTACGCCGCAGCCGTAGGCGACGGTATAATCCTGTGACGCGAAACCTTCGCCGAGAAACCCCCAGGATTTAATCACGATTGTCGCAAACAGCAGTATGAAGGTGACGATTTCTGCCGAGATACCCGATTTCGAGCTTGAGAGAAAAAACGGCACGATCACAAGAAAGGCGATAAGGATCACGTTGAAGATTGTCACGTTGCACGACATGTTGCCGAGAGGCAGAAACGTAATAACCGCGGGACTCAGCGACAGCAGAAGAGCTTGAAGTGAAATCTTTTTTCTGAAGAAACAGCAGGCTGCGCTCATTGCCGCAAGCGCGCACACGACGAAGTAGGCAATCGCGATATTTGTCTGCGCAAGAAGGGGAAAGGTTTCGGTAAAATATTCATACGGCCAGGAGAGGGCGATAAGGGGGGCGTAGAGAAGGGCGATGCCGCCCGCCCGCAGCAGGGCGCGGGCGTTGCCGAACACTTCGTTTTCAGGAAGGTTTGACAGAACCAGAAGCAGCGCCGCGAAGGGGATAATGAAAAGCGCCAGTGTAAATGAGGTGTCGCCGTTTTTTCCGAACAGTGCAGCCAGTGTCGCGAAGTACCCCGCCGCAAGGGCAATGACAGTCAGTACAAGCGCCCGGCGCATCTTCATAACTGTCATCGCAGCAGCGCAAACGCCGAGCAGCAGAAAGAATGTTATGTTCAGATGAGAGAACTCCACTGTCTGCCAGATATGCCAGATGCTCAGCGAAATTAATGAGAGAATTGTTATCCCCCCGTCTTTTACGGCGAAGGCCAGAACCAGAGAGCTTATCCCCCACAGAAGAAAGGCCCCCGAGGGGTGCGCGGAGAGGTGAAAGATCTGCGCGGTAAGGCCGATGCCGGCGCCGTAGGCGAGGGCCCCCACTCTGATAAGCGTGAGCCCGATGAGCGGCTGATTTTTTTTGAAGGCGATAAAATATCCCCCCGCATAAAAAGCGGCAATAATGATGATGATCTGTGAAAATTTCGCGGCCGGATGCATCGACTGCCAGTTTGCCGCGTAGAAGAGAATTATTCCCGTGCCGATAAGAACAGCAGCAAGCGCGAAGATAATGGTCTGAATGCTGAATCTCTGTTTTGTAGAAATCTCATAGCACGAATCAATTCGTTGTTTCTGTTCCGGTGAGATGATATCGTCGTTGAGCCATTGTGTGCTTTCGCGGGAGATGATTCTGGAAAGCGCCCGTCTGTTCATGGTAAGCCTCCGCGGCATTGGGTGGAATAACTTGGAAAAAAACTTGACGACCGTTCACCCCTGTCGCACGATGCGGCAAACAACGGGGATGTAGCTCAGCTGGGAGAGCATCACAATGGCATTGTGGGGGTCGCGCGTTCGATCCGCGTCATCTCCAATTGTTTACAAAAAGACCGCTGAATTTTCAGCGGTCTTTTTGCGTTTGTCAAACATAATATCGAAGGGGATCCTTTTCAGCGATTCCGTGCAGCATCGCCGCCATCAATGTGCCTGATGAATTGTTCTTGACTTCTCTCCATTTCAGCCGCACTCTAATCGCATCGGTACGCTGGTGAAAAAACTCACCGATTAATTGAACTCTCCTCATAGTACTTGCAAACAATTTGAAACCGCCGATAAAACAGTGGCGGATGTCAGGCTGTATCCTTACCTTCTTGCGACTATACTCATCCTTTCTCACCGCAGCAATTTCAATATTTTTCACGCGATTCGCACGGCATTTTTGCCACCAGGAAGCCTCACAAGATGCAGAAACCATCAAAAATCAACAAGATTGCCTTTCTGGGGGATTATCTGCCCAGAAAATGCGGAATAGCGACCTTTACTACAGATTTGCGTACTGCCATCGCTTCAGAGTATCCTGCACTTCTGTGTCCGGTCGTGCCGGTCAACGATATCGCGGGGGGGTACGAGTATCCCCCTGAAGTGCGTTTCGAAATCGAAGAGCAGGATCTCGCCTCATATCTTTGTGCCGCCGATTTTCTGAATATAACCGGGGTGGATGTCCTCTGCGTTGAACATGAGTTCGGAATATACGGCGGTATCTGCGGAAGCAATCTTCTGGCTCTTCTTCGTGAAGTGCGTATGCCCATTGTCACGACTCTGCACACGATTCTCAACGAACCGAATGATGACCAGCACAGGGTAATGCTTGAACTTATCCGCCTCTCTACCCGGCTTGTCGTCATGTCCGAGAAGGGCCGCGGCTTTCTGCATGATATCTATGAGACGCCTCTGTCCAAAATTGACCTCATAGCTCATGGAATTCCTGATATGCCTTTTGCTGATCCAAATTACTTTAAGGAAGAATTCGGCGTTGCCGGAAGGCAGGTCATCCTGACATTCGGGCTTCTCTCTCCCAATAAAGGAATCGAGTATGCCCTTCATGCCCTGCCGGGCATTATTAAGGATTTTCCCAACGTTGTGTTTATTGTGGTCGGGCAGACTCATCCGAATCTTCTGCGAACCGAAGGCGAATCCTACAGGTTGACCCTTGAACGGCTGGCAAAAGATCTCTGTGTGCAGAAGCATGTGGTCTTCTTTAACCGTTTTGTTGAGATTGACGAGCTGATGCGTTTCATCGGCGCCGCCGACATCTATCTGACACCCTATCTTACCGAGGCGCAGATCACTTCAGGGACACTGGCTTACGCCTACGGCTCGGGCAATGCGGTTGTATCCACTCCTTATTGGCATGCAGTGGAGCTTCTGGCTGATGACCGGGGAAAGATTGTCCCCTTTCGTGATTCGCGTGCGATTACCGAAGCCGTTGTCTCGCTTCTCAATGATGAACCGCTGCGGCACAGTATGCGTAAGAGCGCATATCAGGCGGGAAGAGGAATGATCTGGAAACGTGTTGCCGGTCTGTATATGGACTCGTTCTTCAGGGCCGGGCAGGATCTGAGCTTTGCGGGACGAAGGTCCTCTCCGATAAAGACCCTTGACGAGCAGCCGGGACAGCTTCCGGTATTGAAACTCGATCATCTTTTTAATATGAGTGATTCAACAGGAATATTTCAGCATGCAATGTTCACCGTGCCTAATTTTGCAGAAGGATACTGTACCGATGATAATGCCCGTGCGCTGCTTCTTACTCTTGTGCTGCAGCATTCCGGGCGGGGTTCACAGCGCATAAGCGAGCTTACCACAACATATTGCGCATTTCTTAACTTCGCCTTTGACCGCACACACAAACGTTTCCGCAATTTCATGAGCTTTGACCGCAGTTGGATCGAAGTGACCGGTTCGGAGGATTCTCACGGGCATGCCCTGTGGGCACTCGGGTGGTGCCTGGGTCATTCAGCCAAAAGCGGTATTCACCGTCTCGCCGCTGAACTATTCGAGCTTGCGCTGCCGTCGGCAGAAGAGTTCACCTCGCCCCGTGCATGGGCCTTCACGTTGATCGGGATAGACAATTACCTCAAGCGCATGGGGGGGGATCGCAGGGCGAATCAGATCCGCGAATTGCTTACCGCGCGTCTTATGCAGCGCTATGCCGATGCCGGCGCTCCCGAATGGGAGTGGTTCGAGGATGTCGTCTCTTACGTCAATGCGAAACTCTCACATGCGCTGATCGTGAGCGGCAAAAGAATGAATAATCAGGAAATGCTTGATACGGGGCTGCGCACTCTCGCCTGGCTGATAAAAGAACAGACCTCTCCGAGCGGAGCCTTCAGACCAATAGGTTCGAACGGATTCTATCGGCGCGGCTGTGAACGGGCACTTTTTGACCAGCAGCCCATTGAAGCCTATGCGACGCTTTCGGCCTGTATAGAGGCATTTCACATAACGGGCAGTGAATTCTGGGCCTTTGAGGCCCGTCGTGCTTTTGAGTGGTTTCTGGGGCGAAATGACCTGGGCCTTGCACTCTACGATCCGGGTACGGGTGGATGTCGTGACGGAATTCACGTCGACAGGCTCAGTCAGAACCAGGGTGCCGAGTCCACATTGGCCTTTCTGCTCTCTCTCGAAGAGATACAGATTTTTCAGAATACGATGACAAGCTTTACTGAGGCGAAAATAATTTGACAGAGGCTTCCATGCAAAACGCAGAACGTACATCCGTACTTGCCAACCGCATCGGCCCTACACTTAAGCCGGATCAGAGCAGAGTGCTGCTGCGCCCCTTTCAACCGGGCAGCGAAGAGGCAATACTGAGAATCATCGGTACCGTAACTCTTATGAGTGATGAAGTGGTCGAACGGCTTCTGTCGAAAGTGCTCGGCGAGTTTGAATACAGGCATGAGCAGGTACTGAAGCATTTTACCCGACGCTTCGTGCAGATGCAGAAATATATCCAGACAGCTGTAGAATCGCCCGAGCGTCAGGCTCTGATCGGATCCTGCTTCTGCCACGAATACTCGCCCGAGGCTGCGGCACTTTTCAATCCCTCGATAGTCGTTCACCCCGATCAGTCGCAGCTTGCAAAAGGGGCTTTTCGTTTTGTTCTGAGCCTTCGCGCGACAGGCGAGGGCCATATCTCTTCGATTACCTTCAGAACGGGAATTATCAGCGCGCAGAATCGGATAACTTTATCCCCCCCCGTACCCTTTGTTGAAGAGCCGCAACCGATACGAAATGCCCCGTACGAAAGGGATCTGTTCGCAAGAAAACTCAGCGAAGCAGGCCTGCATAACAATTTCTGCCGCCGTGTGATTGCGCAGCTGCCTCAGTACTTTGTTCTGGATGAACTAAGAGCGGTGCTCGACGCGGAGCGCAGAAATATGAGTCAGGTTGATGCAATGGCCGACCGGGCGGCGCAGGGAGTGCTACTGCTTGCTGAATCCAATTTTGAAGTGCAGTTTGATGCTGACAGCCGGCTCTCTCAGCGGATACTTTTTCCTTCTGTACCCAGTCAGAGCAATGGTATCGAGGATGCCCGCTTTGTCTGTTTCAAGGATGACGACGGTAAGTGCACCTATTATGCAACGTATACCGCCTATGATGGTAAAATTACCATGCCGCAATTGCTGGAGACTTCAGATTTCCTTCACTTCAAGTTCATCACCCTGAACGGCCCTGCTGTACAAAACAAGGGTATGGCTCTGTTTCCGCGCAAAATAAAGGGAAAATATGCAATGCTCTCAAGGCAGGACGATCAGAATATTCTGCTGATGTACTCGGACAATATACACTTCTGGCAGACTCCCGAAGTGGTGCTGAGGCCGCAGTTTCCCTGGGAGCTTATCAAGATCGGGACCTGCGGCTCTCCGATAGAGACTGACGCGGGGTGGCTTGTCCTCTCTCACGGGGTAGGGCCGATGCGCAAATATTCACTTGGCGCATTCCTGCTCGACATCGATGACCCCTCAAAGGTACTTGGCCGCCTCAGCGAACCGCTGCTCGTGCCCAACGAAAGTGAACGTGAAGGATATGTGCCGAATGTAGTCTATACCTGCGGCGCCATTGTACACAATCAGGAACTCATCATTCCCTATGCGATGAGCGACTACGCGACGAGCTTTGCATCACTCAAAGTTGACGATCTGATCTCTGCGATGGAATAAACAGGAATGCGCTATTCAAAATAGTACAAAATGGCGGCTGCCGGTTTCGCAGTGCGGGTTATGATGCGGCAAAAAAAGAGATAAAAAAAGCCCCTTCCGGGGCTTTTAAATTTTACAGTTCGCGTAAACCGCCGCTGGACTGCGGTTTCTTTTTCACCGGAGAGGAGGATGAGAGCGAGAGCTGTCCGGGGACGGTAGTAATCTTTCCCCCCTCCTTGTCGAGTATGCCGATCTCCTGGCTGAAGAGCCAGTAGAAATTGAACTCGAGACGCTCTTTTCTCTGCAGCATAAGGCCCATGTGTTTCGTATAAATCGAAGTCAATTCTGCCCAGAATGCGTCACTTATGATTCCTATCTTCGTGAGGATTTGTGTCAGGCGCTTGGTTACCTGCGTGCAAACCTCTTTTTTATCGTATTTGCGCTCGATACCGGTGTCAATCATCGTAAGCGAGGTGACCACGACCAGATCCGTAAGTTCTTTCGACTCGAAGTAATCGAAGAACTTCATCTTGTCGAGAAGTACTTCAAGCTCTTCGATATAATCCATAAGCTTCGGCTTTTCATCTTTCCTGAATCTCTCGAGAAAATCGGTGATGAGATTGACCGAGAGCTGAATGCCGAGCTCTTTCATTGAATGTTTGGCGTAGGTCTTGTCCTTTTCGAGCCCCATCGACAGAATATATTTATAGAAGTGATCAAAATCGTACTGGCGGCGTTCGTTGACGTAGAGTTCGCAATAGCGGGTAACGATTTCGACGATCTTGCATTTGAAATCATCCCCGACCTGATCATATCTTTTTACATATTCGTGCATCTGTTTAATCTGCCAGATGCAATACTCTTCGAGGTCTTCTTCGGCAAGCTTGTTGAACTGGGTGATATGAACAAAATCATCCATGAAGAGAAGGGCTGTTTCAATCGCTTTGTTTTGAATGGCCTGGTTGTCATGATAGCCGATAGAATCGGCATCATCGAGGGTGAATTTAAAACGAACGCGGAAATCCTCCACTAAGGTATTCGCGTCGGTCATATTTCTGGCCTTCTTGAGCCCCTCATCAATCTTGTCAATGTCATGGATATATAGTTCTTCAATACCGCTGTTGAGAAGGGTTCGCGGTGAAGCGGGAGCTAAAGCTGCCATCAGAGTCTCCTTACGGGTAACCGGAATAGAAAATAAATACGCAGACAATTTTATTATCGGAATTATGGCCTGTCAACATATTTCAGGGTTCATGGCTAAAAAGAAAAAAAACGCCGTAAAAGCCGAAATTTAGCGGAAAATCCTTTCATAAACCCGATCCCCGGGCAATAATGGTGCTTGATGACGATTTCGCGCAGGCAGAGTCACGCATGGATCAATTATCACTCTTTACAGATGAGTTTATTCCCAGAATCGAGGCGAGGATCTCAGCCTTTTTTCAGAGGTGCATCCATACTTCGGTTTCGCCTGTCCAGCGCAGCGTCTACGAGCAGTATGAGCGTTTCGCGCTGCGTCCCGGAAAGCGCATTCGTCCGCTTGTCATGCTAATCGCCTGCCGGGGGTTCGGACATCCTCTTGATGAGGAGGCTCTCGCCCTGGCGGCGCTCATTGAGATAATGCATGCGACGCTTCTGGTGCATGACGATATCATTGATTGCGCCGATACGCGCAGGGGTGAGCCGTCGCTGCACAGGGTTTTTGCGGCCTATCCGCCGGGGCCGGGCCGCGCAGCCGGTGAACACATCGCGCTGATTGCGGGCGATCTTGTCGTTTTCGAATGTCTCGAAGAGGCCCTTCGCAGCCCGCTGCCCCGCCCGGTTTTATCCGAGTACGCGGCGTGTTACCGGCAGACAAATCTGGGACAGCTGCTGGACATCGCCCATGATGGGGCCGCCTTTCGCGATGAGGATATTCCCGCGCTGGTAATGAAATACAAAACGGCATCATATACGACGGTGTATCCCTTTTTGATGGGGTGCGCCCTCGCGCAGCCGCTCACCGAAGAGCTTCAGTCACTGATTTTTCAGACGTTCTACCCGCTGGGTGAGAATTTTCAGCTGCGCGACGACTATCTCGGGGTATTCGCGCCGCCTGACGAGACCGGCAAAAGCGCAAACGATCTTTCGGCTTCGAAGTATACTTCGCTCGTGCACAATGCCTGGAAGATGAGCGGCCAAAGAAATCTTTTCCGCGAGCTGTTCATGTTGAAAGCGAAGAATTCTGATGATATTCTTCTTTTAATACAGCTTATCCGCGCGAGCGGCGCCCCGGAGAGATTACAGCAGATGGTGAGTGATAATCTGTCGAAATTCCGCGATGGAGCGGCACTTTTGCCCATTGCCCCGCGCGAAAAAGAGATTCTCGTTTTACTGGGTGAGAAGATCTCTGTTTTCTGAAAACCGGCTCTGGAGGAGAATTATTCCGCAGGGCGTGCCGGTGCCCGCGGCGCATTGCGCCGGTGAATTCATATTCAGAGTGCCGTCCCCCCTTTTTTGCCGCGGCGGCGGGGGGATAAAAGATAAATAAGGCAGGTATATCAATACCCGCAAACAGGAGAGAAACAGTGAACATCTACAGCGATATGCTCGAACTGGTCGGCCGCACACCGATGGTGCGGATAAATAAGATAAATGACGGCGCCTGCCGGATATACGCCAAACTCGAATTCTATAACCCCTCGTCGTCAGTGAAGGACCGACCGGCCCTCTACATGATTGAGGAGGGTATCCGCGCAGGCAGGATCACTGAGAAAACGACGATAATCGAGCCGACTTCGGGCAACACCGGGATCGGCCTGGCCTTTGTCTGCGCGGTCAAGGGGCTTCACCTGATCATTGTTATGCCCGAATCGATGTCGATCGAGCGGCGAAAGATAATACAGAGTTTCGGTGCCGAGCTGATCCTCACCCCCGCAGCGGAAGGAATGTCAGGCGCTGTTGCGAAGGCCGAGCTGCTTCGCCATGAGATTTCCGACGCGGTCATCGCCGGGCAATTTGTGAACCCGGCGAATCCCGAATCGCACCGAAAGACGACCGCGCGCGAGATCTGGGACGATACCGAAGGAACGGTCGATATTCTTGTCGCGGGCGTCGGTACCGGCGGAACGATAAGCGGGACGGGCGCATCTCTGAAGAAGAAAAAAAATTCGGTGCAGCTGGTTGCGGTCGAATCCGCTAAATCGACGCTGCTTTCGGGGGGTACCCACGAGGCGCACAAGATTCAGGGAATAGGGGCGAATTTTATACCTGAAGTCTGCGACCGTTCAATTATTGACCGGTATATGCAGATTACCGAAGAGCAGGCCCGCTCGACGGCACAGCGTTTGGCCAGAGAGGAGGGGATCTTCGCCGGTTACTCGTCGGGCGCCGCGATGGCAGCGGCGCTGCAGCTTTCCGGAGAACAGAGCGACAGGTGCATAGTTGTCATTCTCCCTTCAGGGGGCGACCGCTACCTGTCAACGGATCTTTACGATCAGGAGGGTATGTAAAATGGAATTTAGCGATAACAAGAAGATCTTTATTCACGATATAGCGGAAAAGCTCTCAACGGAGGAGCTGCTGCGGCTTATGTATCATCAGGGGGTGGATTCGGTCGCAATGCCCTCAGTCTCGGATATGAAAGAGATTGTTGAAAAGCTGCGCGCGGTGCTTTTCCCCGGCTACTTCGGGCCCGTTTCGATGAGAAGCACTTCGCTGAAATACTATATCGGCGCGCTTCTCGATGAGGTCTTTCATGATCTTGCCGAACAGATCCGCCGCGGATACTGTTTCGAATGTGCCGATGAATTCAAGAACAGCTGCGGAAGCTGTGATGATCTCGCCTTTTCAAGAGCGAAATCATTAATAGAAACTCTTCCGCAGATCAGGCACCGGCTTTCGCTGGACGCGCGCGCCGGGTACGAGGGTGACCCCGCCTCACGCAGCATTGGTGAAGTCATCTACTGCTACCCCAGTATGCGCGCACTTACGAACCACCGGATCGCCCATGAGTTATTCAAATTAGAGGTTCCGCTGATTCCGAGAATGATCTCGGAGCTGGCGCACTCTCAGACGGGTATAGATATTCATCCCGGCGCGCGTATCGGCGAGCGCTTCTTCATCGATCACGGCACCGGGGTGGTTATCGGTGAAACCTGTGTGATCGGAGAAAATGTGCGCCTCTATCAGGGGGTGACTCTGGGGGCGAAGAGCTTCCCCCTTGATGAAAACGGCAACCCCATCAAGGGTATTGACCGCCATCCGAAGGTCGGCGACAATGTCGTCATCTATTCGGGGGCGACTATCCTTGGAAATATTATGATAGGTGCGGGGGCGGAGATTGGCGGCAATGTGTGGATAACGCGTGATGTGGCTCCGGGAGAAAAAATCAGAGCCTCTTTCTGAGGGGGTCTAGATGTATTCGTTGATGTCAATTACCGGTGAAACGCTTTCGATGATCTGATCAACGGGAATGGCGTAGTTTATCTTCAGCGGATTTTTTTGCGGCTGAACAGTCATGAAATTTATGCCGATAATCTTGCCCTTCGCATCGATGAGCGGTCCGCCGTTGTTTCCGTTGTTTACCATCGAGGATGTTTCGATGAAGAGAAAGCTTGATGAGGCCGAGTAGTTGCGCTTGACAATGCCCGGCTCAATGACAAGTCCCGTGCCTGCGGGATTTCCCAGTGCGATTGAAAATGATCCTGCCCTGAGGCTCTTGTACCTCGCGAAGGGGATTTTGGGTGAGTTCTCAACAGGTATTTTCAAAAGGGCGATATTGTTCTTTGTGTCGTAGCTGAGAACCGCTGCGGAGTACTCCTCGTCGGCGTAGCGCACTATGAGCTTTCGTCGATACGGCGGGAAATTGGTCGTTGTGACGATATGGCCGAATTGTGTTATGAAAAAACCGCTGCCGAAGACGTGCTGGCGTTCATCCTCGATTGAAACAACGGAAAGCGTGTAGTGTTCGATCAGCTGCTGCAGGTGGTTCTCCGCCTCCCAGAGCATATTGCGCTCAAGGCCCGCCTTGAGCCTGGGGTCGATATAAAAATGGTAGAGCAGGTAATTGTTAACTGCCAGGAGAGCAAGCAGGGCGGTTATGCTGAGAATCGTTTTTTTCATTAATCATCCCGTTTGTGAGGCAATGCCGGCAATTCAAGCGCAACACTATTTGAATTCTGTATAGGGTCAAACCAATATTTATCGCCGGATCAAACTTCAACACTCATCCCTGGAGAAAAAGCGGCTATTTTTTCAAAAGGCATTGTTAAAAGAATGACTTTACTTTGGCGAAAACAATTGACAATTTATTGCCTCGCCAATAATTTGGCAAACGAAATCTTGTGTGTGGTAACAGCAGATTTTCATTCGGGGTGTGGCGCAGTCCGGTAGCGCATCTGGTTTGGGACCAGAGGGTCGAAGGTTCAAATCCTTTCGCCCCGACTTTGACCGATCATTTATTTCTGTAGTCTAAATGCGCCAGTAGCTCAGCTGGATAGAGCAACGGCCTTCTAAGCCGTAGGTCACAGGTTCGAACCCTGTCTGGCGTACATCCTGAAAAGGGATTCGAATAACCGTTTCACCGGTCAGGGAAAAATGGTGAATGTAGCTCAGTTGGTAGAGTCCAGGATTGTGGCTCCTGTTGTCGCGGGTTCAAGCCCCGTCATTCACCCTTAACAATTAGAAGTGCACCGGATCGTCTGTTTCCGGTGCACTTTTTCTGAGTAATTTGATTCGTGTCTTTAACGGAGAGATTTATTTTTTTTGATCCGTTGCAATGCGCCCGTAGCTCAGCTGGATAGAGCGTCGGACTTCGAATCCGTGCGCCGGAGGTTCGAATCCTCTCGGGCGCGCTTTAATACCGTCACTGACCTGCCGATGCCTCCGCTTCCGGCAGGTCTTTTTTATTTGTGATGTACATTATATGGCTCCCGATGATTTTGACTTTTGACCTCGGAGCCCCCTCCGGATCCTGCCACCTGTCCTGGCGCAGCGAACCGAAGACGAGAACCCTTCTTCCTTTTTTTATGCGCTCCGCGCAGTCAGCCGCTGTTTTTTCCCACGTCTCCACATCGAAGAATGATACATTGTGCTCTCCGCCGTCGCTTTCGCCGTGCTGTACCGCGATTGAAAAGTTGCACACATTTTTGCCGGTCTTGGTTTTTTTCATCATCGGGTCGTGGGTCACAAATCCTTCGATAGTCATGTTGTCTACGTTGTACATATCGCTCTCCTCTTAAAATTATTATGGTCAAAGGCGGTTATGGTCCTTTGCATTAATACGTTTGCGGGCGGTTAAATGTTGGCGGATTTCTTCTTTTTTTTGCGGCGATTAAAAAAAATTCAATTTGGACTTCGTTCCCGGCCGCGGGGGATCCGGAGCGCGGTTCTACACAGGGTGTTCAATAAACGGGTGATTTTTGTCCGATTCGTTAAAAAAATGTTGTAAAACTTCTGATTTTTGAATTAATGAGTGATGCCTGCGAGCCGGAGGATCGACTTTCGCGGGGGGATGATTTTCAAAATTCTTCTCTGCTGGTGTCTTGTGAAAATAGTTGTCGGTTACATATGCAATAAAACAGATATGAGAAATTTCAAGATGAAGATGCTTCCGGTGGAAGTTCTCGCCCTTGCGTCGTTTCTCGAGAAGAAGAAGGTCAATGTCTCTGTCATCAATTTCCTTGATATGCCCCCGAAAAAATGCGAGAAGGTTATCAGGGTTCTCGCTCCCGAGGCGCTCTACCTTACAATTTTTTCGCATAACAGAATCGATTCACTAAAGTTTGTCAGAGACTTCAAGAAGCGAAACCAGAAGATCACCATTGCCGCCGGCGGTCCCTTTATCACCTTTGTCGCGGACGAGATAGCGGCGCGTTACCCTGAAATTGATTATCTTATTATGGGCGAGCCTGAAAATCCCCTTCTGAAACTGATCGAGGGGCTGAGAAATAAAAGTGAGATGCCGAGGATCTGTCCGCCGCAGATGGTTTTGAATATGAATCCCATGCCGCTTCCCTCTGAATTCAGCGGTACACTTATCAATGTGGATCCGAACGAGCAGTACAAATTTCTGATGACATCGCGCGGCTCGGCCGAGAATCCGATGCTCTCCTCGTATCCCAAATATTCGGGTGTTGAAATCCGCCCGCGCTCGGTCAAACGTATCATTCAGGAAATCGTGCGTCTTCAGAAAAAATACGGTATTCTCTATTTTATTATCCGCGACGATAATTTCGGCGCCATCCGCGAACGCGTGCTTGAATTCTGCAGGGAGATCCGCGAGCGGAAGATTTATATCATGTGGAGCTGTCACCTGAATCCTGAGTGTGTCGACGAGGAGCTTCTCACCGAGATGAAACTTGCGGGCCTGGAGCGGGTCAATTATTCGGTGTGCTCGGGTTCCCCCCGCATATTGCAGCGCTATTCCGGAACCAGAAGCGAGGTGATGCTCTCGGTTGCCCGCCTGACAAGAAAGATCGGCGTCTACTTCACCATCGATTTGATAACCGGCTTTAAAGACGAGAGTGCTTCGGATGTCGCCAGAACAATTAATCTGATTAAAAAAATTCTTCCCGGCCATTGCGTAATAAAACAGGCTGTCTACCAGCCGGGAACCCGGCTCTATGACGAAGCGATCGCATCCGGAGAGTTTTCCCCGCTGGTCTGGTTCAGAAAAAATCAGGTTTCGATTCCCCTCCGTGAGGACCAGGATGTCGTGCAGTGGATGCGTGAGATTTCGGAGACGGTCGCCCTTATCCGGCAGGAGTCGTGGTATGACGCGAGAAGCTTCCGCCGTCATCATGCGGAGAATCCCCGCCACTGCTGGGTCACCGATATTCTTGAGGGCGATTACTATCTCGACGAGAACAAAAATATAGAGGCGGATCGCGCCTTCCGCAAGGTTGTGACCGCATGTCCCGAGAATCCCTGGGGGTATCTGCGCGTCGGAAAGGTGAAATTCCGTGAGGGAAATTTCGAGAGCGCAGAGCAGTATTTCAGAACGGTCACCGATCTGATTCCCGCCTATTACGGAGGATGGCTCAGGGTGGCTGAGAGCCTTATCGCGCAGGGTAAGCTTCGCGAGGCGAGAAGGTGGGCCGATGAGGCGTACCGCAGAAACCGCTATGACGTGCGTCTTCATAACGTACGGGAGGTTCTTAAAGAAAATAACGGCTGAGACCCTGCCGATTGTCTTTAAATCTCCGGAAGTGCTAAACAATTATTAAGTAGTTCTTGACATAAGCGGGGGGATGGCCGATATTGAAACAGAGAGCGGGCTCGCAGAATCGATTTTTTAAAGCACCCTTATAGGCCGTCTCTCTATGAAATTATTTTGCAATTCAGCTTTTTCAAACGTTATAAGGGTAGGGTGAGCTTCTTTTAACCGGCAGAAGTCCCCAAATCTAACTATATGGATGTTCATATGACCACTCAAAAGGAGCTTAGCCAGAAGGATCTTGCCCTCTCCTCGGCGATTGCTCAGATAGAAAAGCAGTTCGGCAAGGGCTCGATCATGAAACTGGGAGATGATTCGGCCAGGGTTAAGATTGGTTATATCAGTACCGGATCTCTTGAACTTGATATTGCTCTCGGAATCGGCGGCATTCCCCGGGGAAGGATTACCGAGATCTACGGCCCCGAGTCTTCAGGTAAAACGACATTGACGCTACATATAATCGCAGAAGCGCAGAAGGCGGGGGGGATCGCGGCCTTCGTCGATGCGGAACATGCACTTGATCCCATCTACGCCAAAAAACTCGGCGTCAATACCGAGGAGCTGCTGGTCTCTCAGCCTGACACCGGTGAAGAGGCCCTTGAGATCACGGAGAGCCTTGTCCGTTCCGGAGCGATTGATATTGTGGTTATAGACTCGGTCGCGGCGCTCGTTCCCCGTGCTGAAATCGAGGGAGATATGGGCGATTCGCACATGGGATTGCAGGCCCGGCTGATGAGCCAGGCGCTGCGGAAGCTTACCGGTATAATATCCAAATCCCAGACGTCGGTAATATTTATCAATCAAATTCGCCATAAAATCGGAGTGATGTTCGGTTCTCCCGAGACAACGACCGGCGGTAACGCGTTGAAATTCTATGCATCGGTACGACTCGATATCCGCAGAGTCGAGACCCTCAAAAAGGGCGAGGATGCGATTGGAAACAGAGTAAAGGTTAAAGTCGTCAAGAACAAGGTTGCGCCGCCTTTTGCAAAAGCTGAGTTCGATGTCATGTTTGAAGATGGGATCTCCCGTGAGGGCGGTATCGTCGATCTTGGATCACAGTATGATATCATCAAGAAATCGGGAACCTGGTACTCTTACAAAGAAGAGAGAATCGGACAAGGGCGAGACAACGCGAAAAAATATCTTCAGGATAACCCCAAAATGGCCCAGGAGGTTGAACGTCTTATCAAGGAAAAGGTCGGACTGATTCAATCTGCAACAGAGGCGGATGAGAAAAAAGAGGTCAAAGAGCCGAAGGCCGCGCGGCCGAAAGCTGAAAAAAACGCGAAGTCTCCGGACGATGAAGATGTTCAGACTCCCCCGTTGACCGATATCGACATCGAATAGCGCTGCAAAACTTCCATGTTCAACGTCGAACGCCCTCTGATAAAAAATAGCGACGATATCGCAAGGATTCGCGAAGCCTCTGCAGTGCTTCGCGGTCTCTTTGCGGCTCTTTCAAAAATTGATTTTGGCGGCGTGTCGACTGAAGAGCTCGATTTCATGATAGAGAAATTTATCCTTCGCGCCAAGGCCCGTCCCTCATTTATGACAATTGCGGGTTACCGTCACGCTTCGTGCATCAGCATCAACAGCGAAGCGGTGCATGGTGTTCCCGGCAAAAAAAAAATTATTCAGAGAAACGACATCGTCAAGATTGATGTGGGGGTCGTCAAAAACGGTTATTTCGCCGACAGCTGCCATACCTTCTACCGGGGGGATGATCCCGTCAGAATCTCGCTGGTAAACGCGGGCCGCGCAGTGCTGCAGGCGGGTGTCGCTGTGCTGGCACCGGGGGTGAGCGCCGGCAGTGCGGGGTTTGCGATCACCAGATGTGCCGATTCTCTGGGGTATTATGTGCACCCCGAGTTTACCGGACACGGGGTGGGGTTTGCGCTGCATGAACCGCCCGTACTGCTTCATAGCGGCGAAGAGGGCAGCGGAATCGCCTTTGAAAGCGGCATGGTCATCGCGCTCGAGCCGGTGGTGGCGGCGCGCCCATCTGAAATGCTTCTCTCTGCCGACGGGTGGAGTGTTTATTCGGCCCAGGGGGTGCCCTCGGTTCAGTTCGAACACACCATTCTGATAACATCCGACGGCGCCGAAGTTCTGACGTAATGCCGGGGCGGATGGAACGCGGCAGAATATGATTGCATTGTACACCAATTTTTTATAAGGCGATAGTTATGCCAAGAAAAGGACTTATCGATATACAATCGGGGCCTTCGCCTCACGACATCCCCATCAATCAGGTGGGGGTATCGCAGGTGCGCTACCCTGTAATCGTCTTTGATAAAAACGGCGGAACACAGCACACTGTCTCGACGGTCAGCATGTATGTCGACCTTCCCCGCGACTTCAGGGGAACGCACATGAGCCGTTTCATCGAGATACTCAATAAATACCGTAACGGCATAAGCACGCGAAATCTCGGCAATATCATGCGTGAGATGAAAGAGCACCTCTCGGCGAGCCGCTCTTTTTTCGATATAGAATTCCCGTTTTTTCTGCATAAACACGCCCCGGTCTCGAAATCAGAGTCTTTGATGGAGTATATCTGTTCGATTCATGGTGACTCCGAGATGCCTTTTTTTACTCTGTGCGTGAATGTTCCGGTACTTTCCGTGTGCCCCTGTTCAAAGCAGATAAGCGAGTACGGCGCACACAATCAGCGCTCGACCATCACTATCAGGGTGCAGTCCGAAAAGATAGTCTGGATCGAGGATATTATCGCGCTTGCCGAGAGTTCGGCATCATCCGACCTGTATGCCCTGCTGAAGCGGGAGGATGAGAAATTCGTGACTGAGCGCTCCTATGAGAATCCCTGTTTTGTCGAGGATATCGTCAGAAACTGCGCGGAAAAGCTCTTCAAAATCGAGAGTATATCCGGCTTTTCGGTCGAATCGACCAATATGGAGTCCATTCACAATCACGCCGCCTACGCAAAGATTCTGCACAACTTCCGCAGCTGACAACGCTGCTCTCGCGACACTAAAGGAAATCGCCGAATCTTCCGTTATTGTAACGGGGGATAATATGCGCAGATTCTTGATTTTACTCATGCTCTTCTTGCTTACGTTTCCGCTGTCTGCAAAAACCAAAATAAAAGTGACTAAAAACCCCCTTTACGACAGAATCGTACTCGGCGAGGGTGAGATCGGCAACCTCGGCAGCCAGTATCAGGGCAAACTGAACAAGAACGGCCCCAATGCCGCGTCGGCATTTTTATTTTCGAACATGATGGGGTACGCCAACGGACAATCCCACATCGGCACCTTTGAAGCGGGAATAAGCTTCGGCGGGGTTCTCGCCAATATGGGGTATTTTGACGATGAGGCGCGCGCGGAAACTTATCCCCTCGGTTCGCCGGTGATAAATATTCACGCCGGAATTCCCCTGTCAAAGCGGAGCGATCTGACCCTCAAGCTTTCAATTTTTGATATGGTGGTTACCGGCCAGAAACCAACCGTTATGGGGGTTGAGGTCGAATCACTCGGAGAGTTTCTTATCGGCGGAAAGTACCGGCGCACCTTCTTTGACCGCGCTCCGGTGATACCGTTTCTCTTTGAGTTTGAGGGAATCACGCTGGGAGCCTCTGCCGACATCATGAACGGCAGCGCAGTTCTGAAAAATGACTATGAACTCGCCATCGAACAGGTGGGAATAAATCCGGGAACGGGAGCAACGAAGCCTGTTGATACAACGATGAAGGGAACGCTGAATGCGCAGACCAGATGGCTGCAGTTTTCATCCTCGTTTGACTGCATGGCCTATTTTTCATCTATCCGTTTCATTTCATTTTACGGGGGGATGGGGGTTCTTCTCGGTTACAGCTGGCTCGGTATAGACGCGACAACCGACGGTTACCTCTACGCGAATGACAACAGCCTTGACGCTGATATCGGCGACGGATTCAATTACGAAAAAGACTATCTTCTGAAGCTGGATTACGATTCGCTGACAGTCTTTACTCCCTTTCCCCTGCTTCCCTACCTGACGGCGGGAGCCGAATTTGATATCTCCGGCGCAAAAATACTGCTGGAGTCATCGGTGAATCTGGATAACCAGCGCGATGTGTCTGTGCTGCTGGGGATGCGCTATCAGATCTGAGTGACGGCGGGCAGACAGGACATTATCGCAACAGGGTGCAATTATGCAATTTTCAGTAACACATCGTGATCCCGGATCCTCGGCGCGCGCAGCAACGCTGACCCTCGCGCACGGAACGGTGCACACACCGGTGTTTATGCCGGTCGCGACGCGCGCTGCAATCCGGGCGCTCCCCTTTTTCGCCCTCGAACAGATGGATTTTGAAATTATTCTGTCGAACACCTATCACCTGTATATTCGCCCCGGCACTGAAGTTTTAAAGAATGCCGGCGGCCTGCATAAATTCATGAACTGGCAGCGTCCCGTTCTGACCGATTCGGGGGGATTTCAGGTTTTCTCTCTTTCAGATTTGTGCAAGGTTCGCGAGCACGGAGTCGAGTTCCGCTCGCATCTTGACGGATCAAAGCACCTTTTTACGCCCGAATCGGTTCTCGAGATTCAGCGTGTGATCGGCTCTGATATCATGATGCTTCTTGACCAGTGCGTCGAGTATCCCGCCGCCGAGAAGAAGGCAAAGGATGCGTGCGCAAGAACAGTCGCATGGGCGAAAGAGTCGCGCGCTCACTATGAAACTTTTGATAAAGATGCACAGGCCGCGTTCGCGATAGTGCAGGGAAGCACTTTCCCCCATCTGCGGAAAGCGTGCGCAGAGGAGCTGGTAGAACTGGATTTTCCGGGGTATGCGATCGGGGGACTGTCGGTGGGCGAGTCGAAGAGTGAATATCTCGAAATCTCAGAGCTCGCAGCCGCGCTGCTTCCGCAGGAGAAGCCGCGCTATATGATGGGTGTGGGAAGCCCCGCGGAGATCGTTGAGTCTGTCGCGCACGGCGTTGATATGTTTGACTGTGTCATGCCGACACGAATCGCCCGCAACGGAACGCTGTACACCTCGGCCGGGCGCATCAATATCCGCAACGCCGCATTTGAGAATGATTTTACCCCGCTTGACGTAAATTGCGGCTGCTTCGTCTGCAGAAATTATTCGAAGTCATATCTGCGCCATATCTACAGAGCCGGCGAAATTGCGGCGCTCACCTACAATACCTGGCACAATCTTTATTTTATGAAGTCGATGATGAACGAGATACGCGAAGCGATCTGCGCGGGAAATTTTGAAGCGACGAGAAAAAAATACCGGGAGCTGTTTTAAACAGGCAGTCAGAAAATTGCCGACGGTATTACCTTTCCCTTTTATCGCCGTTTATGACCTCAAGGAAAGACCAGCTGCTGATTAATCAAGGTTTCCCTGTTTCCCGTTTTTTTCTGAGGCAAAGCAGTACCCGTTTTTTCCCTGCCTCTTGATCCGGTACATCGCCTTGTCAGCCTCTTTGATCAGCTGATTCATCTCTTCGCCGTCGTCGGGATAAAGAGCGATTCCGATGCTTGTCCCGACTAACGTCTGCCCTCCGTTATACGTGACGGGCTGAGGCACAAGGCGGACGATGGTATCGGCAATCTGCGCCGCGTTATCGCGTACGCGGATTTGATCGGCGATTATCAGAAACTCGTCGCCTCCGGCACGGGCGACGGTATCGCTTTCGCGCACGCAGGAGAGCAGACGGCCGGCTATTTCCTTAAGCACGTAATCCCCCGCATCATGGCCCATGGTATCGTTTACTGCTTTGAATCCATCCAGATCTATGAACATGACGGCCAGTCTACAGCCGCTGCGTCGCGCCCGAAGGATGGATAGAATAAGCCTGTCTTTTGCCAATCTCATACTGGGCAGATCCGTCAACAGGTCATGATTTGCCATATGGAGGATCCGCTCTTCGGCCTTTTTGCGCTCAGTAATTTCGGTGATCATCGCGCAGATGCCGGTAATTTCGTTTTCGGCATTTCGCAGCGGAAATTTGACAGAGAGGAAGAAGCGCTTGATCCCGCCCTCATCATAAAACTCCTCTCTCTCCTGCGCTGATTCCGATTGCATCACCTCCCGGTCATTGGCACGAAACTGCCGGCCTGTTGTTCCGGGAAAGAGCTCTTCATCGGTTTTCCCAAGCGCATCCTTTCGGGCGATACCCATCGTCTCTTCCCACTTGCGGTTTACCAGCTCATAACGGCTCTCCCGATCCTTGACTGCGATAAGCGTGCCGCTGTGTTCTATCAGCTCGGAGAGAAAACGGCGGTTTTGCCGCAGATCATCTTCTGCCCGCTTGCGCCTGGTGATGTCGCGATCGGTTCCCCTGTATCCCTTGAAATTTCCCTCGTCGTCATAAAAAGGAGCACCGTTTGTTTCAATAATGACACGATGACCATCTTTATGAGTATTTTCATTCTCCATTGCGGTAATCGGTTTTTTCTCGCTTATAAATGATCCAAACCTTTCAAGGATCCGCTTCGACTCCTCAGGCGGCATCAGATCGAAGGGGGTTTTGCCGATAATCTCCTCCACCTCATAACCGAGGATACTTTTGACCTGCGGGCTGGCATAGGTGTATATGCCTTCTGCATCAACCTCCCAGACCCAGTCGTACATGGTCTCGACGAGACCCTGAAATTGGCGGCGGCTCTCTTTCACCGCCTCTTCAGCCAGTTTCAGCGTGTTGATGTCTGATAAGAGGGCAAGAGTTGAGCACTTTCCGAGGTAATCTATGTCGGTAGAAGAGATCTGCACCCATACCGGCCGTTCCCGGTTCATCACACGGAAGCTGAAAACATCGGGGATATCCCCCGATTTCTCGTCGCGGCGATCGTAGTAGCTGCTCACCATCTGTATATCATCAGGGTGAATAAAATCCGTGAAAACCCTGCCAATAAGATTCTCGTTGAGAACACCGATCAGCTTCGACAATTTTCCGTTGGCAAAGACAATTTTCCGCTCCTGTATAATGCAGATTGCCTCGTTGGCTTTTTCAACAAGCAGCCTGTATTTTTTTTCGCTTTCATCGATCACCTTGTCAGCCTGCTCCTTGAACAGCAGCAGAAATCCGCTGCTTCCGATAATGAGCATGAGAAACATCGAGGTAAAGGCGGCCGTCTGCACGTGATTGCGCGACATGAGGGAAAAATCGCTTCTTGAAAAAAAACCGTTCCAAGTTCTGAGCGCAAGAGACAGTGCGGTCACTCCGCAGAGCAGGCCCAGGATCTTTCTGATGGAGATGAATGAAAAATCGGGTACGCGAAGCAGCGACACCGATGCCAGCAGGAAAAGAGCCGCCGCTGTCGCGCTTGCGAATCCGACCCAGAGATGCGGTTTTGTCGCAAAAATAAAAAACAGCGCGATTCCCGCCGCAGCGATTGAGAAGCAGGCGTGCCCCGTCCTGGAATCCGGACGTCCAACTGCGGTCATTGAAAAAGTCTCGAAGGCAATGCCGGAAAGCAGCAGCAGATTTCCCAGATATGCTGACAAAAGATCGGGGATAGAACCCCGCAGACTCAGAAGCAGCCAGCCCGCTCCCTGCAATGTTCTTCCGCCCATGAAGTGCCAGTAAGGCCGCCGGTTACCCGGAATATTTTTGTAAAAACTGAAAATAGCCGGCTGCGCAAAATTACCGATGACCAGGAGATTGAGTATTGTCTTTATGTCCAGATCCGAGAAATTCATGAGGGAACTCCCGATAAGTCATAACGATGTCTCATTTCCGGCGTGAAATATAAGAGAAGGCCGGCGACCAAAATCCGGACGAACCCCTGCGGGGCAGGTGTGCCCTTTGGAGACAGCACCTTCCCGCAACCTTTGCGAATTGCGCGGTAAAAACCAGTATTGTTTTCAAAATTGTCGCAGGTGCCGATTTTTGCGGCCGCCTGCAAGATTTGCCCTGTTGCGCTATTTGCTCGATAATAAAGATCGCCCATAACTCATCCTCGGGCACGTGTGCCGTAAACAGAGGTCTGTTTGTATCATAGATGCAATAAATGTTAATGTATGAGGCAATTTTTTTCAAACAATAGTGGGAACCGAAGACACAATCCTTTCAATTCGTACGACTCAGAACCCGGTCAAGAACGAGAAAAAAGCCTGCAGTAACTGCTTTAGTTGGCGCCCTGATATCGGTAAAATAGGTTGCAGTGAATCTTAATAAAAAAATTGTTGCAATTTAACACTTTTTATGCGTTATCGTACACGCAATAAAGGGAAATTTGTCATGAATATTTTTTCTGACTAGAATCGTAAACTTGGCAAGTGTTTCTATAATCTGAAGAAAATTACCCAAATGATTTTTTGCAGATGGGTTGTGAACGTCTTTACAAAGGATATTGTTGTGGCTACCATCAAGGATGTCGCTCGTATGGCGGGTGTATCAATCGGAACCGTGGACAGAATTCTGCACAATCGCGGACGCTTTGCACCCGAGACCGCGCGCATCGTCCGGCAGGCGGTTCGGGATCTCAATTATACACCCGACATAAGGGCGCGCAATCTCTCTCTCTCAAGAAATTGCCGCATCGCGATATTAATGCCCGATCTCGAACAGGACAGCGACTACTGGCGCCTGCCGTTTCAGGGGATGAGCCGCTCGCTCGATGAGCTGGCAGCAAGCCATGTCAGCGCCGAGTTTTTTCACTTTGACCGCTATAAACGGGAGAGCTATCTCGGCGCACTTGAGAGGGCAAGCGGATTGAAATTTGACGGATATATCGTATCGCCGCTGCTGGCCGAAGAGACGCTCGGCTATTTTAATAAGTTATTTGAAGAGAAGCCGGTCGTGTTTTTTGACACTGACATCGAGGGGTCGGGGCGCTACTCATTCGTGGGCCAGAATTCGAAAGATGCGGGTCATCTGGCGGCCAAGCTTATCAATCTTCTTGTCGGCACGACAGAAAAAAAGGTTCTCGTGATCACTCCCGATACCGAGAACGAGCACCTTCTGTATCGCATCGACGGCTTCTTCGAGAAGGTTGTCGCGCAGACAACCCTGCTGCGTATTTCCGCATCGCCCGAGAAACTCGGCAGAACCCTTGAGGAGCTTCGTCCGAAAATCGCCGATGAGATTGCTGCGGTCTACGTTACCGACTCTTCGTCACACCGGATTGCAAAAATTATCGAAGAGGTGGGGATGGCAAAGAAGGTCGCACTTGTCGGTTTTGATATGGTTCCCCCGAATATAGATTATCTCCAGAAGGAAGTGATTGATTTTATCCTTACGCAGAGGCCGATAGATCAGGGCTATTTTGCGGTGCGCACGATCTATCGCAAGGTTATGCTGGGCCAGGATTCTTCAGTCGAGCAGTTTGTGCCGATCGATATTATTACACAGGAGAATCTCGCGACATTTTTGCAGATGCGTGATTACCTGTGATATGAAAGGGGGAAATTCCAGCTCTATTCCCCCTGCGTTTTTTAAGGTTTTGTTGTACAAAGCGGTCTTTGCTATAGGCCTGTCTCGATTCGTCACTGAAAATCTTCGCAAACACTTTGCCGTGGGCGGTTTGTGGTTGCGTAGTAATAAGTTGCGTTAACGATAACGCAACGTAAGGGGTATCCTGAAGAATCGTCATCGCCGTTGAGCCGTGCTGTAAAGTGGAATGATTATCAAGTATAGGCAGCGCGAAATCGCGATACGACTCGGGTATCCAAGATCAATATTAACAGAGGTGTGTATGGAAAAGTCTTTTGTTATCGGCGTGGATTACGGCACCGATTCGGTTCGCGCGGTTTTGATAGATGCTGCTGACGGAAGGTGTGCGGCCGAATCTGTCTTCTATTATCCGCGTTGGAAGAGCGGTAAATACTGCAATGCGGCGCAAAATCAGTTCCGCCAGCATCCGCTGGATTACTGCGAGGGTCTTGAGACGACGATTACCGATATTCTGCGCAAGGCGGGCGCTGAAGCTGCGGCAAGGGTGAAGGCGATTGCCGTCGATACGACGGGGTCCACACCCTGTGCGGTTAATGAGCAGGGTGTTCCCCTGGCGCTGCTGCCGGATTTTGCCGAAGATCCCGATGCGATGTTCATTTTATGGAAGGATCATACCTCTATCGATGAGGCTGAGCTTATCAACCGCACCGCCCGGACCTGGGGGGGAACGGATTTCACCAAATATGTCGGCGGTATTTATTCGTCCGAGTGGTTCTGGGCGAAGATGCTGCATGTGCTGCGCCGGAATGAGCGCGTGCAAAAGGCCGCCTACTCGTGGGTCGAGCACTGTGACTGGATCCCCGCGCTTCTGACGGGAAACACGGATCCGAAAGCAATGTACCGTTCGCGCTGCGCGGCCGGTCATAAGGCCATGTGGAACGAAGAATTTGACGGACTGCCCTCGAAGGAGTTTCTCTCGGCGGTCGATCCCCTGCTGGCCCCTCTTCGTGAACGCCTTTTCAGAAATACCGCCACAGCCGAGAAGCGTGCCGGAACACTCTGCGGCGAATGGGCAGAGAAATTGGGACTTTCACAGAGTGTGATCGTCGCGGGCAGCGCCTTTGACGCGCACATGGGAGCCGTCGGCGGCGAGATCACTCCGTTTGATATGATTAAAGTTATAGGAACCTCTACCTGCGATATCGTCATCGCGCCGAAGGAAGCGGTAGGTTCAACTCTCGTGCGGGGTATCTGCGGGCAGGTCGACGGCTCGGTCACGCCGGATATGATCGGCCTTGAGGCGGGGCAGTCGGCTTTCGGTGATGTCTACGCGTGGTTCCGCAATGTGTTGCTGTGGCCGGTGACAAAATTTATCGATGACGCTAAACAGGCCGAGGTGATCGCTGATAAAATGCTCTATGCGCTCGAGCAGGAGGCTGCCGGGCTTCCCGTTGATCCGTCGGTAATTGCCCTTGACTGGTTTAACGGCAGACGTACGCCCGATGCGAATCAGAAACTGAAGGGGGCGCTGACCGGGCTCAGCCTCGGCACTTCCGCGCCGAGAATTTACCGCTCGCTTATCGAGTCCACCGCATTCGGCGCGCGCGCGATTCTCGACCGCTTTACAGATGAGGGGATCGAGGTCCGCCGTGTTATCGCAATAGGCGGCGTCGCGCGAAAATCGGTGCTCGGTATGCAGATCCTTGCCGATATCATGAACCGTGAAATACTCGTCTCCGCTTCGGATCAGGCGGTGGCTCTCGGCTCGGCAATGTTCGCCGCAGTCGCCGCCGGCATTTACACGACCCTTGAAGAGGCGCAGCAGAAGATCGGCGCTGGCTTCTCGGTCACTTTTACGCCGCGGCAGCAGACCAGAGAGATTTATGAAAAAATGTATACATCTTACAAGCAGCTGGGCGCCTTCGTCGAGCGGACGCTCTGCGGGGAGTGATAATGGGACGATTCGATGAACTGAAGGAGCGAGTCTACCGCTGCAATATGGAGATCCCCAAAAGAGGGCTGGCTCTGTACACATGGGGAAATGTGAGTGCCTATGACAGGGCGCTCGGCGCTGTGGCGATAAAGCCGAGCGGCGTCTCGTACGATGCGCTGAAAAGCTCGGACATCGTGGTGATGGATATTGACGGCAATGTGCTGGAGGGGGCTCTCAATCCCTCTTCGGATACAAAGACGCATCTTGTGCTCTACCGCAATTTTTCATCGGTCGGAGGTATCGTTCATACGCATTCAACCTATGCGGTCGGATGGGCCCAGAGCTGCCAGCCGTTGACAATCTACGGCACCACGCACGCGGATCATCTTGTGCATGATGTTCCCTGTACTGCGGTGATGGATGACGCGAAGATATCGGGCGACTATGAAGAGGAGACCGGAAATCAGATTCTCGAATGTTTCAGGAATCTCTCATTCGAGGAGATTGAGATGGTTCTCGTCGCCTGCCACGGACCGTTCACCTGGGGGGCGACACCCGAGAAGGCCATCTACAATGCGGTGGTTCTCGAAGAGCTCGCGAAGATGGCCGTTATCACCCGGACAGTGAGAGCGGATACGCCGTCCCTTAAAAAAACTTTGCGTGATAAACATTATTTCCGTAAACACGGCGCGAATGCCTATTACGGGCAGGCAAGGTAGGGGGGAAGTGCGGACCTGATCTGTTTTCAGTACATGCAGCTGCGCAAAAGCGAAATGCCGCCATCTTATCTGAGATGATTCAAAATGCGGCGGCAGAACGATGATTATATTTTTTTGAAGGAGAAAAATAATGGAACTGTCAGCAATCTACAAGAATTCGACAATATGGTTTTTTACAGGAAGCCAGCATCTCTACGGGGAGGATATCTTTGCCCAGATAAAAGACCACTCTGAAAAAATCTGCGCTGCGCTTTCCGCTTCGCAGTACTGCCCTGTGACAATTCAATTCAGATCGCTACTGACCACCCCCGACGAAATATACAAGGCAATGGCCGCGGCGAATGTCGATCCCGCCTGCGCCGGTGTTGTTTTATGGATGCATACCTTTTCACCCGCAAAAATGTGGATCCGCGGACTTCAGAATATTAAAAAGCCGGTGCTTCATCTGCATACGCAGTTCAACCGCGATATCCCCTTCGAGACAATCGATATGGATTTCATGAATCTGAACCAGTCTGCGCACGGCGATCGCGAATTCGGTTTCATGACCGCGCGTCTCGGTGTTAACCGTGAAATTGTCGCCGGTCACTTCACCGAAGAACGGGTACAGAAATCTGTCGGCGAATGGGCGCGTGTCGCCGTCGCGTGGAAGGATTCACAGGGCATGAAAGTCGCGCGATTCGGCGACAATATGCGTGAGGTTGCGGTTACCGAGGGTGACAAAGTTGAGGCGCAGATAAAATTCGGGTACTCGGTAAACGGTTACGGAGTGGGCGATCTGGTGAAATATATTGATTCGGTTTCAGATACCGATGCGGCACGCCTTGCTGATTCGTATAACGATTTGTATGATGTCGCCGCTGATCTGCGCAAAGGGGGGGAACACTACGCGTCCCTGCTGTATGCGGCGAAACAGGAGGCGGGCCTTGAAAAATTTCTTCTCGATGGAAATTTCTCCGCCTTCACCACTACATTTGAGGATCTTCACGGGCTCGATCAGCTGCCGGGATTTGCCTGCCAGCGCATGATGGCCAAGGGATACGGTTTCGGCGCTGAGGGAGACTGGAAGACTTCAGCATTCGTTCACACCGTGAAGGTCATCGCATACGGCCGCGACAAAGGAACCTCATTCATGGAAGATTACACCTATCATTTTGATCCCGCGAACACGATGGTTCTGGGCGCGCATATGCTCGAAGTCTGTCCGTCACTTGCGTCAGGAAAGGTGAAACTCGAACTGCACGCGCTCGGTATCGGCGGGAAAAAGGAGCCGGTCCGAATGGTGTTTAACTCGGCTCCGGGAAATGCGATCAACGCGACAATCATCGATATGGGCAACCGATTCAGAATGATAGTAAATGAGGTGGAAGCCGTTGCCCCTCGGGAGCTTCCAAAACTTCCGGTTGCAAGAGTTCTCTTGAAGCCGAAACCCGATCTTGCGACTGCAGCGGCGTCGTGGATTCTCGCGGGCGGTGCGCATCATACGGTCTACAGCAATTCCGTCAGTTCGGAACAATTTGCGATGCTGGCACGCCTTGCTGATATCGAAGTTGTGAACATCAACGGCGCAAGCTCGCTTGATTCGGTTCGCAACGAGATCCGCTGGAACGAGATGTATTACGGGATCAGAGGGTTGATCTGATATAGAATTCCCCCCCCTATTTTGCTCGTGTAATGAGGGGGCTTACCGGCAGCGGGCTGGTGACGTCATTCACGCCATCAGCCCGGTCATTTTAAGGGATGCAAAATGACCAGGCTGTCGATTACAAACTGCAATTGAACGTTATGCGAAAATGGTTGAATCAGCCCCCCAGTGTTTTATAAAATTAATCGATTCGGCAGGCGGTGACGGCATTATAGGGAAAGGGTTGTATCATAAAGAAGAATTAAATAGTTGCTTTTTAAAAGGACTATTTTAAGTTAGACAACAGTGCAAAAAAAATTTATCAATATCGCTATTCACATCCGTCTTATAGGCAGATGATGAGGATGTGCGATGAACAAAAGAATAGAAACAAGTATTTGTATTACTGAAGAGCGTAGAGATCGTCTGGTCTCGGCTGCCGTTTCACTCAATGTAGAGGTCACTGATGTTCTGGCCGCGCTGATGAGAAAATCACGCGTTGTTCTGAATAAAAATATTGCCAGATTGTGGCGGGCGGTGGAGTATCAGAAAAGTTCGCCGGAAAAGGAGTATCTGATCTGGCATGTTTCACTGGAACCCAGGTGTTATGAGTATGGTGTCTCCGAGCGGCTTGTTTTTAAAGTTTCGGTGAGTTTGATTTACAGTATGGTCATTGATCTGTTTTTGGATACTTTAGTCAAAAATGGGCTCGATGCACCAGTGCATTGGGTAGATATTTCCACTAACTACAAAAAAGCTCAGTACAATATTTTGCATTTTGAGCAAATTGAACATGAACATTGGATTATTTGTTGGGATAGACGTCTAAAAAATGATAAAACAACATGATAAAAAGGAAAAACAAATGCTGACACCAGACACGATTGAAAAATTAAAAAAAACAGCGACATCCGTGCGCGCATTGAGCATGGACGCGGTGCAGAAGGCAAACTCCGGTCACCCGGGGCTGCCGCTGGGCATCGCCGATCTCGGAGCGCTTCTGTTTTCGCAGATTATGCGCCATGATCCGCAGCGCCCCGATTGGGCCGACCGTGACCGATTTGTCCTCTCCGCGGGGCACGGTTCGATGTTCCTCTATTCCCTTTTGCATTTAAGCGGATACGGTCTCTCACTTGACGAGATCAAGAACTTCCGTCAGATCGGTTCAAAAACCCCGGGGCATCCTGAGTTTGGCCACACCGTCGGTATCGAAACGACAACCGGTCCTCTGGGCGCAGGTTTCTCGAATGCGGTGGGAATGGCTATTGCAGAAACCATGCTGGCCGCCCGCTTCAACACCGCAGCTGACAAAATCGTCGATCACTACACTTATGCGATCAGCGGTGACGGCTGTCTCATGGAAGGCGTCAGTGCCGAAGCGGCATCGCTTGCCGGTCATCTTAAGCTCGGCAAACTCATCGTCTTCTACGATTCCAACAGCATAACGATCGAGGGCGATACCTCCATTGCTTTTACCGAAGATGTGGCGAAGCGCTTTCAGGCTTATGGATGGCAGACACTCGCGGGCGATGCCTACGATGTGCAGCAGGTTGCGTCTCTCGTTGAAGAGGCAAAACGCGAAACTGAAAAACCGACGCTGATAATCCTCAAATCAATTATCGGCTATGGTGCGCCCAACAAGGCCGGATCTCACTCTGTTCACGGTTCACCGCTGGGTGCTGATGAGGTCGCGGCTTCGCGTGCCCATCTCGGCATTCCCGTTGATAAAGACTTTTACGTCTTCCCCGAAGTGTATGACTATATGAAAGATTGCGCTGCCGCCGGACGCAAACTCTTTGATGATTGGAACACCAGATTCAACGCATGGGCAAAGGCAAATCCCGAGCTCAAGAAAGAGTGGGACCTTTTCATGTCGGGTGATCTCTCCGCTGCCGTGTATCCCCCCGTCAAAGAGGGCGACAAGAGCGCGACGCGTGTCGCAAGCGGCAACACGATTCAGAGCCTCTCAGAGTCTCTTCCGTTTCTTGTGGGGGGAAGTGCCGACCTCGCGCCTTCGAACAACACCGCGATGAAGGGCGCCGGCGACTACTCTGCGGCGAACCGCAAAGGACGCGTCATGCACTTCGGTGTGCGCGAGCACGCGATGGGCGGCGTCGCAAATGGAATGCTCCTTCACGGCGGGTTTCGCACATTCTGCGCAACCTTCCTCGTCTTCTCCGATTACATGCGTCCGACAGTACGCCTTGCGGCGCTCATGAACATTCCGCAGATTTTCGTCTTCACACACGACTCAATATTCGTAGGGGAGGATGGACCGACGCATCAGCCCATCGAGCATGTCGAATCGCTGCGCCTCATCCCCAATCTTCTTGTGCTGCGCCCGGCCGATGCCGAAGAGACATCGCTCTGCTGGAAACTCGCCCTTGAAGAGAAGCGGCGCCCCAGCTGCATGATCCTTACCCGCCAGAATCTTCCCTGGTTCAAAAAGAACACCGACAAAGAGAAGACTCTCAAACTCGGATACTTCATCGCGAAGGATGAGGCGAACCCTGAAGTTACCGTGCTCGCGTCTGGATCAGAGGTCGCTCTCGCCCTCGGCGCCGCCGCGAAAAGCAAAAAGCGCGTCCGTGTTATCTCGGTCTTCTCGCGCGAACTGTTCATTGCACAGAGCAAGGGTGATATCGCGAAGCTTCTTGGAAACGGAGCAAAAGTCGTCGCAGCCGAAGCCGGCGTCACCACCGGATGGAAGGGGCTCGCCTCTGAAGTTCTCGGCATCGACCGCTTCGGCGAATCAGGCCCCGGCGAAAAGGTTGCCGAACGTCTCGGTCTCACCGAAGAGAATCTTCTGGCGATGATCGAGCGGTAATGAATAAAATCAATCTTGAGGCTCCGGCGGCATCTTTCGCCGGAGCGCAATTTACCTGTTCATGCGGATCCCTGCACTCTTTTCCCCTCGAAAAGATTGTCGTTGCCGATCCCGAAGGGGCGGCTCGAGCCGCCTCTTCTTTTTTATCAGAAAAGAAGTTTAAAAAAATTCTTATAGTCGCTGACGAAAACACGATTTCATCAGGCCGCTTCATCGAAGAATTTGACCGCGAGAAAATCCCCTGCACACTTCAGCTTTTTCCCGCGATCCCCGTGCTAGTTCCTGATGAACGGGCTCTGGGTTCGATTCTGATGTCACTTGACAGTAATATCGACTGTATCGTCGCTCTCGGTTCAGGCACCATTAACGATCTTTCACGTTACGCGGCCTCGGTGACCAATCTTCCGTATGTCATATGCCCGAGCGCCGCCTCGATGGACGGCTACACCTCATCGGTCTCGCCGCTGATACGAAACAAAAAAAAGATCACTTATCCCGCCATTACCCCGCTGGCAGTCTTTATCGATTCACATGCGATCGACTCGGCACCGGTGCGTCTTGTGCGGGCAGGTTTCGGTGATATCATTGGAAAATTTACCGCGCTTGCGGACTGGCAGCTCGCGCATCTTGAAACGGATGAGTACTACTGCGAAGATATCGCCGCTCTCATGCGAAAGTCGCTCGATAACTGCGTCGCGCTTGCCCGGGGGGATGTTCCCGACGCGGGCGCGGTGATGGAGAGCCTTCTTCTTTCGGGAGTCGCGATGTCGCTTGCCGGAAACTCCCGGCCCGCGTCAGGGGCCGAACACCATATCGCTCATTTCTGGGAGATGGACGCGCTGGTCAATGAAAAGGAACACGCGCTTCACGGCGAAATGGTCGGTGTCGCGACGGCAGCAGTCGCCCGGCTTTATGAAATTGTTAATGCCGCAGCTGAGTATCCCGCGCTTCATCTTCCCCCTTCAAAAACTATCAGGAGCACTCTGCAAAAGGCCGGCGCATTTTACACGCCGCAGCAAATAGGGATTGACAGAGCGCTGTTTGTCCGCACGATACATAACGCAATGTATGTGCGTGACCGCTATACGGTGCTTCGATATGCCGAAAGCCGTCAAAATCTGCATAATGCGGCAGAAGTTCTGGCCGGTGAGATATACGGGTAAGTGCCCGCGATTCACCGTACCGGAGACAGTGCGGATACCAAAGGTATTATTTATAATGACAAAATGGCTGCTGCTTCTTCTTGCCTCGGTTCAGATATTCGCCGTAACATCGACCTATGATCAGCTCTACAGACGGCTTTATGCAAAAAAAAGTAATGTGCCCGCGACTTTTTTTTCTGCCGGCACGCTTTTTATCGGTGCTCCCTACGAGGGGGGGACCCTCGATGCCAATCCTGAAGAGCGGCTTGTAGTCAATTTTGAGTCATTCGACTGTGTTACGTTCATTGAGACCTCTCTCGCACTTTCGCATAGTGTGCGCTACGCGGACAGTTCTCCGGACAGCTTCGCGAAAAATCTCACCCATATCCGGTATCGCAGCGGACGCCTCGACGGGTACGCCTCGCGCCTTCACTATTTTTCTGATTGGATAATCGACAACGAGAAGAAGGGAATAGTGCGGGAGATTACAAAAGAGGCGGGGGGAAGCGTCCGGCAAAAGATTATCTCTTTCATGAGCCGGAACGCCCGCACCAACTCTTTTCTTGCTGACAAAAAGATTCTTGCGGCAATTGAATCGACCGAGCGCAGCCTCTCAGCAATGCAGTACTACCGCATTCCCCGAGGAGAAGTCAAAAAGGCCTATGCCTTCATTGAACAGGGCGATATCATCGCCTTTACCTCATCGCTGCCAGGACTGGATATCGCACACACCGCTATTGCAGTGAAGTCAAAAATGGGGGTCGGCATACTTCACGCCTCGTTCGATAAAAAAAAGGTCACCATTGAAGCCGACCTCTTTGACTATATGAAAGATAAACCAAAAATTGACGGAATCAGAATTATTCGGGTGGTACGGTGAAACGCGCGTTCATAAATCTTTTTCTTTTCATTTCGCTTCCTCTGTGGGGAGCAGTACAGACGATAGAAACACTCCTTTTGCAGAAAGGGGTTATTCTGCAGTCAGGGGCCGCGGTATCGGTGGACTTTAACCACGATCGCGCCATTCAGGGCGGCGAACGGGTTCCTGACGCGAACGGAGACGGTATTGTGGTGACAAAGGAAATTCTTGATTTTGCTGTCGTCAATGCCGCCGATGAAAGAATACTGCGTGATATTCTCTCTGTTTTTTCCGAGCCGGCAGACTCATTCGCCTATCCCGAGGTCTACAAGAGCGCGGCACAGCATTATAAGAGTGTTGTCGCCAAACGGCTCAGAGAGTTATCGCTTCGCGAGTTTACAGAAGAGTACGGAGTATACAAAGAGATAATGGTGCGGCAGAATGAACTCGCCGCTAAGCGCGAAGCGATGATAAAAGAGACCTACGATGTCTCGGTTATCCGCACCATTGACGGGCAGATAGCGCGTGAAGGGCTGCTTCGCGAGCAGAGCGGCGCCCGCCTCTCAATGATGGGTGCGCATCCTCTCATGAATGAGAACCAGTTTTATCTGCCCGACGGCGAGCTGGTGCGTATTGCCGACAGGCGCAGTGATATCGCCCTGCATAATAACGGCGCGATAAAGAAAATAAAACTCTATCGTCCCCTTGAAAGAGCCATAGTCCTTAATAAGAAAGAGCAGAAGATCACGCTTGAGGGTGATCTTGAATTATACCCGTCGGGGATGTGGAAGTCGTTCACCGTCAAAGATACACTCTCTCTGAATCTGCGGGGAAAAGCCGTTGAGAAGATAAAAAAAATCTTTCTGACCCCTTCGGGCGCGGTCGGCGGATACTCACTCGCTGAGGGCGATCCCGTTTTTTTTGATGCTGTCAGCTCCGTCGAACAGAAAAATGCCGTAGAAGGCGAGTCTGCATTTTCGGTTTCCGGCGGCGCAAGGCGCACACAGCTTTCGCGCAACATTCACTTTGCGACGATCGGCTCACTTTTTGTGAGTGAGATGTACAAGCTTGATGATACTTCGTGGTATAGGCTAGATCCCGATAAGAGTCCGGCTGCGAAGGTAAAATTTCTCGGCGGCAGAATAGAGGCGCCCGCAAATGCCGTCTATGCCCTCACCTTTGAAAAAGGCATTCTCTCGGGAGTGATCTTCAAAGACTCCGCGCGCCCCGCATACTCATCTACGGCGCTTTCCCGCGTCAGCGGTGCGCCGCAGCTCTTCTCTGAATCGCGCGCGCGCATTACCCGCATCATGATCGATGATACTATCCGAATCTATCTCAATGAGCCGCTTCTGGTTGTCGACGGGGGTGTTCGTGTCGAGGCAAGGCCGGTTCTTGAGCTTACCCGTTCGGGCGAGTTTCTTAGCACCGGTCCATGATAGGCCGTTATCCCCCCGCCTTTTTGCGCTATTTTGCCGCGGGCTCTTTTACCAGATAAATCATCGGAATGCTCAATACCGTCACCGCATACTTGACCACAACATTGAATACAAAAATAGCAATAACGGTTGACGCGGGCAGCGCGAAGGCGAAGGCGCCGACGCAGAAGATCAGTGAGTCGATGGGAACGCTCACCCCGTTTGAAAGCAGAACACGAAGCCACTGAAAGCGCGTTGTCACCTTTGTTGTGAACAGGTGATAGACTTCGGTGTCGATAAGTTCGCTCACCACCTGTGCGGCAATCGATGAGAGGGCGATGCGCCAAACCGGTGTCAGCACCGCGGAAAATTCACGGTCAAGCCCCCATGAGGGGTCGCCCTTGACAAATGAGATCAGATAGAAAAACAGCGCCATAAAAAGTGTTACTGCGCCCGATGCAATGATGACGCTCTGCGAATGGCGCTTGCCCGCGTTTTTATGCACGAGGTCACGCAGGGTGAAGGTGACGGGGTATAAGAATGTTCCCATGTCGACGGCGTACGAGAGTACAACTCCGATCTTGAGGCTTGCGATGTTTGAGACGAGCTGTGCGGAAATATACGCGGCGATTACGAAGATGAGCGAAGCGCTGAGGGATACTTCGCCCTGTGTTGAATGAGATCTCATGTCAGAGGCTCCTTGTTTTGATTAGGCGGGAAGACTGCGACCGCCGCCTGCTTACAGGCTTTGTGCTAAAAAAACGGAGTGGTCTTTTTCGTCAAGAATAAATGTCTGCGCGTTGTGTCGATCCGGTATTGTTCACTCTTTCTGAGTCTCGGCAATTGAGACGAAGAAATCTTTGTACATCATATCCCTCTGCAGAATATGGTTGCTGACCCAGTTGTTGAGAAATTCGAGAAGCGCGAAAGAGAAGGCCTTTTTGCCGGCCTTAAACTCTGTATAGAATTCATTAACCTCTTTCAAAAGCGCGTCATGTTCCTCTTTGTGTTTAATATAGTCCGGGTAGCTGTGTTTGACCATGAGCCGCTCTTCTCTTTGAAAGTGGTTTGTGGTGTAATCGACAAGCCCTTTGAGAATATACTCCATCTCGGAAACCTTGAAACCGGCGCTAAGCCCCTCGTGAAGTTCGTTCAGATAGCTGAACAGCCGTTTATGATCATCATTGAATGTTTTTACCCCGACGCTGAATTCACTCTTCCATTCTACATACGGCATAGTTTTGTTCCTCCATTTTCATGGGCGGTTCCAATGGTTTTGGGGAACCGTGATATGACGGCGGCGCTTCAAGGCTTCGCTGCCGCATCGTCTTTCCGCCTCATTTAAATTATATTCTTTCATGCGGAGATTAACAATGGAAAAATGAATTTTTATTGAACTCTTTTGATATTTTAACGCCGTATTTACGGCATTTTGCTGGATTTTTAACGGCTGTTCTGCAGAACTTAAACGGATCTATATGTTATCCAAGGAATCAGTATATGAAAAAGTATGATTATGCGCTCCTTATCGGGCGTTTCCAGCCCTTTCACGCGGGGCACCGCGCGCTGTTCGATCACGCTGCCGATGTTGCGAACCATGTTATTGTCGTTGTCGGCTCGTACCGGGTTTCGCGTTCGCTGCGCAACCCGTTTTCGTCAGATGAACGCGAGGCCTTTATTCGGGGATCGCTGCATGAGTATTCTCCAGAAAGATATTCGATCGTGCATCTGCGCGATTCTGCGTACAATGTGACCGACTGGTGTGTGCGGCTGCGGCGTGAAGTCGGACGTATCGCCGGCGGCGGCAGTGTCGCGATTGTCGGTCATTACCGCGATGACTCGTCATTTTATCTGGATCACTTTCCCGGATGGGGCCTTGAGATGCTCGGTGAGCAGTGCGGGGGGATAAGTTCCACCGGGATTCGCGCCGCACTCTTCTCGGGAAAAGATGAAGAGCTGCTGCTTGGGTGCGATTTTTCGGTGTGTGCGGCGCTGGCAGGGTGGAAGCGGTCTGAAGTCTATTCAAAATTGCGTGAAGAATTCAATTTTGTTGAAGAGTATAAGGCACAGTGGAAGAATACTCCGTATCCCCCCGTCTTCGTCACGACCGATGCGGTCTGCCTCGCACTCGGTCATGTGCTGATGATCCGCCGCAACGGTCTTCCGGGTAAAGGACAGCTTGCGCTGCCGGGCGGCTTTATAAATCAGTATGAACCGATTGAGAAAGCCTGTGTGCGTGAGCTTGCCGAAGAGACTGCTATCGAAATCTCCGAGGGGGTTCTGCGAAAATCGATCAGAATGAATCATCTCTTTGACGCGCCGTGGCGTGACCCCCGCGCGAGGATGATAACGAAGGCGTATCTGTTCGACCTGGATGTCAGTGTTTTGCCTGCTGTGCGGGGGGGGGATGATGCAGCCGAGGCCTTCTGGATCAATCTGGCTGATATCGACGATCTTTCCGAGAAAATATTCTGTGACCATTGGCAGATTATTAACTATTTCATCAATCATCTCTGAGATGCCGCTGAAGGATGCGGCATCCTTACCCCCATTTTTGTAATTCAATAATGTTTCCCTCAGGGTCTTTTGCGTAGACAAGTTGAATGCTGCCGGCTCCTTCGATCCGGGCCTGTACAGTTTTGCCGAGTGATGACCCCCCGTTGGCTATGAGAGATTCGAGTGCGGCATCGACATCGTCTACGGCAAAGGCGATGTGACTGAATCCCTCCCGGTTGATATTTTTGCCCTTGTTCGGTTCACTGTCATCATATTGAAAGATCTCAAGAGTCGGCCCTTTGTCTCCGTAACCCGGAAGCAGGATATGAGCGCCTCTCAGATGTGCCCGGGATAATCCCGTGAGCTCATCAACCCATTCCCCGCTGAGATCCCTTTCTGGAGGGCGCATCACACAGCCGAAGACTTTACAGTAAAATCCGGCCAGACTCCTCCAGTCAGATGAGATGATATTGGTGTGCGCGAATCTTGCATTCAATGGGATTCTCCGTTTTGCAGTGATGGATGGCGGGATCATGTATCGCAACCGATTTCAATACAGGATCTTAACTGCCCGATTGGCTTCTGAAAAAATCTTCGTCGAGTATTCCGTAAGCATATGCGTCGTGCCAGAGTGGTTTTCCCTCGCTGTCTCGTCTAAAGAAGGTTTTCTTTTTAAAAAAGCCTTCGCGAGTCATGCCGCAATTTTCAAGTACACGCCACGATGCGATATTATCGGGGTTACAGAATGCCTCGACGCGGTGGGCGCCGAGCTGCCTGAAGGCATAGGCGACTATTTCTTTCGCGGCCTCTGTGCAGTACCCCTCTCTCTGAAAGAGGGGGTTGAAGATAAAGCCCAGCTCCCAGGTGAAAAATTCTTTCGGGTCTGCCTGATTAAAATAAAGGTGGCCGATCATTTTACCCGAGTTCTTGAGTTCCACCGCATAAAAATTAATTCCGGCGGCTCTCTGTCTGCACATATCAGATGCCTGCTCCCGTGTGACGGGTCCACCCGGTTCGTAAATATACGTTTCATTAATAGATAAATATTCATACAAATCATTGTGATCCATTTCGTGAAATTTTCTGATTATCAGACGTTCTGTTTCAGACATTGGTTGTCCCTATTCTTTCATGTATACGTCGCAGGCTTCGCCGCGACTCATTTTTCAGTATGTCGCTTTTGTCCGCGGTGTTGCATATCTGTTCAAGCAATTCCGCGATTTTTCTGTCATTGAACGACTGAAATGCGCGAATCAGCTTCCATTCGATCAGTTCATCAGAATTTATACGGTATAATTCTGCAAGAAATTTTGCCGAATTCTGATCTCCAGAGGTGAACGAAATGTGTCCGATTGCCTCAATCGCCTCTGAAATTACCGACCGCTCCTCAGTAAAAAGAATCGCACATAGACGGGGCAGTGCGCATGGCCCGATGCGGATAATGATTCGTGCGGAGATATCTCGCGGACACGGAAACGATTTTTTTCCGAGGTCGCAGTTCTCCGGTTCTTTATGCTGATTGCTCCCGATTTTTCCGAGCAGCGGTATGAGAAAATCAAGCGCCGCTTCACCGTATTTTGCGAGAGTTTCGCACAATTCAATCTTGGTATAAAGCTTTTTCTCACGGCGAAGAGCATCGCTCAGTAGCGGCAGGTACTCCCCTGCGGGATTATCTCCGGCAAATCTTGCCGAAGCTGTTCTTCTCTGCGGATCGGTGTTTGTAAGATCTTCTTTGAATGAAAAATCTGAACTGCCGGTAATTCTGCGGTATTCATCAGAGGATATAAATCCTCTCGCGCGCAATTGTTCGGGATTGCTTTTCATTTCGGTATGTACCTTACATATGATTCAATTATCTCTTTCGATGCAATCAGGGCCCGGGAACTTTGTGTGATTTCAAGAATAATTCTGCCGTCGTAAGATCTGAGCAGTTCATTGAAGATGAACTTGAAATCGATATTGCCATCGCCGACGGGCAGGTGTTCGTGAATAACTTCGAGATGACGGTCGGCGAGATGAAGCAGGTCCGGGCTCTTAATTTCAAGAATCGACTTGAGATGTTCGTAGTTGTCGATATGAGCGATATCAAGAAGAAATCCGACATCAGGATTTTTTAAATAAAGATAAGCGATCTCTTCGGCGCTTGAAAACACAGGATCAAGCCGGCTGTTGTTCTCAAGATACAAAGCGATTGACTTTTGTTTTAGAAGTAAGATCGTGCGGGCGACATGATCAGATAATTTGCATATTGTTGCGGCGGTGACTGGCTCGCTTTCGCACACGGGGTGGATGATCAGTTCTCTGCTGCCGAGAGTTTCGAGTATACGGCAGAGCCTGGGGATATGAGCATCGAAATCATTTATGTCGAGTACTGCATGCAGTATAAATGGAAAGCTCGCATCCGCAATCGCGGCAAGGGGATCGGTATCCCTGTTCAAAGATATGCCGTTACGGTCATACCAGATCTGCAGAAGAGAAAAACCGTTCTCTTTCGCAAAGGCGACATCATCTGCGTAGGTGTGGTCAAAGTGTGCAAGACATCCGAAAGTAACCACGTGATGACCGCTCCTTATTGTGGTGTTGTAAGAGGTTTTGATTTGAAATAAACGATACTGATGATACTCATGACCCTTTTTTCATTCTTCAGCGGTAACAAAGAAAACATGGATGAAATCCTGCGGTGTATTTTTGTTGCTCTCGATTTCAAAAAGCTTCCATTACGTCAAAAGCCCCGTCAATATCACCCTCTCTTGTGTACGCGATATCGAGCCGCAGATTGATCTTGTCCAAACCCTCCATCAACGCGAAACGCAAACCAAGCCCTGCCGCGTAGTGGGTATCTTTCCAGTCGAAGCCTGCCGGTTTTTCCGCGACATCGCCGAATCCGCCGAATACCGTGCCCGACAGCCATTTCCATATCGGATAACGCAACTCGCTTTCTGCTGCATACTTGCACTTGTCCTGGTAACGCGAACCGTATCCGCGCAGAATGACATCGCCGCCAAGCCCGCTCATCAATGCGAGGGGTACCTCACCGCCCTGGGCCTTATAAAAGCCGTGAACACCAGCGATGTATGATCGTTTATCCATAGAAGATATGATATCCGCCAGGTCCCAGAAATGGCGGTAATCGGCGATGAATGTCTGGCAATTCTGTGTCGCGCCGAGAGCTTCCGCGTTGAAAAGAGCTGAAGTCTCGAAATAATTTCCCCGCGTCGACCAGGTTGAATTATCGCGTGCGTCATATATGAATTCAACACCGGGTGAGGAGACGCGGGTGCCGTCAATGCCGGGAACGGCACCGTTATCCAGGAGCCCCCCTTTTTTGATGTCGCTGTAGGTCACGTTGCGGAACATATACACCGGGCCGACGCGCATTTCAGGTAAGCCCTTGTCCGTTATGCGATAGATCAGATCGTGTCTGAGCGAAACATATACGGAATCATATTCTTCCATACTCTCCTGCGAATTGGATGATCCGATGCCGTAGAACTCTGTGGGAAAGCGCACAAGTTCGTTTTTCCCCCGAATGAGAATCGAGTCGTCGGCCAGATATTTGTCGTAATTAAGCTTGCCCTGCATCTGCTCCTTGAGCGTGTACATTCCCAGCACGCTGATGGAATCATTTCTGGCTTCAGGATTCAAATCGTCCTCAAATCGCAGAAAAAGCATTGCGCCCAGCATGAGGCTTGTGGTTCCAGAGTAGGCGATAACGGGAAAGGGGATGACTTTCATCTGTTTCTTGTTTTCGCCTGACGGATTGCTTTCAGAGGCGGTTGTCTGTGCTGCAGTGTAATTTGAACAAAATAGAATTACTATGGCAGATGCAATTATTTTTTTCATAATCTTCCTGACGGTATATTCCTGATTATTGATCGAGGTAATTTGATTTTTCAAAATACTTGTTATCGTTTGCGATAAGGCCGATGCCGATGATGCGCCCGTCGATATCCTCAAATGCGAACTCGTAGCTGCCGTAATCGGTCATGTGCGGCTCGCTGACCATCTTTACTCCCTTGCTTAGGTATTCCTCATAAATGACATCCACGCCGCTGACTTCGGCGGTATCTATATATGCGTCATAACCGTTGCCGTAACGGGCGGTATTTGATTCTACCGCGCCCTTTGTTTTCTGTATCAGGACAAACTCGACCCTGTCGCGGTAAACTGTCGCGAATTTATCGATCTTGTCAAAATGTTCGGCGAATTTGAAACCGAGTGTGTTGACGTAATAGTCGAATGTCCTCTTGACATCGTCTGAAAGAAATACCGGACAGACATTGGTGAAGGCAGAGTTTTTCATGCTAATCTCCGTTTGCATATATTATCTATCAATTGCATTCTAATTTTGATGATGCAGAAATTTGCCGATATCGTCGGGCAGCCCCTCGATACCTTTAAATTCGCCGACGACTAACGAACAGATTTCTGGTTTTATCCCCGCGTCGACATGTGTTATTGTCATCCGGGAGGTCCCGCCGATAGACCGGCAGTCGTCCTCGACGAGAAAATCAGGCGCGATCTCTTCGGCAATGGTATGGTACTGCTCGTTAGGTGAACGGAAATAGAGCCGCGTGCCGGGAAAGCCGTACATTTCCAGAACAGATTTGATTGCATCGACGGCCTTGCCTCTGCGGGAAGTGAGATAGAATATCTCATACCCGTACGAGGCCCACTTCTTAAGTTTCTCGACCGACGCCCCGATGGGAACATATGACCGGAAATCAAGCAGCAGATACCATCTCCTGTGCATAAGCACCGTTCCTTCGGTGAAAACAAGAACCGTTCCACGGTGATTTCCGCTCCCGGCAGAGTTGTTTATTTCGATGAACATTTCAGGACTCGTTAATTGAAATTTGCGGTCACTTGTGAAGCAAATACCCTTTAATCAGCTCTATCGCCCTCTGTGATCCCCCCGCCGCTTTAAAAGAATCGGAAACAGCTGCACAATTATTTCTATACGAAGAATCATTGAGAATTTTGGCAACTTTTATTTGTATTTCGTTTTTGCTGAGTTTTTTCAGAAGTGTTCCGCAGCCCAGCGCGACAACACGGCGTGCGACCTCGTCCTGTTCACTCTGAAAGGGGTGCAGAATGAGGGGGACCCGGTGATAGAGCGCTTCGTTCACGCTGTTCATGCCGCCATGGGTGATAAACGCATCGCTGTATTTCAGAACTTCAAGCTGGTTGATATGCCGCCTGATGATGATGTTTGCGGGCAGTGTTTCCGGCAGAGAATCGTCACTGCCTGAGATGACTGTCGTTGCGTCGAAGCCGGCAAGAGCATCGATGATTTCCGCAACGTTAAAATGAGCGCTCCAGACGGTTCCCATCGAGATGTAGATCAGCGGGCGCTTAAGCCGTGAGTAATCGGTCGTGTCTGGGTCGTTCTTTCTCGGAGAAATAAGAGGGCCGACAAATTTGTATTTATCGTCCGCATAGTGTTCCGATGAGGGCTGAAAATGCCGTGAGGTATAGACGATGTTGAGTTTCTCCTCGTTCATCATGCTTTCAATGAAAGCTCTCGGCTCGAAGCCCCGCTCGCGTTTCAGTTTTCTCTGAAGGTAAATGACTTTACAAATTTGTATAAAACCGGCGATACCCGCCTTGTGCAGAAATAGAATGGTATTTGCCGGATTCATCGATTTGCCGCTGTAGGCGAATGTCGTTACCGAGCAGACAGCCGGTATTGCGCGCTTTGCGGCGACGAATCTTCCCCAGACGGCGATGGCGTCGTGAATGACAAGATCGGGTCTTATCTCGTCAGCCTCGCCGAGAAGAGTGTCGATCATGGCCGAGGTTGCCTCGATTAGAGTGAGAAAGAGCAGCGTGAGACTTTCACCTGACTGTGATAAATCGATGTGTCTGATTGCGCGGTACTCCATGAATACCGCACCGGTGTTTCTGATTTTTTCAGCGAACTCTTCTGTTGAATAAAAGTAGACTTGTTCACCGCTTTTCACCAGTGCCTCGGTCAGCTGCAGCGAGGGGTTCATGTGTCCGTGGGCGGGTACGCCGTAGAAAATTATTTTTGACATTAGGGGCCCCTGAAAATTTCCATCAACCGGAACTATTCGGCGTTCATCCGCTGATTTGTCCGGTTCCGGGTTGATAGGATTAAATTCATGAATGTAAATTGCAATAACCGTCTCGGTGTTCTCGCATCTTCAACGCGTGCCCTGTTTGCGGTTTGGTCGTCTGTGCAGTATTACTTCAGACCTCTGGCTGAAGCGATTACCGTGGCAAGTTTTTTCGTCTTGGGACTGGAAGAATTTTTACAGCCGCAAACGAATTCGGCAGCAGCGGTTTTTCTCCCGATCTCGAGGTCGTCAAATACGCTGTCAAAGAACTGCAGTATGCCGCTTTTGAGAAGCTCTTCCTGTTTTTGAGTATATTTGCTTAATTTTTCATGATCGATAAGAATATCAAAAATTCTATCAATCAGATCCGGGCGAGCCCTGACAATCTTAATCATGTTTTTTATACAACAGTCGCCGGTCATAAATTTGGTGTCGTGAACTACGGCGGTATATTTATCGAAAATATTGTCGAATTTATGACTGGTATCTTCAGGTAGAATATTTGCAAGAAGAGTCACTGCGATATCGCGGTGATAAGAATTCCCGTGACTCAGCAGCCCGGCAAATTCATTCCAGAATTCAATGAAAAGATCCGGCCGCAGTTGTGTTGCATCCTGCAGAATATAATATGAGTTGTAATAGATCATGATCCACGGGTCATGAATGAGGAAATCCAGGATAATCTCTCGAGTCTGTCTGCTCTCAATTACGGCCGCTGCCCATTTGGGACGGTCAAACTGCATTTGAGAGATCTCATTTCGAATCAGCTCTTTCATTTTATTCCACTGCGGACTGATCAATCACTCCCGCCAGAGCGTTGAGTTTCTCTCCGCATAGCCGGTAGACCGTCCACTCGCTCATCTGCTCGGCTCCCATTGAGAGATAGAAGTCAATCGAATGCTTGTTCCAGTCCAGACACCACCATTCGATGCGTCCGCACCTTCGTTCCTTCGCGATCCGGGCCAGCGCAGAAAAGAAGGCCTTTCCGTAACCGCGGCCGCGCATCTGCGGCTCGATATAAAGGTCCTCCAGATATAAGCCGGGACTTCCGAGAAACGTTGAATAATTATGAAAGAACAGAGCAAAGCCGACAGGCCTGCCTTCGTGCTCGCAGAAGAGTACCTCGGCCCGTTTGTCGATGAAGATTGTCCGGCGGATATCCTCTCCGGTTGCGTGCACCTGGTCTTCCATCTTTTCGTAGGCAGCAAGCTCTCTGATGAAATAAAGGATGGTCTCTACTTCACTCTCCCGGGCAAAGCGGATTAGTGCTGATTTGTCTATCGCGTAAACCACTGAAATGCTCCAATGATAATGAGATGTCTAAAACTATTGTCGATACGGAACATCAATTTTTGTAACAATCAGCAATACAGATTGCGCTACCATTTTTATGGGTCAGCGTCTTTTACGATTCGGCCGGAACACTCTTTCGGAAAACAGCTCTATAATTTTCCCGAGTGAACCTCGGTAAGATAGTTAAAGCTGATCCTGCCGTTTTCACTGAATCTGTCAAATGATTCCCGCAGCCGCTCTTCAATCAATTTATAGAGATCGCTTGAGGGCAGGGGGGTGTAGGATGATGAGCTCAGACGTCCCATGACACCTTCAAAATCAAAAGACTGAGCTGTCGCAAACTCGGAAATGCGGTAGCCCTCTCCGAGAAAGGAGTGTATGATCTCGGGGGTGATGTTGTGATGAGAGACCTGTTTGTATTCGGGGATAGTTTCGCTGATTATTTTCTCGTAGGCAGCGAGAAAATCGGTGTCGGGAATGCGTTTGTTCCAGATAAGAAAAACACTTCCCTCTTTTTTGAGTATTCTTTTGAATTCTGTCTTTGTTTTTTGAAAATCAAACCAGTGAAAGGCCTGTGCGGCGGTTATAAAGTCAACAGAGGCATCGGCGAGTGTCGTCTTTTCGGCGCTGCCGTCTGCCGACACAAATGCGCTGTTTGTTCCCAGCCGGCGCTCCGCCTCGATGCGCATCGCTTCGTTGGGCTCGACAGCATAGACTCGAGCAAATTTGCTGATCAAAAGTTCGGTGAATATCCCCGTACCGGAACCGATGTCGGCTGCCGCCGATTCTGCGGTCAATGCAAAACCGTTCATCATGTAGCCGATTATTGCGGGGGGATACGAGGGGCGGTATTTTGTGTAGTTATTAACCCGCTCAGAGAATCTTGTTGTATTGTCTCTCATTCTGTTCTCCATTCATTGCGTATTACACGGGTGCAGAGCCGCGATTTGATAATTCTTTCAGAATGGCGAGTGCGCTTTCCGCGCGTTTTTCGGGAACGAATATATGGTCGTGATAGAAGCCTGCGATGACATTGGCGCTGATGCCGGCGTGCGCGAGTGCGGACGAAACTGCGGCGGTGAGCCCGACTGCCGCAAGGCTCGAATGGACGGTGAGGGTGATCCGCCTGAAGATCTCCCCGCAGGCGAGATCCGCGCTCTGTGCTTCCCCCCTTTCGAGAATTAGTGTGACACCCTCGTCTTCATGAATCACCGCAAAGGGATGCAGCGCGCCGGTCGTTTCAGCATCGCCGGGGATTGAGCAGAAAACATAATCGCCGCCGGCCAGCACCGGACGCATCGAAGAGATAAGTATAGCTATATCACGCTCTGCGCTCATGCGATCGCCTCAGACGATGTCCGGCGCATGCGCAAACTTCTTGTAATCCTCCCGCAGCGGCGAAAAAATTTCAAGCGCGACAGAATCTTCGATGATATCCGCGCGGTGTTTCACATTTGAAGAGATGTTCCAGCTGTCGCCGGGCAGAATGTCTCGCGACAAACCATCGACATGCAGAACAATATGCCCGCTGACAAGATATCCGCACTGCTCATGAAGGTGTGCGTGCTCGGGAAGCTGCGCGTCTTTTCTAAGCAGAAATTCACTCATCAGACTCTCGCTTCCGTAGTTGAGGGTTTTGACGCGTATACCCTCGAGTATTTCCGTGTAGCCGTTCTCAGATCTTACGCCGAACATGGGGCCTCCGTTTTTGTCATAGTAAGTAAAAACAATGAATATTCAGATGTCACTGAGTCGTTGGTTTTAGTACCGGTGTAAATTACGCTTAGGTGTGTTTTGGTGAATGAGCGGGCGGCGAAGAGTGCTGACAGCTCTTCGGGATCAAAACCGTTATGACCGTCGAATCCCGGCACATCAGAGTGAAATGAGCCGTCCTCTGTCATCAGATCCGCGATGCAGAGCCTTCCCCCCGTTTTCAATATGCGGCTGAACGCGGCGGCGTACGGCGCAAGATCCTTTATATGATGAAGAACCATTGAGGAGTATACGCAGTCGTACGATGCGTCGGCCAGCGTGAAGACCGAATCTGCGAGAGATATTTTTTTATCGCTGTACCCCGCTTCAATTTTCTCTTTCGCTTTATCGAGCATGGCCTGCGAGCTGTCGACCAGCATGAGATTGTCAAATTTGTCTATCAGATTAAAGCTGATCAGCCCCGTCCCGCAGCCGAACTCGAGTACCGAGTCGCTTTTCCTGAATTGCGCCTGTGCGGCAATCGCGTCGGCAATAATCTTTGCCCGGCGGATACGGTATTCTGTGTCCCAGCCTTCCGCCTTGCGGTCAAATCCCGTTTTCATATTGTACCTCTGAAAGATTCGTGCAGCCGGCTCATCTGTGTCAGTGTGATTTCTCTGATCGTGCCGACAATGATCTGTGCCTGTGAAAGATCCTGACTGCCCGAGTTCGGGTTGCGGTAGCCGATGCAGCACATCCCCGCGCGCTTCGCGGCGATCACCCCGTTTTTCGAATCTTCGATTACGATGCACTCTTCGGGTGAAACACCCAGTGTTTCGGCCGCTTTCAGGAAAATATCCGGTTCGGGTTTGCTTATTTTTACATCCTCGCCGCTTATGCGAACAGAGATAAAATCATCTATCGCGATTTTTTTCAGAACCGCCCCGATAAATCTTTTCGATGAAGATGATGCAACGGCCATCGGTATCGACTCTTTGCGCAGCGTTGTTATGAGGTCGAAAATTCCGTCGATCGCGCCGAGAGAACTTTCGCCGAGAAGCTGTAATTTTGCCTCGATCTGCTCTTCGAGAATCTCGTCGACACTGAGTGTAATATTGAATTCTCCTATTAATTCGTGCCACATTTCCCGGTCGCTCACACCGACGAATTTGTCGAGGTATCCCCCTTCGACGCTGACGCCCAGCCGTTTCAATAGCGCCAAATCAGCGCGGCCGTGAAGAGGCTCGCTGTCGATGAGAATGCCGTCCATATCAAAAATTACCGCTTTCAATGCATCCCTCCTGCATGATGTTTCGCCGCGGCTTTGCGTGAAGACGCCCGCCGCGCAGCGGGTTCCCTGATGAAAGACCATCTTCCATTTGTCATCTATTAATTTCCAAAGTGAAGAGCGGTTCGATCGAAGGGGAGGGCTTCCGCTTCCCTGTTCTATTTCGACAGTGGTGTACAGCTGAAGCCTTTCGTTGTCCGCGACAGGTATCATCCGCACTCATCATCAAATAAAACCGATATTATCCGGGATCTTTTTCTGACACAAGTCACAATATATCCATTTTGGATGGGTACACTCTTTTTTTAAAAAAAAACAGCTCCGGCAAATTAGTAATTGCTTCTTTCATATGTTGAACTATAAAGTAGTTTATGCGGCGATTGCCGATAGTCGTCCCGGCAAACATCTCTTTTTTAGGCGAGGTTTCTGATGAGACAGGTTCTGGATGACATCCTGCAAGCTGAAAAAGATGCCGAAGAGTTGCTCCGCAATGCCCGCCAGAAAGCCTCGCAATTGACCCGTGACGCCGATAATGAGCTGAATCAGAATAGACAGCAGCTGAAAGATTCTATCAGGCGCATGATTCAGGAACGTACTGAAAAAGAGGCCTATCTCCCCGAGACTCTTTCAACTGAAGGAATTGATATCAAGGAGCTCTGCGGAGTGCGCGCGGAGGATTACAGTCTGGTAAAGAGCCGGATCGTTGAAGTGATTTGCCATACGTTTGCAGATGGAGATCTATAGGCTGTGGGCAGTGTATCCCGTTACTCTTATATCAATGCGCGTTTGCATGCGCTCATAAGTACTCTTCTGACTGAAGATTTTTTCATCCGGATGGAACGTACTCCCTCCGTTGACGAGTCGCTCTATTTTTTCCAAAGCACCCCCTACAGCTTCATGCCCGGCATCTATGCCCGGACGGGTGATCTCAAATCGGTTGAAAAATCGTTAACCACCTATCTTTTCAACGAAATCAGGCATCTGCGCCGTCACGCGCCCACAGAACTGCATCCGCTGATCGCCGTTCTGTCGGGCAGAATCCGCTATGATGCTTTCAAGAGTTCGCTGCGGCTCTGGTATGACCAGTCCTTCCGCAAGCGCAGCATCGATGATTATACCGAGTACATTCCCAGAGAGATCCCCCTGGAGGGAGTCTCAGCCGATGCGATTATCAACGCCCCCGATCAGGAGGCGCTCGCGGCGCTTCTGCGGGGTACTCCGTATGCGGTAGTTCTGCCGGGGCTTGAGAAGCTGCAGGAGAGCCGGACCCTCCTGGTCTCGGAGCTCGCGCTTGAAGAGGATTACTACCGCCGTCTTGTCGATGCCGCGGAGAGTTTTCGCGGCGAAGAGCGCATGCGCATAAAGCGCCTCATCGCCGGCGAGATCGACGAGGTCAATCTCGGGCGGCTTATGAGAATGGCCCCCCATCTGCATGATGAGCGGTTAATCGAAAGCCTCCATATTGCGGGGGGAAAGAGGATCACCGCATCGGACTTCACACACTTTACCAGATCTTCAGACAAGTCGCTTTTTTACGACGAACTGCTGCACCGCTTCGGCATATCGGCTCCCCTCGGAAAAATGGAAAAATCCCTCGAATATACAAAAATTCTTTCGAATGTCTCGCGCTCTCTTGATGACGAGAAAAAGCAGCTCTGCGTGAAGACGAAAGTAAGCTCTCTGTTTGACGCGGGGCTTGCCGTCGCCTACGTTCGTCTTCGCGAGAGAGAGATACGGCGCATAACACATCTTCTCAATGCCCAATATTACGGAAAGGTAAACGCGGGAGGTCAGGTGTGATATTTCCCCAGCCGATGGTCAGATTGACAGCCGTCATTCTTCAGCGCGATATGGATGAAGTCACACGCAAACTTCTCAACCTCGGTGTGATGGATTTTATCGACGCGAGGGGCAACGAATTTTCGCTCGCATCAAAACTGACAGAGATAAAGCAGAAGATCAGCGGCTCTGACATCGGCGATCTTCGCAGCCGCATAGAAAACCTGATGGAATCGGCACATCTGCCGCTGCCCTCTCCCGAGACTCTTGACGCCGAGCAGCTTGCCGCCGTCGATTCGCAGCTTGTGCAGAAAGATCTCGACAATCTCGCTTCAGAGATCCGCGTGATAAGGGACCAGCAGAAAGATCTTCAGCAGGATCTCAACCGCAAAAGCGAGATTCTCCGGCAGACAGAGCTTTTTGAACAGATCAGCGGACAGGCGCCGCGCGATTCGGCGGTTGAGGTCATTTCGGGCCTCGTGAAGAAGACGCGGCGCGAGGCTTTCTCGCTGGCGCTCGCGGCGTTTCCCGCCGTCACGCAGTGGGGGCAGCCCGACGAGAGCGATCTGGCGGTCATGCTGCTCTATCTCAAACGCGACCAGACGGCGATCGATCAGATACTCGATCGTTTCGCCTGGCAGGCGATCGAGTTTCCCCCCGAACTCAGAGGACACAGAGATGAGATTGTCGAGCGCCTCACGCGTGAAATACGCGATATCGAGAGCAGACAGAAACAGCTGCAGCAGAAGGCCGTAGAGACCGTCAAGGCCCGTGAGCAGTGGCTGCGCGACTCGTGGAAAAATCTTCAGATGACCGGGCAGTACATCCGTATGCAGGACAGCTTCGGAAAAACCACCGAGACGATCCTCTTTACCGGATGGATTCCCCGCAATCTTCAGAGTGTGACAGAAAAATGCATCCGCGAAACGACTCTCGGCCGCTGCTACCTTGAATGGGCAAAGCCGGACGGCGACCCGTCGGTGTCCCCCGAGAAGGTGCCGGTAAAACTCTCGCATATACCGCTGCTCAAGCCCTTTCAGTGGCTGGTGCAGAATTATTCGACGCCGCGCTACGGCAGTATCGACCCGACCGTTCTGGTTGCGTTCACCTATCTGACGATGTTCGGCCTGATGTTCGGCGATGCCGGCCACGGCTTTGTCCTGATGGTGCTCGGCGCGCTCACGGCGCTTCTGAATCGCAAAGCCGGGGGAACGATCTACGATCTGGGTCGCCTCATATTCTGGTGCGGCGGGGCGGCGATCGTCACCGGCATCCTCTTCGGCTCGTATTTCGGCTACAGCTGGTTTCCCGCGCTGTGGTTCAATTATCACGGAATAGTCTCGGGCCATGAGGGACACGGCCTCGTCAGCGATGTCTACGATATTCTCGGCATCACCATCCGTCTGGGTATCTTCGTGATCGGCGCGGGTATATTTCTCAATATTGTCAACCGGATCCGCTCGAAGAGCTGGTTTCACCTTTTTTTCGACAAGGGCGGACTTTTCGGGGGATGGTTTTACGCCGGCGGAGTCTATACCTCATATTATTTTGTGCAGAGCGGATACAAGACCCTTCCCTCCGATGAGATAATGCTCTTTGCGGTGCTTATTCCCGCGTCGGTATTCGTTTTGAAATCCCCCCTCGAATTCTTTGAAGAGCATAAGAAGCACGGAAAGCCTTTCAAAGCCACTCTGCTCATGGACTGGATCATGCACTGGATCGTTGAACTGCTTGAGCTTTTTTCGGGATACCTGTCGAACACTCTCTCGTTCATGCGTATCGCGGGTCTGGGCATCGCCCATGTCAGCCTTATGACCGCGTTCTTTCAGATCGCGGGGGGGTTTGATTCCCCCCTCGCCTCGGCGCTGATACTGATTTTCGGCAACACGCTGGTGATTGCACTTGAAGGCCTTTCGGCCGGCATACAGTCGCTTCGCTTAAACTATTACGAATTTTTTTCAAAATACTTTTGCGGATCGGGAAAGGTCTATGAGCCGATATCCCTTCGCCGGAGTAACTAAAAGGAAGGTCAGGATGAATGAGGGAAAGTCGAAATTCAAACAGATGCTCAGATTGAGTTTTATCGCAGTTGCGGCAGTCATGAGCCTGATCGCGATCTTTGCCACCGTTTCGGGATTCGCGCAGGAGACGAACAGTACGGTTAGCGCCGCCGCGATGAACATCGACGGACTCAAGTGGGGCGTCATCGCCGCCGCCCTCGCGTTCGGGATGGGCGCCATCGGTGCAGGTATCGCGATTGCCGGTGTGGGTTCGGCCGCCATGGGCGCCATGAGCGAGAAGCCTGAGATCGGCAGCCAGGCGCTGATATTCGTGGCAATGGCTGAGGGTATCGCCGTATTCGGCTTTATCGCCGCGCTGATGATACTGGGTAAATTTTGAAGTATTTCGTTATCGGCGATGAAGATACGGTTCTGGGCTTTGGAATGGCCGGTGTCAAGGGACGCTCTGTCGCGGGTGTCGAGCAGGCACGCAGCGCCTTTGAAGAGGCGATAAACCTGCCGGACATCGGAATCATCATCATTACCGAAGAGGCCTCCTCCTTCATCGGCGAACAGGTACGCCGCTATATATTCAGCCGTGACTTCCCCCTTATAATAGAAATACCGGGCATGTCCGGCAGGGATCCCGACCGTCCGGGGCTGCGGCAGATGGTGAACGAAGCGATAGGTATTAATCTGTAGGAGTGTGTATGGACGAGCAGGGGCGTGAAGCCATCATCAGCGGGATCAAAGATGAAGCCGCGAAAAAGGCGGATGAGATCATAAAGAGTGCCGAACTGCAGATCCGCGAACGCCTCGCCGCCTGGGAAGAGCAGAAGCAGAGCCAGCTCAGGGATGCCGCGCGCGAGGCTGAGTCGCGGGCAGCCGCGGCCGCGCGCATTGCCCGCTCGCGCAGAGAGGTCGAGCAGCGTAGAAACCGCCTTAAGGCGCATGAGCAGCTGATCTCGCAACTCACCGCGGAAATCCGCTCCGATCTCGCGTGCAGGGTGAACGACCCCTCGTACCCTGAAATTCTCAAAGGGTGGATCGTCGAGGCGGCGCTGGGTCTTTCGCTGCCGGAGCTTCTGGTGCAGACCTCATCTCAGGAGGCGCCGCTGATAAGTGCGAAGCTTCTGCGTGAGTCCGAAGAGCGCATCTATGAGATCACGGGCAGAAAGGTGAAACTTGAACTCGATACGGATGCCGCGCTTCCCGCGCAGGGGGTGGTTCTTGTCGCGCGCGAGGGGAGTGTTGCCTACCGCAATCAGGTTCCCGTCAGAATGGAGCGCTTTCAGTCGAGAATCAGGCATCTTATCTATGAGCATCTGTTTAAAGAGGACTAAATGGAAGAACGACGCATAGGAAAGGTCAGAAGGGTCAACGGACCGGTAATCGAGGCCGAAGGCATTACCGACGGCATGATGATGGAGCTCGTCCGGGTGGCGGAGAGCAGGCTTATCGGCGAGCTGATCAAGCTCACGGGCGACCGTGCCATTATACAGGTGTACGAAGATACTACCGGCGTCTCTCCCGGCGATACCATCTACGGTTCGGGCATGCCCCTGTCGGTTGAGCTGGGCCCGGGCCTTATCGGCACCATCTACGACGGCATTCAGCGTCCGCTTGAACGCATCGCCGAGATATCAGGAACGATGATCAAAAAGGGAATCCAGTCTCCATCGCTTGACCGCGATAAATTGTGGGAGTTCGTCCCCGAGGTGAAAGCGGGCGACACAGTTCTTCCGGGTATGATTCTCGGCCGGGTGCAGGAGAGCGAACGTATCGAGCACCGCATCCTCTGCCCCCATGACTGCAGCGGGCGTGTGGTCGAGGTCAAGGCTCGCGGCAGTTATACGATTACCGAAGTCATTGTGACCGTCGAAGGCGCCTCTGGTACCCGTCAGCTGACGATGGTCCAGCGCTGGCCGATCCGAAAACCGCGTCCCGTACAGGAGCGCCTTCCGCTGAGTATCCCCCTGATCACCGGCCAGCGCGTCATCGATTCGCTGTTTCCTCTCGCGAAGGGGGGAACGGTCGCTATTCCCGGCGGCTTCGGCACGGGAAAGACCATGACCCAGCACGCCATCGCCAAGTGGTGCGATGCCGATATCATCGTTTATATCGGCTGCGGCGAGCGCGGAAACGAGATGACCGACGTACTCACCGAGTTTCCCAAACTCATCGACCCGCGTACGGGCCAGAGCCTCATGCAGCGCACTCTGCTTATCGCCAACACCTCCAATATGCCGGTATCCGCCCGTGAAGCGAGTATCTACACGGGAGTAACCCTTGCAGAATACTACCGAGACCAGGGTTACCACGTCGCGGTCATGGCTGACTCGACTTCACGCTGGGCCGAGGCGCTGCGCGAGCTTTCCGGCCGAATGGAAGAGATGCCCGCCGAGGAGGGCTATCCCGCCTATCTGCCGACGCGTATCGCCGAGTTTTACGAGCGTGCCGGATACATGCGCAATCTCGGCGGCAGCGAAGGTTCCGTCTCACTCATCGGCGCGGTCTCGCCCGCGGGCGGCGACTTCTCAGAGCCGGTCACGCAGCATACGAAGCGCTTCGTGCGCTGTTTCTGGGGGCTCGACCGCCAGCTGGCCAACGCCCGTCACTACCCGGCGATTTCATGGCTTGAGAGTTACTCGGAGTATCTCGATGAGGTCACCCCCTGGTGGGAGAAGACCGCGGGTGAGGGGTGGTCCGTGAACCGCAGGCGCATCATGGAACTTCTGCAGCGCGAGGTCAAGCTGCAGCAGGTAGTCAAACTTGTAGGACCAGACGCGCTGCCGGACAGTCAGCGTTTTATTCTCGATGTGTGTACGCTGTTCAAAAACGCCTTTTTGCAGCAGAATGCCTTCGACAAGAACGACTGCTACTCGACCATCGAGAAGCAGCTGCGGATGATGCAGATTATTCTTTTGTATGCCGAGCAGGGCGAGATCGCGATCAAACGCGGTGTAACCCTCGTGAACCTTCGAAAGATGAAGGTTCTGCAGGAGATCGTAAAGATGAAACTCACCGTTGCCAACGATCAGATAAGTCAACTCGACCGGCTTGAAGCGCGGCTCGAGCAATCCATTGAAAGAATGCAGGCTACCCATGTCGGATCTTGATAAATTACACAATTTGCAGAAAGAGCTTCTTGAAGGCCGTGAGTACATCGGGGTCGATCAGATCGACGGTCCGATCGTGATCATCAAAAAGACCCATCCCGTCGGCTACCGCGAACTGGCTGAGGTCGTCGACCCCTCGGGCCACACGCGACTGGGGATGGTGCTCGACACCTCGGTCAACGCCGTGGCCATTCAGGTCTTTGAGGGAACCAGCGGCCTTACGATGCCTCAGACCCGCGTGCGTTTCAAGGGAAAACCCCTCACGGTGCCTGTCACCGACAAGATGCTGGGACGGGTCTTCAACGGCCTCGGCGAGCCCATCGACGGCGGTCCCGCTCCGATGGGGGGCGACGATCTGGATGTCAACGGACTTCCCGTCAACCCCACCTCGCGCGAGTATCCCCGCGACTTTATTCAAACCGGAATATCCGTCATCGACGCGATGAACACGCTCATTCGCGGGCAGAAGCTGCCGATCTTTTCGGGAAACGGTCTGCCCCACAATCAGCTCGCCGCGCAGATCGCGCGACAGGCGACGCTTCGCGGCGAGAACACCGAATTCGCGGTCGTCTTCGCCGCAATGGGGATCAAACACGACGTCGCCCGCTATTTCATAAACTCGTTCGAATCATCGGGTGTACTCGATAAGGTGGCGCTCTTTCTCTCACTGGCCGATGACCCCTCGATAGAGCGCATCATCACGCCGCGTACAGCCCTGACGCTTGCCGAGCATCTCGCCTATCAGTGCGGCAAGCATGTGCTGGTAATCATGACCGACGTCTCGAACTACTGCGAATCGCTGCGCGAGATTTCGACGATACGCGGTGAGATCCCTTCACGCAAGGGCTATCCCGGCTATCTCTACTCGGATCTGGCCGAACTATACGAGCGATCCGGCATGATCAAGGGATGCCCCGGCTCGATCACGCAGCTTCCGATTCTGACCATGCCCAACGACGATATTTCGCATCCGATACCCGACCTTACCGGCTACATCACCGAGGGGCAGATCGTATTCGACCGCGATATGTACAGCCGCGGGATATATCCCCCCGTCGCGGGACTTCCCTCGCTTTCGCGCCTCATGAAAGACGGCATCGGCGAGGGGATGACCCGCGGCGACCATCCACATCTGGCGAGCCAGCTTTTCGCCTCGTACAGCTACGTCAAGGATGTGCGAAACCTCGCCTCCGTTATCGGCGAGGAGGAGCTGACGTCGCTTGACAAGCAGTATATGGAATTCGGTGAGGAGTTCGAGCGGCGCTTCGTCAACCAGGGCACCGATGAAAACCGGACCATCGAGCAGAGTCTGGATATCGCATGGGAGTGCCTGAGTCTGCTTCCCCCCGAAGAGATGACGCGACTTACCGAAGAGGAGCTGGACGAACACTATGGCCGGTAACCGACCCGCGCCGACGCGGACAAATTTTCTGCGCCTCAAGCAGCAGCTCGAGTTCGCCTCGCAGGGATACGTGCTTCTGGATCAGAAGCGCAATATCCTTATTCTCGAACTGCTCAATCTTGTAGACCAGGCGGTCAATTTTGAAGAGAAGGCCGATCTGACTCTGGCGCGCGCACACGAGGCGCTGCAGAATTCAGTACTTGAGAGCGGCAAGCTCAAGGTTGCGGGGATCGCCTCTGCGGTGAACATCGAATCGAGCATGACGATCTCTCAGCGCAGGGTTATGGGTGTGGGCCTGCCGGTCGTGCATACCGATTTTATCGAACATGAACCCTATTACAGTCCCGACGGCACAAGCCCCTGGGTCGATGAGGCTGTACGTGAATTTAAAGTGATACTGAACCTGATCGGAGAGCTTGCCCAGCTTAAGATATCCATCATGAGGCTCTCGCAGGAGGTGCGCAAGACCATACGCAAGGTCAACGCACTCGAAAAAATCGCCATTCCTGAACTCGCTGAATCCATACGGTATATTCAAAACCGTCTGGAAGAGGACGAGCGGGACCGTTACGTGCTGATGAAACGGGTTAAAGCACGGCTGGAAAGCAGGGAGGAGTAACTATGGGCAAAGTGGTGGAACGCGTGCTTGTCTATCTGGACGGCTCTGAGGAATCAATCAACGCGGCGCAGTATGCGGTCTGTCTTTGCCGCAGCCTGGGCGCAAAGCTCTACGGAACATTCATAGTCAATACGCATGCGCTGAACGATCTGGTGAAAAGCCATATCTTTATCGAGTCCGAGCAGCTTGAATACCAGAGAGATCTCGAGGCGGATGCCGAGAAATATCTGCGCCACTTTGAGAAAATGGCGCAGACGAAACGGGTTGAAGTCGAAACCTTCAAAGAGAGCGGCCTGGTTCACGTAAAGATCAAGGAGATGGTGAAGGATCTGAACATCGATCTTCTTGTCATCGGTGAGCTCTCGCGAATCCGCAGCAGACGCGACGAATTTTACAACGAGAGCGAGCGTGCGATGCGCAATGTCTCCTGCTCGGTTTTAATAGTCAAAGACGAAGATAGAGTATTTGATATCTACGAAGCGCTTGAGTAAGGGGGGAAGTATGGCACTGATAGAATTAATCACTGAAGAAGTGGTAAGGGTTCCGCTGAAATCGACCACCAAACACGACGTCTTCCGCGAACTGCTGGATCTGCTTCATGCAGCCGGCCGCCTCAATGATCCCGATTCTGTTTTTGATGAGCTGGTCAGCCGTGACAATATAATGAGCACCGCCCTTGAAAAAGGAATCGCGATACCACATGCGAAGACAACGGCGGTAAAGACATTGGTCATGGCGCTGGGAATTTCTCCGAAGGGTATCAACTGCGACTCTCTTGACGGAGAGCCGACAAAGCTTTTTTTCCTGGTGCTTGCTCCGCCGGATCAATCGGGGCCGCACATCGAGGCCCTTGCCGAGATCGCGCGCGCAACCAGAAGCAACGCCTTTATCCGGCTTCTGCTCTCGTCGCAGTCATCCGCCGAAGTTGTGGAGAGCTTCTGCGAAAACTGAACTGTGTGCCGCGTCGCCTGAGGAGGAGATGCGTCACTGACGGTTTGAATCGCGCCCCGTTTTAAAAACAGTGCGTCAAACAAGGGTGTCGTTGATATGAAATACCTGCATCTCTTTGCGATTGTGTTTGTGATCACGATTCTGACGGTTCATGTTTACGCAGAGCGGGAAACCGGTGTGAAATTCAAGGAATTCTCCCTCGGTGCGGGCATGGCTTCCGTCAAGGAAATACTTGCGGCAGAGTATGCCGGTTCTTCTTCCCGCATGCTGCCGCAGACGAATATTCTTGAGGTGCAATTCAAGGATCAGGATATCGAAACGCTGCAGCTCTCTTTTGATGACAGCGATATGCTGTATAATATCCGCGTCAGCATGGGGAAAAAATCCAACTCTGTTTTTAACAGTAAACTGCTCAATCATCTTGAGTCAAAGTACGGCACTACAACGCGTATTGAGGACAAAACAGGCGGGTCTGTCTGGAAGTTTTACTGGAATCTTTCGAGCGGAAAGTATTCGGTTACTGCGACCCTTTTTACATCACAGGAACTCGTCGTCGAATACAGCGAAACCGCTGCCGCTGAGCGGATGCGTATAAAAGCGGACAATATCAATTTCGCCGAATTCAGGTATATCTACGCCAGGCCCGCGGATCCCGCAAAACCGGGCACCTTCTCATATCTTGATTTCACCCTCGGCGAGAGCATCGATCAGGTGCGCAGCATTGTTCAGAAAAACTATCCGGCCGCAAAAGAGGTCAAAACCGAAAATGAGTGCAGATGCCAGAGCGGGAATGAACTCAAGTATGAACTGAACAGAATGGGCCCCGGCGGCGACGGTGCCGTGAACCGTTCAGAGTTGGTTTTCGGCTTTGATACCGCCAGAAGACTCTGCGAAATCAAAGTCAAACGCGGTGACAAATCTCCCGCCTACGTCGCGGGTGTAATACACTATCTGACGGGGATCTACGGTCCCCCTTCGTACCTGAGCGCCAACAGTAATACCGCGCAATGGGAATTCGAATCCAAGAGATATCTTCTTGCCGTATCCTTTACTGATACTTTCAATATCTCCTTTCTTGATATTGAAGTGATCACGCGCTGTAACAACGAAAACGAGAGTAAGATTCTGCGGGATTTTTAATCCTGATTTGCACATCATTGTTGTCTGCCTCTGCCGGGGCGTCAGCTGTCTTGACATCAATTCTCCTGTGCGCAAAATCCGATAAGACCTGCGGGTGCGCAACTTCAGACAAAACAAAGGTCAGAGGGTCGCCTTTGACGCTGAGCGCTGCTTCAGTTTGAACTTACTGTTACTGCTCGCTTTTCTTCGCAACTCTGCGATTGTGCGCCGGAGTGCATCTCGCGGATAATCGGATGTTATAGGCGGCGCAAAGAGGAAGTAATGAAAAATAATGGCAAAAATATGATCATAATATTTTCAATATTCTTCGGAACTGTTTTTGGGCTGTTCCTGATGAAATCATTCAGTTATACTCCGGTCATTTCTGACGGAATTTCTGAAATCCGCAAGATTGAAATCGGCGGGATTGAACAGACCATTATGATAAGGGGTGAAAATGCAAATAATCCGATTATACTCTATCTTCATGGCGGACCGGGAACTACTGAACTGGTTCCATTCAGGCTCGCTCATAAAGAACTGGAAAAATATTTCACCATTGTCAGCTGGGAACAGCGGGGGACGGGCAAGTCGTATTCTTCTGACATAGCTGTCGACAGCATGAATATAAATCAGTTCGTATCAGATACCCGTCAGCTGACAGAATATATTTTGACAGAGTTCAAAAAAGACAAATTGGTGTTGATCGGTCACTCGTGGGGGTCTGCACTCGGTATTTTGACCGTCAGCAGATATCCGGAGTTGTTTTATGCTTTTGTCGGGTCGGGGCAGGAAGTTAATCCTTCTGAAGGGGAAAGACTGTCTTATGAGTACTTACTGAATGCCGCTTACGGGAATGAAAAAGCGGAAGATGAATTACGGGCAATCAGCAAGCCGGCTGCGTATCCGAATATTGACAGTGACGGGCGTTGGTTTGAAGATGTAAAAACTCAGAGAAAGTGGTTGATCAGACTCGGCGGCGAATTATACAAACGTTATGATTATTCATTGTTATTCAATCTGAAAACTTTTTTAGCACCAGAATATTCCTGGACAGATTATCTGCACTTCGCAGCGGGAAGCGTTTTTTCTTTAAAAACAATGTGGCCCCAGGTACTGAGTATTGACCTTGAGGTGCAAATAGAGCAAGTCGAGGTACCTGTGTTTTTTTTACAGGGCAGGAATGATTATAATACGCCTACGATTCTGGTGCAAAGATACTTTGAGAAATTAAAGGCGCCGAGAAAAGAACTAATAATCTTTGAAAGTTCGGGCCATATGCCGATGTACGAAGAGCCCGGAAAATTTGAAACGATATTAGTGGATAAAATATTGCCGCTGTGCAATTAAATCGTAAAAGCGGTATAGTGCTTCAGCCATAAAATAGACTTGTAGCGAATCTGATAATCAAGCGCTGATTGCCCCGCCTCCGGCGGGGCAGTCAGCCTCATTTATTCAGTTATGCAACAAGTCTATTAATTATCACGAATATCAAGATGACACGGTTCGTGCGAAGAATGCGCTGAGCCATGCGGTTGCGAAAGTTCTGGTAAAGAAAGTGTCAGATTGACGCCTTCGTCACTGACTCTTGAAAAGCACGATCATCGAATCGGCTTTATGATCTCTCCTGACTCGCCGACAGCATCGTAGAGGTTCTCCGCGGTGATGACCATCGGATAGCGGATCCTCACGCCGCCTCTGCCGAGCGCGTCCGCTATCCAGGTGTTGCAGGTATAGAACAGGTGATAATAGCACTTGAATCAGTGAAGTATCAGCAAGTCGAGTTCATCAAAGCATGGCAGCGGCACTTCGATGAACTCAGTGACCACTCTTTCGATCAAAATTAAATTAGTACGCCTCCGACAGCTTGAACATCATCGGATCAAGAGAGGGCACCTGTGTGTTCACTGTTATTTCGGTGAAGAGATTTTTGTCAGTACGGTAAAAGAGCACAGAATTGAAGCAATTTATGTTTCCCTTGTGGCCGATATAGTCAGCCTCCTTGCCGGGAACCTTAATTCTGATAAGAGCGATCCCCCGCCCGTAGTAGACATCGCACACCGCGGTGCTTTCCAGCAGTCTCATGTCCGAGAGCATAAGTCTGACAGACTCTTGTGTAATTATTTTTCCGCCCAGAATTGCTGAAAAAATTTTAATACTCTCGCCCGGAGTTGAAACAAGTGCCCCGGCCGCATGAGGGTTCGCCGGGTGCTCCGCTTGCGCAATTGCGTTTCCCTCTGAATCGAATGAAACATTCAGGAACCGGCCGTTATCCCCCCGCGCCGCATAAAAGGTGTGCTTCAGCCCGAGCGGCGCGATGATCTTCTCGTCATACAGCTCACCCGCTGTTTTTCCCGAAACCTTTTCGGCGATAATGCCGAGCATCACGTAGCCGGTATTTGAATAGTGGTAGCTTTGGCCGGGTGAAAAAAGAAGTCGGGGATATGCCGTCAGCACATCGCGCACGCACTCATCGGCGCTTTTGTATCTATTCTTTTCTGAATAATTGCGGCGGATAATTTCACTGGTAACGATTCCAGAGGTGTGGGAAAGCAGATGATCCACGGTCACGCCTTCGAGAAACGAATAATCGGGGAACCACGCACTGACCTTATCTGTAAGCGAGAGCTTTCCCTCTTCGACAAGCGACAGTATGATCGCCGAGGTGAAAATTTTAGCGATACTGCCGATCGGCATCGGCGTATCGGCGCTGACGGCAAGGCTTTTTGTCTCGTCATAATTTCCAACCTGATTCTTCCAATAGCCGGCATGCGCGGAATAGAGCATGCAGTTCAATCCCACAGGGGAGATTTTTTCTAACTGCTGCGAGAAAGCCGCGCGAAGTGCATCACCGCGTTCGGCGCCGACCTCGCAATCTTCGGGCAGTGTGCTGTCAGGCGAAAACTCAAGAGCAAAATTTTTTGAAGTGTCGATGCGGGTGATTTCAGGATCAGAAATGAACGGCGATTCGCTGTTCTCCTTTTCGCCCGATGCGCAGCCGAATAAAATCAGTAAGATGAGCGCGGCCGATGGTGCTTTTTGCCGGGACGCGGTAAATAAATTAAAAACAGTTTTCAGGTAATTCTTTATTCGCATTTCTCAGACCCCGATAGGTTAAGTGATGCGGAATTAATACCACATCCGCAGAAAGAATTCGCCCGGTATTATGATGTTGAACTTTTTACTGAAATTTTTTTTCGTGCGCCCGCCGGTATTCGCGGGGTGACAATCCCGTTGTTTTTTTGAAGATCGTGTTGAACGAGCTCTTCGAGTTGAATCCGGACTCATAGGCGATTTGAAGAATATTCATCGTGCCGTCAGCGCGCGAGAGCAGCTGCTGCGCGTGACGCAGCCGGTAGTTGTTGATGTGCTGCGGGAAATTGACGGCGTAATTCGCGTTAATCACCTGCGAGATGTGATGCGGGGGGATATTCAGATGGCTCCCGAAGCTCTCCAGTGTGAGTGAAGGGTCTTTGAACAGCTCCTCTTCGGAAAGGGCCTTCTCGATCTCGTCGAGATACTGCGCGGCGAGAGCGGGGGGCAGCAGCGTATTTCTGTATTTCGGCACAAGTGCCGCGCTCGCAAAGAACATGGGGGGAAAAAGGGAGATCGCTGCGTGCGTGAGGAGAATCAGTATGCAAATTGCAATAAGACTGAAGAAATAAAAATCACGGGGCAGCAGAATATCAAGCGCCGCGAACGCGTAGATGACGAGCACAAAAATGCTCACCAATCGCAGCCATGCGGGCAGCCTCTTGTGCGCCTGCGGCGGGATGAAATTTTCCCCAGAGGCGCCTGATGAGATTTTACCGCAAGCCCGGGGTTCTGATAAAAAGCGGGGAAGCTGCGTGGGTGCGGAGTTCTCGCCGGTGTGCTGCGCTTTCTCGGCCGTGCCTGTTCTGTGAAAAAGAATCGAATATCCGTATACATCTTTCAGCGCGAGGATGAAATACAGAACAAATTGGATAAGGCTGCAGGTGATGATAAGCGAATTTCCCGGCATTTCCGGTGCAAAAAAATTTTTTATATTGAAGGGACCGCCGGCGATCAGAGGGGGGATGACGATTGATCCCGAATAGAGAAGGGTACACAGAAAAAAAGGCAGAAGATGAAGAAGATCTTTTCTCCGCAGATTCTGTTTCAGAAGCAGCGCCGAGCGGATATAGAGCAGCAGCAGCGGCGGCACCAGAAAATGAGTCAGATTGAGAAAATAGTGAAAGAACATCCGGGCGTGTTCACTCTCAAGCGTAAACACATGCAGTACTTCCACGGCCGCGGCGCAGATCAGTACGGCCAGTGTCCGGTTGGCAATTCTGTTTTCTTTCGAAATAAGGAGCCGTCCGGCGATAAAAAATCCGCTGCCGGGCACAATGATTAACAGCAGTCCTGCGATGGTTGAGAGTATCTGCATAATCTTTCACTGAAGAGATGGCGCCCGTTCCCGGCAATGCGCCGTATTTAATGGCAAATTTCCGGCGGCGGTGAGCCTCGCCGGCCGCGCAGAACTCTTTTGCGGCATAGCAAAAAGCCGGCGGGTGTTCCGGTAGCATCAATACCAATCCTTAATCTGTCAAATGTATACTGCCGATAAACCGCTTTTCCGCAAATCCTCTCAGACCGGCACTATTACTGCGGGTAAATCCGAAGTATCCGCGTTCACGAACACGGATTCGTCCGGCTGAATAAATATTCTCTCCGAAACTGCAGGGCACTTCCAAAAGTGTCTTCATGAAGGATTATCTTCCGTTCGTCTGGTTTTGAGCGCTGCGGATTAAAAGATCGGGTTTGGACTTCCCCCCTTTAAAAAAACAGAACCGGAAAAAAAAAGGACGGTTTTGCAGTTGCGGATGTTTAAACATAATAAGACAATAGCAAATTCATTATTCATTATTCATTATTAGCAAGATCTGATCTTTGAACGGCGCAGAATCATATCCGCTGTTGCAAGCATCCGGTCGGGCAAAAATCAAACAGAAAGAGGTATATAATGGTTAAAAACAAGGTTGCTGCAGCAGCGTCCGCGGCGGTGCTCCTGATCGCATTGCCGGCCGCTCTGTTCGTTTGCGTCATTTTCATACACGGCTTTTCGTCATATGGAATCGCCGAGTACAAACTTCCGCAGCAGCGGAAATATCAAAGCTGGAAAGAAGTTTTCGAAGAATCAAAACAGATACCGCTTTCGGCGGTAAAGACGGGTGATGCCGTCGCCGCCCCGTACGCGCGGCCCTATCTTGATGTGCGCTCGCTGCCCGCCGGGTACCGCACCGACATTGAAGAGATCTCACCGATCGTCTCATTTATTCTGCGCCACCCTCTCCGGGGGGAGGTGCTGATCGATGCGGGCCTCAACGGTTCGTTTTCAGAAAAGCCGCCGTACGGAGACCTTCCCTTGATGCTGACGATGTATCAGAAGGCGACAAAGGTTTCTTATGCGCAGAATACGGGCGGCGGAATTGGAAATTCTCTGCAGAAACGAGGCATCACTCCTTCATTTGTTCTTCTGACACATGTGCATCCCGACCATATCGCGGGGCTCTCTGAGATCGGAAAATGTGTTCCCCTTGTTTTCGGTAAAAAGGAGAGCGCCTTTTATTACCGCGCGATGGGGGGCAAATATTTCAGGGACAGATCGTCCATCTTTACTCTTGATTTTGACCGCGCCGTGTCGATACCGCCCTTCGGCAAAGTTATTGATGTCTTCGGAGACGCCTCGCTCTGGGCGATTTCTTCTGCCGGGCATACCGTCGATCACATCAGCTATCTCGTGAACGACAGCGCCGCGCCCTATCTGATAATCGGCGATCTGAGTGTCTCTGAGGAATTTTTCGAGAAGGGCATACTTTCGGGAAGCGATTACGACGGGGGCGGCCAGGATCTCGCGCGTTCACTGGCCGAGCTGAACGAATTCAGAAAGATCTATCCCGGTGTCAGGGTTCTTTATTCGCACGGCGCAATAGACCCTGAATCGCGGTAATTGAACGACAGCAAGGGGGGGAAGCCGCTCTCTGCCGGTCAGCTGGGGCGGGCCTTTGCCTGATCGTCTGTTTATCTGCTGAAGTAAAAATCCCGCTTTTTGTTGATGCTGACAATCAGTCAATACCTGCTGACAATTGGCTATTGTGCATTTAACAAAGGAGTGATATTCTTTTGATCGAATTGATGCGAAGCTTGCTGTAGAGATACGTGTCCGCACCGCCGATGGCCCCGCGGGCATCTTCATTTGGCCGGATTCGCAGCAGAAATAATCTTCACAGATAAAGAGGATATCGTGAAAAAATTTTTTATTCTGATGATCGCCGCCGCCCTCACCTCGTGTTCGGGCAGCGCATGGAGCAGGGTTATTGAAAGCGATGTAAATTTTTCGCATAACGTTTCCGGATTCATCAATGAGGGGCTCGGCATTACCGGAGGGTACGCGGGCGAAGTTCATTACACCATTGACGGCGGAAAGAGCTGGC